>WNGE01005386.1_pt1 | contig 20493 bp, 20 predicted proteins | sample 5400651 | NCBI WGS metagenome assembly WNGE01 (sample SAMN13153370, study PRJNA577476) | soil metagenome | isolation source: 60 cm soil or saprolite under grassland replicate 2 | place: USA:California | collected 2016-06-15 | reverse complement strand
ACCAGCTCCGGCGGGAACACCCCCGCCAGCACCCCGATCCCGATCCGGTCCGCCAGCCGGTCCCCGGCCACCACCTGCTGCCCTGGTCTCGCCACGCAGCGATCTTACACCGATGTAAGACTAACTTAACGCCATTGGCCTCTGGCCCATCGGGTTACAACAGCGAGATGAAACAGATCATCAGCGTGCTGAGCGGGCACGCACAGTTCACCGTCGGTTTCTTGGACAGCCGGCAGAGGCATTTCGGCGCATACAACAGAGGAATGCTACCCTCCCACGGCGCAGCCGATATTGCGACAAAGGTGGTAGAGCAACAGTGCTGCGTAATGTCCTGATCGCCTTCAGCGTAGTTCTTGTGGTGGTCGTGCTCGGGTTCTTCCTGATCGCGCGTCCCATCCGTCAGCGCCGGCAGCGGGAGCTCAACGAGGCTAAGTCCGCAGCCCAGGACGACCTGATCGCGCTCAGCGCTGGGATCACCGACCATCATGCTGACGTCTCCATCCAGGGCAACCCCGAAGCGGCGGAGGAACAGCGCTCGGCATTGAGCGCCTATGAGCGGGGAACCGCGGCCCTCGACGCCGCCCGGCGAGCGAGGGACATGGGGGCAGTCAGCCGCGCTATCGCCGAGGGGCAGTATCACCTGGCGTGCGCCGAAGCTCTTGCGGTCGGCCAGCCGAGGCCTGACCGGCGTCCGTCGTGCTTCTTCGATCCGCGGCACGGCATGTCGGTGAGCGATGTCCACTGGATGCCCGGAGAAGGCGGGCCCAGCCGCTCCGTCCCGGCCTGCTCCGCCTGCGCACACAAGGTCGAGCAGGGTGTTGAGCCCGAAATGCGCAAGGTGGAGGCTCGCGGCGTCCCGGTCGACTACGTCAACGCCGGTTTCGCCCCGGCATACTGGGGCGGCTTCGGCTTTGGCCCCGGCCTGTTCACCGGATTTCTGCTCGGAGAGGCGCTTGCGCCGCACGCTGGCTTCGCCGACAGTTATTCCTACGGTGGCGGAGATCTCGACGGCGGGGATTTCGGCGGCGGGGATTTCGGCGGCGGGGATTTCGGCGGCGGGGATTTCGGCGGCGGCGATTTTGGCGGAGACTTCTCATAGCTGGCCGGGGCCAGCCTCGCCGTCCTCGCCAGCCTGATCCGTTGTCGGACTCATCATCGCCATGCCCCGCCTCGGGGCCTCATCATCGGCCCGCGATATCGCGTTAGCATGGGCGGGCGGAGGCCGGAAGCGGGCCGTTTTCCGCGGGCTCAGCGCACGGGAGGTATCACGATGGCAGTCGACACGTTCATCGCCTACGTCGGGGTGTATGACACCGCCGCAGACGCAGACGCCGATTACGAGTTCGTCAAGGACCTGCACACCAAGGCCGGCCTGATCGACGCCTATGACGCCGCCGTGATCGAGCGCCATGCCGACGGGAAGGTCAGGATCACCAAGAAGCACGAGACGCCGACACGGGCCGGCGGGGTGCTCGGCGCGGGCGTGGGCCTGGCCACCGGCCTGGTGGTGGTCTTGTTCCCGTTTGCCGCGATCGGCGGGGGCCTCGTCGCGCTGACCACCGGTGGCGGCGCGGTTCTCGGCGCGGTCGCCGGCCATGCGGCCGCCGGCATGAGCCGCCACGATCTTAAGGAGCTTGGCGAGCATCTCGACGCCGGGCAGGCAGGGCTCGTCGTGGTCGGAGTGTCCGATATGGGGGCGAAGATCGAGCGTGCCATGAAGAAGGCGAGGAAGGTAGAAGCAAGGGAACTGAAGGCCGACACCGCCGCCGTCGGTACGTTGTGAAGATGGCAGCCGACGAGCCGGGGGCAGTGGCGCAACGCAAGAGACCGGTCATCGCTGCCGCCGTCATCGGCGGCGTGGCCGGGGCCGCGCTGGCTGGTCACCGGGGAACGAGGGCAGCCAGCGCGGGTGCGGTCGCCGGAGCGGCCGGGCTGGCGGTGTCCGAGGCGGTGGCCCGGGCGCGGCAACGTCCCGGCGAGATCCCGCCGCTGTGGCAGCGGATCGCGACCAGCGCCGCACTGGTTGCACCGGTCGGGTGGGTGGCCGGGCGGGTGACCCGCGCCGGGCCTGTCGCGGTCGGAGCGGCGACCGGGACTGTCGGCGGCCTGCTCGGGGTCCGCCCGCAGAAGGTGCTGCTCGGGCCGCTGTTCGGGGCTACGATGGGCCGGCTGCTCGGGTCGCGGCGGCGCCCGGTGCCGGCGCCGGTGGTCGCCGCCACCACGATGCTGGCTTACCGGGTGGCGTCCGCGCTGATCTTCCGGGATGCGCAGGTGAGCCTGCTCGCGGAGCGCGTCCGGGCGGAGGATCTGCCGTTCGTCGTACCGCTGGAAGCCCGGTCCCGGTACGTCGGCACCGGGTACGTCCGCGAGCTGGCCGAGGTGCTGGGTGGCCGCTACGTCGCCGACGCGCCCGACGTCGGCATCGTCGCCTCGGTTGACGAGCTGGCCGGCCCGCAGTTCGATCCTGCGGCCATCGACCCGCGGGTCCGCGAGTTCTATGAGCACACCACCCGGTTCACTCTCGACATCCTTCCGCAGTGGCGGCTATGGGTGCGCCCGGGCTACCTCCTCTACCGGGCCGTGGTCGCGCGCCCGCTGGGACAGGCGAACGTGCCCATGAACCAGCGTGAGACGCATCGGGGCATCCGCAGCAGGATCGACACGATCACCACGGCCGATGCCAGCGATGTGACGGTCCGGGGCTGGATCCGGTCGTTCACCGATACCGACGAGCCGATCTATGTCGGCATCTACACCACCTACCGGCACGCCGGCCGGGGGTACGTGAGCGTCGGCTTCCCGCTACCGCAGGCCAGCTTCACCGCGACGTTGCTGCCACGGGCCCGCGCCGGCGGTGGCCTGGTGCTGACCAGCCGCAGCGACCTGGACCAGCCCGGCCACTACCTCGCCTACCTCGACCCGGCCACCCGGGAGCTCACCGCGCTGGCGATCCATGGTTTCGCCGAGCAGCTCGACGTTTATGTGCAGGACGGCGAATTGCGAGCCGAACACGCCTTCTCCGTCTTCGGGCTGCCTTTCCTCGTCCTGCATTACCGGATGCACCGCAAGCCCTCAGGCCCAGCGGCATGACGATGTGATGGGCATGGTGCTTTCTGCTGGCCTGGCCGCGGCCTGCGGTTAGCGGACACACTCCGGGCAGTATCTGGCCTGCGGCATCTCGGTCAGCCTGGCAGCGGTGATGGCGCCGCCGCATTGCTCGCACCAGCCGAAGCGCCCGGCCGCCAGCCGGGACAGCGCGCTCTCGATCTCGGCGAGCGCGAGCCGCTCCGCGGCGGCTCGGTGGAGTTCCGCCCTGGCCCGCCGCCGTGCTGCCAGGCGCGCGCCCTGGCCGCTGCCGGGGTGAGCGGCGGCCTCCTCAGCGTCGTGATAGGCGAGGGAGAGCGCGGTGACCCGCTCCAGCCGTTCCTGCCAGCGGATCCCGAGCAGGGCACGCCATTGCGGCAGCGCCGCCGGGTGCAGGTGCCGTGCTTCGGCGGCCGGGCTGCGCCGTGCCGCAGCAAGCGGAGGGAAGATGGCTAGATCGGCTGTCATCAGCGTTCCTTCCTTCTCGGTTGGTCGCAATGCCCAGCAGATCACTGTTTCCTGCAGGCAAGCTGAAGCCGACGCTCGCAGACTGCTGTGAACGCGGCTGTGAACATCCAGCCGGCGAAACGGACACCCCGGTACACCCCGCCGCCGCGCGCTGCCTCAGCCGCCGCCCAGGAACTGCCCGACCGGCGCCTGCGCCGGATTGCCGGCCGCCCGGTTCTGGACCGAGTGGCCCGCCGCTGGCACGACGAGCAGGCGGCCATGGTGCGAGCGCGGCCTCTGCGCGTGCACCTGCCAGCGGGGTCGATAGGTCACGGCCGCCGGCGAGCAGCAGGACGGGAACCGGCGGCAGGCCCGCGCGCGGCGCTGTCAGAGCGGGCGGGGCCGGGGCCCGTCGTGGTACCGGCGGACCACTGTTGCCAGATCGGCCGCGGGATCGAAGGCGCAGGCCTGTGCCGCGCACGCGGCGCGCAGCACCGTTGCTGTCTCCCGCATGCTGGCGAGCTGGAGCGGGTCCACGTTCCAGCTCGGCACCACCGAGTCAAGGATGAGCCGGCTCACCTGCGCCGGATGCACCAGCGCGAACCGCTCCGCGACGTAGGAGCCATACGACACGCCGTCCAGGGCCAGCCGCCTGACCCCGAGCACGCTGCGCAGCGCCTCGATATCGGCGACCGTGTCCGCGGTGGCGAAGTACCGTCGGCTGGGCCCGATGGCCGCGGGACACGTCATCTCATCTGGGTCACGACACGGCCACTGCGCATCCCGCGCAGCGGGCCTGGGGCGCTAGCCCGCGGGCACGGCGGGCTGCTCGCCGGGGATCACGAGTGTCTCTTCGCGGCCACTCTCGCCCTGCAGCCTGAAGAAGACCGCGTAGAGCAGCGCGGCAAGCACGAATCCGACCTCGAAGGCGATGTCGCCGAAATGCGGGTTGTGCGTCGGGACAACGCCGATGTAGTCGGCCTGATTGGCGAAGAAGTAGATCGAGACCGCCATCGCGATGGCCATCGCCGCGAAGCCGGCCCACGGGTTGTGCTTGCGGTCGAAGAGGAATCCGTCGACCCGCTTGCCGCGCCGCAGGAATTGGTCGGCGAAGAAGACACCGAGCCACGGGCCGATCCAGTACGCGATGACCAGCAGGAAGTCGTTGTACTTGGTTCCGGCGTCGTGCAGGCCGGACAGCGCCAGGAAGAAACCGACGACACCGAAGACGATCGCGACGATGGCCCGCCGCAGTGATAGCGGGAGCCTGACGCCGAGCGCCAGGAACGACATCGATCCCGAGTAGACGTTGAGCGCGTTCGCGCAGACAGCGCCGAGCGCGATCGCGAGGAGCGTGACGTCCGCGAGCGTGGTCGGCAGGTGAACGGTGAAACCGGCCGTCGGGTTGTCGGCGAACTTGCCGACGCTCGTGATCGTGGCCGCGGCCGCGCCGACGACCTCCAGCGCGACGCACGAGACGAACACGCCGAGACCGGCCCACAGGCCCGTCGCCGCGCGGTTCGTGTCCTTCGGCAGGTAGCGGGTGTAGTCGCTCGCATACGGGTTCCAGCCGGCCGCGTAGCCGAACGCCGCTCCGAAGGTGATCAGGAATCCGCCCGGAACGCCGGCCACGTGGGCACCTGGATGCGACTTCGACAGGATCACCAGCGAGGCGATGACGAAGACCACGACCAGGAACGGGAACGACCAGCGCTCAAACGCGTGCACCAGGTTGTGGCCGAAGAACGCGACCGCGACCTGCACCAGCACGATGATCAAGAGGCAGATCTTCGTATTCCAGCCGAGCAGCGCGTTCAGCGCGAACGCACCGCTGACGCTGTTGACCGCGAACCAGCCGATGCCGGCGACGACCGCGTTGATGCCCGCGGGCAGGATGTTGCCGAGGAAGCCGAATCCGATCCGGGACAGCACCATCTGCGGCACGCCGAACAACGGCCCGCGGGCGGCCAGCGCGCCCATCGACAAGGAGCCGAGCGCGCTACCGAGCAGGATGGCCAGCGAGGCCATCCAGAACGACTGACCGAAGAACCAGACGCCAATGATGCCGACGAAGATGGTCGCGAACTCCATGTTCGGCGACACCCAGGTCCAGAACTGCTGCAGGGGCGTGCCGTGCCGCTCGCTGAGGGGGATGAACTCGGCTCCGCCGGGTTCGACGGCCGCTACCTTGTCACCGTAGGTGCCTTCACGTACGTCGGCTTCGATAACTGCGGTGGCCACCGCGTCACTGGATTCGGTCACTTGCCCTGCACCTCTCTAGATAGATGCCAGCGCCCGCCGCCAGACATGCTGGCGGCCGGTTTGACCTCGCGGCCCGGACCCGGTGCACGCCGTCCCGGCTGGCCGCGCCCTCCCGGCACGCCACGCTCATCCGATCGGCGGATACGACCGGATCAAGGCCTGCGTCGTAATTGCCTCAATCATGCGCGGGCTTACCCCGCGCGTGAAGGGCGTTATCCAACGGTGACCCACTCCCAGGGCCGCCGGAGTGCGCGCCGGGATGGCCGCCTGTACCCGGGGATGCACGAACGGCTCTCCCGGCCGGCAGCCCAGCCCAGCTCAGCGGGCTGATGTCAGGTCAGCCGGCCGAGGCGGGCAGCAGGCTAGCGCATGGCCCAGAAGTCGCGATGCTCGAGAACCAGCCCGCTGGCGTCGAAACGCAGCACCGACACGCCGGCCAGGTCCTCGGTGCCGCCGTCGACGAGCCTGGTCTGCGCGGTCCAGCGCACCGCAGCCTGATCGCCATCGACGATCGGCCTGCCGAACTGGCATTCGGCCGACTCTTCCTCCGCGAAAACGCGGGCGAGATAACCCGGTTCGGGCTCGCGGAACGGATGCTGCTGCCAGAGCGCGCCATCGGCATACAGCGCTGTGATGGCGTCCGCGTCATGCTCGCGCCAGCCGCGTTCCCAAACGTCTGCCCACCGCTGTGCAGCCTCGCGAGTATGCATCTGACAAGTCTAAGGAACGAGCGCCCGGTGCGGCGGTCAATGACCGCGCGCGAACGGTCACCGCGGACACCGCCAGAGCGGCCACGGCAGGCCGGTCTCGCTCCGCTCCGGCGTGCCAGGTCTCGGCTCCCGGCCCGCTGGCCGGCGACGGTACGCCGCAGCGAAGCCATACTGATGATGTGCAGATCCGGATTGAAGCCTCGGACCTCCCCGGAATCTCCTGCGGTCCCAGCCCTGACTCCCCCGGCGGGTATCAGAACATCCACGTCGGGGTGCAGCGCAGGAATGCGCTGGCGTGCGGCCTCCCGTCATCGAGTGGTCCGCGGGCTGACGGGATCTCGCCGGGGTGTGGCCGGCGAAAGCGGGCCGCGGCTAGCGGCTGAGGTACTGGCGGGTGAGGCCCGGCGGCGCGCACGCCAGCCAGCCGTCGGTGATCGCCTCTCGCAGCGCCTTCGCGGGGACTCTCCGCAGCTGAATGAGAACGGCGGAATACCCGTCGAAGTGCGGAATCGTAAAGAAAGCTCCCGGGTGCGCGGCGAGCACGGCTTCCTTCTCAACGAGATCCTCGACGCGAACGGCCAGGATGGGCCCATCCGGCGGGGTTTCGCCGCCGAACCGCCTCAGATCCGCCTTACTGAACGGCCGTTCCCACGCGAATGCCTGGCCGGCGACGAACCACGTCCGGTTGCCGTGACGCACGCCTTCGGCAACCTCGGGCAGCCCCGCGGCCATCAGGGCCACGTCGTCGATAGTCACCACACTCGTACCGTAGTACTGCCCCGGGCTGGACCTGGCACGACGGTCAGCCCGGGCTGCCCGGCCCGGCCCGGGCTTATGCTCGTGCCGCGGCGGCGTGCCCGGCTGTGCGGGACGCCGCGAGAACACTGGCCGATCGGAACGAGCGTCGCATGACTCTGCCGGGCACCGCGGATATCCCCGACCGCGCCCGTGTTGTCGTCATCGGCGGGGGCGTCATCGGGACTTCGGTCGCCTATCACCTTGCGCACCTCGGGATTGCCGACGTGATGCTGCTGGAGCGCGACCGGCTGACATCGGGCACCACCTGGCATGCGGCCGGGCTCATGGCCACCTTCGGCTCCACCTCGGAAACCTCGACCAGGCTGCGCATGTATACCCAGGACCTGTACTCCCGGCTGGAGGCCGAGACCGGACTCGCGACCGGCCTGAAGCAGGTCGGGCTGATCGAGCTCGCCATCGAGCCGGGACGGCTGGAGGAGTACCGGCGGGTTGCCGCCTTCAACCGGCTGTGCGGCGTGGAGGTGCAGGAGATCTCGCCGCGCGAGGTCGCCGGGTTGTTTCCGCTGGCGCGGGTCGATGATGTGCTGGCCGGTTTCTACATCCCGGCCGACGGCCGGGTGAATCCGGTCGATGTGACGATGTCGCTGGCCAGGGGCGCCCGGATGCGAGGCGCGCGGATCATCGAGGGCGTGCCGGTGACCGGCTTCCTGACCAGCCGCGGCGTGGTAACCAGCGTGCGGACGCCACGCGGTGACGTCGAGGCCGAGTACGTGGTCAACTGCGCCGGGATGTGGGCCCGTCAGCTTGGCGAGCTGGCCGGGGTCAACATCCCGTTGCAGGCCGCCGAGCATTACTACCTGCTGACCGAGCCGATCGAGGGGGTGGATGGCGGCTGGCCGGTGCTGGAGGATCCCGCCAGCTACGGCTATTACCGGGAAGAGGGCGGCGGGCTGATGCTCGGCCTGTTCGAGCCGGTCTGCGCGCCGTGGAAGGTCGAGGGGATCCCCGCGGACTTCTCCTTCGGCGAGCTGCCCCCGGACTGGGACCGGATGGCCCCCTACCTGGAGCGCGCCATGTCCCGGGTCCCGGTGTCGGCGCAGGCAGGCATCAAGAAGTTCTTCTGCGGCCCGGAAAGCTTTACCCCCGACCTGCTGCCGATTGTCGGCGAGGCGCCCGAGCTGCGGAATTACTTCGTGGCAGCGGGCCTGAACTCGATCGGGATCTTGACCGGCGGGGGGATCGGCCGGGTAATCGCGCAGTGGATCGCCGACGGCAGGCCGGACGTCGACGTGACGGCCATGAACATTGACCGGCTGCATCCCTACCAGGCCAATCCCGAGTACCGGGCGACCCGCACGGTGGAGTCGCTCGGCCTGGTGTACGAAACCCACTACCCGGGCCGGTCGATGCGGACCGCACGCGGCGCGAGGGTGTCGCCGATCCACCACCGGCTGGCGGCACAGCGGGCGTACTTCAAGGACGTCAGCGGCTGGGAAGGCGCTGACTGGTACGCGCCCGAGGGTGCCGAGCCGAAGGCCGGCCGGCTGTCCTGGGGACGGCAGGACTGGTTCGGCTACTGGGAGGCCGAGCATGATGCCGCGCGCAACGGCGTGATCTTGATGGACATGGCCTTCATGGCCAAGTTCGACGTGCAGGGCCGCGATGCCGGGCGCGTGCTGGAGCGGATCTCCGCCAACCAGGTCGACGGCGAGTCAGGCCGGATTACCTACACCCAGTGGCTCAACCCCGGCGGCACGCTGGAAGCCGATCTCACCGTGACGAAGCTTGCCGACGACCGGTTCTGGGTGGTCGCTTCGGACACCGCGCACCGGCACGCGGAAACCTGGATGCGCCGTCACATCGGCGACGCGCACGCCTTCGTCACCGACGTGACGCCGGGCTACGCGCAGATCAACATCCAGGGCCCGCGATCGCGGGAACTGCTGGCACTGGTCACCGCCGCGGACATGTCCGACGAGGCGTTCCCGTTCCGCGCGGCCGCCGAGATCGGCATCGGGTTCGCCCGGGTGCTCTGCATCCGGATCACCTACCTGGGCGAGCTCGGCTACGAGCTGTACATTCCGGCCGGGCAGGCAGTGCACATCTACGACCGGCTGGTCGAGGCCGGGCGCGCGGTGGACCTGCGGCACGCCGGGCTCAAGGCACTGGGCAGCCTGCGGATGGAGAAGGGCTATCGCGACTACGGCCACGACATCGACAACACCGACACCGTGCTGGAAGCGGGACTCGGCTTCGCGGTAGCGCTGGACAAGCCGGGCGGATTCATCGGCCGCGACGCCGTGCTCGCCCAGAAGGCGCGCGGGACGCTGACCCGGCGGCTGGTCCAGGTGCTGGTGACAGATCCTGAACCGCTGATGTTCCACGCCGAGGTGGTCCGCCGGAACGGCAAGCCTGCCGGGTACATCCGGTCCGCGTCCTACGGGTTCACTCTCGGCGGCGCGGTCGGGCTGGCGATGATCGACGCTGATGAGCCCATCGACAAGGATTACCTGGACTCCGGCGATTGGACGGTCCAGATCGGGACCTCGGTGTACCCGGCCGTCACGTCGCTGCGCCCGATGTACGACCCGGGGAACAAGCGCATCAAGATGTGAGCCTTCGCTAGCCCTGGGCGCCGAGGAGGCGCGCCCCTGCTGGCGGCCGGATCTGCCGCACGGGAACGTCGCTGCGTGCCGCTGGCGCTGCCGGACTCGGGCAGCCAGCCGTGCGGTGCCGTCGATATCGCCACTACCCGGCGCCTTTTGCGCGGCTATAGCCTGCGGTCATGCTGCTAGCCGTCAGCGCCTGCGCGCGACATGACGGGACCGGCGAGACTGCTCGCCATCCCGAGATCACGGACGAGGGTGGACTTTGATCAGATTCGAAGGCAAGGACGTCCTGACCGAACTTCGCGAACTGGCCAGCCCGCGGCGCGCGGCCCTGCTGCTCGTGGACATGCAGCAGGATTTCGTCGCTGCCGATGGCGCGTTCGCGTCAATGGGGATCGACGTGTCGATGTACGCCGAGATACGGCCGAGGCTGGCGGGCCTGCTCGCGGCGGCACGCCGGCACGGCGTGCTGGTGGTGCACATCCAGAACACGGCGCTGCCCGGCGGGATGAGCGACTCGCCCGCGCAGATCCGGTTCAACCTCCGGATGCACAAGGCGGTGCGAGGCGATGGCCCGCCGCTGCGGTACACGGTCCCTGGCACGCCCGGGCACGCATTCGTGCGGGATCTGTCGCCGCTGCCGGATGAGCTGGTCGTGTCGAAGTATCGTTCCAGCGCATTCTGGGGCACGAACCTGGAGCTGCTGCTCCGCAGCAACGGCATCGAAACGGTGATCGTGGGCGGCTGCACGACAGAAGGCTGCGTAGAGTCCACCGCCCGTGACGCGATGTTCTGCGACCACTATGTGATCCTCGCTGAGGATTGCGTGGGCAGCGACGACAAGGAGCAGCACGACGCCTCCATGATCCTCATGCGGCACCGCTTCGACATGGCAACGGCGGCCGCGATCCAGGATGTATGGGCGGCGGAGCCAGCGGCGGGCTGACGGCGCGGCGCACGGTGCGCCGGGGACATGCGGCGTGGCGAGCGCTGCGGAGCGGAGAGGGCGGCATGGGCAAGCTGCAGGACAGGGTCGCGGTCGTCACCGGGGCGGCATCTGGCATCGGGTACGGCATCGCGGTCGCGTTCGCCCGGGAGGGAGCGGACGTGGCGGTGGTGGACGCCGCCCCGCGGGAAAAGGCAGCCGGCGTGCTGGCCGACATCACGGCCTGCGGCAGCGAGGCGCTGTTCGTCCGGTGCGACGTGAGCGACGAAGCGGCCGTCCGTGCCATGGCGGACAAGGTGCTCGGCCGGTTCACCCGCGTTGACATCCTCGTCAACAACGCCGGCATCTTCACCCAGTCGCTGCTGGCTGACATGCCGGTAGCGGACTGGGACCGGGTGCTGAACGTGAACCTGCGCGGGACGTTCCTGTGCACCCGCGTGCTCATCGGGCAGATGCTGGACCGCGGCTGGGGCCGCGTGATCAACGTCGCGTCCCAGCTCGGGCAGATCGGCGGCGCCGAGGTTGCGCACTACTCGGCCAGCAAGGCGGGCGTCATCGGCCTCACCAAGGCGCTCGCCCGGGAGGTCGCGCGCCGGGGCGTGCTCGTCAACGCGATCGCCCCCGGCCCGGTTCAGACCCCGCTGCTGGACAGCGAGACCGAGGAGTGGCGCAGCGCCAAGCTGGCCGAGCTTCCGATGGGCCGGTTCGCCGTGGTGGCGGAGATCACGCCCACCGCGGTGCTGCTGGCATCGGAGGACGGTGCGTACTACACGGGCCAGACGCTCGGCCCGAACGGCGGGGACGTGATGCTCTAGGCAGACGTGCCGAGGGATCCGTGATCCTGCAGAAACGCGCCCGGGTATCCACGTCAGGGGAAGGACACAGTGATGGATCAACGTGAGGTGCTGGCCGCGGCCCGCCGGTCCGGGGTCAAGCTCGTTCGCTTCGAGTACTGCGACGTCAGCGGGGTGGCCCGGGCCAAGGCTGTGCACGTGTCCCAGCTGGAGCAAAAAATGGTCGAGGGCGTGGGCCTGACCCGCGCCCAGATGTCGATCAACATGCTCGAGCAGGTGGTGCACGTGGAGGGCATGGAGCCGGTGGGGGAGATCCGGCTGGTTCCCGACCCGGGCACGTTCACCGTGCTGCCGTGGTCGGCGGGGAGCGCCAGCCTGCTGTGTGACCAGCTCGGCCACGACCGGCAGAACTGGGGCGCGTGCCCGCGGTCGTACCTCAAGGACGTGATCGGCCGGGCCGCCGCGCTGGGCATCACCGTGCAGGCCTCGGTCGAGAACGAGTACTACCTGGCCCGCGAAGAGGACGGCAGGTTCGTGCCGTTCGACACCCCCAGCCATGCGCCCGTGTACAGCCCCATCGGCCACGACCTGGCTGACCAGATCATGATCGACACGGTGGACGCGCTTGAGGCGCAGGGCATGAGCGTCGAGCAGGCGATCAACGAGTACGGGCCGGGCCAGCGGGAGATCTCGGTCCGGTACACCGGCGCGCTGGGCGCGGCCGACCAGCAGATGAAGTTCCGGGACACGGTGCGGGGGGTGGCGTGGCAGCACGGGCTGCTCGCCTCGTTCGCGCCCAAGCCGTACCCGGAGGAGATCGGCAGCGGCGCCCACGTGCACTTCAGCTTGTGGGACACGGCCGGCCAGCGGAACCTGCTCTACGACCCGGATGCGGACCGCGGCCTGTCCCGGCTGGGCAGGCAGTTCATCGCGGGTGTCGCCGAGCACCTGCCGGCGCTGGTCGCGCTGACCGCGCCGAGTTTCAACTCCTACCGGCGGCTGCAGCCCAGCGCGTGGGCGTCGGCGACCACGGCCTGGGGGTTCGACAATAAGGAAGCCGCCCTCCGGGTGGCCTCGCCGTTCTACCGGCGGGAGGAGCAGAGCTACAACATCGAGTTCAAGTCCTCGGACGCGAGCGCCAATCCCTACCTGGCCCTCGGCGCGCTCATCAGCTGCGGGCTCGACGGGGTGACCAGGGAACTCGACCCCGGGGAGCCCGCCGAGCACGACCCGGTCCGGATGTCACCCGGCGAGCTGGAGCGCGCCAGGATACGGCCGCTGCCCGCGACCATGGCCGCGGCGCTCGACGAGCTCGAGAAGGACGACCTGCTCACCGGCAGCCTGGGTGACCTGCTGGCCCGCTGCTACCTGGCGGTGCGCCGATCCGAGCAGGAGGAGTTCGCCGAGCGGGACGCGGACTTCGAGATCCGCCAGCACTTCTACAGATTCTGAAAGCGCGAGGTTCCGGGCATGGCAGCGCCGGTCGGGCTGACCGACATCCCCGTGGCGGACAACCACTGCCACGCCGTCGAGGCGGAGCAGCCGGATGGCGTGGCGCAGTGGCGGCAGTATTTCTCCGAGTCACCGGACCCGCAGATGCGCACCGGGGACGTCGCCGAAACGGCCTTCTACCGGCGGCTGCTGCGGCGGATGGCGGCATTCCACCAGGTGCCGCCGGCCGAGGCGGACGTGCTCAGCGCCCGGGCCGCCTTCGGCACGGCCGAACTGGCCGGGGCGCTGTTCACCGATGCCCGCATCGAGAGCGTGGTGGTGGACACCGGATACCCGGATCCGGCTGGTGCGCTCGGCCGCGACGACTTCGCCCGCGCCAGCGGGGCCGAGCGGGCCGACCTGCTCCGGCTGGAACTCCTCTTCCAGGACCTGGTGGCCGGCTGCGCGTCCTACGGCGAGCTGACCGATGCGGTCCGGCACCGGCTGGCCGACGTGCGCGGCAGCGGGTACGCGGGATTCAAGAGCATCGCCGGTTACCGCACCGGCCTGGCCATCCGCCGCTGGCCAGCCGACGAGGCCCGCGCGGCCTACCGGGCCGCGCGGGACGAGGTCGTGCGGTGCGGCTCGGTCCGGCTGGGTTACCAGCCGCTGCTGGACACGCTGCTGCACGTGGCCTTCGAGGCGGCGGCCGCGCAGGAACTCCCCGTCCAGTTTCACGTGGGCTACGGCGACCCCGACGCCGACCTGCGCGCCGCGGCTCCGCTGGAACTGCGGGACGTGCTCTCCGAACCCGGCTACCGGCCGATGCCGGTGGTGCTGCTGCACGGCTGCTGGCCCTACGTCAGGGAGGGCGCTTACCTGGCTGCCGTGTACGGCAACGTCTACCTCGACCTGTCGTTCGCGATCCCGTTCCTGTCGGTCGCCGAGATGACCTCGATGGCGCGCGCCGCCGTCGGCACCGCGCCGGCCACCAAGCTCATGTACAGCTCGGACGGGGCACGGGTGCCCGAGCTGCACTGGGCGGGCGCCCACGACGGCCGGCGGGTGCTCGGCGAGGTGCTCGGTGAGCTGGTCTCGGACGGCGACCTCAGCCTCGCCGAGGCGCGCCAGGCCGGGGAGCGCATCCTGCGCGGCAACGCCCGGCGCGTGTACGGCCTTACCGGCCGGCCCCGGCGGTGATAGACCTGGCCCCGGGTGACGACATCGAACCCGGCCGCCGCGTACGTCGCGGCCGGCGCCGGGTAATCGGGCCGGGGACCGGTGTTGATGAAGACCGGATTCCCGCCCAGCGCCGCGACCCGGGCGGCGACCTCCCGGCACATCGCGGTGGCCAGGCCCTTGCGCTTTGCCGCGGCCGCCGAGATCGCAGCGAAGGAGGCCAGCGCTGGCCGGCCCGACCCGCCGGCCCGGCCCGGTGGCGAGCCGCGCGGCGCGGGCCGATCCCTGCCGCGAGGCGCTGTTGTCCGACTCGGTCGGCCTCGCGCTGCTCGTGGTACTCGGCACGCTCACCCCCGCCGGACGCCTCGCTTTCGTGCTGCACGACATGTTCGACCTGCCCTTCGACGAGATCGGCCCGATCGTGGGACGCTCCCCGGCCGCGGCACGCCAGCTCGCCAGCCGCGCCCGCCGCCGGGTACGCGGACTGGCCCCGGCACCCGACCTCGATCTTGAGCGCCTCCGTCAGCTCGGCCTGACGATCCTCGGCGACTGACGCGCCGGGGCCTGGCTGCTGCCCAGGCGATGGCCGGCGTGAAAGCGCGTGATCGCCGCGCTGCCGTCCCTGCGGTCCAGAAGGCGGCAGGCGATCCCGCAGGTCACGGCAGGTCACCGGATTCGCATCCGGGCAAGGGGTTCTGCAGCCGCGGTCTTCCGTGGCAGCCTAGGCAAGACCGGCGAGCATGGCGCAGGCTGCCGCGGCGGCCGTGGCACGAAAGGGATGCATGATTAGCGAGTTAGCTCATGGGTAACCGAACGCCTATGTCTTTTGCCGGCCGCGTGCTGCTCGCTGGCCGGTATCAGCTTGCTGACCGGATCGGCGCGGGCGGCTACGGCGAGGTGTGGCGAGGCACCGACGCCGTGCTGGCCCGCCCGGTCGCGATCAAGCTGCTGCTGGCCGGGCACGCGCAGCACGCGGAAACTCTTGCCCGGTTCCGCGCCGAGGCCAGGCACGCCGGGGCGCTGGCCCATGAAGGCATCGCGCGGGTCTATGACTACGGCGAGCCGGATCCACCGCACCCGCCGTTCCTGGTGATGGAACTCGTGGACGGGCCGTCGATCGCCGGGGTGCTGGCGGGCGGGGGCATGGAGCCGGCGCAGGCGATGGACATCGTCGCCCAGACCGCGGCCGGCCTGCATGCCGCGCACCTGGCCGGGCTGGTGCATCGGGACATCAAGCCGGGAAACCTGCTGCTCAGCCGGGGTGGCATCGTGAAGATCACCGACTTCGGCGTCTCGCATGCGACCGGCTCAGCGCCGCTCACCAGCACGGGAATCCTGGTCGGGACCACGGGTTACCTGGCGCCTGAGTGCGTCGGCGGTGCCCAGGCAACTCCGGCCAGCGACCTGTATGCGCTGGGCGTCGTCGCCTACGAGTGCCTGGCCGGCGTCTCGCCCTTCACCGGACTCCCGGTCGAGGTCGCGCTTGCTCACCGGGACCGCCCGCTGCCGGCCCTGCCGGCGACGGTGCCAGCCGACATCGCGGCGCTGGTGATGGAGCTCACGGCGAAGGATCCCGCCGCGCGGCCGGCGAATGCCGGTGAGGTCGCCCGCCGGGCCGCCGAGCTGCGTGACCGCTACCCGGCCGGCGCTGGCGGGCAGGCGCAGGACCGGCCGGACGGCCCGCCCGCCGCAGCGGCCGAGCGGGACACGCTCACCCTCGCGCCGTTGCGGCGGCGGCCCGTCCTCGGCGGCAGGACCCGCCGCGTCGCCGTGCTGGCCGCGGCGGCGGTCGCGGCGGTCGTGCTCGCGCTGGCGCTGGCCAGCGTGATCGGCCCTCCCCGGTCGCTCAGCTTGTCGACGTCAACGGCCGCTCGCTGGTCGGGCAGCCAGTCCGGGCCGTGGCCCGTGAGCTGCGCAAGCTCGGCCTCGTGGTCCGCGTGCGCTGGCGGCCGAGCCGCCTGCAGCCCGCTGGAACGGTGCTGTCGGTGCGGCCGGGCGGGCGGGTGCCGGCCGGCAGCCCGGTCGTTGTGACCGGAGCGCTCCGGCCCGGCGGCGCTGCCACCAAGCCGCACGACCACGGCGACGGAAAGGGCAAGGGAGACGGGAAAGGCCACGGCAACGGCGACTAGCCCGGCCACGCATGATGACGGATGATCCGAGCTGCGCCAGCGCCCGGACCCCTCCGCGAGATCATGAAACGTCGGGCGCGGGCGCGGCGCTGGCCTTTGCCCGCGGCCGGCCGGCCCGGCGGCGGTCGTCCATGGCCGCCCATTCCGGCCGCAGTCCCGCGCCGTGCCCTGCGGAGTTGACGCCGTGAGCCAGCCCGGGCCGATGACCACCAGAGCCGCATCAGAGTCGTCGAGTGCGCGGTCGATCGCCACCGTGTAGTCCTGGCCTGGGCTGATCGCGGTCACGTCCCGGAACACGCTTCTCGGGCTGAGACGCTGGAAGAGGGCGTCGGTCAGGCGCCCGGCGTACCCTCCGGCGTCACCCCGCCGGTAGCTTAAGAAAACTCGCACCGTACGTCCCGTATCCGTCTAGGCTGGCACGCCAGCCACCCTGGTAGCATTTCACCGCGAAATGCCGGCTGCGGTAAATATGTCCTGGCTGAACTCCTGCAACGCGGCCGGTTGCAGCGACCTCCGGGTTCGGAAGCTCAGCTCGCGAACTGCTACGCGTGCGGCAGAAGGGTCCCACACGTTACATCCTGGGTGACCGGGCCGTGAATTCTGGGAGGTTGCCTTCGCGGCGTTGAGGGTTCGATGATCGGCTAAGCGGCTCCATCTTCGCCGTGTGCATGCAGCTGCAGCGACCGGAAGGAACGCGGATGACCTACCGGGAGGACGGGCCGGCGCGGCCGGTCGAGGCCGTGCCCCCTCCAGCCGCGGAGGACCCGACCTGGGAGCGGCTTGAGGACCAGTTGGGCTGGTATGACCGTAAGAGCGGTGATAACCAGCGCCGATACAAATGGCTGAAGCTGCTGGAGATCGCGGTCGCCGCGTCGCTGCCGGTGGTGGCCGCGGTGCACAGCCCGGTGTGGGTGACTGGCGGGCTGGCGGCGGTCATCGTGGTGCTGGAAAGCATCCAGCATGTGTACCAGTTCCAGGAGCACTGGATCACGTACCGGTCCACGGCCGAGGCGTGAATCCCCGCTCAGCGGATCGATAGCCGCGTTTGATCCCGTCGCGGCGAGCAGGCCCGGGCGTGGCGGATCTCAGCAGGCGGAGGACCGGTGGATATCAAGGAGACGAACAAGAGGGTGATCGAGCAGTTCCGGGCCGGCGGCGAGATCGACGGCATGCGGCGTGACCGGCTGGTCCTGCTGACCACCGTCGGCGCGAAGTCAGGGCTGCGGCGCACCACGCCGATGATGTTCCACCGCGACGGCGGCCGGCTGCTGGTCATCGCGTCCAACGTCGGCGCGCCCCGGCATCCGGACTGGTACGTCAACCTGGTGGCCAACCCCCGGGTCACCGTCGAGATCGGCGCGGACAGCTACGACGCGGTGGCGACTCCGGCGGCGGGCGAGGAGCGCGAGCGGCTGTGGGCCATGCTCAAGGAGAACTACCCGTTCTTCGCCGACCATGAGGCCAGCACCGAGCGCGTCATCCCGGTCGTGATACTGACCAGGGCGTGACCGCGGCGCTCACGTCCGCTGAGAGCTAGACGCGGAGCGCGGTGATCCGGATGGCACGATGAGAGGACTTTGTTGGCTATTTCCCGCTTGTCCTGAGCGGGCATTAGCGCATGTCAGGAGGGCAAGAAGTGAGAGTTCCGTCCCCGTATACGTAGAATTCACCCGTCTGCGGACAGCGCCAGCGCCCCGCGCCCTGATCCGTGAGGCGCTGCCCGGCCCGGCCCACCCATCCGATCCGCCGCGCGGGAACCCCCGCGACCAGGGCGAAGTCGGGCACATCACGGGTCACGACCGCACCGGCAGCCACCAGCGCCCAGCGCCCGATCACGCACCCCGCTACCACCACGGAGCGCGCGCCCAGCGATGCGCCTGCCCGCACCCGGACGCCGCTGGCATCCCAGTCCGCTGGCCTCTTCAGCTTCCCTGTCACATCCACCGAGCGGGGAAAGCGGTCGTTGGTGAGCACCGCGGCCGGGCCGATGAACACGTCGTCCTCGAGCCGGGCCGGCTCGTAGACGAGCGCGTAGTTTTGCAGCTTGACGTTATTGCCGATGATCACCCCGGGCCCGACATACGCTCCCCTGCCGACGATGCAGCTGCGGCCGAGGCGAGCGTTCTCCCTCACCTGAGCGAGGTGCCAGACCGTCGTGCCCGGCCCGAGGACGGCGCTGTTGTCCACATCGGCCGTCGACTGCACCTGCGGATTGTCCACCGTGTCCTACTCCGTTTCGCGTGCCCGTCCGCGGCCGGCCGCGGACGCTCAGCTGGCCCATCTGGTGGCACAGTTGTCGCGGGTCGTCCATACTTGCCCGGTGTGGCGACCGTCATCGTTCCCGCGCACAACGAGGCCCGTGTTATCGGGCGCCTGCTCGGCCCGTTGGTGTCCGGCGCCCGCCCTGGCGAGCTCGACGTGATCGTCGTGGCCAATGGCTGCACCGATGATACGGCCCAGGTCGCCGCCGCCTGCGGGCCGATGGTGCGCGTCATCTCTGTTCCCGAGCCCGGCATCGATATCGGATAGCTCGTCACCGGCCCCGCGGGCCAGCGAGCCGCCGAGCTCCAGCCAGCGGAACGCAGGCGCCGCCTCGGCGGCTGCGATCAGCGACTCGAGCAGACGTCGCTGCCCGCCGACCCGCGCGGGCATCGCCGCCAGCCACCGGCGCGCGCCGGCCGCCGTGGTCCGGTTCCTGGCGGGACATCAGCCATGACCGATTTCTACCACCGCGGTCACGGCGCGGGCCAAGGCCCCGGCTGCTAGCCGAACCGGCCGGCCAGGCGGCGGAACGTGCCGGGAAGCGCGCCGTGCAGCCAGGCAGGGAACTGCATCCACCGCGGGACGAAGACCACCCGCTGGTCCCGCTGCACGGCGCCGACCAGGGCACGCGCCACGCGCTGAGGTGGCAGCGGAGCCGGCCGCCGCCGGTCGTACGGGCGGCCGCGGCGCTCGAAGAAGGGCGTGTCGATGACGCCGGGCACGATCACGGACACCCCCACGCCCCGGCCCGCCAGCTCGTGGCCGATGCTCTCGGCGAAGCAGGCGAGGCCCGCCTTGGCCGCGGAGTACACCGCCTCGCCGCGTACCCCGGTGGCGCCGGCGATGGACGAGACGAACACGATGTGACCATGCCCCCGGGCGACCATGGCAGGCACCAGCAGCCTGGTCAGCTGAATCGGCGCGGTCAGGTCGACGGCAATGAGGCGGGCTGCCTGCTCCGAGGTCATCTCATCGACCGGGCCGGCCCAGCCGATCCCGGCGTTGTTGACCAGCAGGTCGATGCCGCCCGGCCGGGCGGCATCGAGCGCGGCCCCGGCAAGCTCGGCCGGCCCGTCGGCGGCGGCGAGGTCGGCGGCGAGCGCCAGCCCGCCGGTTTCCTGCGCCACGGCCTGCAGGCGGGCGGGATCCCGGCCGGCGATCAGCGGGCGGGCGCCAGCCGCGGCGAGAGCACGCGCAGCCGCCGCGCCGATGCCGGACGATCCTCCGGTGACCAGTGCCACCGCGCCGTCGAGCCGCATGCCGCCTCACTCTGGCGCAGGGCCGGCCACGCCCGCAAGGACCCGCGGCTGCCGCACGCGCGATCTTCCTGTTCCTGGGAGCCGTACCAACATGCCGCCGATACCATCGGCGTGCGTGCTCCCCTACCGGGCCTGGCCTGCGGATCGTAAGGTGACCGCGCGTTGAGTGGAAAGGGGTGGCCCAACCGGTGAGCCTGACGGTTGGAATTCTTGCGTACAACTGCGAGCGGATGCTTCCCGAGTTGCTCGAATCTCTGCCTGCAGGCCTGGCGGGGGTAGACGACTGGCACCTGGTGATCGCCGACGGCGCGTCCACGGACGGCATGCTTGACGTGGCACGGCGGCTGGCGCCGGACGCCTCCATCGCCGGGCTGGGCGCCAACCGGGGCTTCGCCGCGGCGGCCAATGCGGTGATAGCTGCCGATCCGTCGTCCGACGCTGTGCTGATCCTCAGCCAGACCGTGCGCCTGAGCCCTGGCTGCGTCCAGCTGATGCTGGCAGCTCTCGATCAGCCGGGTGTCGGGATCGCCGTGCCGCGCCTGCTGCGCGGCACCGGAAAGCCGTACCCGTCACTGCGGCGCCGGCCGACGCTGCTGCGCGCCTGGAGCGAGGCACTGATCGG
>WNGE01005029.1_pt1 | contig 20514 bp, 18 predicted proteins | sample 5400651 | NCBI WGS metagenome assembly WNGE01 (sample SAMN13153370, study PRJNA577476) | soil metagenome | isolation source: 60 cm soil or saprolite under grassland replicate 2 | place: USA:California | collected 2016-06-15 | reverse complement strand
AGGCCGCACGGGCGCAGAGGCTCGGATTGCGGCTGGTACGGATGCCAGTCGACTGGCCGCCGCCCGTTCCGGTGCCCGATTCGGCTCTCGCCGCCGCGTTTCAGCCCCTGTCCGGGAGCAGCGTGCTCGTCGAGCTCAGGACGAGCGCCCTGCCGGCGGACGACGCAAAGACCGCCGAGCTCGCGCAGTACGCGGCGACGCTCGCACAGGTCGTGCCGGGCCTCCAGGATCTCGTCCTCACGCCCGCGCCGAGCGTCGCCACGGCACCGGGCTACGCCGCGGCGCTCGCCGCCGTGCGCGACGAAGTTCATTCCGTGCTTCCGAGTGGCCGTGTCGGCCCGCTGGTCGACGGTGCCGCCGATCCGAAGGCGACGCTCGCCGCACTCGGCCGCGAGCTCGCACCGGTGGACGTCGTCGCCTTCCACCCGGCCCCGCCCGAAACGGAGGGGGCATGGACCGCAGGTGAGGTCCCGCAGCTCGTCGCGGCGGTCGAAAAATGGTCGGGCGATACGCCGCCCGTCTTGATCGACGGGCTCGCGACGCCGACGACCATCCCGGCAGCCGAGGCGGGCGCCTATCCGCCGGCACAGGAGCCCGAGGCGGGCGCCGTGACGGCGAAGGAACAGGGCAAGGCGTACGCGGAAGCGATCACGGCCGCGGCCTGCTCGATGAACGTGGCCGGCGTTCTCGTCGACCGGCTCCTCGACAGCGCCCTGTCGCCCGCGCCACCGACGGGCCTCGTGTACGCCGGTGGAGGCGCAAAGGCATCGGCCTCGCTCGTGGCCGCTGCCGCGGGGCCCGCACAGCGCGGGACCGTGGTCTGTCCGGGACTCGCGTCGCCGGCCGCCGCAAGCACGCTCGAGTTCCCGGCGGAGCTCGACGCGACGCAGCCGGCCGCCGTCGTCCTCGCCTGCGCCCGCGACTGCCTGTACCTGATCACGCTCGAGGACGCACGCGGCCGCCCGGTGGCCGCGCGGCGCGGCGCCCTCCGCGGCGCCCGGCCGGGGCCGCTGACCCTCGAGCTGCCGAAGACGAAGCTCGACGACGGCGCGCTCTATCGGCTGGACGTGCGGCTCGTCGACCGGGTCAATCCCGGCGCAGTCACCAGGCGGACGAGCGGACCGCTGTTGGTCATCCGCCCGTAGGCAGGTCGTTCGAAGCCTCCAGCTGCGGCCACTGCCGCGACGTGGTCGAGGCGAAGTCGTAGAGGCTCGAGCCGATTGCGGCACCGGTCCGTGCCGCACGCTCGAAGCCGCGCACCTGGCCCGGCGTCGCGACGCCGGCCAGTCCACCGATCGCGTGCACCGGCAGCAGAGGGTTGCCGGTTCCCTCGCGCAGCAGCCTGATGTTCGAGAGCGTGTAGGCGGCGCTTCCTCCCCGGTAGTGCGGCCGGTACGTGAAGTAGCCCATCGGGAGGAAGACGTCGAACGAGCGCGCGAGCTGCGCGAGCGGGAAGCCCGGCCAGTACCACGGCAGAAGCTGCATTCCGCGCGGCGACGGCACGATCGCGCCAAGCGCCATCTCCGGCGGTGCCGCAGCGCGCAGGCGCCTCGAGAGCCGAAGCAGGCGTGCGTTGCGCAGAGCGGGCGAGCGCACGAGCGTGGCCTCGATGTCGAGCGCGAACGAGTCGAACTGCTCGCCCGTGCTTGTCGTGTAGTTCACGGCGGCGAGCGAGCGGCGCAGGTCACGCTCGAGTTCGGTGAGCGAGGGCAGGTACCAGGCGACGATCAGCAGTCCGTTCGCATGCGCAGCGGCGATGAAGCGGTCGACGCGGTCCGGACGAACGATGCCCCGGCTCATCTGGTAGTTCGACGTCTCGAAGAAGAGCGTCCGCACGTCGTGCTCTGCCATCTCCGCAACCGCGCTCTCGGGACGCGCGAGGATGCGCGGGTCGTAGAGGTCGACCCACGTGGCCAGTCCCGTGTACGCGGAGAGGTCGCGCTCGTCGTCAGCGTGTCCCGACGCCGCCGTGCAGGCGCACACCGCGGCCAGGACGGCGAGGACGGCGGCGATCCGGGTCAACGCACGCCCTCCGCACGCTCCCAGTGGGGCGAGACGCCGAAGCGGAGGTAGCTGACGAGCGCGGCGATCGTCGCCCACGTGACGAGGAAGTAGTAGTACGCGATGCCCGCGCCGGGAACGCGCACGCGGAGGCGCCCGAGCGCGGCGAGGACGAGCCAGGCGAGCTGGCCGGCGAGCGCGACCTGGTAGACGATCCCGTGGCTCGCGAGCGCGATGCTCGACGCGAGCAGCACGACGTGCAGGAGCCCGCTCGCGTAGCGGAGGACGCGGTGCGAGAGCAGCTCGAAGAGGTAGAGCGGTCCGACGCCGGCGAGCATCCGGCCCTCGAACATGTGCTGCCAGGCCCACGGGAACATGCGCACCTTGCGGCGGTACTCGTCCTCGAGGTTGCTCGCCGGCTTCTCCATCGCGATCGCCTCGGGCTCGTAGACTGCGCGCTTGCCGCGCTTGACCATCGCGTCGGGGAGGCCGAGGTCCTGTCCGAAGCGGTGCGCGACATAGTCGGTGCGGCGGACCGCATAGATCCCCCCGTTGCCGCCCGTGATCGAGCCGAGCGCCGACTCGTTCGCGCGCAGCCAGAGCTCGTAGCGCCAGTAGATGTCCTCACGATTCGTGCCGTCCGGCCGCTCGAACCGCAGCTTGCCGCAGACGTACGCGACGTCCTCGTCTGCGAGGTTGCGGACGAGCTTGCGCAGCGCGTCCCGCGCCCAGGACGAGTTCGCGTCGGAGAACGCGACGACGTCGCGCGTGCTCTCGCCGACGGCGCGGTTCAGCGCGGCGAGCTTGCCGCCGCGGGGCACCGCGAGGAGCCGGACGCGCGGATCGCGTGCCGCGTGATCCTCGACGATCTCGTCCGTGCGATCGGTCGAGCCGTCGGAGACGATCAGGATCTCGAGCTGCTCCTGCGGGTAGTCGAGCGCGAGGAGGTTGTCGATGCGGGCGGCGATCACGCCCTCCTCGTCGTGCGCGGGGATGATCACCGTGACGCCCGGCGTGACGTCCGCCTTGCGCACGGTTCGGGTCCGAATGCGCGCGAGCAGCGCGGCGGCGAGCGGATAGCCGACGTGCGTCCAGACGATGCCGGCGAGGCTCGCCCAGAACAGGACCCTCACGACGACCACGGCACCAACCTAGCCCATGTGAGGTCAGGTGTCGTGCTCGAGATCTCGCCGGCGTCGAACGAGGAGTCGACGTGCGGCATCTCCGTTCGCGCTCCGACGCACGTCGTTAGATCGTCAGCCTGGAAAGCCACGCGTTGCAGGAACCTGCCTCTCGCCGCACGGCTCGATCCGACACGCCTCGTAGGGCCACGTCTGGTGGCAGCCGCCGTTACGGAGATGTGACGACTTCGCAACACAGTCGACTCGCGGCCTGGAGGCAAGCGCATCGCTCGAACTCGGACGCCCGCTCGTTTCGGACAGGTCTGGTGGCAGCCGTCGTTACGGAGATGTCACGACTTCGCGACGCGATCGTCCGCCGATGTCTGAAGTCCGCCACGTCGATATGCACGATGGGAGCCATTTAAGGTGCGCGGTACCTCGGAAAGAAGCCGGGAAGACCCGCGCCGCCCGACCGCTCGCTGAGCTCTGCGTAGAGCGCGGGCTGCAGCACGCGGCGGCCGACGAAGAACGGCACGAGGCCGTGCGGCGCGAAGCTGCGCTTGTAGCGGAAGATGCCGTCGTCGGCCTCGTAGCCGCCGCCGAGCACGAAGCGGCGCTTGCCCGCCTGCTTCGCCCAGAGGATCAGCTCCCACTTCAGCAGGTCGTTCGGCCTGAAGTCGAACGCGTCGCTCTCGGTTCCCCCGAGGAACGAGTAGGCGCTGTGCTCCGACAGGAGCACGAGCTCGGACGACACGACGTCGCGGCCGTGCAGCGCGTGCACGTAGACGCGCTGCTCCGGGAGGCGTTCGAAGAACTCGCGCGGGAAGCGGTAGCGCTCCGGCGCCTCGCGACGCTCGAGCGTGTGCGCGTAGAGGCGGAGGAAGTCGTCCAGCCGCTCGCCCGTCGAGTCGAGCTCGATCGTCACGCCGGCACGGCGCGCCTTCTTCACGTTCTTGCGCACCTTGTGCTCGCAGTCCATCCAGAGCTCGTCCGCGCTCGGCGCGAGGTCGCGCACGACGTTGACCAAGCGCTGCTCGCGCTCGCCGGGGTACGGCAGCAGCTCGTCGTCGAACAGGGCGAAGCGCACGAGCTCGGAGACGACGGGCTGCTTCGCCGCCCACTCGCCGAACGCCTCCCAGAAGCGCGCCGCGACGGCGTGGCGGTCGCCGCCCCAGAAAAAGGCGCCGCCGTAGCCGTAGGGCGTGATCACGTCCGCCGCGTCAACGCGGAACGGCTCGCCGCGCAGGTCCCGGAGCAGGAACGGGTACAGCACGCAGCCCTCGTCCGACCGCCAGGCCGCGCACAGCGCGCGCGACTCCGCGTCCTCGTACAGCGAGACGTAGCCCGGATGCGCATGGACCTCGCGCTCCGGCCAGGCCGACCAGTGCGCAAGCCACTCCGGCGAGCCGGCGCTCCAGACGTGAAAGCTCACAGGATCGCTTCGTAGACGCGCTCGTGCTCGGCCGCTGCCGCGTCCCACGTGAGCGCCATTCTCGCCGCACGTGTGCCTTCGAACGCCGCCGCCAACCGAACCGGATCGAGGAGGCGAACGCACGCCTCCGCGAGCGCGCGCTCGTCGTCCGGCCGCACAACCTCGCCTGCGCCGAAGTCCCGAACGGTCTCGCCGAGCGAGCCGACGTCGGTGACGACCGCGGGCCGCCCGTGGCCGATCGCCGTCGCGAGAACTCCCGACGCGTCGGTGTGGCGGTACGGGAGGACGACGATCGCCGCCTCGCGCATCAACCCGGCCACGTCCTGCTCCGGCAGGAAGCCGAGGCGCCACTCGATCCGCGCATCCACGCCGAGCCGGCGCGCGAGCTCCTGCAGCGGCTCGACCGGGTCGAGCGGATCGCCGGCGACGACGACACGCGCGTCAGGCATGTGCGGGAGCGCGCGCACGAGCACGTCGATCCCCTTGTACGCGCGCAGCAGACCGAAGAAGAGCAGCGTCGAGCCGCTCGGCGGAGTCGGCTCACCCTTGTTCTCGGACTCGAACACGGCATGCGGGATGTACGCGATCCGCTCGCGCGCGATGCCGAGTGCCTCGAGCTCGCCGACACGGCGGCGCGAGTGGACGATCACGCGCCGGACGAGGTCGTAGACCCGGCGGCGCGCGTCGACTCGCACGCCGGCGTCGCGGGGCAGCGCGTGGTGCGCCGTGAAGACCGTCGGGCTCTCGGCAGCAACGTTCCGGAGCCAGCGCACGTCGAGGCGCGGCAGCGCGAGCCACTGCACGTGCACGACGTCCGGCTCGAGCTCGCGCAGGCGTCGCGACAGCCGCCGGACGCTCGGCACGGGGAGACGTGAGCAGATCGACGGTGTGGCCGCGGCGCGCGAGCGCGCTCGCGAGACTGTGGTCGTACGGCGGCGTCGTGCTCGCAGGATCGACGATTGCCACACGCACTGCGGCGATGATACGTCCGTGAGCGCTCTCGTCCGGAACACGGTCGGCGCGCGCGTCAAGCACGCGCTCGACCGCATCCTTGCCGCGATCGCGCTGATCGTCTTCAGCCCGCTGCTCGCCGCGATCGCATTGTGGATCCTGTTCGAGACGGGCAGGCCGGTGCTGTTCGCTCACCCGCGCGTCGGCAAGGACGGCCGCGTCTTCCGCATGCTCAAGTTCCGCACGATGGTGCAGGACGCAATCGCGATCGGGCAGGCGATGCACATCAGCGAGGATCCCTATGGGCACCTGCCGGACGATCCGCGCATCACGCGCAGCGGTCGCCTCCTGAGGCGGACGAGCCTCGACGAGCTGCCGCAGTTCATCAACGTCGTCCGCGGCGAGATGAGCCTCGTCGGGCCGCGCGCGGACATCGTCGAGCAGGTCGCGAACTACACCGAGGCGGACCGCCGCAGGCTCGCCGTGAAGCCCGGCATCACGGGCTGGGCGCAGGTCAACGGCCGGGACGCGATCCCGTGGCCGCAGCGCTTCGAGCTCGACGCGTGGTACATCGAGCACTGGTCGCTCCCACTCGACGCGAAGATCGTGCTGCGGACGGCGCTCGAGCTGTTTCGCGAGCGCCCGGAGCCGATCGTCGACGAGATGAACATCGCGCGGGCGAAGGCGCGACAACGGTGAGACACCGCCCGGCGGTCGTCTTCGGCCTCCTGTGGGCCGGACTGGCGCTCGCGCGCAGCCTCGGCCGCTCCGGCGTCCCGGTGACGGGGATCGCCTACGAGCCGAACGACTTCGGCCTCCGCTCCCGGCACTTGACGCGCCGCATCGCGGCCGCGCCGGACCGAGACGAGCTCCTGCTCGCGGCGCTCCGTGAGGCCGCACAGGTGGCGCGCCCGGTCCTCTTCCCGGAGCGGGACGAGAGCGTGCACGTCGTGCTGCGTCACTGGGACGAGATCCGCGAGCTCGCCGATGTGCCGCTGCCGGACGATCCGCAGATCGTCGAGAAGCTGCGCCGCAAGGATCTGTTGCGCGCCGAGGCGGAGCGTGCGGACGTTCTGCTGCCGGCGACGATCACACCGGAGAGCGAGGACGCGATCCGCAACTCCGATCTGCGTCCGCCGTACCTGATCAAGCCGGTGACGGGACAGGAGTTCGCATACCTCTTCGGCGAGAAGCTCTTCGTCGCCGAAGACGTCGACGGCGCCGCGGCCGCGTGGAGCCGCGCGCGCGACCACGGCTTCGAGACCGTCGTGCAGGAGCTGATCCCCGGCTCGCAGGAGAAGATCTACTCGCTCTTCACGTACATCGGCCGGGAGGGCGAGCCGCTCGCAAACGTGGTCGGGCGCAAGCTGCGCCAGGGCCCGCTGCGCTTCGGGACGAGCGCCGTCTTCCTCGTCGAGCTCGACGAGCGCGTGCTCGAGCTCGGGCTGCGCCTGCTCGGCACGGCCGGCTACCGCGGCTTCGCGCAGGTCGAGTTCGCGCATGACGCGCGCGACGACACGTTCCGCGTGCTCGAGGTGAACACGCGGCTGCCGATGTGGGCCGGCGTGGCGATGAGCCGCTACTTCGACCTTGCGCGGATCGCGTACGACGACCTCTGCGACAAGCCGGCGCCGCCGCCGCGCACGTTCCGCGAGGAAGTGGCGTGGGTGTATCTCGCGAAGGACGCCTGGGTCGGGATGCAGATGCTCAAGCGTCGCGACATCGGCCTGCGTGACTTCGCGGCGCCGTACCTCAGGCGCAAGAAGGTGCGCTCGACCTTTTCCGCGGACGACCCCGTGCCGGCGCTCGCGTCGATGAACTACCTGCGCTCCAAGCTCTGAGCCGTGTCCGGGCGGCCGAACACGATCGGCGTCGCAAGCGCGAGCGCGGTGAAGACGAAGAAGTAGAAGAGCGGCAACGTCAGGTAGAACGCGTTCGCGGCGAGCGTCCCGACGAGCGCAGCGGTCATTCCCCACGCAAGCGGGCGCACCCGCGCCGCCTCGGGGTTTCCCGCGGCGGCGAGCGAGCGCCCGATACGACGCGCTACGCCGAGCCGGTGAAGGACGTATCCCAGGAACACCACGAACAGCAGCGTGCCCACCAGGCCGCCCTCCACGAGCAGCGCGACGTAGTACGAGTGCGGCCCCCAGTTCGTCTTGCCGGTGACGAACTCGTAGTAGACCGAGAAGTTGTTGTAGCCGAGGCCGAACAGCGGGTGCAGGTGCAAGACGTCCGGGATGAACGAGTAGACCCCGAAGTGCGCGGACGTCCCTCTGCCGCTCGTCGCGACGCGGGAACGGATGACAGTCTCGAAGTAGTGGAAGCGCCGGTAGAGCTCGAACAGCACCGGCAGCGCGACGAGCACCAGAGGCAGCGCAGCGGCGCGCGTCCACAGCAGGCGCCGGTAGGGCGCGATGAGCACGAGCGCGCCGACCGCAAGACCGAGCAGGCCGCTGCGCGAGAGCGTCGCCAGCTCCATGAGCAGCAGAAACGCGATCAGCGCGGCGAGCGGCAGGCGCAGCCGATGACGCCGCTCGAGCCGAAGGTACACGGGCGCGAGGATGAGCAGGGGAACGAGCAGCATGATCCCGAGGTGGTTCGGATCGCCGGTCAGCGCGTTCGGCCGGTAGACGTTCGATCCCTCGATCGCGCCGTAGACGTTGATCTGGCTGGCCCCGCGTGTGAGCGGCTTCACGAAGAACGAGTCGAGGTTGTGGCCCGCCTGCGCCGCGCCGAGCTGGAGGAGCCCGTAGAGCGCGTTGAAGGTCATCCCGCCGAGGAACCAACCGAGCGTGCGCCAGTAGTAGCGCCGGGAGCGGCCGGCGATGTAGGAAACCGCGACGACCAGGAAGACGAAGTGGATCAGCCACTTGGCGATCCCCTTGCCGAACTGGTCGGCCGCCTCCTTGGTGTCGAGATTGAAGAAGCCGATCAGGTACACGAGCAGGAAGCCGGCGAGGAAGAGCAGCAGCACCGCGGCGGTGCGCGGCACGCGCCGCGCGGGGCGGCCGAGGCGGTCGAGCGCCCAGACGGCGAGGAACGCGATGGTCGTGACGTCGGCGAGGTAGATGGTGCCGGCGGTGTTCCAGTGCACCTTCTCGAACGTCGCGCAGAAGACGGCCGCCAGGAAGAGAAAGCTGACCACGGGGCTCTCGCGAGCCGCGATGCGAGGTGTCACGGCAAGGCTGGTCACGGCGATCGCCTCAGCCGAATCTCCGGAGCAGCATGCGGCCGAGCGCACGCACCGGCGCCGGCAGGTTCAGCTCGCGCAAGGTCTGCGCGGCGAGCTTCACGCGAAGCACGAGCCGGCCGCGAAGGCGTTCGTAGAGGCTGGCCCGGTTCGTCTTGCGCGCGTAGCTGATCGTGTCGACGAAACGCACGTCGCGAAATCCGCGCGCCGCATAGAGCGTCTCGGCGGCGACGACGAGCGGCTCCTGGTCGCGGCCGGTGTCGTGGAGCGCCACGACGCCACCCTCGACGACTCTCGGCGTCCAGGCCTCGAGATCGCGGCGGACCGACGCTGCATCGTGCGCACCGTCGATGAACAGCAGCTCGATCGGCTGCGAGAACTCGGCGGCGGCGTCCTCTGAGGTGGAGACGATCGGCGAGACAAGCTCGCCGACGCCCGCACGCTCGAGGTTCCGTTCGAACTCGGGAAGCGTCCAGATGCCGTCGCCGTACTGCTCGCGCAGCTCCGGGCTCCCGGTGTGGGGATCGACCGCGTACACGCGGACCCGAGCGCCGGCACGCGCACCCGAGGCGAGCCAGATCGTGGACTTTCCCTTCCACGAGCCGATCTCGACGATCACACCGCGGCCGCTGCAGGCACGGGCGAGCTCGTACAGGAGCGGCCCCTCGCGCGGGAAGAGAAACCCCCCGACCGTCGCGGTGAGCTCGCTCACGGCCTGTAGCTCTGGAGACGAACGACGTCTCAAGCCGATCGGGCAACGACGACATACCGCCACACGAGCAGATGCTCGAGCCGACGGCGTGTGATCCGGTTGAGCAGCCACGACCTGCTGCCGTGCGCGATCGGCGTCTTCACCCGCTCGATCCGGTAGCCGGCCTGCTCGAGGAGCTGCTCGATCCCGCTCCAGGTGAAGAAGCGCAGATGCGTCGCGTCCAGCATCCCCGACTCCGTGTACTCCCAGCGGCCGCGGAGGATGTTGAGCACGTTTCGCCAGTAGGCGACGTTCGGAATCGAGACGATCACCGTCCCGCCGGCGCTCAGAAGGCGTCGCTGGCCGGCCAGCGTCGTCCACGGGTCGGTCAGGTGCTCGAGCACGTCGCCGTAGACGATGCAATCGAACGACGCATCCTCGAACGGCAGCCGGTCCCGCTCGACGTCGGCGACGACGACCTCGTCGAGCGCCGCGCGCGCCTCCTCCGCTGCCCGCTCGTTCAGCTCCACGCCGACGACACGGGGGATCCCCAGCGCCTTCAGCGAAGCGCCGAGCCGCCCCGTCCCGCAGCCCACGTCGAGCAGCGCCTGCGTCCGGGGCGGCACGAGCGCCTTGATGTCGGGCCGCTCGTTGACGGCGAACTGGCTCCCCGACCGGGCGGTGAGGCGCTGCGTCACGACGCCAGAGTAGGTCAACGTACGGTCCGCAGCCGCTCGAGAACCGTTTCCGCCCGCTGGAGGCTCGTGTGCCGCGCGAGCAGCTTCTGCCGGCCCGCCGCCGTTATCGCACCGGTGTCCTCCTTCAGCAGGGCCCGCGCCCGCTCGGCGAGCCGCTCCACCGGCGCAAAGACCGCCTCCCGACCGTCGACGAAGTTGTCCGGGATGACGATCTGAGGCCGCTCCGCGAGCAGCAGCGCACCTGCGTACGGGATCTCCCAGTACCGGTACGTGTCGTAGCCGAGGCCGCGCACGCTGACGGCGATCCTGCTCCTCGAGAGCAGCTCCATGTACTCCGGCCAGGGGAGGTTCGCGGCGGTTGCGCTGTGCACGACGGCGCCGTCGCGCTCGAGCTCTCGCAGCTCGGCGGCGACCCGGGCGCGCTCCGGGCTCGTCGGGCTGGCGAGGAACGCGACGTCGACGTCCTTCTCGCCGCGCGGCTCGAAGCCCGTGTCGACGACTCCGAACGGGAGCGGCAGGACCGCCCCTGAGCGGGGAGTCGCGACGGCGGTCTCTCGCCGGAGCGGATCGCGCCACCGTTCGGGATAGCGGCGACGGTGATAGAGCCGGCGCGCGGGCATGCGCGTGCTCAGACGGAGCGAGCGCCGCAGGGTCTCACGCTTGAAGTACAGGTCGACGTGTGACGCGATCCCGCGCACGTACGGGTCGTCGGCGCCGTCGACGTACGCCGTGGGAATCGTCCGCCGCAGCTCGAGTGTCCGCCGGACGTCGTCGACGACGTCGTCGCGCAGTGACGCGATGACGATCGCGTCGACCGACTCGACGAGCTCGCGGAGATCGGCCCGGGGAACGCGCGGGAAGTCGAACGACAGCATCGGCACACGCGGGTCGGGCGGCACGCCGCCGTGGTAGCGCGCGTTCTCGGGATGCTCGACAACGTTGCCCGCGCCGAGCAGCATGACGAGACCGTGGAAGACCGCGTCCTGGAGATAGTCTGGATCGCGCCCTGCGAGAAAGAGGAGCCGCACGCACCGATCGTAAGACGCCGCTCGATCCCGCCGGTGACGTCTCGGTCGTCGTGGTGGCGTACAAGACGCCGGAGGTTCTTGCGCAGTGCCTGCGCACGTTCGAGCAGCACCGTCCACGCCGCGTCGGCGAGGTGATCGTCGTCGACAACAGCGTCGACGTCGAGGGAACGCCTCCGCCGGAGTCGTTTCCGTGGATCGAGTACGAGCTGAACGGCGAGAACCGCCACTTTCGCGGCGGGGTGAACCAGGGTGTGCGGCGCGCGCGCCTGCCGTACGTGCTCATCCTCAACCCGGACACCTATCTCACCGACTCCGACTCGATCGCGAAGCTCGCGGAGACTCTCGACGGCCATCTACGCGTCGGCTTCGTCGCGCCGAAGCTGCGCGGTGACGACGGGCTCCTCGCCCCGCAGGGCGAGCGCCTGGCGGGCCTCCCCTACCTCTTCGCGCTCAAGGGCTACCTCAACGCGCTCTGGCCGGCAAACCCGATCGCGCGGAGGCACGCGCGCGCAGGCGCGTCACGCGAGGTGTCGGGACCGGTGGACACGGTGAGCGCCGCCGCGGTGCTGTGCCGGCGGCAGCAGTTCCTCGCGGTCGGCGGCTTCGACGAGCGTGCCCGCATGTACTGGGAGGAGCACGAGCTCGCGCGGAAGCTGCGGCAAATAGGCCTGCACGGCTACTACCGCGCGGACGCGTTCGTCTTCCATCGCTGGCGCAAGGGCGGGACGGAGCACGCGACGAGCGCGGACGCTGATCGCTACTTCGAGGAGGCGATGCGCCTCTACTACCGCACGTTCTACGGGCGCGCGGGAGGCTTCCTCTACGGGCTGCTCGACGGGTTCCAGCGTGTCGCGCGGCGGCTCAGGCGCTAGCGAGCACGTCGGCGAGGAGCGACTGGTACTTCGCGACGGCGACGGAGCGGTCGGCCTCGCGGACGACGTACTCGCGCCCCCGCCGTCCCATCTCGGCGAGATCGAGCTCGCCGGCGCGGACCTGCCTGATCGCCGCGGCGAGCAGGTCGGGCCGCCCGGGCGGAACGACGACGCCGCAACCGGCGCGCTCGACGATCTGCGCGGTCTCGCTCTCGGCATCGGCCGCGGCGATCACCGGCCGGCCCGCCGCGAGGACGCCGTACAGGCGGCTCGGAACAACGTAGCCCGCGAGGCCGCGCGCGAGACCGACGACGTGCACGTCGGCGGCGGACAGCGACTGCGAGAGCAGCTCGCGCGGCTGGTACGGGAGGAACCTGACCAGCCGTGCGTCGAGCGCCTCCGCCAAGGCGACGAGCTCGTCGCGCCGCGCGCCGCCGCCGATGATCGCGACGCTCAGGTCGTCGAGGTCGCGCAGCAGCGTCGCGGCGCGGATCAGCGAGTCGAGGTCCTGCGCGTGCCCGACGTTCCCGGAGTGCATCACGACGAAGCCGCGGTCGAAGCCGTGCTCTCGCGCCCAGGCGTTGTCGCGCGCGGCCGGGGTGATCGCGCTCGCGTCGACCCAGTTCGGGATGACGGTGACGCGGTCGGCGCACGCCCCTTTCTCCAGGAGACGCGCGCGCATCGTCTCGCCGATCGCGACGATCCGGTCGGCGCGGCGCAGATACCAGCGCACGAGCGAGCGAAGCAGGAAGATCACCGCCCGGTTGTCCAGCCGCCCGAGCTGAACCGCCGTCTCGGGGAACACGTCCTGGCTGATCACGACGAGCGGGACGCGGAACCTGCGCGCGACGAGCAGCGCCACGTCGGCGATCACCGGCGGGTCCGTCATCGCCAGCACGACGTCTGGGCGGTCGCGTGTCAGCCCGAAGCGCAGCGACTGGACGAGGAACGTGACGTAGTTGAGCGCTCGCAGCCAGAGCCGGCGCCGCTCGAACGCGGTCGAGCGCACGCGGATGATCTCGACGCCGTCGCGCGCGTCGCGTCCGGCGCGGGCGTTGCGAAGAGTCGCCGTCACGACGGTGACCTCGAAGTCGCGCGCGAGCTCACCGCACAGGTCGGCGAGCAGTTGGCCGGTTGCCTCGACGCCGGGCCGGTAGTACTGGTTGAAGACCAGCAGCCGCGGCGGACGGCCGCTCACGGCCTGCGCACGACGCGGTTGCCGAGGACGAGGACGTCGATGTGCGTCTTCTGGAAGGTCTCGACCGCGTCGTCGGGAGTCATGACCATCGGCTCGTTCTCGTTGAACGACGTGTTCAGCAGGATCGGCACGCCGGTCTGGCGCTCGAATTCCTCGATCAGCCGGTAGTAGCGCGGATTCACGTGCCGCTCGACCGTCTGCAGGCGCCCGGTGTCGTCGACGTGGTTCACGGCGGGCACCTTGTCGCGCTTGTCCGCCTTCGTCTTGTAGACGAGGGTCATGAAGGGCGACGTGTAGTCCTGCTCGTACCACTCGCCCGTCCGCTCGGCGAGGATCGACGGCGCGAAGGGCAGAAACGGCTCGCGCTGCTTGATGCGGGCGTTGAGGACGTCCTTCACGTCGTCGCGGCGCGGGTCCGTCACGATCGAGCGGTTGCCGAGCGCGCGGGGGCCGAACTCCATCCGTCCCTGAAACCAGCCGACGACCTCGCCTGCCGCGATCCACTCGGCAACGGTGCGGAAGAGCGCGTCGTCGTCGAGCAGCTCCGACGCGAGGCCCGCGGCGCGCACCGCCCGGCCGTAGTCGGCGTCGGAGTACTCGGGGCCGGTGTACGCGTGGTCCAGCACGAAGCCGCGCGGCCGGCCGAGCTTCTGGTTCCAGACGAAGTACGCGGCGCCGACCGCGGTGCCGGCGTCGCCTGCGGCAGGCTGAATGTACAGGCCGTCGAACTTGGTCTCCGTGCGGAGGCGACCGTTTGCGACGGCGTTGAGCGCGACGCCGCCTGCGAGGCAAAGATCCGTCAGGCCGGTGCGGCGCTGCGCCTCGTCGACGACATGGAGGTACGCGTCCTCGAGCACAGCCTGCAGCGCCGCGGCGACGTCCTCGTGCTGCTTCGTCAGCTCGCCCTGCGGCTCGCGCGGCGGGCCGAGCACCTCCTCGAGCCGAGGCGAGAAGATGCGGCCCATCTCCGGCGCGCCCTCGCTCCACGTCATGTCGACGGCCTGTGCCTGGTGCGTGAAGTAGGAGAGGTTCAGCTCGAACAACCCGTCGAGGCGGAGCAGGTCGCGCATCTGCGTCCGGCGAACGTCGGCGTCGCCGTACGGAGCCAGGCCCATGACCTTTCCCTCGTCGCCGTACTTCGGGAAGCCGAGCCACTGCGTGACCGCCGTGTAGTAGATGCCGAGCGAGTGCGGGAAGAGGACGCGGTCGAGCACTTCGAGGCGATTGCCGCGGCCGACGGCGATCATCACAGAGGCGAAGTCGCCGAAGCCGTCGAGACTGACGACGACGGCTTGGTCGAACGGCGAGACGAAGAACGCCGACGCGACGTGGGCCTGATGGTGCTCGACGTTGTGGAAGTTCGCGCGCAGCTTGCCGGCGCCGAGCGCCTGGGCGAGGTCGTCCCGAACGCCCCTGACCGTACGCCTGCTGCGCAGGCGGCCGGAGACGTAGCCCGGATTGCGTACGAGGCCGGCTGTCTGGACGAGGTTCGCGCGCGGATCGCGGCCGATCGCCACGTGGTCGAGATCGCCGGCGTCGAGGCCTGCATGCTCGAGGCACCACGCGGCCGCAAGCGCCGGAAAGCCGGCGACGTGCTTGACGCGGGTGAACCGCTCCTCCTCGGCCGCCGCGACGAGCTCGCCGTCCACGACGAGCGCGGCGGACGCGTCAGGGTGGTAGGCGTTCAGACCGAGAATCGCCGTCACTGCTCGGCGGTGATCGTTCGCCCCCGCGCGACGACCGCGAGCGTTGCCGGGACAAGCACCAGCACACCGTACCCGGACACGAGCGGCGTCAGATCGAGGCGGCCGGAGTCGATGCAGGCCTTCAACACGAAGGCCCCGATGTAGAACGCCTGCGGCGCAGCGGCCTGAAGCCAGACGTTCCCGACCTCTCGCCAAGCGAGGAACGCGGCAAGCGCAACTCCGGCGAGCAGGAGCAACCACGCTCCACCGGGGAAGACGCCGTTGTAGGACTCGAGCTTGTTGCCGGCTCCCCACGGCGTAAAGCCGCCGTGCAATGCGAAGGGCAAGGTCGCAAGGAGAAAGGCCGCACCGGCTGCGGCGGCCGCCGCGACCGCTCGCACCGGCGCCAGACGGAGCAGGAACGGGACCGCCGAGACGGCGAGGTTCGGCCGCCAGCAGAGCGCGGCGCCGAGCAGCGGCCAGGCCCACGGCCGCTCGATTACTGCGAGGCAGATGCAGACGGCCGTGACGCTCGGGATCAAGTCACCGCCCGTCAGAAGCTCCCGCCACAACCCCGGCGAGACGGCGAGCACCACGAGCGAGACCGCAGCTGCGGACGCAAGTGATCGCGCGAGCAGCGCAACAAGGACGAGCAGCGCCGGAAACCAGACCACGTCTTCGTAGCCTGCGCTGCCGGTCGCCTCGACGAAGGGGACCGCTGCGAACAGCCCGACGGGAAACTGAGAGATCGGATTGCCGAGGTAGGTCCGCTCCGCGTACGGAAATTGCCCGTCCAGGAGGCGCTGCGCTCCGATCGTGGCGGCGTCGTCTCGATCGCTTCCGACACTCGCACCGTGGGAGTTCGCGTGCGGATACACGACGATCAGCGCAACGACGGCGATCGCTGCCAGCCCGGCAAGCACGGCGATTGAGACGCGATCGGGAACTCGCTCGGCTCTGGGAACGAGGCCCCGCGCAACGAGAGCCGCCGCGACGCATACCGGCGCATACAGGACCGCAGCGAGAGTGCCGGCGTACTTCTGTATGACGCCGGCCGAACAGAGCCAGAGCGAGAGCGCGAACAAGTGCGCGAAAGCTAATGGCGCAGCGCACCCGCTGAGGCAGCACGCTCTCGTGAAGAATTGCCACGTGCCCGTGCGGCCGCTCATCGGTGTCGACGCGGTCGCCGTGGCAGCGCGGGTGACGGGCGCGGCGCGAGTGCTCCTGAACGTCCTCGCCCGGCTCCCGGGCGTCGACGCGGAGCTCGACTACGTCGCGTTCGCCACGCCGCCCGGAGAAGCGATCGTCCGGGAGCACGCGCCCGGCGTGAACGTGCGCGTCGTGACGCCGCGGCGCGGGCTGGACTGGGAGCTGCGCGGCGCCGCCGAGGCAGGTACGCGGGCCGGCGTCGACCTGCTGTTCACGGTCCGCGAGCTCGTCCCGCGCGGCGGCGCTCCGGTCCTCGTTCACGTCTTCGAGCCTCCGGCGTACCGGCTGCGCGCGTTCGGGCCGCCGAGCATCGGGGAGGCGCGCCGCTTCGCCAAGGACGTCGTCCTCCAGCTCGCGTTCAAGCGCTCGCTGCGGCGCGCCCGCGCCGTGACGGCGGGCTCGCAGACGACGGCCGCGTGGCTTCGCTCTCACGCGGGCGTCGACGCGGACGTCGTCCTGCCGGGGATCGAGCCGGCCTTCGGCGACAGCGAGCCGAGCCCCCCGGACGAGCCGCCCTACGTCTTCCACCTCGCGTCCGGAGACCCGCGCGACAACACCGACCTCGTCCTGCGCGCATTCGCGACCGGGAGGTGCGCGGGACTTCGGCTGCTGCTCGCCGGAACGCCGGATCATCTCCGGCGCCGGCTCGAGCGCCGTGCAGCCCGGCTCGGCGTCGAGCTCGACCTCGCCGGCTGGGTGGGCGACGAGCGGCTGCGCGAGCTCTACCGCGGCGCTGTGGCGTTCGCGCATCCGACGAAGTACGAGGCCTACGCGGGGTTGCCCGTCCTCGAGGCGATGGCGCTGGGCACGCCGGTCGTCGTGCTCGACGCGCCCGGGGCGACCGAGGCGGTGGAGGGCGTCGGGATCGTCATCCCGCGAGAGGATCCGGAGCTGCTCGCCGACGCCTTCGCGCGCCTCCGCGACGATCGCGCGCTCCGCGCCGACCTGACCGCCCGCGGTCGCGCGCTCGCGCAACGCTTGACGTGGGACGCGACCGCGGCGGGGTTCGCGGCAGCCTTCAGGAAGGCGCTCGGCGCGCCGCGGCGTTCTCGAGGAACGTGACGATGCGATCGTGCATCAGGTCGAGCGTGAAGCGTGCAGTCACCACCTGGCGCGCCCGAGCGCCGAGCTGCGCACGAAGGTCGGGCTCGTCGATCAACCTCCGCAGCGCAGCCGCCAGCGCATCCGCGTCGGCGGGCGGAACGACCAGCGCGGCGTCCGGCTCGACGGCCTCCTGAACGCCGGGGATCGCCGAGGCGACGACCGGCTTTCCGAGCGCCATCGCCTCGAGCATCGTCAGCGGGTGGCCCTCGTAGCGCGACGGAATCGCGACGATGTCGACTCTGCGCAGGAACTCGCGGTCGGCAGGGATGACCACTTCGACCCTCGCCGCCTGGGCGGCCTCGAGCAGCTCCTCGCCGTACCGATCCGCGACGATCGGGGCACCGAGGAGCAGCTTCGCCGACCGCCCCAGCCTCTCCGCTGCCTGGATGAATATGTCGGCGCCCTTCTGCGGGTCGAGGCGTCCGAGCAGTCCGATCGTCATCGGCCCGTCCCCGGTCGCGACGGGCTCGGGCTCGGCGGGGATCTTCACGCCGTTCGGGATCACCGTGATGCGGTCTCGCGGGACGCCGACCTCGACCATCGCATCGGCGACGTGCTCCGCCACCGCGACGGTTCGCGCGCGGCGGTCGACCACCCGGTAGAGGAAGTGCTGGCCGAGTCGGATCGGCGCGACCGGGCTGAAGTGCGGGTACACGTGCCGGTGAACCGCATGCGGTCGCCGCGCGAGTGCGGCGGCGAGGCCCCCCAAAATCTCGCCCGGGACCGAGGTGTGCGAGTAGACGAGGTCGTATCCGCGCGCGATGCGCGCGCCGCGAACGAACCCGGGCCTGCGGAGCGAAACGAGCCTCGCCGTGTGCGTGCGCGCGCCGAGCGCCCGAAAACGTCCCGTCGCGGGGCCCTCTGCCGGAACCACCACTCCGATGGCGTGACCGCGGCGGACGAGCTCGGAGGCGATGTCGAGCGCGACCTGCTGGCCGCCGCCGACGCCGGCGTCGAGCAGGTTGAAGAGGACCTTCACGCGCGCGCCTCCGGCCGGCGCGCGTGCAGCAGCCTCGCCGGGAGGAACGACCGGACCAGCGGCCGCCGGACATCGCGATCGCGCAACGCCCGCCGCGGCGCGAGTCGCATCGCCTCGAGCGCCGACTTGCGGGCCGCGCGCCGGTCGACGAGCACGTGGTGCGACGACGCGAGCTGCCGCAGGAGCCCGTAGCGCGCCTGCTCGCGCTCGTCGTCCGGAAGCGGGGGCAGTCCGGCGAGATGCTTCTCCGCCACGCGAATGGTCCACTCTGCCGTGCGCCGCCAGCCGACGTTGCCGCTCCAGATGCGGTATCTCGCCGCAGGACAGTTCGCGTAGACCAGCCGCCAGTCGAGCGACAGTCGAAGGTAGAGGTCCCAGTCCTCGTACGCGTCGAGCGACTCGTCGTACCCGCCGACGCTGTCGAACGCCTCCTTCCGGATCAGCGTCGCGGACGTGAACATCGCGCAGAAGCTCGCGAGCCCGCCGTAGGACGTGCCGAGCCGCTGAGCCTTCAGGAAGGAGGCGTTCTGGGCGGCAGTCTGGTCCGGCACGAGCTCTCCGTCCTCGTCGATGACCTCGGTCGTTCCGTGCACCAGAGCGCTGCGCGGGTCGGCGGCGAGCGCATCGACCAGACATGTCGTCTTGCCCGGCAGGAGCAGGTCGTCCGAGTCGAGGAAGCCGAGGTACTCGCCCGCGGCTTCCGCGGCGCCGGCGTTGCGGGAGACGGCCGGGTTGCGAAAGGTCCCGCGGACCGTGCGGACGCCGTCGCCGAGCTCCGCCACCGCCTCGAGCGAGCCGTCGGTCGAGCCGGCGTCGACGACGATGATCTCCAACGGCTGTTGCGAGACGTCGAGGGCGGAGCGCACCGCGTGGACGAGGTACCCCCCGCGGTCGCGCGTGGGGATGATGACGCTGACGGCGCTGGACATCACGCGTCGAACGAACCTACCCTACGAGCGTGTCCGACCGTCGTGAGTCGGACGTGCGGTGATCGCGGCTACTGCGGCCGTGCCGTTCGTCCTCTGCTATCACGCCGTCTCCGAAGCGTGGGACGACCCGCTCGCGATGCGTCCGGAGACGCTGGAGCGCCAGGTAGCCGCCGCGATCAGGTGGGGCTGGAAGCCCGCGGCCGCCGCGGATGTCGTCGCAGGCAGCTCCCGCGCGCTTCACGTGACCTTCGACGACGGCTACCGGAGCATCCTGCGCGTGCTCCCGATGCTCGAGCGGCTGGGGATCCGGCCGACGGTCTTCGTCTGCACGGCGTATGCGCACGACGGTCGACCGCTCGACGTGCCGCTGCTCGACCACGTACCCTCCGCGCACCGCCACGAGCTGGCCACGCTGTCCTGGGACGAGCTGCGCGAGCTGGCGGATCGTGGGATCGAGATCGGATCGCACTCCCGCACGCACCCGAACCTGCGCGAGCTCTCGGGCGGCGAGCTGGCGCGAGAGGTCGCCGACTCGCGAGAGGAGATCCAAAGTGCGCTGGGTCGCCCTTGCAGCTACTTCGCGTACCCGTACGGCCAGTTCAACGCGCGGATTCGTGATGCAGTCGAACGCGCCGGCTACCGGGCCGCCTTCGGGCTCGCCGGCATCGGTCCGTTGGGCGGGTCCTTTGGAATCCCCCGCGTCGAGCCGTCGCGCCGAGACGGAACGGCAGCAGTCCTCGTGAAGGGCTCTCCGGCCTGGCCGCTCGTGTCTCGCGCGTTGCGCCGGATACGGGGTCCGCTCGGGCGGCTCCAGCTCCGGAGGTGAGTCGCAGGTGGAGTCCGACGAGTCTACGAGGGCACCCCGGTGCCGCTACACCGCGAGCAGGCCCGGATGAGGCCGATCCGTCTCGCGTACCTTCAGTCCACCTCTCCTACGTCTCGGTCGAGGCCTACTTGCAGACGCTGATCGAACGCGTCGACCGCGACCGCTTCGAACCGTGGCTCGTGTGCTCGAATCATCCGTCGCTCGAGCGACTCCGGCAAGTGCCGGAACTGGAGGGGCGCATCGTGACCGTGCCGTCCGGCGCGCTGCTGCCGTCGTTCCTCTGGACCCGCGGCCGCGCGCTCCGCTCGATCCGCCCGGCCGTCGTCCACTGCGCCGATTTCGACCCGCCCGGGATGCTCGCCGAGCGCGGCGCGGCACATTCCGCACCGGTGGTCGTCACGTACAACACGCCGGAGCTGCGGCCCGCGTTTAACGCCATGGGGCGCATCACGGCGCGAGCAGCGTGGGCTGTGCGTCCGTGGGTGATCTTCACGTCGGACGCCGCTCGACGACCGGGACAAAGCTGCCCGTCTCGCGCGGGCGGGACGGGTGCGCGCCGAACGCCTTTACGGCGTCCAACGCATGGTCGAAGCGACCGAA
>WNGE01005293.1_pt1 | contig 20517 bp, 18 predicted proteins | sample 5400651 | NCBI WGS metagenome assembly WNGE01 (sample SAMN13153370, study PRJNA577476) | soil metagenome | isolation source: 60 cm soil or saprolite under grassland replicate 2 | place: USA:California | collected 2016-06-15 | reverse complement strand
GAGCGGGCGGCCGTCGTGCCACCGGTCCGCGTGCTGCGCGCGGAAGGGGAGCGCCTGCTGGAGACGTTCGGCGCGAACAGGTTCGACATCGCCTACGCGCGGAACGCCATCGACCACGCCGTCGACCCGCTCCTGATCATCGACAACATGCTCGCCGTCGTGCGTCCAGGCGGCGACGTCTTCCTCAGGCACATCCGCAATGAGGCCGCACGCCAGGCGTACGTTCAGCTGCATCAATGGAACTTCGACGAGCGGGACGGCCACTTCGTCGCGTGGCGACCGGGAGAGAAGACAGACGTAACAGCGACGCTCGCTGGACGTGCCGAGGTCCGCTGCTATGTCGAGCCTGCAGGAGAGGACGGCGCCGAGTGGATCGTCTGCGTCATGCGACGACCCGCCGAGTAAGACGACTCACGGATGTCGAGGCCCGGCCCTCACCGGCCATGTGTGGGAACGGGCACAGCCTCCTCCCTCCCCTGGGCTTCGATCTGGATCTTGGGCAGCCAGTCGAGCCAGCCCGGGAGGTACCAGATGCGGGAATCGAGCAGGCGCATGGCCGCCGGCAGGAGGACGGAGCGGATGATCGTGGCATCGATGAGAAGTGCGACCGGCTGAGCAGGAACACCTGGTAATCCATCGAGAGCCCGAAGAGGACCGAGAAGAGGAAGAGCGGTACCCAAGCCTCGATGGTGTGGACCTTCTGGAAGCCGAGAAGCCCCGCACCGATCCCGTGCCGGAAGACGAGCACGACGAGGCCGTAGGCAGCACCGACCGAGAGCAGGTTGAGGACGATCGAGATGGCGGCGACGACGAGCGAGCGGAATACGAGTATCAGGAGCAAAAAACTGAGGCCGAGCACGAACGCGAACACGATTGGCAGCCATGCATTCATGGCATCGATGAAGTCGACATTGTCAGCCGTGTCGCCGCCGACGACCACACGCGCTTCGGTGCCGCGAAAGGCGCGAGGGATCTCGACCGAGCGCAGGTGACGCACCGCTGCCAGGGCGCGAGAACCCGTCCTGTCTCCCCCGACAGGCGCTCCGACGGCGGCCACGTCGCCGGTGGGCGCCACGCGCAACTCGCTGGCGCCGCCAAATACCTTGTCGTGAGCGAGATCCCTGCGCAGTCTCGTGATCGCAGCTCGCAGCGGCGCCGAGTCGATCCTTCCCTCGACCGCGATCAAAACCGGGCTGGAGCTCGCCTGTGGGAAGTCGCGGGCGAGCGCTTGGAACCCGCGCTTGGCCTCGAGCCGGTCAGGCAACGTACTGACTCCGCTCGCTCCGAGTTGAAGGCCCAGTGCCGGCAACGCCGCGACAACGAGTAAGACGGCAAAGGCAGTCAGACTCACGAGCGGCCGGCGCATGACGACTCGTACGATGGCGCCCCAGAATCGCCCCTCCTGGGCTGAGGCTTGGCCGATGCTGCGGCCGAGCCAGGGCACGCGAAGCGCGTTCACGCGATCGCCGAGCAGTCCCAGAAAGGCCGGCAGCAAAGTCAGAGCGGCTAGGACCGAGACGATGCCGACGGCGATCGCCGCGACGGCGAGGCTCTTCATCACGTTCGAGGGCACGAGCAGCATCCCGGTCAAGGCGACCACGAACACCGAGCCGCTGAACAGGACGGCGCGGCTGGCGGTCGCACCGGCGGCTGCAATGGCATCGAGCTCTCCCAGCTTGCGGCCGCGCTCTTCCCTGTAGCGCGAGACCACGAACAACGAGTAGTCGATCCCGAGGGCGAGTCCCATCCCGGTGAGCATGTTCACGAAGAACACCGAGAGCGTGAACGCCTCCGCGACGATCGAGCAAAGTCCGAGCGCGACGACGATGGACACGATGGCCATAACGAGTGGCACCAGCCCTGCGACGACAGCTCCGAAGACGAGGACGAGTATGACGAGCGCCGCCGGCAGGCCGACTCGGAGCTCGCCTGACTTGAGGTCGTGCTGGGAGAGTTCGTTGAAGTCGTGGTCGAGGGTGCCTTCGCCGGTGATCACCGTGCTGAAGCCCGAGCGGCCGTCGTTTTGCTCGACTACACGCAGTAAGGGGTCGACATCGGCCCGTCGCTGGATCTCGATCAGCGTCGCGTGTCGATCTCGCGAGACGAGAGCGCGGTCACGCGAGCCGTAGTAGGTCGAAGCGTTCGCGATCACCCCGGTGGCAGCGCCCTGCGCCACGAGTCTCTCCACGAAAGTCCTGAACGCAGGATCGTCGACGGTCTTTTCTCGCGAGCGAACGACGACGAGCTCATCGATCGCATGCCGGTCCGGTGGAAAACGCGCGAAGAGTCGCTCGGCCTGGCGTGACTCCGGATTTCCCGTCACGTGCCCGTTGGTCGTCAGGTTTCCGGGTAGAAAGACGACGGCAAGTCCGAGCGCGCCGACAAGCGCGCCCACCCATGCGGCTACCGCTCGCCATGGGTGGCGGCTCGATACGCGTGCAAGCCCCTCGGTGAAGCCCATTCCGGAAGTCTCAGTATGCCCGCGCGCGGGCGGGCGAGATCCGAGGTCTTAGTGGATGCTCGGCGGTTGGTGCAGCTCGTTCATCCGGGCCCGGTCCGTCAACAACGCGAGGTGATGTCCCTCCGCGTCCGCGCTGCCCAATGGTCTCACGCTGACGACTTCGCACAGCTTTGAAAGTCGGAGCGTCACCGTTCGACCCTGGTGGCGGCGGCCACAGGCCAGAAAGTGCAGCGCATGCCGTTTGCGACCGACGTTCGCCCGTGAATCCCAGCTCGCCATGTCAGACCCTCGCCGACACTGTGCGCTTGATCGCACGGTTCGAATAGGCGAACGGATGTCGGTACACCTCAGCAGCCTCGTGGCCACTTACCGGGACGACGATCTCCTCGTCCGTGAGGCCGTCGTAGGCGATGACCCGCAGAGACTCCTCGTTTCGGTCCCAGATCAGGGCGACCGCAATCGAGCCGCTCTTGCGCGTCGCCAGATCGACCACTTGCTCCATGAACTCAGCATGCTCCGCCGCAGGGAAGACGCACTATCCGAAGGCCCGGAATGGACTAGACGCGCGCACTGGTCGCTCGGCGGCTTGCGAATAGGGGTTGCCGGAGCATCTGCACGCTTGCGCTGTTGCCAGGGTGAGGCCAATACGCGCCATTTCGCACGAGAAATCTGGCCCGACCCCATGGAGCCATGCGGATTCCTGCTTCAAACTGCTGTTGCCTTCTTGCAACTTTGCCACTACGTTATGAAAGGCTCAGCGCGCTTCTCGGGCCGGCCCCCGAAGAGAGGCATCAACCTCGTGACGAGCGCAAGAGGCATCGGCGCAACCGACGGAACTCTGCCCGGCAGGACCCCGACGGCGACGCCAGCTGCGCCGAAGGACGTCGGGTCGCTGCGGGGCGACGAGACGATCCTCCTCGTCGAGGACGAAGAGCTCTTGAGACCTCTGATCCGAGAGGCGCCTGCCCGATGAGCTCGCCCGCAAGATTCGCGAACTCCTGGTCAGCCCGAAAACGTCGGCCTGACGACGCGGCTCGGACCCACGAGCCTTCTTCTTTGGCTAGGCGTGGACGTTCAGGACGAACGTCGCGCGCGAGACTGCGCCGAGGGCGTCAGTCACCTGCACGGTGAGCGTCCTCTTCCCGACTCGGCGCGCCGTTCCCGAAAGCTCGCCTGTTCGCTTCGCGAGATGGATGCCCGCCGGCAGCGAGCCGCGAACGATCCTCCAAGTCCGGGGCACGACGCCGCCCGCGGCGGCGAGCCTCGCCCTGAACACGTGGCCTGCCTTCGCGGACCGCAGCGCCTTCGTCGTGATCCCGAGCGTCGACGCCACGGCGAGCTCGAGGTCGACGGCGTTCGTGAAACCGAGCGTGTCGGTCACTGTCACCTTGAGCGGATACGACCCGGCGACCGTCGGACGTCCACTCAGGATCCCGGTGGCCGGATCGAAGCTCAGGCCGGACGGAAGCTTGCTCGTGTCGACCGACCATGTGTAACCGGGCTTGCCGCCGCCCGCCGCGAGCTCGAGCTTGAACGACCGGCCGACTTCGCCGGACGGAACAGCCGGCGGGGCGATCTTCAGCGGCGGGACGACGCTCAACGTGTATGACTGCGCCGCCGAGCGCGTGCCGTCGCTCACCTGCACCTTGAACGTGAAGTCGCCGGCAGTCGTCGGCGACCCGGAGAGCATGCCGTTGGGACTGAGGCTCATCCCCGCAGGCAGTGATCCTGACTGGAGCGACCACGTCTGCGTGCCGCCGCCCTGCGCGGTGAACTGAAAGCTGTACGACGAGTTCAGGACGGTCGCTTTCGGGTTGAGCGCTCCCTGAGCAATGCTCAGGGGAGCAACTACCGGCGACGGCGGCGGGCCGCTCCCGCCGACGACCGTGATCGTGAATTGTCGCTGGGCCTCTGACGGACGGCACCAGTCCGCCGACGGCGGATTCTGGTCGCTCAGATTGACCCAGAAGGACCAGCTTCCGGCCTGGGTGGGGGTCCCGCTGATGAGCCCGCTCGTCGACATCGAGAGACCGGGCGGCACCGAGCTGCTGATCAGGTTGTACTGGTACGGCAGCGCCGGGCCGCAACCCCCTGCACCCGCGAATTGCTTGCTGTAAGGCTGGCCGACGGTCCCAGTCGGCATGTTGTAGCTGTCATCCGTGAACCGAAGTGCAAGTGCGGTCGGCACGACGACGAGCGCGATCAGCGCTACGAACAAGACGATTCGGGTGCGGCGCATGAGACCCCTTTCGATGACGGCCAGGCTGACCCCTCCTGGTTCGGCGCAGGGTAGCCCCAGCCTTAGGACCTCACTTGTAAAACGTTGGTTAAGCGACCTGGAGCCCGGCATGGCCGGGCTCCAGGCGCCCCGGTCAGGAGATCGTCAGTGCGACGGCCCCGATCTGGCCGCGGATCTCACCGGCTTGGTTCTTGCGGGTGTGCACATTGACGTAGGCCCGCCCTGCCTCGAGCGTGCTCAGAACCGAGGCATTGACCGTCGCCCGCCCGCGCGCGCCGCTCTTGCAAGGAGCGCACAGTGGCACGATCACCGGGCCGGCCTTCCCGCGGACGCCGCTGTGGATGTGCGCTGCGACGGCACGCCCGGTCAGCTTGCTGAACGTCAAGCGCCACGCGATCACCGCCGTGGCTCCGCTCTTCGTCACGGTCGCGGTGAACGTGCCTCTGGCGCGTCCCAGCTTCCCTTTCGGCCTCGGCCGCTCTTGACCAGCCCGAAGCGTGGTCTTGATGCTCGCCACGGCCGAGACCTGATCGCGAATCTCGCCTGCCGGATTCGTCGGCGTATGAACGTTCACGTACGCCCGATCGGTCTGGATCGCGTCGAGGACCGCGGCGTCGATGTTCGCCGAACCGGTCATCCCGCTCGTGCAAGGCGCACACAGCGGCACGCGCACCGGACCTGCGACGCCACGGGCGGCGACATGGATGTGGGCCGCGATCGCGTTGCCGCTGAGGTTGCTGAACTCGAGGCGCCACTGCATCACGGCACCCGTGGCCGACTTCGTCAGCGTCGCCGTGAACGTGCCCTGCGCTCCGCTGACATCTCCCTTCGGTGTCGGCGTCTCGTTGGCGGCCGTCATCGCCGCCGCGATTCGAACAGTCGTCGCCTGGCTACGTGCAGCTGCCCCTCCGACAACGGCCAGGGTGAGCGCCAGCAGGAAAACGCTCGCGACTACCTGGAGCTTTTTCATCCACCCTCCCTCAGTTGGCCGGGATCGCCCTTCGACCCCTGGCGAGGAATACGAGTGGGCTCGACCTTCGGATTGACGAGCACACCGTTCCCGGAGGGTTGAGCCCTGCGTGCGGCGGTGGGATCATGTTGGTGGATGCGCGGAGGGGGTCTCTGTTGCCTTGCCTTGATGCTGGCTCTGACCGGCGTGGCTGCCGCGGCGGCGCCTACCGGCGACGGCGGCTGGCAGGAGGTGCACGTCCGGACGCTGACGATCCACTACAGGACGCAGGACGGCTATCGGCGCGCGGCGTACGTCATTCTGCCGGACTGGTACGGGCCGCGGAACAATCCGCCGCTTCCGCTCGTCATCTCGCCCCACGGCCGTGGAGTGCCTGCGGACGAGAACGTTGAGCGCTGGGGGAACCTCCCTGCCTTCGGCCCGTTCGCCGTCGTCAACCCGGAAGGGCAGGGTCGGCGATTCGCGCACTTTTCCTGGGGTTACCCCGGCCAGGTCGACGACCTCGCACGCATGCCGGACATCGTGCAGCGCGCGATCCCCTGGCTCCGAATCGACCGCAAGCGTCTATACGCGTTCGGGGCGAGCATGGGCGGCCAGGAGAGCCTGCTCCTCCTCGCACGCCATCCGTCACTGCTCGCAGGCGTCGCGGCTTTCGATGCGGTCACGGACATGGCGAAGCGCTACCGCGACTTCGCCCGCATCGGCTGCAACCAGCGCTGCCTGCGGAGGTGGCGGTCGCCCATCGGCCACGGACTGCGGACGCTGGCCCGGGCGGAGATCGGCGGGACACCTCGAGGCCGTCCCCGCGCATATGCGCGCCGAAGTCCAGTCACATACGTTCGGGCGATCGCCGCCTCGGGCGTGCCGTTGCAGCTGTGGTGGAGCCAGGCCGACCGCGTCGTCGACCCGCGCGACCAGTCGGTCCCGTTCCTGCGCGCGCTCCGCCGCGTGCGCCCCTCGGCGCCTATCCAGGCCGAGGTCGGATCGTGGCCGCACTCGGCTGACATGCATCCGTACTACATGCTCATCCCTGCGCTGCAGCGCTTCGGCCTCTATCCGACGCGAGCTTCCTCGGGTTTGCACGCGACGGCCGCAGGGGCACCGGTCCACCCGCTCCTGCCCTGGCACCCCGCAGTGCGGGATGCGCAGGGGAGGCTGCTTGCCTGGTATCGGCCAAAAGCGGGACTGGGCTTCGACCACGTCCTTCGTCTCGGCTGGAACTTCGTCGAGCGGCGCGTTCCGGTCGACAGGAGGACGCACGCGAAGCTGTACGACGTGTACGCCGTCTTCGACGGCTCTTCCCTTCGCGGCCTCTACTGGCAGCACAATCCCGCGTTCCTGTTCGCTTCGTTCGTCGACTCGCTCGTCGCCTGGTATCCGTACTCCGGCGACCGCCGGGCAATAGCAGCCGTACAGGGGATGCTCGACTACGAGCTCGCACACGGCACCACACCCGCCGGCTGGTCCTGGCCACGCGTGCCTTTCGCGACCGGGTGCGCCGGCGAGCGCACGTACGGACGTTGCCTCGCCGGCGTACCGCGGGCCTTCTACGGCGGCACCGAGCCGGACAAGGTGGGGCTGCTCGGGCTGGGCTATCTCCTCTTCTACGAGCAGACCGGCGAGCGGCGCTATCTGACGGCGTCCCTTCGCGCCGCAGACGCGCTCGCGCGGCACGTCCGCGCGGGAAACGCGTCACGCACGCCCTGGCCGTTCCGGGTGAACGCGCGGACGGGCGCGGTCGTCGACGGCGCGCAGTTCGGCGGAATGGTTGTCGGACCGGTCCGCCTCTTCGACGAGCTGCTCGAGCTCGGCGTGGGAAACACGGCGTCGTACCGTCGGGCCCGCGACCTCGCCTGGTCCTGGCTGCTCGAGCACCAGCTCAATCCGTCGAGCCCGGCGTTCAACCGCTGGAGCGGCTTCTACGAGGACGTCCCGTACAACCTCGCGAGCCGCAACCAGGCGTCGCCGACGATGACCGCTCTGTACCTGCTCCAAAGCGAATCGGCGTCCTCGCGCGATCCGCTCTGGCAAGAACATGCGTCGTCGTTGCTTCGCTACGTCCAGGCGTCTTTCGGCCGGGGCCCGTTCGCCGGCGCCTGGGGCATCGACGAGCAGCGAGCTCCCGGTAGGCCAGGTTGCTGTTCGCCGGTCGGTCTCGGCAGCACGACGTCGCGGTGGGCCGTCGCGAACGCAGCCCTGTACGCACACACCGGCGATCAGCGTGCGCACGAGCTCGCGATCCGATCGCTGAACTACGCGACGTACTTCACTGCGGGCAACGGCCTCGTCTCTTGCTGTGGACGGCGGCCGCAGAACACGTATTGGTTCAGTGACGGCTACGGCGACTACCTGCGCAGCTTCAACTGGGCGATGGCCCTTCTGCCGGAGGTGGCTCCGGCACACCAGAACCATCTCTTGGGCTCGAGCTCCGTGGTGCAGACCGTCGCGTACGCGAGCAGGGGCCTCACGTACCGGACGTTCAGGGACCAGGCGGAGGAGGTTCTCCGCCTGGTCTTCCGTCCGACGCACGTTGTCGCAGGCAATGTCAACCTGATGCTGCGCGCCGATCTCTCCGCCGAGGGGTACACGATTCAACCGCTGGGCGACGGCGACGTCGTACTTCGCATTCGACACGACCACGCACGCCGCATCAGAGTCAGCGGCTGAAGGCCCGCGCCAGTTCGAGCATCCGGAAGGACGGCTTCAGCCCGAGCTCGCGCTCGAGCCGGGTGCGGAAGTCAACGTACTGTCGCAATGCCTCGGCGTCGTTGCCCGTCCCGAGATATGTGCTGATCAGAAGCCGGCGCGCGCTCTCGCGCAGCGGGTCCGTCGCCACGGCTGCGAGTGCAGCGGTCGCGGCCTCGCTGTAGCGCGCGGCTGCGACGAGCTCTTCGCAGGCGCTCTCCAGCGCGAGCAGGCGAAGCTGCCCGATGCGGTCCCGCTCCTGCGTGACCCAGTCGTCGTACCAGTCCGGGAGCAGCTCGCTCGCGTGCGCCAGTCGATTCACGTCATCTTCGTCCAGGCAATCGCGGCGGTGCAAGAAGCGCTCGGCGGCCACCGTGAAGTCGCGCGCATCCACCGAGACGGACGGAGCCAGCGAGAGATGCGTGGTCGTTGCCTGCACGACCGGCGCAGGCAGACGCCGCAGGCGCCAGAGCGTCGTCCGGAGGGCGCCGAATGCCTGATCCTGGGTCTTGTCGAGCCACAGCCGCCCCGAGACGTAGGTCCGGCGCAGCGGACGATCTTGCAGCGCGAGGAAGGCGACGAGCCGCTGCACGTGTGGAGGAACGCTCAGCAGGCTTCGACCCGAGACGAGCTCGAAGCCTCCCAGCAGCTGGAGCCGGACGACGGGCGCGGCCCGGGCCGTTGCCGGGCGACCCCCGCGCTGCCGCAGCGACGACCGTTGCCCTGAGGCCACGACTGAGCTCCCCGTTCGTTACGTCGCTACGCCTCCACCGTCGCACGGCCAGACACGTCTGTCAAACGGCTTGATGGAGCGTGACGGCGGGTGACGCGGCGGTGACGGCGAGGTGACAGCCGGCTGCGACGGTCTGCGCCGAGAGGGGCGGTATGGCTCGAGCACGAAGCAAGCCACCGGAGGGAGAGGTCAAGGTCCAGGTCTCCGCCGAGCTCGGAGACCTGCGCAAGGACGAGGAGACGCCCGAGCTCGCGGCGTACGCATTCAGCCCGGGCGGGACGCTCATCGATCGCACCGCGCTGAGCGGCAGGACCGTCAGCCTCTCGATCCCCGCGGGGAAAGAGGCGCAGTCAGTCCGCATCGTGGTCGGGCCGGCCGTCGACGCGGAGCACGGCGAGGCGCTCGCCGAACTGCTGCGGCGCGGAGCCAGCGAACGCCTGCTTCGACTCGATCCGGACGAAGCAATCCCGAAGGTGGATTTCCACGTGCCGCGACCCGGATGGCTCTGCTGGCTTCGGCGCTGCGCCGTGCGCGGGACGCTCTTGAAGCGCGTGACGAGTGGCGGCGTCCCGATCGACCTGCCGGTCTGCGGCGCCGAGGTCGAGATCTACGAGGTCGATCCCATTCACATCCTCATCCCCAAGATTCCCCCTGACATCCTGGAGCGACTGCGGGAGATCATCCGCTACCCGATCCCGCCGATCCCGGACCCGCCACCGGAAGGACCCTTCCGGCCCCCGCGCCCCGAGCCGGACCCTTCGCCGATCGACGGGCTGATCGCTGAGACACAACGTCTACGGGGGACGTTCGCAGGCGCTGAGGGGGTGCCGTCTGCCGCCGTGGGAGATTTCGTCACGCGCTCGGAGCTGGCGCAGGTCGCCGAGGAGCGTTTCCGGGAGCACGACCGTGGTACCGAGCGCACCGCGCAGGCGGAACGCATCGTCGACCTCGTCCCCGAAGCCGTCGAGGCGCCTGATCGTGCCGAGACGCTGGCCGCAGTCCGCGGCCTCGCCGACTCCAGCGAGGTCCGGCTCGCCGCCTCTCACGGCCTCGAGCCCTTCAGAGCCTCGCTCGTGCGGAGCCCTGAGCTAGTGCGCCCGTTGCTCTGCTCGCTCTTCCCACATTTCGTGATGACGCAGCTCGTCGGGACCGGGACGACGGACGACTGCGGTCACTTCCACACCTCCTTCTGGCAGGGCTGCTCGTCCGACGTGCCGGACCTCTACTTCGTCGCGTACAGGCGGATCTGGTTCCTGCGCATCCCGATCTACCGGCCGCTCCCGATCGCGTGCCACACCTCCTGGAACTACCACTGCGGCTCCGAGGTCAAGCTCTACACGAGCAGCCCGTTCGCACACACGTGTCCACCGTGCGCGCCGGTCGTCGCTGGCCGTCACTGGGTGCTCGTGATGGCAATCGGGAATACGGCGCTTTCACGGATCTACGGGACCGGTGCCACGCTCACGTCGACGTCGACCAATGTCGGCCTGACCGACTCGGGCGCCCCTTTCGGTGGACTGGTGCGCCTGCGCGTCGAGTTCGACAACTCGCTGCGCGACGAGCTCAACATCAAGTACTACCGAGTCTCCTGGAAGAAGGCGGGGACAGGCGACCCGTATCTCTTCCTCGACGGCGAGATCCACCGTCACTATGCGCACTGGGTCGGATCGGCGCTCGTGCTCGAGGCCTACTCGCTGGGCCCGCACGTCGTCAACGGACAGGCCGCACTGTTCGAGATCCCGCCCGCGTTGCCGCCCATCGGCCAGTGGTCGATCCCGGACGCGGTCGAGAACACGACGAGCGCGAAGTTCCCGACCGGTGGCTCGACTCCGGACTACGGGCTCGTCCCGCCGGCAAAGGCAGGGATCTACAAGCTCCGCCTCGAGCTCTTCGACGCCACCGGCAATCCCGTCGACATCGGCGCGCTCGGCATCCATTACGTCGTCCCGACCTCGACCGATCTGTCGGGCACCATCTTCACGACGGAAGCGGCCGCGCTCGGCCTCGTTCCGGGATCGCCCGTGGACACGGGCAACGCCTTCGTGATGCGGCTCCACGTCGACAACAATCCGACGTGCGGGCACATCGATGCGCCGTTGCTCAACGGCAGCGTCTCGGCCGACGGCTGCGGCGTAATGCGTTACTCGCCCTCCGACACCGTCACGCTCGGGTACACCGCGAAGCATCCGAACGGGTTCGCCGTACGCTCATTCGCACTCGTGCGCGGCGCGACGCCTGTCAGCGCCCCGCCGTTGACCGTCAGCGGGAAGCCCGTCGGCGCCGGGACGTTCACCGCCTCGCCGTCGGTTTCGAGCCTGCTCAGCGCCGGCTGCGCGATCGCCGGCTTCGCGGAGTCGCTCTACGTACAGGGAACGGCGACCGACGGGTGGTCACGACTCGGTTACGACGCGAGCGACCTGCGCGCATTCGTGCTCGCGCCGCCGGAGTAGTCACGTGGCGAGGGCTCCACCCGAGGCGGCCCGTCCAGTCCAATCGCCGCTCGAGCCTGCGGCGGCCTCGGGACGGCCGACGAAATGGAGCCTAAGATGAAGAACGACAAGTCTGTCGCCGAAGCAAACCGCGAGGCGAATGAGATCTTCGCCAAGCTGGGAGAGGTCGTCGAGGCGAGCGTGAAGGAAGGCGTCCACGAGCTGGATGTCCTCGAAGTCACGCGGAAGGCCGGCCTCACTGACATCGACGAAGGCGTGCTCCGCGAGCTCCAGTTGCCGCGCATCATTCCGTGCCATCCGTGGCTGCCCTGGTACATCTGGTGGCCGTGGCGGCCGATCTGGTGCTGGTGGTGGCACTGGCGCTACCCGTGGTACGGCTGGTGCTGCCCGTGGTGGTGGTACCGCTGCCACTGGTACCCGCTGTAGCTCGATCGTCGCTCGGGGCGGCTGCAAGGCCGCCCCGAGCGTCTCTCTTCAGGCCCTCCTAGAGCGCCTAGCCCTTGCGGGCGGCGGCCCGGCCGCCTTTGCGGCCTGCGGCCTTCTTCTGAGCGGTCGTGCCGCCCTGGCTCGAGGAGGATCGGGACGAGCCCGAATGTGATTTCTTGCCACCACGGCTGGAAGCGCCGGGCGAGTTGGCGATCCGGGCGGCGCGCTCCTTCGACATTCCCTTCTCCTTGAGCTTCTCGTACTGCTTCTCGTTCTTGACGCTTGCTCGCTTGCCGGGCATTTGTATGCGCTCCTTGGGTCGCTTGCAACGCTGCGTTTTCCCCTGCTCGGAGCGGCCAAACGTGCCCTCCGGCGCGGTACTCTCTCGTGAATGGAGCCGCGCGAGGATTCGTGGGAGTCGGTCGGCTGGGAGGCTGCTTCGGCCCAGCGCGAGGAGGTCGACCGCGAGCAGGTTCTGCAGCTTGCGCGTCGGCTCGCAGAGCAGCGTGAACGACAGCGGTCCGAGGACCTCGTTCAGATCGAAGATCTCAAGCGCACTCTGCGCGAGCGCGCGTCGGACGTCGCGCGTCGTGAGCTCGAGGTCGAGCGGCGAACGCGACAACTGGACGAGCTGGACGAACAGCGTCCGGGCGACGGACGGCGTTCGCTGCGCTTCCGTCGCGGTGAGCGCCGGCCGCCGGAGGACGGCGACCGTGCGTACGCCGAGGAGATTCTTGTCCGGCGTGAGGCCGAGCTCGAGCAAAAGCGCGAGGCCCTTGGGCCGCGCGAGCGGGACGTCACGGAGCAGGAGACGGCCCTGCGTGCGCGGGAGATCGAGCTCGAAGAGAACGAGACGGTGCTCACGCGGCGCGAGCAGCAGCTCGAACAGACCCGGGCTTCCCTCGAAACGCGCACGAAGGAGCTCGAAGGATCGTTCGCGCGCCTGCGCGAGCAAGAGAGCGAGCTCGCGCAGCGCAGGTCCGCGCTCGAGCAAGAGGAGCAGAACCTGGGGGAATCGCGGGCAGCGATTGCGCGTGCGACCGACGAGCTCGTTCAGCGCGCGGCGACGCTCGAAGCCGCGGAACGCGAGCTCGAGCAGCATCGGCACGCCGGTGGGTCGGAGCAGCAGCAAGCAGCCGAAGAGCGCGAAGGGCGCCTCGTCTTCGAGGCACACGGGCTGGAGGAGCGCGCACAGGCGTTACAGGAACGGGAGCGCAAAGTCGCCGAGCGTGAGCGCAACCTGACGACGACGGAGCAGCGGAACGCGACGGAGAAGCAGGGCAGCTCGGAGAGCAAGCGCCGTGTCGCCGAGCTCCAGACCCAGCTTTCAGCCCGCGAGTCGGAGCTCCTTGCCCGCGAGGCCGAGCTGCTACGCCTTCAGGCGGGCCTGGCGACGCAGCAGGAGGGCATCCGCCGGCGCGAGCGTGCGCTCGAGGACTCCGAGCGTGCGCTGGAACGCGAGGCGGTCTTGCCTGCCGCTCCGTATGTGAGCTTCAGCGAGGGTCTGGAGTCGCTGACGGGCTCACGCGGTCGCGACTAGCGAGCACGCGGGTACACGCCTCGACGACCCGCGGGTCGAACTGCGTGCCGGCCGCTTCCTGCAGGCGCCGCATCGCCTCTTCTGTGGGAAGCCGCTTGCGGTACGGACGATCCGTCGTCATGGCGTGGTACGCGTCGCACACGAGAATGATGCGGGACTCGATCGGAATCTCCTCGCCCCGGATACGGTCCGGGTAACCCGCACCGTCATAGCGCTCGTGGCAATGCCGCACGATCGGCCGGACCTCCTCGAGGCGGTCGATCGGCGCGATGATCTTCTCCCCGAGCTCCGGGTGCGTCTCCACGACCTCGCGCTCGGCCGGGGTGAGCGGGCCGGGCTTCTGCAGAATCGTCTCGGGGATGCCGATCTTGCCGATGTCGTGGAAGAGCGCTCCGAGTTCGAGGCGCTTGAGCGACGGGCCGTCCAGTCCGAGACCCTCGCCGACCTTGAGCGCGAGGTCGGTGATCCAGCGTGCGTGTGACGAGGTGTACTCGTCGTTCGCCTCGAGCGCGTTTGCGAGCGCCTCGACCGTCTCGAGGAACGTGCGCTCGAGGTTGCGGAAGTTTCCGGCGTTCGTGAGCGCGAGTTTCGACTGGTGCGCGATTCCGGCGAGCAGGCGCAGGTGGCGCTCGGTGAACTCGCCCTCGGCGGGGCGCGCGACCGCAATGCAGCCCAGCCGCCCACCGTCAAGGGTGAGCGGAGCGATCGCGAACGGCCTGCCGCCGCTGACGTCCTTCGCACCCGTGATCGCCGCCTGCTGCTCGTCGGTGACGACGAACGGTTCCTTGACGCCGAGGTGAAGCTCGGCCGAAGCATGATCGAAGCGCATTCGGGCGAGACGCTCGCGGTCGAGCTCCGAGTAGCCATGCGTCTCCCGTGCGCGAACCTCGCCGCCGACAGCCTCCTGGAACCAGACGGACGCGCGTGGTGACCCGAGCGTCCGCGCGGACAGTTCCACGATCCGGTCGACCACCGCAGCCATGCCCTCCGCACTCGAAAGCTGACGGCTGAACTCGAGCAGTGCCGTCGCGCGTTCCGCCTCGCGGCGCGCCGCCTCGTACAAGCTCGCGTTCTCGAGCGCGACTGCAGCATGACCCGCGAGCACCTCGAGCAAACGCACATCGTCCTCGTCGAACTGGTTCAGCCCGAGCTTCGAGATAACGATGACGCCGACCACGCGCGTGCCGAAGGTGAGGGGAACGACGACCTGCGACTCGTCGATGGAATCGGTGCCGGGCAGGATCCGCGCGAACTCGCAGTTGGCAGCATCACCGATCAGCAGCGACTCTCCGGTCTGCGCGACACGACCCGTGATCCCCTCGCCGACCCTGCAGGCGAGGATCTCCATCGGCTCACGCGTCTCGCTCGTGAAGTGGCCGACGAACGCGATCGGAATCACGTCGTCGCCCTCGACTTCATCGCGTGCTCGGGCCCCCGCGCAAGACCGACGGAGATCGTGATGCGGCCGGCCGGATCGAAGTCGGCGGACGCCACCCGCTCGCCAAGCCGATGCGCGAGCTGCTCGGCGCTCTGCGGTAGGCGCGACGTGATCACGACCGCAAACTCCTCCCCGCCGAGGCGGTAGACGACGTCCGACGTGCGCACGGCGTCCTTGAGGGTCTCGGCGAGGCTGCGGAGGATCTCGTCGCCGGCGCCGTGGCCGTAGATGTCGTTGACGCGCTTGAAGTCGTCGATGTCGAGCATCAGGACGGAGACGGCCTCGTGCGAGCGGCTGGCACTGGACAGCGCGATGCGGAGACGCTCGTGGAAAGCACGATGGTTGTAGAGCCCGGTGAGAGGGTCTGTCATCGCCTGGTGCTCGAGCCGGGCGCGGACCTGTGCGTTGTCCAGCGCGAGCGCGGCGGCGTCGCCGAACCGCTTCGCGAGCTCGAACTCGTCGGCGTCGAACGAAGCGTCATCGCCGAGGCGGTAGATGTTGAGCGCGCCCTTAATGGAGTCGCGCGCGATCAGCGGGATCGTGATCAGCGCCTCCGGCTCGTCGTCCGGCGTGCCGGCAACGGTCGCGACACGGGGATCGAGGTGCGCCTGATTGACGAGCGCGGGCTCCCGATGCTCGACGCCCCAGCCCGTCAGGCCGACGCCGAACGGGCACCTGTCGGCGAGGATCTTGTCGGCCCATTTGTCGCGAGCCCACACGGGGATGAGCATCCGGCGGGGCTCGTCCGCCTCGTAGATCGTGAGGGAGTCATGCGGAATGAGATCTGCGAGGGCGTCCGCGATGCGGTCGAGCAGCGCGTCGAGGCTCTGCTCGCCGAGCACGTCATGAAAGACGTCCGCAAGGCGCCGGTAGGACTCGACGAGGGCCGCGTCGTGCGAGGGCGCGTCGTCGCGCCGCGGGATCAGCCGCAGTGGCAGGGCATGGTCGCTCACAGGCGCTCGATTTGTTGGTGCAGCCGCAGCAGTGTTGGCCCCCTTTTTCCAGAACCGACACACAGCAAAGCGAGCCCGGGAACTGCTCGAATCCCCCGGTTGAGGGGTTCCATTGTTGGGGATTACCAGTGCATGGCCCGGGCTTCAGCCACCAGCTCCGCCGCGACCTTCCTTCCCGAGCGGCTGACGCTGCCTTCTCTGCGGGAGGCGGCCAAAGGCTGCAGGGGCTGCCACCTGTGGCAGATCGGGAGCCAGACGGTCTTCGGCGAGGGCGCCCGTTCGGCCGAGGTGATGTTCGTCGGTGAGCAACCAGGCGACCAGGAGGACAGGGTCGGAAAGCCGTTCGTGGGTCCGGCCGGACGCCTCTTCGACGAGGCGCTCGCGGCCGCGGAAATCGACCGCAGCCGTGTCTACGTCACGAACGCGGTCAAGCATTTCAAGTGGCAGGCGCGTGGAAAGCGCCGCATCCACCAGAAGCCGAGCTGGACCGAGATGACCGCCTGCCGGCCCTGGCTCGAGGCCGAGCTGGCCGTGGTCAAGCCACGCGTGCTCGTCCTGCTCGGCGCGACCGCCGCGCAGTCATTGCTCGGACGTCAGTTCCGCGTGACGCAGCATCGCGGCGACCTGCTCGATTCCGAGCTGGCCGAAGCGGTGACCGCAACCGTGCATCCGTCGTCGATCCTCCGCGGCGAGCCCGAGGAACGGGAGACCAACTTCGCCGCCTTCGTCGACGACCTGCGTGTCGTCGCGGCCCTGCTCTCCTAGGTCGCGGGAGTCTCCTCGGCGGCCTGCGCCCCTTCGGCAATGCGAGCCCGCTGAGCGAGATCGTCACTGAGATCCTCAGGGTCGTTGTCCGTCTCTTCCCACGGATTCGGCTGAGGCGCCCCAAACCACCCGCGTATGGCATAGGCAACCCCGGCCGCAAGCCCAAATCCCACCAGCAGTCGTTTCATCTCAAATCCTCCAACCCCTCGTTGGTCAAGGACCCACCCTACGCCTATCCAACACCCGACCCGCGAGCGTTCCCCAAGCCGGAGGCTAAGGCACGCGAAGCGGCCTTAGCCGCAGGCGAAACGCGCGGAGGAAGGCGAGCGCTCACCCGCAGTCCATAGGAGCCCACGGGCTCCGCCCGCGCGCGTTCACCGCGAAGCGGCGTACCTCAAACCCGCGCGAAAGCGAAGTTTCGCGCGGGAGCGTCAGTCGCCCCAGTCGAAGTCGCGGCTACGGCCCCAGAGCCCATCCTCGGCGTGCGGCGCGACGTCATCAGCCGTATCTTCTCCGGGCCAGGCAACGACCGTGGGTTCGACGGTGACGGCAGGCTCCTCGCCATCCATCGTCTCCTCAAGCCGGGCCTGCTCTTCGGTCTTGAACAGCGGGTGGTTGTCGAACGGATCGGCGAGCTTGTAGTGGCCGAGTGGCATCGAGTCTTCGAGCCGCGAATTGCGCTCCTTGAGCTCGAGATGGTCCTGGATCACTTTCGCGAAGATCGAGGGCGTCTCAACCGGCATAGGTTCTCCTGGGGGTAGAGGGGGCTGGTGCAAATGGTGCGGGCGGGATTCTAGTCCCTCGCGGGGGTTTTTCCACAGGAAGAGCTTAGGAGCGGCTACGGATGGGCCACCGCGCCGCGCGCAGTCTCGACCCGGTTCTTGCCGTTCCGCTTGGCCTCGTAGAGGGCCGCGTCGGCGGCAGAGAAGAGCTCTGCGGCAGTGGTGGCGGGGGGTGTCGCCGCGACGCCGAAGCTGGCGGTGACCGGCATCGGAGCACCTTCTGAAGCCAGCGCGATCCGGCCGGCTAGTCCTAGCCGGATCCGCTCGGCGACCTGCGCACCGCCGCCGACGTCCGTGCCCGGCAGGATGAGGAGGAACTCTTCGCCGCCCCAGCGCCCGGCCAGGTCGACGTCGCGCAGAGTCTCCTGCAAGAGGACGGCGAAGTCGCGCAGGACCGCATCGCCGGCGGGATGACCGTAGCGATCGTTCACGTCCTTGAACCAGTCGAGATCGGCGACGACGAGCGCGAGAGAGCCGCCGAAGCGCTCGACGCGGGCGAGCTCGGACGCAAGCGTCTCCTCGCATTGCCGGCGGTTCGCAAGTCCGGTGAGCCCGTCGACGAGCGCCTGGCGCTCGACGATCCGGTGCAGCCGCGCGTTGTCGAGTGCGACCACGGCGTGGGAGGCGATCGAAACGCCTGTCATCCGGTCCTCGTCGTCGAAGCTCTCGCCGAAGAGCATCAACGAGCCGAAGTTGACCGGGCCGGCGGTGAGTGGGACCTCGATCCGGTCTGTTCCCTTGTCGGGGCGCCCGGTCTGGACCAGTTCGCCGGTCGTCGCCACGAGGACGCCTCCGGTCGCACTCGTCGCCTCGACGGCGGCCTCGACGATCAGACGCATGAGCTGGTCGACGTCGTGGGTCGCACCGAGCGCCTCTCCGAAGCGGGCAATGACGTCGCGCAGGCGCCCGCGCTGCGCCGCGAGCTCGTCGAGCCTGGTCTGCAGCTGAAAGGCCATGTCGTTGAACGTCCGGCCGAGCAGGGCGAACTCGTCGCGCCCCTGCACCGGGACGCGCTCCTTCAGATCGCCTCGCGCGATCGCGCGGGCCGCATCGACGAGCCGCCGGATCGTGCGCACGATGGCACGTCCTTCGATGTAGGCGACGGAGGCCACGAGCAGAAGGCAGGCGACGAGCCCGATCAGGAGTCGGCTCAAAGCAGTACGGTTGGCTGCGTCGATGCGCGTCTGCGGGCTGAGGACGCCGACGGTCGCCGCCGGCTGCTCGGTCAGCGTCTCCGCGACGACCGCGCGGTAGCGCGTCCCGCCCAGAGTGACCGTGTGCGTCTTCCCCGGGAAAACCTCGAGTGCTCCCTTGAGCCCGGGTGGGCCCGCGACGATCTTCCGGTCCTCGACGAGGATGACGTGCTCGTCGCCCTCCAACCCCGACCGAGCCTCCAGGCGGGCGACGAGAGCATGGTCGAGCGGCAGGGAGGCGATAACGGCTCCGCGGGCCCGGCTCGGCCCGACCATGGCGACCTGGCGCTTCGCGGCGGTCGGATCCCGGCTGCCGACACGGAAGCCGTCGGGGGTCGCGACGCTGAGATTCTTCCGGGCCGCGAGCATACGCCGGAGCGTGGGCCGGTCACGATTGATCAGGGCCCGCTGGAAGGTCGGGTTGCGGGCGAGCGCGGCGGCGGCCTCGCCGGCGGACGTGAGATCGTCCTGATAAGTGGCAAGGGCGGCTCGAAGTCCTCCCTCCAGGCGAGCATCCACCCGCCTCGTCTCACTCCTCTGCGCCACGGTCGAGAATCCCCAGAAGGCAGCGGCAAGCGGAAGCAGCGAAAGCAGCAGGAAATACGCTACGAGCTTGACTTTGAAACTACCCACGAATGACCATCAAGTCTGGTTCCCCTAGTGCCGATGCATCCCTAGAACGAGGTATCGACAGAGCGGGGGAGCAACATGAGGGAAACATGCGCGCGCGTCCTAGCCGCCGCGCTGATGACGGGAGCCATCGCCGCAGTCGTGGCCATGTCAGCCCTGTTCGACACGCCGCAGGACGTCGGTCACCGGCTCACCGCTCCACCCTCGTCGCTTCAGCGCTCGGTCCGCGTCCCTGCGCTTGCCGCAGCCGGAACTCCGGGACACGCTCAGCGCCCGGCGGGTGCCTTTTCTACCGGGTCGAATCCCAGCACGGGCCTCTTCGTGCTTGGCAACGGGTTGATCCCGGGCGTGGTGCCCGCGCCGGGGTCGAATCCGCGCCCTGCGGCCGCCGGGCGCCCGACTCATCAGCCGGCTCCCTCCCCCGCTCCGGCACCGACCCCGATCCCGAAACCGACCCCCGCACCGCCCACCCCGACGCCCCAGCCACAGTCCCGCGCACTGGCCTCCACCCCCACCGCGCCCGCGGCCGAGACGCGCACTCCCGCAGCGCCGCAGCCGTCCCGAAAGGCGAGGGGCAATGGCAAGGGCAAGGGCAAGGACAAGGAACAGGCCAGGGGCGAGGGCAAGAAAGATGCGCCGGCCGAGGCCACCGTGCCTCCCGCCCCCCCGCCCGCCGAGACCTCGCCGCAGACGCCTGCCTTCGACGACGGGCATGACACCGGCGACGCCAAGGAGCACGGCCATGGGAATGACAACGGGAACGGCAAGGGCAATGGGAACGGCCACGACGACGGCCACGAAGACGGCCACGGCCACGAGGGGCAGAAGGGCTAAGAGCTATGCGAGGATAGACGCGTGGCACGCACGCGCCTCCTCTCACGACGTTTGGGCCCGGTCGGGGTCGCGCTGACGGCCTGGGACATCTGGCGGCGCCTTCCTCCACGACAGCGCAAGCAGATCGTCAACATCGCCCGAAAGCATGGCCCGAAGGTCGCGTCGCGCGTGATGCAGGCACGCGCAAGGGCCCGCGCAAGACGTCCTTGATCTAGGGGGCGCCGAGCGCCGCTCGGACGATGCGGTCCTGCTCGCGCAGATGCGCGGTCGGGTAGCCCTCGCTCGGGCTCGCGCGCCACGGACGTCCTACATAAGACAGCGGGACCCCGGGGGCCTCGAGGCGGTGCCTGATCGTCCGCCAGGCGCCCATGTTCTGCGGCTCCTCTTGGGCCCAGACCACCTCGCGGAGGTTCGGATA
>WNGE01013310.1_pt1 | contig 20520 bp, 13 predicted proteins | sample 5400651 | NCBI WGS metagenome assembly WNGE01 (sample SAMN13153370, study PRJNA577476) | soil metagenome | isolation source: 60 cm soil or saprolite under grassland replicate 2 | place: USA:California | collected 2016-06-15 | reverse complement strand
CTTAAATTTCGCAGTCGAGTTCAAAAGCGCGTCCTTCAATGCCTGCTTCTGAACAGGGCCGAGGAAGGTTCGACGCGGATCGTTGATCGCTGCCAGGCACCCGGGCGGTGGGCTGGGCGGCAGGCCAAAGCTCACTCGGAACGGCGTCGGCAGCGTCGGCGCCAGATCGCCCGCGCAAACGACTGCGACATCGCTGCTGCGGCACGTGCGCTCATCCAGAATGATCACGTCCGCCATGGTGCCCCAGTGGAATACTCTGAACAGCGGGGAACCGGCACAGGTCGGGTCGTTGAGCAGGCCGGGTTCCCGAAGCGGCATGTAGTTGAGAAAGGCCCCGATCCCCGCGGCGTATCGACTCGGATCGACAGTCTGGCCGCTGTAATTGTCGAAGACCTCGTGGTCGTCAGCCAGCGCGTAGGTCGACGTCGAGTTGAGCAGGTCCGTCAGGTTCAGGTACGTGCGATTCAGCCGGTAGGCCGCTTGGTACTCGTCGAGCGTCATCGCCGGCGCGGGGCGGAAGATTGAGTCTGAGTAGATCGTGTCGCCCAGATAGACGAAGAAGTCTCCATTTTCGAGCCGGGCGGCGTTCAGGACCTCGAAGTTGTTGAAAGCCGGAAAGCCTGCGACCTTCGTCCCATCCGAATCCCCGGTGAAGGTGAACTTCACGTTCGTGGGCACGCCGGAGTCCGGCGCAGTCTTGAACTTGCCGACCGGACTCACCGATCCTCCCGCTTCATCCCCGTGCCTGAATCGGTAGTAGTAGGTCGTGTCGGGCCTTAGCCCGGTGGCTTCGATTTTGACGGTGAAGTCAACAGCGGAGGAGGTCTGCGGCTCCGTTGCCTGAAAGGCTTTCTGTCCGGTGAGGGTCGGGTTGTCCCACACCTCGACCTTGACAGACGATCGTCGATCCACCCTGGTCCAGAGGATCGCGCTGGTGGACGTTACGTCGCCGCTCGCCACGCCGTGGGTGAACACCGGCTGGCCAGGCTGATCGCCGGAGAGCGCGATGCCCGTCACCACGCTAAGGACAAGGGCAAGTATCATGGCTGACTTCATAGCTCTTCTCCAATTCGGTTGAGTTGTTGTGAGCGCGATCCCGACTTTGGAATTGCACGCGTCTCGCGCATCACAGCAACGCTATGCGCGGTCGGTTGCATGGCGTCGTCATGCCCCTGAGTTGTAACCGTGTGCCACTCTCTTATGGCGCGGGCTTGACGCCGAACTCCACCCACCCCACGAGATCTGTGAACGCCGTCGCGAGTTCCGTCGGCGTAAAAACGCAGTGACCGTATCGATTGATCTCGCGCTGCACGAGCAGGTCTGAGTGTCCCGCTGCCGCTACGACGGTGCGATACGATATCTGGTTGAAACCGGGAACAACCGGATCCCGCGACGTGGAGAGCGTGAGCATCGGAATCTGCAAGGCGCCCGACGGGTTGTAGTATTGATTCAGGTAGTTGAGCGCGCTGGGCGCGGCGTCGAAGCGCCCGACGTTCGCGTTGATAGCCGCAAGCAGCGGCGGCGGCAGCGCTCCGCTTGTGTAGCTCACGTTGCGATTATCGAAATATGGTTTCCCATGTAACTCGGGAACAAGATCGCTGTACGAACCCGCGTTCCCAGCGAGGGCAGTGGCGATTGACTGCAGGAGTTCCGGCGGATTTGAGAAAGGGACGGGTGTTTGGTCGATCGCGGCAATTGCAAATGCGCCTGTCGGGTTACTTTGCATCGCTGCAATTGCCGGCAGAACGATCGCGTTCGTGACGTCAGTGTCTGGTGGCACTGAACCCGCGTTTCCCGGAAGGATACCCGGATAAAAGAAATCGAACAGAGCGCGCGTATTCCCTAGATAATTAAATTGCTGTCTTGTGCCGCCCGCAACTGCGCAGACGGGCAGAGCGCCGATGAAAGCAGTCGGGTACTGTTCCACCAGCTTAATGGTGATGAGTCCGCCCATAGACGCTCCGGCTATGTACACACCCGTGGGCGGGCCAAACTTCGACGTGAAGATTCCCAGCAGTTGATGCGTTCGCTGCGCGCCGTCTTTGACCGCCCAGCCGTTCTCCGAAAAGCTTGTGAACGCGACGGCGAACCCCTGAGGCACGAGGAGACTGATAATCAACTCCGCTTCTGCTGGCAAAGCGACAGGTTCGGACTTAGACACGGCGCCATGTGCGTAAAGGACCAGTCTGCCATTCCAGTTGGCGGGGCGTACCAGACGGTAAAGCGCCCCCGGCCCGAATTGTCCATCGATGACCTCATCGCTCACTACGGGACTAGCTATGCGAACGCGCGCAATTGGCTGTTTCCCAGCGGCCTGTACAGCCGTTGATAACGTGAAAAACAGGATCAATGCAGAAACTAGAGATTTCATAATTTTTCCCCTACCTTTGTATTCAACGGATTCTCCAGATTGTTGCTAACTTCCTTAATGCAAATCGCTAATCGGCAGTCGGCAATGTCTGTCCGCCCACCGGCGGCCCCTGCGTAGCGCAAGTTGACAACTTGGCTTCGCAATCACGTTTTCTTTGAGTCCGGTTAGGCGCGTACACTCCGCACAGGGTTCGCGTTTCCCGCGTTCCGCGCTGATAAAGGTGAGATTGAACTTGTTCAGGGCCGGAACTGTTGGCCACTTCCGCCCCTGTAACCCTTTCAAGTGACGCAGATAATACTGGTATCGACGCAGCTAGTCAATGACGCGTTGTTACCGTAGACTTTCCAGTCTGCGACGGCGGATCTTACTTCAGACAAACTTCGATGAAGTGGTTGCCGCCACCGAGCGTGCCCAACTGCTTCATTGCTTTCGCCTTGCGATCGAGCACGCCTTTGTGAAGCTCGCTGAAGTCCTTCCAGCCGTCCCAGTACGAGGATTCATCAACTGACTCCTTATACGCACTAAAGCCGACCGGGATTTCTTCTTCAATCGCAATGCGCAAGTCCTTCAATTTGCCGTCGAGAATGCCGCTCTTGAATGGCGTCTTCACGGCCATCATGCCGCAGCCGATGTCCACGTCGACTGTTGCAGGAATCACAGCTTCTTTTGTCGCGATGACAGAGCCGACCATGCTGCCCTTGCCAAGGTGCGCGTCGGGCATCAGCGCGACGTGCTTGAACAAACATGGCAAGCGTGAGACGTTACGCAGCATCGATTGCTCTTCGATGCTGAAATCGTGGTTGGCCCACGACAGGATTTCCTGTTTGGCGCCTCCGATTGTTAGCTTTTCGTAAGGCATTTGCTTCCTCCTTTCTAAGAATGTCCGACAAACTTCAGTTTGTCGATTGTTCAGATTATCGACTCCCTCTCCAGAAGTCTGGTCTTCATCGGCTCCGACAAACTAAAGTTTGTCGGACATCAAGTTTGGTGCGCCAGGTGAGACTCGCGCCTCCGGAATCCCCTGCTTAAGAGGCAGGTGCCTTGATCCGATTTGGCTACTGACGCACGACATTTGCGATTGTTGATTTCCGATTGCCGATTGGTGTGTCGTAACGGATGACGGGATCGAAAGTAAATTATAGGAAATGGCGGGGCTGACGAGACTTGAACTCGCGATCTCTGCATCCTACTCATAGAGAAAAACTGCCGGCGCCGTACCATCATTGTTATTCCTCGCCACCGACACCGCCATGATCCGAATCCTGTCATTATTCGGTAGGATCACTGATGTCGAGTCTTTGGGCAGGTCGAGGCGATATTTGAACAGGTAACAGAGGAGATATGGCTCATTTCCTGCCGGCGAGTGCCTGTGCGTGCCGACCCAGGCGATGTCATCGCGCTTGACGAAGGCGGGCCTCAGGTTTTCCATACCTTCAATCTTTCCGTCAGCCGTAAGCTTCAAAACCGACTGGCTCTGGATTACTTCGGGGGCCCAGGAACCGTTGTAGGGAATTGGTGTAATAAAGACTTCTCGGATAAGACGGTCGTCAACCAAGCGGCTGTCCCATTGCCCGATCACTCCATTCCATTCCTGCACCTTCAACTCAGTGGTCCGCGATTTCCCATCTCTGGTTTGGAGCGTAAAAGTACCCGTAGTGTCGCCGCCAAGCGCAGTGGCAAGGATGTACAGGCGATTGTTGTTACCCGCCGGAAGCTTTATCTGCTGCCCCTTGCAGGCAACAACATTTTTCGCGCCGTTTGTGCTCTCACCAAGCTTGAATGTGATCCCCTCCAACTCCAAAGCAGCTGGGAGCAGTTCGCCCGGTATGGTCCTGCCCTTCCCATCAAAGTCACCGTCGCCGCGATCAGAATCGAACGAAACCCCATCTACGTCGAAAGGAAGCGCGACCGGCTTACTCCTCGGAGCGTCGATTCTATTTCTTTGCGGCGCCGCACCAATTTTGAGAGCGAATGAACGCGGTTGATATGCATTCAGGTCAGCGATCAGTTTGCCGCCTTTGATTTCAATAGTGCCCACAGCTTCTTCGGCCGCATTGATCTCTCTAGCTGATAGGATGGGCGCGGTCATGGAAACCCGAATGCCGCGCCTGGGCCTGCCGTAGAGTTCCTGCAAACGCAGCACGATCTCGTTGGAATCCTCGGCTTTTTTGAACGCGCGCACGGCGACCTGGTCCGTACTGACCCGCAGCATCGAGAAAGATTTTCCTAAATTGCCGGCGTGCGCTTTGGTTTGAAAGGCAATTAGCGGTTGATTGAGTCGTGCGGCGCGGATCGGAATCTGCCCTTCGCGCCAATCGTGTTTGTGTCCTGCAATAGCATAGACGAAATGATGATGGCCGATATCATTCGTGCCTTGATGCACAAACGTCTTCCTCGTTGACGTGGCCGGTACGGGCGTCAAGTCGGGAGCTGGTGTGTGTACGAGCGTCAGACGAAGAACGTTGTCCGTCTGTTTGTCCCAGCCATATTTGGAATTGTTCAGGATTGCGGCCCCGAATGCGCCGCTTGCGTCAGTGAGGTCGGCCCACTCGTGTGCCGGTACTTCGTAGAGATTCGGCGTGGCGTTCCCGCGCTCGATAGTGCCCAGGCCAAGATCGAATGTCGCTTTTGAGTTGGACGCGGTCATCGGAAAGGATGCCTTGAGAAGTGTCCCCGGGGTCTTCCAGTCAACGCGCGTATCGAACTCAAGCCGGTCTCCACCTTCCGTCAAGTTGATACGTTGAACGAAAGTAGAACCTTCGGTTGAACGAGTTACTTCCAAGGCGATGCGCACTGCGCCATTCTCAACTACTCTGACTTGAGGTCCAGTCACATAAGCGCGTGGCGGTTTGCTAACGGCTTCCCATTGAATCTCCCATGCCGGCCAATCCAGCGATCGGTCATCGAGCAGTTCTAATCGGGCGGGAGCCTTCAATAATTCAACTCCGACTTCTTTGTCTACAATGCTGGCGACATCACCGTTTACATCCAGCTTGACGCGATAGCGAGCATTCTCCAGGCTTCTTTCTGTGACCGCCAAACTGCCCTTGATCGCGCTGGGCGCAGCGGCCGGGCGTACATCAAAGACCTTGAATCCAACCGATGGGATCTCAGCCAAAACAAGAATCTTCACCGCGTCACCGTCGGCAGAGATCACTTGTGAGGGAACCTCCCTGTTGTTCGTAGGATCGAACACGCGCACTGCGCTGGGCCTCTGCTTCTCGAAATGGACTGTCGCTTCCACTGCATCTCTACGGTCTATAGCAAGCGGGTTGTAGATCACCAAAGGGACGCCTTTCACCAGTGTGTCCAAGCCAGTCGCAATCGCGCCAGTAGCATCTGACGTAATTTGCGAAAACTGATTCAGAGAGATCAGTTCATCATTCCACGAAAATAGGTACGCCTGCGGGATGCAGGTGCCGGTTACGTCGTCATGGAACTGATGCCAAAGAACGCGCGTCCACGCGTTGCGTAATTTGTCGCCTGGGTACGGCGAGCCACCCAACCACTCCGCAGCGACGCTGGCGCGCTCGGCCGCGTCCGCTAGTTGTTCGTTTCTCCGGTTCCAATTTTTCATGGCAGCTTGCGAGGTGTAACAGCCAACGCCATGGGTCTTCATCACTAACTCGCCTTTATAAACCGGTAGAGCGGCGTAGTCCTCGGCACTTAAATCCTGGGCCAATTGATCGGCCGAAGTATTCAGAACACGGGCGTCGGCGTGAGTGTTGGTCAGAGCTCTCTCAACCCATTGGACCGAAGTCGCGTCGGGAGCACCGCCCATGTCACCAACACCGTAATACCTGAATCCTACTTTCTTGCCGTTGCCAAGATGGGTGAGGTCGCCGTTCCACTTCTGGTCGGTTGAGACATCTGATCTCACCTCTTGCACGTAATTTCCACCTCGCAAGGCCGCAACTACGGACGAGCCGTCTACGCCTTCCCAACGCCCTACCGCAAATGGGGCCGGAATAAAACTTCCCCAACGAAGCTTCTGTGTTGAGAAAGATAATAGACCCGAATGTCTGGCAATTGACGGCAACGAATACGGGAACCCGAAGCTATCGGGAAGGTAAACATCGCGACTCACAGTGCCGAACTCTCTTCGGAAAAACCTTTTGCCATAAAGCGCTTGTCGCATTAGCGATTCCGATGAGGGCACGTTGGGATCAATAGCATTGATCCATGACCCTGCGAGCCTCCACCGTCCCTTAGCTACGTAGTCTTGCAGGGTGGGCCACGCTTCCGGATGGTATTCCTTGAAAAACATGTAGTGGATGACGCCCTCGAAATTAAATTTGTAGTTGGGAAACCGCTGGAAGAGTTTAAAGTTGTCAAAGAACGTCCGCGGGACGTACTCGCGAATGGTGTCCTGGACGGTCCAGTTCCACTGCGTGTCTATGTGCGAGTTGGAAATGAGATAGAGGGTCGGCTTATTGTCTAATGACCACAACGGCTGAAAGTTCGGTCTATCAAATACAAACGAAGGGCCCGCCGCGCGTGTTGTTACCACAGTGTTAAGGCTTGACGCCTCATCGAACGCCCGCGCCGGGCTCGCCATTATTACTATGCCGGCTAGAACAGTGATCATATGTAGTAGGTTGAAGTGCTTCATACCCGTTTTCTCCTCGTTTGGACCATTCAGTTGCCACGCTTCAGTGATGGCTCACCAAAGCCTCACGGCTGCGCGCGACCTTTGCAGACGACGGCGTTTTCCACCTTCGACCAGCAGCTACAATCTTACTTCTCTAGAAGGAGAGCCGCAGCCCAAACTGAATCTGCCGCGGGTTGGAGCCTGTGATGATCTTTCCGAAGTTATTATCGTTGACGTTGCCTACTGGTTCGCCGTATCGCGGATGGTTGAGAGCGTTGAAGAATTCCGCCCTGAATTGCAGATTCACGCTTTCCTTAATGCGTTGGCTGCGGCTCAGGGAAAGATTGAAGTTCTGTTCTCCCGGTCCACGAAGATTTGGCTGCGTGCGGGAATCATTCCCCAATGTGAACGGCGCCGGATTCATGAAAGCTTTAGTATCAAACCACCTATCTAGTGACTGTTGGCCAGCAGGCAAAACGGGCGAGTACAACCGCACCGCTGTAGCGCCAACTCCTGGCAGGTGAGTTGCCGCGGTGGCGGTAATGATCACCGGTCGACCTTTTAAGAGACTCACGACGCCGCTCGTCTGCCAATTGCCCAGTAGGGAACTCAACAGGCCCTTTCTTAACCACCTCTGGCCCTTTCCGAATGGGAATTGGTAGACGTAGTTTGTCTGGAACACCTGCGACCGGTCCTCGTCTGAAACAGAACGCGAGAGCGAGAGATTGTTAGGGTCAATGAAGCTAGAGCGTCCGCTGAACCGCTCGGTCACATTATCCATCAACTTGCTGGCGGTGTATGCGACTTGAAGGGTCAATCCTGTCGCCATTCTCCGATTGATGCGCAGCGTTGCGCCATGATAGATCGAGTCGCCCGCGGGATCGCGGAAGCGCGTGATGTCGCCGTATTGAGGGAAAGGTCTTAGGAGTTGCGAATACGTGATAGTCCTTTGATTTATCCTGCCTGCACTACCAGTGGTAATCAAAGGGTTTCCATTTGCATCAACGAACGGGTTAGGGACCAGCGAGTCAAGAGTCGTACCCAAAGTTATATTCGACGCGCTGACGGCATTCAGGTTGCGGTTGATCCAGATATGCTCGCCCCGGCTGCCGATATAAGCGACTTCCAAGAGGGTATCCTTCGTCAGCATGCGTTGGATGCTCAGATTCCACTGCTGATTAAACGGCGTCACCCAGATGGGGTACGCCGTCGTCAGGCTGTTACCCACCAGGGTCGAGGGCGGGATGACGAAAGGAACGTTTAATGAGTTGGCAAGCGTTGCGCCAGCGTTAGGCGTATTGGATATCGCCAGCGACTGTGACGAAGTCGTCGCTAGAAATCCAGCTCCCAAGTCACTCGATCCCGATCCGATTCCGCCGCTGCCCGGGTAATAGAAGATGCCATAGCCCAGCCGCAAGACAGTGTTCTGCCGAAACTGCCACGCGACCCCCACACGTGGGGCGAAGTTGTTTTTATCCGGGATAGACTGGTAACGTGAATTGCCGTCGCGGCCTACGAAACGTAACAATCCGTTCTTTTTGCTCAATGGCTCGACGATGTTTGGATCGAAATAAGCCAACTGGTTGAAACGATCAGTCCAGGGCGTCTGGTATTCCCACCGAACGCCCAGGGTGAGGGTCAGATTGCGACGCACTTTCCATTCATCATTCACGTAAAAGGAGTAGAACTTTTGCGAGGCTGCCAGCGTCGGATCAGCGGTAATCGATGCTGAGGTTGGAGGGCCTAACAGAAATGTCGCGAAGCCGTAACCGGCGGTAGTGCTTGAGTTTGACGAAAGCGGCCCCTGCGTGAATGCCCGCGTAAAATTGAAGAGTCCCGATGGCCGTTCCGGGCGGTTGACGTTGAAGGCCGTAAAGGTAAAATCGCCTCCCGATTTGATCGTGTGATTTCCCCTCACCCATGTGACGTGTCCCTGGAATTGCTCAGCGAATTCGGCATCAAAAAAGAACGAGGCGCGGTCAGGCCCCAGCACTGCGGAGCCGGAATTGTTCAGATCGGTAATCTCAAAACGCGGGAAGATTAGTGCTTCCTCATGGTCCTTCAGCGACTGCGGAAAACCAAGCTGTGTGAGATCAAAGCCTGCGCTGCGTGGGTGTGTTTGGCTGACATTGCGAGTGATACTGGCGCGAAATTCACCAACCAGGTCAGGTCGGAAGGTGATGGTATCACTCAGCACCGCTGTTCGCGGGTGGCTCTCGATCACGCCTTTCTCGCCTACCCAGGGTGTGGTCAATCCGGAAAAACAGCTTCCAGGCATCGTCGCTACGTGTCAGATTCTGGACAAAATTCTGCGACTGAGTCGGTCTGTTCGGAAGCGGATAAAACGACAGAACGCGCGCCGCAACCGGGTCGACACGAGCGTGGCAAATTACATTAAGCCGCCCATTGCAGGAGAACTGAGTGCGAGGCGTGGTGGCGCTGGTGCTGGTGGCCGGATCATATATCTTGACTAAGTTACCGCTGGCGTCGAAGGTCTGGGAGAAATCGAAATCCCCACTCCCGTCAGGTCCTCCTCGTTGTAGCAAAGTCGGAACGTTGGCAATGAGATCATCGGGGACGCGTTGCTTCGTCTGCTCGAAGGCGACGAAGAAAAAAGTCCTGTTGCGACCGTTATACCACGGCTGATGACCGCCCTCACCGAAACGCGGCAGGATGACTGGCCCACCGAACGTGCCTCCGTATTGGTTTTTGTGAAATGGGCTACGCGCTAAGCCGACGCGATTATTGGACCAACTGTTCGCGTTCAGCTTATCGTTGCGTAGGAACTCATAAAGACTGCCGTGCCATTTATTCGTCCCTGAGCGGGTGGCCGCGAGTATAACGCCGCCGCCTGACCGCCCGAATTCAGCAGACATATTGTTCGTTACAACTTTTACTTCCTGCACGGTTTCTAACGGCGGATTGTAGTTGATATCATTAGTGGTGCTGTTGCGTGACTCGGCCCCGTCGAGCAGTACCTCACTGGTGTTGGAACGCCCACCGTTTATGATTGGACCGGTGCCCGGGTTCCCTGACGACACTCGATCAACCACACCCGGTGCAAGTGTCACTAAGCTGTAAGGATTGCGGTCCAGCAGTGGCAATTCGATAATCTGCTGACTATTCAAGACATTTCCGAGCGAGGCTGTTTGGCGTTCCAGTTCTACTCCACCGGCCTCAACCATAACAGTCTCTGTCACTGCCCCGGCCTTAAGGGGCACGTTAATGGTCGCGGTCAGCCCAAGTGTCAAACTCACGTCCACCTGCGCTGTGCTGAAGCCCTGGCTCTCCACCGTCACCTGGTACTTGCCAGGAGAGAGGTACGGCACCCTGTATTGTCCTTCACCATTGGTTTGCGCCTCTCTGGTCACCTTGGTTTCGATGTTAGTGACGGCCACTCGAGCGTTAGGAATCACCGCGCCCGATTCATCCGTGACAATTCCCGTGATCGTTGCCTGTTCACCTTGTGCAAACGCCGTAGAAACAAACCCGGATGTACAGGCTGCAATCGCCAATAGGAAACACACTGTCAGCAGACGTACGGCGTTTTTCAGCATGATGTTTTCACTCCTTCAGGCGTAGAGGTCGATCGCAGACCGGGCCGAACCTTGCGCAATCTCTAGGCATACCGGCCAAAAAAGACAGAGCTCGTGCGAAGCTTGATCCTTATACTAATTTTGATGACCCTTGTGGAGTAACATGGGGTAAGTTGGGGTTACGCGTTACTGTAAACCGGCGTGCAACGTTAAGGTCAACAGGCGATCGCAGTTGTTTGGCGCCTCGGTAAGAGCGGAACCGATTCGGTCCGGCCTTGAAATTCCAGGCTTCCTTCGTATAATTGCTGCCGACAGCCTACCGTTGAGCGCCAAGGATCACTCAGCATCGATGCTGGTTCGCCGAAGTTTTGAACGATAGAAGTCAAGCTCCGCGCGAAGAACGTAAGACCAGCTCGTCCCCGGGGGGTCGGCGCTGGTGATCACGATCTGGTTAAACGCTCAAAACAGCAGCCGTTCGTTAACCGTAAGGCCTAATGTGAGCTCGCCAGCACAATCGTTAAAGGGCCGGACAAGTCCCAGCAATGAAGGGCTAAGGGAACACCCTGCGGTATTGGAAGTCAGGGGTTCTTTTGAGGACGAACGGCTACTCGCGCTAAAGCACCTCGTACAAAGCGAGACTTTCTCTAATGCTGATTCGATGCGCCATTTCCTGAAGTTCATCGTTGAGAAATCCTTGGCAGGACGAGTTGATGAAATTAAGGAATACACGATTGCAACGGAAGTGCTTGGCCGATCCTACGACTTTGATCCTAAGAGCGACAATATTGTCCGCGTCCAGGCGCACCGGCTGCGCAAGAAGCTGGATGAATACTATAGCCAGGAGGGCGTTGATGATCCGGTCCGCATCTCCATTCCAAGCGGGCACTACTACCCTGAATTCCATACAAACTCGGCTCCCCAGAAAATTCCTTCTATCGAACAGATTCCCCCTGAACCGGATGTGGCTCAGACCTCACCGATCCCCCGGCCCTATACCCCTCCAGTAAGATTCTGGGCGAGATTACCATGGCGACCGCTTGTGCTGACGGTACTAATACTGAATCTGCTTTTAGTCTCCTATCTTCTTCTGCGCTCTTCGTCAAAACAGACCACGACAAAGAACCAAACCGCGCTGGCCGAATCTTTGAATCCACTATGGCAGCCTTTCATCGCAACAGACCAACCGCCACTGATCGTCTACAGTAACGCCTTGTTCTTGATGAGCGAAGAAGGCGATTTGTACCGCTATTATAATGACACCAGTCATTCATTCGCGATGGGAGCCGAAGTACCCAGCGTAGTCGGCTTAGAACGGCGTGGAGCAATCCCGAACGGCGTTGGTCCCCTTTATTATTTCGACTCCTACACCGGCACCGGAGAGGTGATTGCCATGGGTAGGATCGCCGAATTACTGTCGCGCAACGGACAGAACTTTCTGGTGAAGCGTAGCCGGATCGCTTCTTATGACGACGTGAGAAATCGCAACGTGATCTTTCTCGGTACAAGTCTGGAGGATTCTATTCTTGGAAAATTGCCCGTCGAGAGCGACTTGGTTTTTGAAGAGCCGACGGGCCATCAATTCGTCGGAAGACTCCTGATTCGAGACCGCCACCCGGGCACAGGGATGCCGTCAACCTACGAATTCCAAAGAGACGAGAGAACGAAAGCTCTGCAAGCCGAATACGCACTGATTAGCCTGCTTCCCGGTGTGACACCTAACCAGTACATTTTGGTTCTCGCCGGTCTTTCCACACTTGGCACTCAAGCGGCGGCGGAATTTGCAACGTCGGAAAAGAACATGCCGGCATTAGATCAAATGCGGTCGACTGCCTCAGACAACACAGCACGGTCGCCTTATTTTCAGGCGCTACTTCAAATTCAAATTCGTGATGGCATTGCCGTGAAAACCAACTGCTTACTCGTTCGCGAATTGCACCGCAATCGCCCATAACCCACCGGAAAATACAGTTAAATCACTTCTGCTCAAGCTGCTCTCGCTCTATACTCCGCACCTGCGAAGATTAGGCACGGAGTAATCCGGGAATGATTGTTAGAAACAAGCGAACGTCCCACAACACTCTTGTCGGATGGCTGCTAGCCACGCTTCTCTCCTTTTCTAGTTTGCTCGTGGTCGCAGCACAGAGGACGCAGCATGCCTCTCCTTTCTCGTTCGCCATCGTAGCAGACTCTCAGATTGGTATGGTCAGGTTGGAGCGCGACCGAGAGAACTTTGCGAAGGTAGTTAAAGCGATCAATGAATTGAAATCCGGCGTCCGCCCCAGTATGGCTATCATTGCGGGCGACCTGGTCGACCACGCAAACAATCAACGAGAACTCGATAGTTTCATACAGGTAGAGAAGACCTTCGCGATACCTGTCTATTTAATCCCCGGAAATCACGATCTGGCACGAGATGGCAAACATTTCGAGCCATCGCTGCTCGATCTCTATCGCAAGAACATCGGGCCCGATCGGTTTGTCGTCAGGCAGGCTGGCTCTCTTTTCGTCGGTCTTAACAGCCAACTCTGGATAGAAGGTGGGGGTTTGGCCGCGGAGCAGTTCAAATGGCTGGAGCAGCAGCTACGGCACCGGAACCAGTACCGCCATGTCTTCATTATCCAGCATCATCCACTCTACCTGGAGGCGGCGGATGAAGCGGACGAGTATTTTAATACTCCGCTTGGTTGGCGCACCAAATTGTTGCGCCTCTTCGAGAGAGCGAGGGTAACCGCAGTTTTCACGGGCCACCTTCACCGAAATCAATCGAGTACTTATCATGGTATCGCAATGATCACGACACCTTCTTCATGTCGTAACTTCGACGGCAGCGCCTTTGGCTATGCACTAGTCACCGTCACCGATAATGGTTTCAGTTATCACTATCGCGGAGTTCCCGGCACGCTCCCGGACGAGCGCCCAGCGAAGTAGTGAAACATTCGGATCAGTGGAGTGGGCGTTGAAAGGGTTCAGATGCGGATCACGCGGAGAGCATTTAATTCGATCCTGGCTGGTACCGTCCTTTCAGCCACTATTCCAAGGGGCTTCGCCCTCTCGACGCCGCTCAAATGGAATGTCCTGATCATAACCAACGATCAGCATCGAGCCGACTGTCTCGGGTGTATGGGAAATCCAGTTATTCGCACACCTAATGCCGATCGTCTCGCCAAAGAAGGAGTGATCTTCGAGCGGCATTTTGTTCAGGCTCCACAATGCGTGCCCTCTCGCTCGGCTCTGCACACCGGACGCTATCCTCACGTGAACCGAACACCCACTAACATTTATCGTCTTCCCGAAACTGAGGAGACGCTGGCAAACATTCTGCGCCGTAATGGTTATATGGCGGCCACCGTCGGCGAACTTCCTTTTGCCCCCACGAAATTCCTCGGCGGATTAAGGGTTTTTGCGGACGATTCAAACTACAATGCCCTCTTGGAATCCGAAGGTTGGAGGGGCTATCGGCTTTCACCGGCGCGTCGAGCTCTGCTGCGCGAATATGAGCTTCAGAGTCAAAAGCAATTCCAAGCCTCGCCCGCTCCATGGCCAGAGGAACTGGATGAGACGCCTTTTTATGCTGCTAAGGCCATCGAGTTTCTCAGAGAGAACTCTCAGCGTCCATTTTACCTTCACGTCAATTTCCGGCGACCCCACCATCCATTCGATCCTCCTGCCCCCTTCGACCGTATGTATGAGGGCGCGAATTTCCCGCAGTCGCATAGGATGGAGGGCGAGATGAAAAACAAACCTCCCCCGCAGCAAAAGGCCTTGGAAGACTCCGTTGGCTTCGACTTGCGCACGATGACCGAACAAGATTTGAATCGGATCAAGAGCTATTACTACGGCATGATCTCCGAGAATGACAAATATATCGGCTTGATCTTAGATCAATTGCCAAAGCTCGGACTTGAGGATCGAACGCTCGTCATCTTCAATGCCGATCATGGAGAGATGCTCGGTGACCACGGGCTGGTTTTCAAGGGCGGCTATTTCTATGATCAGGTTATGCAGGCGCCCTTAATCATTCGTGCGCCGAGTCGGCTGCCCACCGGGAAGCGAATCAAAACCATCGTTGAAGAGATAGATGTTTTACCGACGATCTTAGATTTGCTGAATATAAAAATCTCCGAACGAATTCAAGGACGTTCATTGGTTCCCATAATCAACGGATTGAGCAAGTCCTCGCGCTCTGCTCATGCTGAGTTTCCCAACGCAAAGATGCTGCGGACTGAGCAGTGGAAGCTGGTCCATTATCTACACGCATCTTACGGCGAGTTGTACAACCTTCAGGATGATCCCTATGAACTGAAGAATCTCTACGATGATCCTACCGCTGCCACTGCTCGTCATGAGATGGAGTCTGCCCTTGCCGACTGGCTGATAGATTCACACGATCCATCACTCAAGCCAGTCCAGGCTGAAAAGGGATAAACCGATACACAGTGAGACAACTTCTAATCTCATTCCTCATTCTGGCTGCCGCACAAAGCCTCGGCAGCTATGTGACGCTCATCCCGCAAGCTCAAGGAAACGATAGACTGCAAATATTTGAGTTCCAGCCTTCCGCACCATACTATGCCACATTCTTTTATCCTTGGTACCCACACTGGTCGAGCGAGGGTCACGCACCGCCACGGAATTGGTTCTCAAATTATCTTCCCGACCCGAAGCCAGGTGTCTTCGATCCCGCTACCGAACTCTACAACTCCAATGATGACGCGATCATCTACTGGCAACTGCGCAAAATGGCCGAAGCTCGAATAGAAGTGTCGATCAGCTCATGGTGGGGCCAGGACCATAAGACCGACAAGACATTCCGGCACATCCTCAACGACGTGATGAACCGCTCAGACAATCCCTACCCCAACCTACGTTGGGCCTTATACTATGAAAAGGAGTCACTCGGTGATCCAGCCGTCACTGAATTGGTTAACGATCTGAACTACATTAAGAAACAGTACGTGAATCAACGCGGCTATTTGAAGGTCGGTGGCAAACCCGTGATCTTTGTTTATTCTGATCCTAAGGATAGTGGGGACATGGTCAGCCGCTGGGCCGATGCTAGATCACAGGCAAAGTTCTACGTGGTGCTGAGAGTTTTTGCCGGCTATCAGAAAGCTAACAATCCGCCGGACAGTTGGCATCAGTACGCACCGGCACTGCGCAAGGAGATGCAGTACCCGTACTCGTTTCTGGTAAGCCCTGGCTTCTGGCGCGATGGCGGCGCTGTGCGTTTGCCTCGCGACCTCGTCGCGTTTCGTGATGCCGTCTCAGCGATGGTCGCCGCACCTGTAACCTGGAAACTTGTTGAGACGTGGAACGAGTGGGGTGAAGGTACATCCGTAGAGCCAGCCGATCAAGTCATTCAAACCAAGAAAGACAACGCCCGACTCGATCCGAAAGGAGCCCTATTCAAGGACCACTATATCAAGGTGCTTCAAGAAGTCTTGCCTCCACTCGAACAAGGGACGGGCGCTGCGGGATCGCGGCAACCAACGACACGAGATTAGGCTTCCGGGGACGACACTTGACTGTGTCAGAAGCAACAGGTTCTGTTCACGATGGTTTGCATTCAAAGCAGTAACGCCATAACGCAGAACTGCGCGACAGCTTCGGTATCAGGTTCTGCCGCGCCGCCTCATAAGCCCGCCGCTACTTCATGAAGCCCCGGACGAGCTGCGCAATCTGATCCGCTGCCGTATCGAGCGCGAAATGACCCGCATCGAGGACGTGGAGTTCGGCCTTCGGCACGTCGCGGCGATAGGCCTCCGGTTCCGAAAGCTCGAAAGACAGGTCGTATTTGCCCCAGAGGACGAGAAGGCGAGGTTGCTTCTCGCGCATCCAAGCCTGCCACTTGGGGTAGGCGTCGACGTTCGTGCGGTAGTCGTAGAACAGGTTGCTTTGAATGTCGGCCTGGCCGGGCTGGTTGAGAAAGGCAAATTCATCGGTCCAGAGATCCGGGTCATAGCGTTCCACGTCTGTGTCGCTCCCGACATGGCGCGTCCGTGTCGTCGGCAGCGACAGGAGATTTGTGCGAAGCGTGCTTTCGTTGGCAGCTCGATTGGCCCAAAAGGCCCGCCGCGGCTTCCAATTCGCCCCCAGGCCTTCGTTGTGCGCCACAGCGTCCTGAACGATGAGTGCCTCGATCCGGTCCGGATGGGCTAAGGCCATGCGAAAACCCACGGGGCCACCGTAATCCTGCATGTAAAGCGTGTAGCGCGAGAGCCCGAGCGCTTCGGTGAAGTGATTCATGATCTCGGCATAGTGATCGAACGTATACGCGAATTTTTTCGGGTCCGGCCAGTCGCTGTGTCCGAATCCCGGGTAATCGGGCGCGACAAGGTGATAGCGATCGGAAAGCCGGGCGAAGAGAGGTTCGAACATCCGCGATGACGAGGGAAGTCCGTGCAGCAGGAGCAGCGTCGGCGCGTTTTTCGGGCCGGCCTCTCTGTAAAAGATGGAGAGCCCATAAATCTGTACCGTGCGATAAAAAGTTGGGTGTTCCATGGGACGTTCCTTTCCTTGGGCTTGGGCCAGCAATTGAAATGAACCGAGCATCACTGAAACAACCAACTCCACGCAGGAGACCGGCAGGCATCGAGTCCAACTGGGCGAGCTGAAAAGGCGCACTGTTTACCTCCTTAGGAATCCTTCACGTGAGCCGGATAACGACCTAGTTGGTTTCCATCTCAGCCGGTTGCTCGATAGCGTAAGCGCGCGCGCAAAAATTATTGAACCGTTTCAACGGTTTCGGTGCTTTGAGAGAAATAAAACCGTTGAAACGGTTCGGGAACTCTTTTCTCTCACTGACCACCGGGCTAAAGCCACGGTGAGAATGAGAAAGAATTGAAACTGAACCAGTACTGGAATATGCATTTTGTAGAACTCACGAACATTCGTGATTCTACTAGCGTGCTATTGAGCGGACTGCGTGTTGGCCAACTTCACATCGTCAGAACGACGCGGAACTGTGCGTCGCCGCTTATCATTCGCGCGTAAGCCTCGGCCGCTTTTTCGAGCGGATATGTTTCAATCATGGGACGCACGCCGGTTAGTTCGGCGAAGCGCAGTGTGTCCTCGGAATCGGTGGGTGTTCCGCTGGACCAACCTTGAATAGTTCGACTTCCAGTAATGAGCTGTACCGGTGTGACCTCAATCGGATCAAATGTCGCACCCACCACCATGAGCTTGCCGTTCGGCCCCAGGCCGTCGATCAGATCGGACATCGCTTTCGAGCTTGGGGCAGTCGCTAGAATTACCTGAGCGCCGCCCATTTCTTGCAATGCCTCTGCTGCGTTCGTCGATTTGCTATCGATGTACACGCTCGCTCCGAGTTTCTTTGCGAGCGCCGCGTTTTCGGACCCGCGCCCGATAGCCGCGACCTTGTAACCAAACTTGTTCGCGAATTGAATTCCGAGGTGCCCCAGACCACCGATACCCTGCACCGCGACAAGGTCGCCGGGGAGCGCACCGCTGTGCCGCAGCGCGTTGAAGGTGGTAATTCCGGCACATAGCAGCGGTGCTGCTTCGGCGTCACTTAGACTTTCCGGTATCGCCACCAGTGCCTCCACGGGAGCCACCATGTATTGCTGGTATCCGCCGTCGTAGCTGATGCCCGAAATTTTCAGATTCCGGCAATTGCGAAAATCTCCGCGCCGGCACGCGAGACACGTGCCGTCCTGGCCACCGTGCCAGCCTACGCCGACGCGCTGCCCCTTCTTCCACTCGAAAACACCGGCACCCAGTTCATCGATGATGCCCGCCACTTCGTGTCCTGGAACGCGGGGATACTGAATTCCGGGCCAAGCGCCTTCTTTCGTGAGTACGTCACTGTGGCAAACACCGCAGGCCTGAACCTTGATGCGCACCTGTCCTACACCCGGCATAGGAATCTCGCGCTCGACGATCTGGAAATCTGCTCCCGCCTTAGGAATCTGCGCCACCTTCATTGGTGCAATTGCGACTTTTGTAGTTGACATGATGCCTCCTTATGAATTTTTACTTTCACTAATGTTTTACCTCTGCCGAAAAGCGTTCTCAAACACGCTGGGCGTTGCGCTGCGTGTGTCCCAGTATCAGGAGCCTCTCTTACCCCGCCACCTCGAAAATGATTTCCAGCTCGACCGGGGTGCCGAGCGGAAGGCTTGCGACGCCATACACCAAACGGCAAGGGCTCTTCTCTTTTCCGAAGACGTCTTGCAGCAACTCCGAAGCGGCGTCAGCGACTTTCGGCTGCTCGCGGACATCTCCCGAAGTGGCCACGGACACGCCGAGCCGGACGATCCGCATCACTTTGTCGAGCGATCCCAAATGCTGCCGCGTGACAGCGAGGACATTGAGTGCTGCGAGGTGAGCCGCCTTGCGCCCCGCTTCCACATCGAGCTCCGCTCCGACGCGTCCAATGAATTTTGCCCCGCGGCCTTCCGTGGGAAGCATCCCGCTCAGAAAAAGCAGATTGCCCGTCTGCACCGCTTCCACATAGGCGCCGAACGGCTCAGGCGGCGCCGGGAGCTTGATGCCAAGTTCATTCAACCGCTGCTCAGCGCCAGCCGGCCGAGAGCCTTCGCGGGTTACCATTTGCTCTTTCGAATTTGTATTCATTTATCTCTCTCCCATTGGATCTAAATGGGTGCTGCCGCATGTGGCGGTGGAAGACGGCGCGCATTTTGTGCGCGCCGCCCCCCTCGCTCAAACTAGCGCAGTGATCTGAACGCCGCGCGGAGTTCGGCCGCGAAGAGTTCCGGCTGTTCCCACGACGCGAAGTGACCCCCATTTGAAATCTCACATTGCTATTTCTGTCGAAGGCGGAACTCTCCCTTTCAAGTTTCTTCCCTGCCCGCATGTTCGCAAACAGCTCATAACCCCAAACGGTCAGTCCCACGACCTCGATAAAGCCGGAGAAGCCCATCACCGAATATGCCGAGGGGAAAAAAGTCGGTAGCAATCTAACAGAATTCAAGGCTGCTATCGATCTGCGAGAGATTAAGGGTCCCCTTGACAGTGCGACCGCGTTTGTGGGCGCTTCAAGGGATGGTTTCAACATAACGCTGAGCGAGTGGTAATCTGCGTTATTTTCAATTGACCATAGAACATTAAGAGCAAGAAAAACTGATAGAGAATGGAGACAGGCGAGATTGAAAGAAGTGCTCATGTCTTGGAGCGGCGGCAAGGATAGTTGCCTTGCGCTCTACGAAATTCAGAAGACACTCGACTATCGCGGCGCTGTTGACGACGGTGACACGCGACCACGATCGCGTTAGCATGCATGGCGTAAGGCGGGAGCTGCTGGAAAGTCAAGCCGCGTCTCTAGGTTTTCCGCTTCATCAAGTCCTGATCACAAAAGGCGCAAGCAATCAAGAGTACGAGACGAAGCTGATCGAGGCGGTCTTGGCGTATCGTGATCAAGGAATAGACTCGATCGTGTTCGGCGATCTGTTTCTTGAAGACATCAAAACGTATCGCGATCAATTCCTGGCTCGGCATGGCTTGCGTGGGATCTATCCCGTGTGGATGCGGGACACGACCGAATTCATCAAAGAGTTCATTGATCTTGGTTTCAAGGCGGTCATCACTTGCGTCAACGGCGACGTTCTGCATTCGTCATTTGCCGGAATGACCATCCACCAGAGTTTTCTCTCCGCGTTGCCAGCCCACGTCGATCCGTGCGGAGAGAACGGAGAGTTTCATACTTTTGTTTATGATGGGCCAAACTTTGCTCAACCTGTACAATTCTCAGTCGGCGAAACGGTCTCAAGGGACGGCTTCTGGTTTTGTGATCTATTGCCTCAGTGATAAAGTGCGTCTTTGCCGGCAAGCCAAACGAGATTAAGACGAGAGGGGAACCATGTTCAAACCACGATTGATTATCCTCGTGTTGATGATTCTGGCGGCAGCCGCTTCGCGTCTGATTCCCCACGCACCCAATGTAGCCTCGATTACGGCAGTCGCGCTCTTTGGGGGAGCATACCTCACCAACAAACGGCTAGCGTTGATCGTGCCACTGGCCGCGCTGTTTCTCAGCGATCTCG
>WNGE01002904.1_pt1 | contig 20520 bp, 26 predicted proteins | sample 5400651 | NCBI WGS metagenome assembly WNGE01 (sample SAMN13153370, study PRJNA577476) | soil metagenome | isolation source: 60 cm soil or saprolite under grassland replicate 2 | place: USA:California | collected 2016-06-15 | reverse complement strand
CAAAGCCTAGGGACTGAGCTTGGTTAATATATGTGGCAGCATTATTCCACACATACCAATTTCCTTGGCTGAGCTTGATATTTACTTTGTTGAAGCCAGCAGACTTGACCACATTGAGATTAATACCATTTTGATATGAGGCAAGATCAACTAAGAATTCAGTCATTATGAACCACCATTTTCCCAAGATCTTACTCTTGCGCTCAACGTACCAGCTCCACTCGTTCGACGAAGTGAAACTACTAATCGTACCCAAGTTCCAACAGTTGTACCAATTAGATCAAACAAACCTTGATTGAAGCCTATGAATACAGTAACGCCCGTAATTCCAATAGTAGCACCGCTCTGGATTGCTTCTGGTGAATATGCAGGAACTGAAATAGGTGAGAAGGTCCCAGAGTCTATTGGAACAACGGAAAGAATAGAAGTGTCATTTCCAGGGAAATCCATTGCCATAACTAGTTCCCCTGCACTTCCACCTGGTACTGATACCTCTACTTCACACGATGAAACATAATGATATGCAGTAAAGGCCGCACGTCCTAAAGGTACCAAGGTACTGCTTGCTGATGTAGCACTGGCCTGATTGTCATTCATCCATGAGATGGAAAGTCTAGGATCCCTTAATCCTCCAAAAAAGCTATTATCTGAAAATATTGATTGACTACCCTTATCTTTTATAATAATCGAGGTTCCACCAGGAACTTGATCGTCACTAAAAATATCTATAATCGGTGATCCATCAGCCCTATTAAATTGAATATAATGCGCAGCGTCGTCCCCGGTAAAGGTTCCCCTTAATCTTCCAATAAAAGCAACCTGATTACCATTCGCTGCCTGTATGAAAAGTCCGCCGTCATCTTGTACGAAAACATTATTGCCTTTTTTAACAGAAAGATTACCCTTGTCAATAGAAGTATTTCCAATTCTTGGGTTCCGCTCAAGTTTCGCTATTCTCTTCTCAAGCTCGTTTATCTTGTCAATAAGTGTGGATTCTATTCCTCTGTACTTATTGTCTACCATGTCAGTCTCCTGGAAGTATAAGCTTAACTTCTTCAACTTGGTCGGCAGTTTGCGGATTAAGCTCCCATCCAACAATCCTAGTATTAAAAATAGTTCCATTCGGGTGCAAAGGATCAACAATGGTTAATTGAGCACCATCGCCAATGTTATAGCTGCCGAAAATTGGATCCTGATTGCCTTTTAGAGAGACAACATATACTGGCATTGGAGGTTTTCTTTTTATAGCTTCTTGTTGGGTTTTTTGAGTAACAGTGGTTTCGTTATCTACTTCCTTCATTGACACCTCAAAATCCCATCTCGGAAACCCAATGTTAATAAGATCACTCCATTCAAATATTGAGACTATTTGTTCAGATCCCTCGCCAGCACCAAAACCAAAAATATTTGTTCCTGATTCTGCCATACTTTCCGTTTGATAATAATTGAGTATAGCTCCTGGATAATCGAATGCTATGGACCCGGTATATGGTTGACCAAGCGTTGGATAACCCAAAACCAGATCTTTTCTATAAGTATTATTGTTTTGTTTAGTTAATTGTATGGTCCAGTCTAATCCAATAACTGAATTAGCTATATTATCCATTGGAGTAATATAATGCTTATAGTCGGTAGCCAAAATGTCAACAGTAACGTTAATATCAGTTGCGGGAACACCTATTGGAATATTAACATTAATATTTCTTCCATTGGCACTAGCTTGCATATTTGACCATAAGGTGGAGAAAACTTGCAAATGCGTTCCTGTGATTTTGGTATCTGTTAAAATCATCTGCTTCTGTGGATAAGCTTCAAATCCCCAAGCATACAATTGACAAGTCTTTGATTGGCTCTGATATGTTCTACTCCACACCATACCCCACCAGATGGGAGTCGAAACACCATCATCACTAATTCTTTCCATCACCAGCCAAGTTCTACCAGGATTTGTGGCAGCAATTAAGTCAGCATTATTTTTTCCGGTTTGGTCGAGTTGAAAGGTCCCATTGAATTGACCAGGACCATTGAGTACTCTTTGGGCGAAGACTCCAAAAAGTGGAATCTCCTCGATGATTTGTTCATCTCTCAAACTTAAAAAAGTGTAGGTGTAAGCGGTCATGATATTTGCTTCACATATAACCATGACGATGCACGAATGAATGATGTTCCGCCAGCTACCAATTGCGCACCTTGTATTTTACATGTTCCAGATGTTCCAGCTATGGTGATAGTTCCCATTACACGGCCGGTTGTACCAACGGAGTTCATTCCTCCGATAGTTAAGGGTCCAGTCGTGGTGACCGCACCTTGATACATGGTAGTCACCACAGTCGTACCGCCATCAGTGCCTGCCGGACCCAAAAGCGTCCATTCCATCGTGGCCGAGGCTGGTAATACCCACTGTAGACTTAAATCATTGGCGGTTGGTGCAACAGTATGCAACCAAGAATCAAATCGATAAACCGAGCTTGTGTCCCCAGTAAACGAGAAGCCAGTAACATCCGTGAATCCAGTACCTGTAGATGAATACTGACCACTAATGGGAAGTTCTTGTTGATCTCTTATCCATTTTGAACCATTCCACCGATAAGATAGACCAGTATCAGTCTCGTAGATTCTCTGCCCAGTAAAGGGACCTGCTGGTCTAGTAGCAGCAGTACAAATAGTTTCACCAATATAGTGCCAGTTAGTGCCATTATAGCGAGCAAGTTTATCTGTATCCGTCTCGTTAACTAGCATTCCATCATAAATACCGCTCGCTGGTCTTGTGGTGCTCGTACATAATAAAGCAGCACCAATAGCGCCAGCATATGGTCGCTTATCAGTAATGTTACCAGTAACAATGGTTGTTGCATTTGCAGCAACTGCAACTTGTGCTAATGTTATGCTATTAACTGGTGCAGCAGGCGGGGTAGGACTGCCGGCTGGAGTACCGGTAACCACCGCCAAGGACCAAGAATTTGTTCCACCACTATAGGTGGCATCTTGAACCTTAGCAACGACAATGTCTATTCTTGGGTTTGTAGGATCTGAGGTAGCAATAGTTTTATTGACAGTAGCGTCATTTTCAATAAAGTACGTACCTTGTTTGGTTGTTTCAGTTCCGGTGATGAAAGCTAGGCCAGCGGATACGTTAACTGACATATTAGGTGTTCCGTTTTGTGCGACCGCAAACTGTCCACCAAGAGCAGGATGAACACCTCCCAAGGTCTTCAGTGAGGCGGCACCACTTCCAAGCGCCAATAGTGCACCTAAATAGCTTCGCATCTGTTCTGCGGTATGAGTGGAAAGTGCTTGTAACCATCCAGGAGGGTTAATTTCTGTCATGTTCTCACCTCCATGCCGATCTAAATTGAACTGTTAAAGTCCCAGAGCCAGCAGCAGCTTGAAACCTTATAAATGTCAATCCAGGATCTAAAGAAAACCAAGTTGGAGATAGCAAAACATTCCTTCGATTAGTAATTCCATTAAGTCTTACTGTGTGATTTCCAGTATCAATCACCAAAGTTTCGCTTGCACCAACATCTATGTTAAACGTCATTGTTATTCCAAGAGTATCATTTATTATCTGTGGAGTTGTTACTGGTCCATTCACAGTAAATAGAAGTGGAGTAGATCTATTTCCCAAGTTGTTAATAAATTGGCCAGCAGCAGAACCCCCACCACCAAAACCAAGATTGAATGTTAGGTTAAATGATAAACCTGTGGTAATAATGCCGCCAATTGGAAGAGTAGCACTACTTAGCGAGTTAGCATATATTCGCGGATCTTCGGCATACATTTTGAATTCAATTGGAGTTGCACCTATCCGCCGTGATGAATCCCAATTGTATGCACAACCTAGTGGTTTCACATAAGTAAGTCTGGTAACACCATTTGCAAGTATAAAGTAAAATGGTATTGGAGTTCTCACCGGAGAATAGTTAGATTTCAACGAGTCCAAATAGTTATCTAAATCTCCACCATTACCATACGCAGTTCCCTTTAGAGTTATAGGTCTTCCTGTTTCAAATTCTGCGTCTATAAATCCGCCATCTGTTCCCTCGTGGTCACGTCTAGTTTCTCTGTATGGCGAGGAATCCAATCCTGTAACCTGATCTATGTCCACGAATGGCTGACCAGCCAACAGAATATCGTCGTTTAGTACTACACCTTCATTCAACTGGAAGGTGAGCGGGTTAACCAGACTAGGCATTATAAGCTCCCAGCCAAAAGTCTACCTAATTCAATAGCATGTTGCCTAGGGTTAATCTCATTTGTATTTATGTGTACATGGACATCTCTCACTGATGGTTGGCTGACAAATGGTGTTAGTGTGGTGTTAATTGTTGGAGAAAGATCATTCGTAATATTTGACAGTTGACTCCTGACCATCGGAACGACAGAGTCTATACCTTTCATAAACCCTTGCATGACCATTTGTCCAGAATCATACAGAATCATTCTGTCTCTTGCTGGTGGACCTTTCCACAGTTTGAGAAATTTAGTAAGTAAATCAAATTTTGCTCTAACCGAATCCCAAAGAGATTCCACACCATTCAAGAATCCTTGAATGACTTGCCTACCTGCGTCCCACAGGAGGGTACCAAGGTTGCCCAACGCCGACAGTATTTTGCCTGGCAAACTGCGGAAAAATGCAGCTACATCCTCAAGGAAATGGATAATGCTTAACTGGAATGCTTTTATTCCGGCGCTTGCTTCATTAAGGAATCGCCATACTATCATTGCTAGATGGGCTATCTCTACAGCAAGCCAAACCACCCATTTCACAATTTGAGAGAATAGCCAGATAAGCCCACCAATAATTGCAATAAGCGCGGCAATTACGCCAATTACTATTGCTATATTAGCGATGAGAATACCAATCACCGTGCTACCAGCAATAATTGCGATCCATTTTCCTAATATTTCGAACGCGGTTATAATCTGATCAATTCCCTTTTTGTGTTCATGATATTGCTCTATGAGCCAATTTAGAGCTGGGATCAGAAGAGTGGTGATTGCCCACGACAAGAATTTGAATCCTTGCTCCACCACCATTTTTATATCATTGAGAATTTCTTCAAAATCCCCTTTATGTTTGAGCCAAAACTCATCATAAAATTCCTTAACAGCAGGAATAACTTTATCATTAATTGTGGTCCATAGGCTCTCAAGAGCAGGTTTCAAATGATGCTCAAATATGTCTACAATAGCATTTCCGAATGGAACCAAATACACGTACCACAAAACCTGAATATTCTCCCAGATATCGGAGAATATGGATCTAAAACTAGCAGACTTTTGCCAAGCAAGATAGAAAATGGCCGCAAGTCCAGCTATCGCCACACCCACACCACTAATTATCCCACCAACAGTTGCAATCTCCGGACCAGCCTCAATGAGTACTGCTACCAGGTTTGAGAACCATCCGAAAACTATTACTAACGGACCAATAACAAGGCCAATAGCAGTGGCAATTGCAATAAAGTTGGCAATTGCCTGTTTAGTTTTTGGTGTTAAGTCATCAAACCAACCAATAATTTTTTCACCAAAATCTAAAAATCTATTAAATACTGGGATCAATGCTTCGCCAAGAGAAATCTTAAGTTCTTGCCACCTGTTTTTTAATCTCTCGGTTTTAGCTGCGGTAGAATCAGCCATAATTCCATAGGCTGTGTCTAATGCTCCAGCAGAATCTTTGGTGGCATCCAAAATTGATTTGAACTGTTCCAGGTTACCATGAACAAGAAGCAAGTTTTGAAGGAATCGTCTAGCCTCAATGGTTCCACCAGCGCCCTTAAATATGTTAACAACTTCGGCGGTCTTTGCTGCTTCACCAGGTATCTTGTCTAAGTGTGTCCTAAGTTCGAACATGACATCAATAAACGGCCTAAAGTTTCCAGCCGCATCTACCGCACTAACACCAATTTTCTTGAGTGCAGCGACTGCGTTTGGATTAGAGAACGCATCAAATGCTCTAGCAACAGCAGTTCCAGCTCTGGCGGCCACCCCAGACATCCGGCTAGCTTCTGCCAGAGCTGCGATCATCATGTCAAGGCTTTGACCAGCACGAACCGCTGAAGGAGAAACTAGACCGATCTTTTTTGCCCACTCGTCATATGTGCCAACACCTTTTTGAATGAACTTAAACTGAAGGTCAAGCACATGATTGATCTGATCTGCACCCATATGGAATGAGTTAAGAATACCAAGAGTACCACGAGAAACGGACTGAATATCAGTTTGACCAGCAACCGCTGCTTTTGCGAAAGCTGTCAGCAATCTTTGCGCATCTGGCACGTTAATATCAATAGAAGAGAAAATGTCATACAGTGCAGGTTGGATCTGTTGGAATCCTACGCCAATATCATGTGCAACCTTTAAGCCTATGTCACCAATACGCCTGAAGTTCCCATCGAAATCTGAAATCTGAGTTGAGGTTAATCTTACTTGTCGATCATATTCAACAGTAGCATCTATAAGACCCTTCATGGCAAGAGCACCACCAACACCAAGAGATGTCAGGGCAAATCCTGCTGCATAAGAAACTTGTGATGCACTTCTTAAAGTATTAGATAAATGCTCTAAACCTCTACCACGTGTGGCTAGTTCTGCATCATTGGCAATAAGTTGAGCTTTTTCAGCTTGTAGGCCAGCGATGTGCGATTGTATTTGTGCACGATTTTGTTGTGTCATGCCAATCAAACGACCTTGGGCAAGCTCTGCCCGCTTAGCTGCTTGCTCTGCTTCTATTTGAGCAATTCTTACTTGGTTTCCTGCATTGCGTACAGATCTACCAAAGGAGTTAAGCGCACGGGTAGCCAAGTCTTGGGCCTTGAGATAAACCCACATATCACGACTGTTGAACGGCATTAGTCCTTTTCGCCCTTTCCTCTAACTCCCTTGTTTAGATTTGGCTTCGTCTAACTGACGCCTTTCATCTTGACAAATAAGTGCGTGTCTCATCAAATGAACATATAGGCTATCTTGATCTAAAAGTCCGCCAGGTCTTGGCAATGTATTTGTTTCTCGACAAAGAGTAAAGATATCAATGAATGTAGAAAGCTCAACAATCAAACTGGTTGGATTGTTACCAAGCTTCATCTTTCGTTTCGAAATCAGAATGGTTTTTCTGATTTCTGACATTAGTTTTTTGTGAACTCAGTGTCCTCAAAGGAATTAATTCCGTCGATATATACGGCAATTTCTTCTCCGACTCGTGGGTCGAGAGCAAAAACATCTTTTGCATCTTTGAAATTAAGCTTTCGTTCATTTTCATCTGTTATGTTGTGGTCCAGAATTAGATTTCCGAAATCGCTCAATGCAGCTTTCTTATTTAACATGCTCATTTGCACGGTCTTATCTTCCATTGATGCACGCATCTGCATGATATCATCTTGTCTAGCTAATTTCTCACCATATGTCATCCGTCGAATAATCACAAACCCATCCGGAAGAAGAGTTTTGAGATCAAATCTTTCCTCAGTTTTTGCAACTGTACCGATAGGCATCCAAATTCTCCTAAATACTCTCTTGTGTCTTAAGTGTAATCTGATACGATTTACCAGTACCGTCAATGGCACCCACATATTTAATTGCCGCTCGAACTAATTCACCTTGACCAGCATTATGGACTTCATAAGTATCCTTAAAAGAAATAGGAATTAAAACGCTAACACTGTTATTTGCACCCTTAGTGGCAGTCAATGTCATAGTATCGGAGGTAAGAGCCTTGAAGTTGTCGAAATCTGTTCTAGTATCGAAGTCTCTTTCAAGGGAGAGATCAACTTTTCGCTCTCCGTACTTGATAAACTGCGCGCCTCTGCCAGTACTCTTAAGTCTGAATTGAGCATCAGCAGTATCATCTATGGTAAAATCAAAAGTATCTGTATCAGTAACGGGAGTAGCAGTAGGTATTTCTATGGAATATTGTCCAGCACCAAATGGAACAGTAGTAGGCCAGGTAGGAGTGGGAACTGATTGAACAGCTTCATCACGGCCAATAATCTTAATATTGTGCATTAAGATTCCGTCACTAACAGTCATCGTCTGCGAAGAAACTACACAACCAACAAACCCAAACACAATTCCATTTCTTACAACAGTTATGGAGAGCGTTCTCGTTGGCGTTGCAGCCGATGTTGGAGTAATAGTATAGGTAAAGTTTGGAGCTGTACCGCTTTTGACTATACTTGTTCTAGATGCACTGAGGAAATAAACAGAACAGTCTTCTAGATACTCAATATTTACTTCACCAGCAACATGGAAGTTTCCTGGAACAGCACCTATGACATCCGCCGATTGACGTATAGGTCTTCGCCAAATGGTCGACTGTTGAGAAGTAAGGTTTTCCGACTCAAACGGAACAAACTTGGTAGGTGGTACATACACACCTGGATTGAAAGCTGTGTTAGACGTTGGCAATGCACCTGTTGGCGCACCGGGCGAAGTGTCCGTGTCAGTGGTCACCAGGCCAACAGTCTTGTATTTAAGTTCTGTACCAGCACCACCGCCGGCTGCCGTTTTGTATAGGTTATATCCGGTAGCACCAGTAACAGCGACCCAAATCAAAGCAACACTAGAAGTTGACCCTGTAGTAACAACACCAGATATTTCGTTACTTGACAATGTTTCGCCGACAGCGTTAATGGCCGTTATTGCATATCTATATGTACCAGCAGTAATAGTTCCACCAGTAGTGGAAGGCGTAGCGGAAGTAAATACAGGTTCAAGTAAATCCTCGATAGCTATTCCCAAAATGCCAGAAGCGCCTACGCCCGGTGCCACTATTCACTCACCTCCTTTTCACTAACATCAACCGTCACCCTTACAAAGGGAGGTAAATTGGCCTTAATCGGAGAAACCCTATGATAAGCCTCAAACAGTATTGGATCTATTTCTACTGGCTCTCCAGGAGCCAATAACCCAACGCCATCTATTGTGCATTCTCTATCAGACTCGAAGAGAATCTTCATATTCTCCCCTAACTACCAAGCATAGTTCTAGTTTGACCAACAAAGGTCATCCGCACAGTTCTAAATTCGCCATTTTGTTTTGAAGTTACTCCTGGGTCCCATTCAGTAACAAAGCCATGGATAATAATTGCGCCCATGCTTGTATCTTTATGTAGTTCTCTTTCAATGTTTTCCGCAATTTGATCTATTGCAAGTCTTTCGGTTCTTTCGTCACCGACCTTCATGCTGTGCACATCTAAATACACAATTAATTCATTTTGAGTTCTTCCACCAGATATTGGATTAGTGGGATTTTGTTGTCCACCAACCAAAATCCTCTGCTTTCTCCCAGGCATGATAACCACTGTTGGAGATAATGGAATCATTTCCTGTTCACCAAATAGAACATCTGCCAAGCCAAGACTCTGTTTTGCATCAATTAACTTCGACTCTATGGCTAATGCTAAAGCCGTGACCAAATCCGTATGTGTCACTTGAATCCGCCTTTTCTAATTTGCTCATCTATCCATTTAGAAAAGATGGCTTCGATTGCAACTATATCCTCCGGTTGATATTTAACAAATTCACGTTTTGCCATTTTACTTGTTCCAGTTTGATGATACTGACCATAACTAGGCATATTAGATAATGAAACATCTGAGTCAGTAACTCTCCAGTTGCTAACATTTGTAGCTGCTTTCCGCATATCTCCAGTTCTATTAAGAATAGGATGAGATGATTTCCGTGACGCAACAGTTGTTTGAGCAAGTTTTTGCCAAGACGGTCTACCCTCAACATCGAAGTTTCTTTGAATTGAAGGAATTATTACTTCCCTAAGAGATCTGAATAATGGTTCACGGAAATCTCTAAATGATCGTTCAACATTATCTATCGCTTTTTCTGTTGCTACTACTTGAGGATAAAAATCTTCACCAATGCTTATCTTTGGCATGGGAGGAATTGCCATCCCAGCACCAAAGATAGACATTAGACTGGCCAATGCATTACCAAATAAGTTAGATCCCCAACTCATATCAAAAAACCTTACCAAGCGAGAATTTCGCCTGGCCAAGAGACATGTCTTGATCAGTAGGAATCAATGCAGAAGATGCATCATTAGGATAGAAACTTGCACTCGCCGGATTTGAAGCAATTACACCAGGGATTTCAATGGTTCCATCTAGAATTCCAAGTATTAACGTCTCTGCATTCATTTTAATTAAACTTGCGTAATGGTTAGAGTCAGATTGATTCTCACTATAAAACTTGTCATAAAGCCAACCAGTATATGACTTTGCAATAATTACCTGTATTAGTCTAGGGGTAGAAGCTCTATCAATCCATCCAGAAACGTCATACACCGAATTTATTCTTGCAAAAATTTCTTCTTCTATTTGAGAGAGATGATCGAGATCTAAGGCTTGGGGGTTCAGCTTCGTTGATTCAACCCAAGCCTTAACATCATCGACCGAAATTCTAGCCATCTAATTACTCTTCTACTTTTTGCACCGAAGTATCAGGACCCATTGACTCTTCCGTCTCTGGCTCTACCGGAGACTCTTTTACTTCTACTTCTATCTCACGAACCTCAACAGCGCCAGAATCGTACAACGCTGTAAGTTGTTCTTTTTTAAAATCTTTGGGATTAATTTCCTGACCAACTGCAAAATCAAGACCGTCGTGTCTAATGTTCGTCACAGCAAAAATTTTCTTAGTCATATTATGCCACCGCCGCTTTGATTACGTATCCTGCAATAGACTTACCTGCATCTGAAGAACCAGGGTCACCAAGAGCAGTCAACTTTACGTCATAGTACCGACAAACGCGAATCACGTCAGACTTACGACGGTCTTCCCGCCAACGGTCCACATACTGACTTTGACCACCGCCGGCACCAGCCCAAGTGAACTCATAACCGAAGGCAGGCACCCGAAGACCTGGTGAAGCTGGAACATAGGCGAGCACAACATCCTTGCCCCACAGGTAGCCGAGCGAGGCAGTCTGGCCGAGGTTAGCTGTGTTAATACCAACCCCAGGAACTATCACCCGATCAAATCCAAGAACTGAAGCAAGCAACTCAGGCGAGAAAATGGCCCGCTCTGAATACTTAATCCGCTCAAGGAAATCTGGGTGGTCTTCCAGCTTCATCATTACTTGGTAAGGAACAACAGCAACATTAGGATCTAGGAAGATTCTGCTGTTAACTGTTACTTTACCGGTACGAAGGTCTGAAATTGGGTCAGAGTTAGCGTAGTCACTCCACTGAGAAGTACCAGAAAGAGTGGTAGAAGAACCAGAAGCATAGTTACCGGTAGTAGTAACAAGAGTCTGCATGGCCCGCTCGCGACCGAGCATGATCTTAGAAGTGATGATATTTGTACCATCACGGTCCGGAGCAATGGGAGGATCTGCGTTCTCACGCTCTTCATCGGTTACTGCGATCTGAAGCGAGTGCTCCTGAGCGTAGTAGGTATCAGTTGATAACGCAGCACCAGAGACCTCGTTAGCAGCCGTACCAGGCGCACGATAGTCATTTTCTGGAAGCCAACCTTCACGACCGAAAATGTAGTACTTATCCGACTGCTTCATAACACTTACAGACGGGAAAAGTGCCGCACCGGCAAGGTTTCCGGTAGGCCATGCAACACTTATCTGAGTAAGTGCACGATCAATATGGACGTTACCGCCACCAGACGGGTTATAGACCGGCATATTTCACCCTCCTCTCTTAATGTTCCTTGACAATGATATCGTACTGTTTTGACGGATCAAACGGGTTCAGCCCAGGAAGGTTAGATGTGCCAGAATCAATAGAGATAGACATTGTCACTTGTGTTGTTCCATTTGAAGCTCTAAAATTAGATGTCCAATTTAAAATATTAACTGGTGGTGTTCCTCCATCCTGACCAGATGTAGACGAAACACCAACATAACACGCATCATGCTCATATACAATGTCGCCGCTAGTCATTACGGTAAGGCCGGCATTCCAGGAGTGAGAAGAACGGTAAGCAAATCACCTGCGGCAACTGCGGTAGCACCTGCCATTCCGATAACAATCCCAAGTGGAACGTTAGTCGAAACAGCAAGTTTTACACCACCCTTGTTGCCAGAGGTTCCACTAGCTGCCACTTTCGAACCAACAACAATTGATCCTGGAGTGTCGGAAGCTCGCACATAAGTAACACCAATAAGACGAACATTCGCGGTTGTCTTGCCGAGAGCAACCTTAGCAGCATCAATATTTTCCTGAACAACACCCGTGCTAGCCGTAGTGGCAGTTGCATTTAAGTCAATTTGAGCAGACGAGTTGAGAGTAACACAACGATAAGCTGTAACACCAGCAGAATCGCTAGTATTGTAGGTAGAAAGAACAGGAAAACCCTTGTCAAGAATATAATCGGCCATTTAGAAAAATCCCCCTCTCCGACTTACTCGTTGAACGAATAACTGTTTTGACGGTATCCTTGGTATAGCGCTGGCTGCTCGCGAGAGATCTTCTCCATAGCCTCATCAAGAGTAATTTTCTGCTCCTGAGCAAGCCTGGCAGACTCATCCATGAACAGCGAAACAGCATCCTTAGACTTGCCGTACCGAACACCAGTACCGGCACGCTCACCAAGTTCTACCAGAAGACCAGAAGTAGTCTTCATGAGACCAAGGATGTCCCAAAAACGCTCATGAAGCTCAACTGGAGCATCAATCAGGAAATCGTGAATCTTATCCTTGGCCACTGGAGTCAGGATAATCTTAGAGGCGTCAAACTCAGAAAGCTTCTTTGAGATACCAGATTCGCGAAGTTCAACCTGGAAATCAGAGAGAACCTTATTCTGCGAATCAACAGTCTCAATAAGAGCCTTAACCAGAGGGTTCTCTTCAGCAAGTCTCTTAAGATCAGTAGAAATATTTACTTCTGGAACCTTCGGCGGATCTTTCTTTGGCTCCACAGGAGGGGTGACCTTGGCAAGTTCTGCAAGCTTGGCAGTAACCTGCTCTTCAGTAGATCCATCCGGAAGACCAAGAAGCTCGGCCAACTTCTTAAGATCCATATCTTGGACCCCTTCCTTTGCTTTGTTAATTGCCTCGACCAAACCGAAAGCGTAGTCGACAGATGCTTCCGAAAGGTTGATCGGAAGTAGGTTTTTCATGTAAGGACGATTAGTGAGACCTCCGCCGAAAAGAACATCTTGAAATTCTTGACCAGTAGAATTCTTCCACTTGTCGTGATATTCGGCCGAGAAGTATCGATATTCTTTGCTCTTGATTTTCTCTACTGCATTCTTGGTCCACTCAACAAAAAGCCAAAGACCAGTATCGCGAGCTTCACCATCTTTTACCCAACCAGAAGCTACATCTTCATTATTGTGGTTATAGTTGATGCTAGGATCAATGCCACGAACTTTATTTTTAATGTTATCGGCAAATCGCTTTACTCTGTCCACCGTTACCGAGATTTTGCCAAACACTGGGTGAGTGTAGTCACCAAGTGGAAGTGCGTGGATCCACGAAGATACACTTCCATTAGATTCGTCGAGTTGAATACTGGAAAGTTCAATCAAATAAAGTAGGTTTTGGTCCATTACTTACCTCCCCTCTTAGCCACAACCTTCTTTTTTCCGATATTAGGAAATTTAGCTGCAACCTTAGCCTTGACCGCAGCTTTTTCCGCCGGAGTACCAAACTGTGAAACTCTTGCTAGTGCATTTCTTGCGTGAGAGGCATCTGGCACAGGGTATCCACCGGATCCTCCACTCTTACTTCTTTTGCTTGGTACTGCAAACTGACTAGTCTTGAGCCGTTTACGAGCCTTAGTTGTTAGCTCAGCCAGATCATAACGCGTCGGAACATCACGTGCAATACTCTTACCACTCGAAACTCTTGTACTCATGGTGTCAGCGTGTTGACGCTGCCGCCGACTAACGACCTTTTCCTTAGAAACCATTCTAGTCACCAACTTTCCAATTGATATAAGTTGGAGCGGTAGAACTAGTAGTAACAGGGAAAAAAGTTACATCATCGAAAGTTACGTTTTGGTAAGTATTTGCAGTGTTCCAACCTCCAGCAGCAATAGAAGTTGGAAACTTAGTATCGATTTTCATGAGTCGAACGTTACCTATTAATCCTCTTAGTATGTCCGATACGCTCTTCCCAGAATTTTTAGCCCACGTTTCTAAGAATTCAAATTCTGAATCGCTCACCCTCGTGGAAACAATTTTATCTAGACTCATTTTTTACCTCCAGAATTATCCTTACCAGTATTACTCTTTCCTACACCTGTTGGAGCAGAAGTTGATTGTCTAGGAGGACCTGCAACTGGAACCGTTGGAGGAGCTTTACCATCAAACTTACCAGCAGCACCAGATTGTTGAGCTTGGGTTGCTCGGAAGGAACCCTTAAGCTGCTCCTGAGATCCCTTACCAACCTCAAGCTGCGGGGTAGGAATAGTTCTGGCAGTCTTCGGATCCATAGGAGGTAGGTCAAGCTCACGCCGGAAGAATGCTTCTAGTGGGTCATCTGGAGTAATAGATCCAGCACCAACAAAGTTTCTAAAAGCAAATGACATGGTACGAATGTCTTCCCATTCACCAATCCGACGTACTCTAAGCTTAGGCATTCCTCCACGACTAAAGTTAGCATTTACAAGTTTTGGTATCACAAAGTGGTTAATTGTATCACAAAGAGTATTGGCCACATAACGGGTTGACTTAAAGTAAACGTCCAAAGAATCTGGCTTAACATTCGGTTCGTCCATGAACGGTGCAAGTATGTTGGACTTAATTTTCATATCATGGTGTTGGATAGATGGCAAACAATCAACCATATGTCCTTCGAGCTTGGCGAATGCTATGTCCCAGTTATTGGGAACCACAATATGGGCGCGCTCATTTGTCCGTAAATTTCGACCCAATTCGTCAGCGAGTTTTCTATCGGGAGTAGAAAAACCAGGGGGCAACTTTATAATTGGGATACCAATTCCATGGCGCTCTTTCTGTATTGCATCTATTTTGTACAAGGTATTCCCAGTGTAGTAAACCTTACCATTTCTGCGCGCAAGCCAAGTTCCATTTTTTGTCTTTGGGCACCAAACTATTCCTTCGTATGTTATACGCTCTACTCTTGATCCGTAACGAGCCTTTGATTGTAATGGCTTTGCACCTATACGTTTTCTAGAAATTAATAATTGATAAACAATAGTGTCTGGATAATTTTCATCTGTATGCTTCCAAGAATGGAAGTTAACACCACAACCAAGAAGCAAACATGCCAAAGCAATAGGTTCTAAGCGCTCCTTATCGTTTTGTCTAATCTCGTTCGGTCCACTCCCGTCACCACGTAGACAAGTTTCAACAAAAAGTTCTAATTGTGCCTTGGTTAGACTAAAAATAAAGTCATTAGTAACAACTTTATTTTTACCTTTAACAAACTCTCTAATAGTTTTGGTTGCCGCTGAGTTTATCTTAAATTGGCAACCATTAGGATCATGCTTCTTCGTGTGTTCATACCAACCAGGACTCAATTTGAAGCCAATATTCATTTTATCTGGTTTGTAGGGATGCCCAAACAAACCAGTTAAACATGCCTGAATACGGTGGAAAAATGGTTGATCATAGTTCTGTGCAATCGTCGATGAATAACCTTGCCAACTGCCTTCAGTTATGAACCAGCCAACAAGTTCAACAAGATCGTCATTGTACTTTGGTTCAGTTGGTATGTCTGAACACAAAGCCGCTGTTGGAATGATATGACGTTGACGTAGATTCTCAGTTGTAACAAATTTGTACGGAGATTTCCACGTAGCATCTTTGGTAGGCCAACGATGATCTGGTGTGGAAATGGATGATATTTGTTGCGATTCCATTTCTATAGCATCATGAACACCCTTATAGCGTCGAACATACTCTATATCGTTCCACTCAGACATTTCGGTTTTTGGATTTAATGTTAGGGCAATATCACCATCCACTAACTTATCATGAGTCAACCACCCTCTCTTCGTTAGTATTTCGGTATCTTCAGACTTGCAGTCCTTGAAGTAATAATGTTTGTATGCTGAACGAAGTATGGAAATTCCCCGAAGATCCCCAGCCTCTTGTTCAAGTGTAAATATAACCATTTTTTCAATCGGAATGAAAATTGGATATCGTTGATCAATGGTTGGCTCTATGGCACCCTGAAAACCGTAATCCATAAACAGGGACGGCTCCATAATTATTCCACGAATGCCACCGTTTCCATCCCAAATCCACTCCATAATATCAAGTGGGTGTCTGGGTGCAATTTTTTGCAACTTTAACTTGCCTGCATCCTCAGTGAAAACTAGCTCGAACGGCATGAAGCCGAACTCACACATCAAAAGAGCATCTTCTACAATTCTGCTCCATGGCACACTGAGTTCTTCGAATAAATTCTTCTCAACAAAACTCGCAACATTTTTGTCAAGTGCAGTGTCAGATTCTGGTTCAACGAACCATCTCGCCGCCATGATAGGAGTCTTTAACAATCTTAAGGCTCCACGAACGGTCCCATCTGCCCGCTTCATGTCATAATATGTTCTGAGGCCAAGCTTTCCCATTAACTCAGGAACACGCTCTTCCCGCACCCACGAGGTAAACGGTGAAGGTGAAGCGTACCCAAGTTCGCGCATGGAAAAGTCATTGTTCATAAGTGGGGTACGATCCGCCATGATCACATATGAACCATTTACCGGATCGTGGTTGACTGAAACAACGTCGTATTTTTCCAGTGCTTCGGTTAGAGTTAAACGTCTCTCCTCAGCATGTTCCTCAATGTCTTCAACGGTTGCCATTTCACCTCCAATCATCGTATACGAGGGTCCTTACAAGGGCTCCACAGGCGGGGCCGTCGTGAGAAATTCGGTCGTTCCCTCAATCCATGCAATGGATTCTTGGTTATATACTCTTCCTATTGTTATGAGTTGTATCCGTAGTTCTGTTTTAGAAACAATGTTATGTGGCGCTATGTCAAAGCATATGCACATATTTTGGTATTGACTTGTTGGCAACGAGTACCACTCACCATGAATTTTCCCAAATTGTCTAACAGTTTGCACTAATGTATCTTGAAAGTGAGACCATTCAACTTGGCTTAGCTTTTCATCACTATTACCAATGCTTACGTATATTGTCAAGAATCCTCACCCTTTAAACATATCTTTAAACATGTAGTAGAAGAAAACTACTGCACCAACCCCGGCCATAACCAACCCAATAATGATTCCAATGATTAACATTTTCATGCAAATCTCATATCTGAAGTGAAATACCCAGTTGACGGAAGGTCATGCATATCAGCTTGGTCAAGCACATCACTAAGTTTTTGTGATGCACCAAGTTTAAAAATGTGCATTAGCCCATATCTAAGAGCATCTAAAGCGTGATCATCACTACTATGTCCGGCTTCGCGGGGATCTTTTCCTCTGACTGCATCAACAACTCTGTGATTGTTGAACTCTCTAATTATATTTACGCAACTATGATCAACCATTAGCCAAGGTTCATACTCAGGAGCGCCGTATTCATCCGTTTGATCTGTCTCTTGAAGTTTTAAGAATCCCTTTACAAGTTCAATTCCTTCACGCCATCCGGACTCTCGTGTTCCTTCATGTGTGCCCATCTTTGATCTAGGATCCGCCATACATGGTGCAAAATCTTCAGAAACAGACACAACTGCCTCAGGGTCTGCTGCATCCCCAAAACAAAGGTCTATCCTGTATCCTTCAGGTTGTTCTCTGAACTTCATTTTTGCTAAGAAATCTTTCAGTCTTATTCTAGATTCATACTGCTCTCGCCAAATACGAATACGCTGCATAGAATCAATTTGAAATTCTATCGCTGCCATCGGCGCCGCGAAACCCCAGTCAAATGCAACGTAAGAGGGGAGTAGAGGATTATATTTTACCTCTTTAACGTGCACAGATTCGTCGAACTCAGAATAAATTTTTCCACTAAAGGATGTGAAGTCTGCGGCATACTCCTGTTTAAAAATTTCTACTGGTGTAGTTCTTTCTGCGAGCAGAATTTCCGGATCATGTCTTCCACCTGGATAAATATGGTGGTTATCCCAACTAGGAAATCTCCAGCTTGCAAAATCAGGCTCATGTGGATCCTGACCCATTTTCCATAATCCATACAGCCAATTTTGACCCTCAGGTGTAGAGCTAAAAGTTGCACTACCACGTCGATCGGTCAGCGCCGGTCGGATAAATCTATTCCACGTCTCTTCTGAGTGTTTTGCAGCTTCACTCATTATCACATAGTCAAGACCTTCACCTACAAGGTTTTCTGGTCTATCCGCACTTCGAACTTCTAATCTTGTTCCCCATGGAAATTCAATACTTAGGTCTCCTTGTTTTTTTGCATAGCTACGCTTAACAACTTTTTCTTTTCCTAAACCAAGTTTAATGAGCATGTCGTGCCAAATAACTCGGAACTCTTTTTCTGCAAGATCGTATGTTACTCCAACAATCCACAATCTTTTATTAGGCATCATCATTAAAGGTTCGAGTTCTCTCGCACCCATGACTGTTTTACCCATCCTTCGACCACAGACGGGTATTTTAAATCTAGCATTACTTTCGTGGAAAAGTATTTGTCGTGGGTGAGGCTTATAATCGATTAAGTCAAAGTATTTCCACTTATCTATTCGAAACAATCTTTCCGGCTGAGTCATGTTTCCTCACATGGCATGGACAAATACAATCTTCCCCACAATACTTACAAACCAATCTGCATTTACTATGAAGCTCATGATAACAAGCAGTAGATAAATAGAGGTGATCATTTTTCATTATTTCTCCTAGTAAAGTAAGGACAAACATAAAAATCCCCATTATCATTTTCTCCTAAGTCATCATACCCCCAAATTTTCATAGTTTTGTTATTGTATAACTTAACGAATTCATCTTTTTGTTCACTCGACAAATGCTTAAAATAGAATTTATCTTGATTCTTTCCAATGTAGGCTTTGTAATTTTTGTCAGTTGGTGTGACAATTTCTCCAGCCCGAACCATATTCAAGAATTTTTCTGGTTCAATTGATCCACAAAAGCTACATGTTCCATCCTCTTCCCAAGGATCTAATCCTTCTTCGTGTTCCCATGGCCCAAGTTCAGTCATGCGTCTCGGGCATGTACTAGTCATTTCTTCGTCTCCAGAGATACCATCCAGCTACTATGATAAAGATTACACCACTAAAAATCATCCATATTATTTTCGCGTCCACGGTGTACCAATGCCAAACGCTAAATGAGCTGCGATAAATGCTAAACCTAAAACAACCAAATCAATTGTTCCTAGGTGTACATGAAATAACGCCAGAACAAAGCAAATCAATGCTATTGCAGCTAACATTTAAACCACAAACCCATGAACATTGACGGTGTTGTTAGTGTTGCCTCCACCTAAAGCTGGACATGTCACCGTTATAGCAGTGTTCACTGCCGAAGCTGGCAACGGCTGTGGAAACTCTACCAATAGAGGAGTGTTTTCCACAAGAACACCGGCAGTCGCAGCATAAGTATAGCTGATTGGTGTAGTTATACCTGTTACAGTAACTGTAACAGGTAACCCAACAGTTGCGCCAGTCCCAGTCACTTCAAACCCAGTTATATAATTCGTTCTCCCTGGAACGGCAGGGAGAGCTGCCGCAGCCGAGGCATTTGCTACGTTCCCACTAGTAGCAGTAACTACAATTCCACCACCGATGCCACGAGCAATTCGTTGCAAATAACCAGCCATATTTACACCTCGTCACAATTAGGACAAATCCTGACTCCGTAATCTGGATCATCATATGGCAATTCCTGCGTTGCTTTTCTCAAAATTCTAACTATTCGTCTACTTTTCTGTCCGCAAAGAGAACATAGAATTGTTCTTTTAACTTTAAGCGCCATATCACTACGCTTTTTTGGTTGGTCTTGTCGCTTTAGTTCCAGTTTTGTTTGTTGGTACTGGGTCATCCGTGCTTGCGTAACTAGAATCAGAACCCAATGAGCTAGACTTGGTTCCAGTCACACCTTTACTCGCGTCAGTAGGCTGTGGTTGATTAGCGTCCATATGTGCAGCAGCTTGCTTATTGAGGGCATTAAGGGAAACTCGCTTAGCAGTCATCTCACTTTCCCTTCTTTCTTGGTGCTACCTTTTTCGGCGTATCAATATCGGGAGGTGCCGAAACAGGAGCGTTACGTGGCGTCTTTTTAGGAGGAACCGCCTTCTTTGATACCATTTCTCACCGCTTCACGTATACGTTAGTGCCCTTATAAGTTGTTGCTTTTGCCACTGAAACTAAGTTTGGTGTACCAGTAAACTGCTTAATGTAAACTCTACCGGTATCTGTTGGCAAAGCTCCAGATGGTGAAACTGAGCCTGTGTCCAAATATGTAAGAGTAGGTGCAGCAACGTTAGCAATAAGGAGTTCAGAACCACCGGTACGACCGTAAACATTGTACGACGTTGGCTGTAATCCACCTGCTGGAAAAACACCAGTCCAGTCAACGGTAACCGTACTCGTTGCTCCTGTGGTCACCTGAGTCTTAGCCGGAGACGCAACAGTCTCTATTCCAGA
>WNGE01002900.1_pt1 | contig 20524 bp, 16 predicted proteins | sample 5400651 | NCBI WGS metagenome assembly WNGE01 (sample SAMN13153370, study PRJNA577476) | soil metagenome | isolation source: 60 cm soil or saprolite under grassland replicate 2 | place: USA:California | collected 2016-06-15 | reverse complement strand
GAATACTGGGCGAACAATGCCAATGTGCCGCCCGAAGACGGAAGCTGCATTACCGGAGAAGAAATCGCAGCCTACGGCGACAGCATTGTCGAACGAATCGAGAGCTGGTGGTCTCAGCTCGAAGACAAGTCTTGCCGGCAGAAAGTCAAGACCTTCTACGGTACGCCGCCGATGCATCAGCTGTTCGAGCGCTCGACGTGGCACTCAGCTCAACACGTCCGCCAGCTCATCGCCGTGCTCGAGCGCTTCGGTCTTGAGCCGAACGGCAGGCTCACCGCTGACGATCTTTCCGGCCTGCCGCTGCCGGAACGGATTTGGGATTAGCACGGCGACAACGCCGAAAGTGGGCAGTGTGTCCTAATTCTTTGATCCGCTGGCTTCAATATGGGCTGACTCGCAGCATGTTCGCCCCCTGTATTCCACAGAAATTTACGGCAGCACTGAAAGCGAAAAGGACTGCTTCTTATCGTGTCGAAACTGACTGCTCCACGGCTAGAAAGGAGAAGTTCAAGATGCGGCAAAAGATAATTGGCGGAGTCTTGTTGGCTGTCGTCTTTATGACGGCCGCTGGTCGTCCTGCGGGTGCTCAGGAAGGTTCAAAGAAGCTTTTGGTTGCCTATGCGGGATTGATATCGACGCATACGAGTGTTTGGCTCGGTGAAGACCAGGGCTTTTATAAAAAGCACGGGCTCGACGTAACATCCGTTTTTACCGGGAGCGGATCGGTAACGTCGCAGGCACTGATCGCTGGAGAGGCCAAGCTAGCTTCCACCAGCGTCGGTCCCACGGCGGCGGCCGTTAGCGCGGGAGCCGATCTCGTGATCCTCGCGGGGACGATCCATATTCTGCCGTATCAGTTTTGGGTTTTACCTCAAGTGCGCCAGCCCGCCGATCTGAAAGGAAAGAGAGTGGCGATCAGCACCTTCGGCTCCGGTAGTCATCTTGCCGCCGAGGTGGCGCTGCAAACTCTCGGCTTGGATCCGGTCCGAGACAAGATTGCGATCATGCAGGTCGGCACCCAGCCGGATCGAGTGGCGGCGCTTGCGACCGGCAGAGTCGATGCGACGCCCTTGGAGCCGGGATTCGGGCAGGCGGCAAAAGAGAAAGGGTTCACGGTACTCGCCGACCTGACCAAGACTGATGCTCCTTATCTGAATACGGTGCTTGTCACCTCGCGTAAATTTGCCAAAGAGAGTCCTCAGCTCGTCGACTCTTTTCTCAAGGGCACCATCGACGGCTTTGCGTTTCTGCCTAATCCAGCCAATGAGAAAGCGGTCAAGAGTGTGCTCGCGCGGCGCTTAAAGCTCTCGACGCCGCAAAGCATTCAAGTCATGTACGACGCGACTTTGGAGATCCATGCCAAAACCAAGGTGCCGAACGTGCCGCTGGCGGGAGTGCAGAACATGATCGACGCATTATTAAGGACGAATCCGCGCATGGCCAAGCTCAAGGCCGCCGAGATAGTCGATAGTTCATTCATCGAAAGGCTGGAGAAATCAGGTTACATTAAGGAGGCTATGAAACGAAATTGATGGAGACGAAAATGCTCTACCTATATCACGGCACGACCTCGGTGTGCGCGATCAAGGCAAGACTCGCGCTGCACGAGAAAGGACTCGAGTGGGACGGCGAGATTCTCGATCTTCATCGCGGCGACCAGCACCGTCCCGAATACTTGCAGCTCAACCCCAACGGCGTCGTGCCGACCTTGGTGCATGCCGGCCGGGTTATTATCGAATCGACGTTGATCATCGAATATCTCGATGAATCATTTCCCGACCAGCCGCTCATGCCGTCTGATCCGTTTCAACGGGCGCAAGTGCGGCTGTGGATGAAAAAGATCGACGATTACCTGCACGCAGCATGTTCGACCGTCACCTTCGCGATTGCCTTTCGTCAAGGGCTCCTCAAAAGAACACCCGAGGAACTGGAGGCACGCTTCAAGAGCATACCCGATCCGGCTTACCGCGAACGGCAACGGCTTTCAGTCACACAGGGAATCGCCGCGCCGCATGTGGCGCACGCGGTCAAGAATTACGACAAATACATCGGTGAGATGGAAGCGGCGCTCAGCCGATCGTCTTATCTCGTCGGCGAGAGTTACACGTTGGCGGACCTGGCGGCGACTTCGTACGTCAATCGCGCCGAGATGGTAGCGATGGATGGACTTTGGTCGAACCGGCCCCATGTCGCCCACTGGCTCGGCCGGATTCGCGCGCGATCCAGCTACGATCGGGCAATCACGGATTATTTCACCGACGCCGACAAAGAACGCTTCACATTTCCGCGCGAAGAAATCTCGCACAAGGTTCGAGAGATCTTGCAAGTCAACTGAACGTTACAAAAAACATCGATAAGAAATTAGGCAAGGGCGTATCGCCCGAAGGTCATTATTGGAGTCCAGTCAGAGTTTCACCTGGATTCCCGCTAAAAGCATGCGAGAATGAGGGACTTTGAGACGACTATCGATCGCGTTTACGCAGCAACCTGCGCCGAATTGACCCAACCAGATAACAAACAATTTAAACGTTTTGAACCACTCAAACTGTTCAAAATGTTTTAGGCAAGAAGCTTATTCGACAGCTCAGGATTCAAAGGGGTCGGTATGAGAATTAAATATGTCGAGTTTCTTGTCATTTTCTTTTTGCTGATCGGAGTGTCTCCGCTTTCGGCGCAACTGAAGAAAGTTAGGTTTTCTACGACGGGGATTTCCGTTTCCGAGCTACCCTTCAAAGTCGCCCAGCTCAAAGGATTCTACCGTGAAGAGGGACTCGATGTCGAAATGATCCTTATCCGCGGCGCGGTAGGCATGCAGGCGCTTTTGGGCGGCTCGGTCGATTATACTTCGGCCTCCGGTTCGACGATTGCCGCTGCCGTGCGTGGTCTGCCGGTCAAACTCGTTTTCATTTCTTCGTCCAAGCCACAGTTCGAACTTATCTCCAAGCCGCAGCTCAAGTCGATTCAGGACTTAAAAGGCAAGGTCGTCGGCATTTCATCGCGGGGCGGCTCCAATGATCTGATGATGCAAATCATTTTGCAAAAAAACGGTCTTGCGCCGAATAAGGATGTCACGACGCTCATCGTCGGCGCCCAAGAAGAAACGGTAATCGCGCTTCGAACCGGACGGATCGCTGCTGCACTTCTCACTCCGCCAAGAAACTTCATGCTCCAACGCGACGGCTTCAACCGCCTTGCTTATTCCGGGGATTACATGGCCACTTATGCGAACGGCGGGATCGGCGTTACCGACGAAAAAATAAAAACCAACCCGGCAGAGGTCTTGGCCCTCGTAAAGGCGACCATCAAAGCCCTCCAGTTCTCCATGAAAAACCGCGCTGAGATGATAAAAATCATGCCCGGGTACTTGGGCATCAAGGACCCTGCGTTGATCGACCAGCTCTACGATCTTTATCTGACACGCCAATCGGTCGATGGATCGGTCGATGAAAATTGGATGAAAGGCGCCATCGAATTCACCCAGAAAACTCTTGGCGCCGCCGTCAAAGAAGTTTCACCGAGTCAGGTTTTTGATTTCAGCTTTGTGCAAAGGGCCGCGCGGTAGGGCAAATGCGCGCCACGAACAGGTAAGCCCGAATGGCTTCGACTTCAACCGGATTCATCGGCCGCAGCGTCAAACCAGATAAATCGAGTCGCTTCATTACTGGAAACGGCATGTACGTCAGCGATGTTCGCCTGCCGAACATGCTGCATGCCACACTCTTGCGGAGCATGCACGCGCACGCCCGCATCCGCGCTGTCGACGTCAAGGAGGCTCTTCGCCTCGACGGGATCGTTGGAGTGTGGACCGGGCAGGAGATCGAAGGCCGAATATCCGCGTTTCCGGAAAGCTTCGAGATCCACCCGGCTCGTTGGCTGGAAGGGGTGAAACCCGTGCTGCAGGGTCCTCGCCCGACGGCTTTGGCACAGGGAAAAGTTCACTATGTCGGTGAGCCGGTCGCGATCGTCGTCGCCGAGGATCGCCCCAAGGCGGAAGACGCTGCCGATGCGATTGTGGTCGAATATGAAGGGTTGCCGGTTGTCGTTGATCCTGAAGAGTCTCTTCAAGCGCGCGCGACGCTGGTCCACAAGGGATCGAACAATAATGTTGTATTCAGCTTCAGCATCGAAAAGGGCAACGTCGATGGGGCGCTGGGTGCTGCGCCCCATACGTTGCGCGAGCGCTTCCGCCACCACCGCTATTGCGCCGCGCCTCTCGAAGGCCGCGGCGTTGTTGCCTGGGTCGAGCCCAAAACAAACATTCTTACCGTCTGGTCCTCGACGCAGATGCCTCATCTGGTTCGGCGGCAAATTGCGGCACAGCTGAATCTTCCCGAAGAAACCGTCCGCGTGATTGCGCCGGATATCGGCGGCGGATTCGGCCCCAAGGTATTCGTCTATCCGGAGGAAATTCTTGTCCCTTTCCTGGCGCTTCAGTTAGGCCGCCCGGTGAAATGGATCGAGGATCGCAGCGAACACTTCATCAGCACGGCGCACGGCCGTGACCAACTCCACGACGTCGAGTGTGCGTTTGATGAAGAAGGCCATATCTTGGCATTTCGCGATCGATTCCTGTTGGACAACGGCGCCTACAATCCGATGGGCCTCACCGACGCGTACAACACGGCCGCCCATCTTCAGGGCCCTTACAAAATTCCTAACTTCTCAGTGACCGGCACGTGCGTTTCAACCAACAAGGTGCCCAACGCGCCTTATCGCGGTGCCGGACGACCTGAAGCCGTATTTGTCATGGAGCGCTTGATCGACATTATTGCGGCGCGCTTGGGACTCGATCCCGTTGCGGTGCGCCGCCGCAATTTCGTTCAGCCGGAGGAGATGCCCTATCACGCGGGAATCTTGTACCGCGACGGCGAGCCTATTTGCTACGACAGCGGGAATTATCCTGAGACCCTGACGCAGGCGCTGGAGACCGCAGGTTACAATGAGCTTCGAAAGCGGCAACAGGAGCTGCGCGAACAAGGGCGCTATCTCGGCATCGGCATCGGCTGTTACGTCGAAGGGACGGGCGTCGGTTCTTTCGAGGGCGCACAAGTGCGCATTGACCCATCCGGCCAGCTCATCATTGCCACCGGCGCGACCGGGCACGGTCAAGGTCACGAAACCGTCTTCGCGCAGATCGCGGCTGACCTCTGGGGGGTGACCCTGGATAAAGTTAGCCTCGTCGCGGGCGATACCGCATCGATTGCATTCGGCTGCGGCACCTTTGGCAGCCGCAGCACAGTCAATGTCGGCTCCGCCATTTACGGGGCCTCGGCACGCCTGAAGGAAAAGGTGCTGCGGCTCGCCGCGCACCTTCTCGAAGCCAACCCCGATGATTTGGAGTTGGGTGAAGGAAAAGTTTCTATCCGGGGATTGCCGCAACGAGCCCTCTCTTTCAGCGAGTTGGCTCGCGCGGCGGTACCCGGGTGGGCCTCGAAGCTGCCCGAGGGTTTAGAACCGGGTCTTGAAGCGACTTTTTATTTTGTGCCGCCGACAGTCACCTGGGCCAATGCGGCCCACCTTGCCGTCATCGAGGTAGAAATCGACACAGGGATAATCAAATTACTCGACTATGTCGTCGCCCACGATGCCGGGAGACTGATCAATCCGCTGCTGGTGGATGGGCAAATCCACGGCGGTGTCGCTCAGGGGATCGGCGCGGCGCTTTATGAAGAGATCGCTTACGATCAAAACGGACAATTGCTCAGCGGTAGTTTCGTAAACTACCTTTTGCCCGGCGCGATGGAGGTGCCGAACATAAAGACGTTGCACTTGGAGTCGCCTTCACCGCTCAATCCTTTGGGCGTCAAAGGACTCGGTGAGGGCGGTGCCATCGCGCCACCGGCGGCGATTGCCAATGCTTTGGCGGATGCGCTCGTTCCGTTCGCGCCGCGGGTGAATGAAATTCCTCTGACTCCGGACCGAGTCCTGCAGCTTCTGACTCGCAAAGAGGTTAACGTTGAAGCCGGCACCGTTTGAATACGTCGCACCTCACAGCGTTGAGGAAGCTTTAGCGGCTTTGCAACAAAGTATCCCGGACGCCAGGATTTTGGCCGGTGGGCAAAGCTTGATGCCGCTATTAAACCTACGCCTAACCAAGCCGAAAATTCTCATCGATCTGAACGGCATCTCCGGCCTCGAGGGCATCCGTGAAACTGCGGAAGGTCTATCGATTGGCGCGATGACACGACAACGCAGGGTCGAGCGCGATTCAGTGCGGGAGAGGTGCCCCATACTCGCCGAGGCGATCCGACATATCGGCCATGTCGCCATCCGCCATCGCGGCACGATCGGTGGAAGCCTGGTCCATGCCGATCCTGCGGCCGAGCTTCCCGCAGTGGCTTTAGCCCTCGATGCCAAGTTCGAGGTTGCTCGCGATGGCATAGATCGCACTATCCCAGCCGAGGAATTTTTCATTGATTACTTAACCACCGCTCTTGCCCCCGACGAAATCCTTCGGGAGATCGTTTTCCCGATCGTTCGACCGTCCTCGGGTTACGCGCTGGAAGAGGTCACACGGCGCCATGGTGACTTTGCCATTGCCGGCGTCGTCGCCATCGTCGAGCTTGATGACGCCGGCAAAATAGTGGATGCGCGTCTCGCGCTTTTCGGAGTGGCGCCGACCGCTGTGCGGGCGCGCAAAGCGGAACGCGCTTTGATAGGACGAGAACCTAACGCCGATGCGATGCTAGATGCAGCGGCGCTTGTCGAAGACTTCCTCGACCCGCCTGGGGATATTCATGCGTCAAGCGCCTATCGGAAACACGTGGCCGCAGTATTGACGGCTCGAGTTCTCAAGAGGGCAGTTCAAGTCTGCCGCGACCGGCGGTTATGATGAGCAGCAAGCGCACGATCGAGATCACTGTCAACGAAAAACGCTATGAGGGCCTTGTCGAGCCTCGACTGTCGCTGGCTGATTTCCTGCGCGACCAGCTTGGACTGACCGGGACTCATCTGGGCTGCGAACAAGGAGTATGCGGTAGCTGCACCATTCTGTTTAACGGCGAGACCGTCCGTTCGTGTTTGCTCCTCGCCGTGCAGGCGAACGGTGCAACGATCCTCACGGTCGAGGGACTGGCGGCGAAGGCCAAAAATGGCGACCCGCTTCATCCGATCCAGCAAGGCTTTTTAGAAAAGTTGGGTTTCCAATGCGGCTTTTGCACGCCAGGTTTTCTCATGACTCTCTATGAGTTTCTCAACGAAAATCCGTCTCCTTCTGAAGACGAGATACGCGAGCGATTGAGCGGCAACCTGTGCCGCTGCACGGGTTATCAAAATATTGTTGCCGCCGTCCTGTGGGCGGCGGAGCGCCTCGGTCAAAGTCGGATCGATAATGGCAACTATTTTGCGCCTTAAAGATATCGCCAAGGTGTGGCACATCGAGCGAACCAAAGAACAGGTGGTAGCCCTCGGCGGCATCAGTTTGGAGGTCGAGCAAGGCGAGTTCTTGGTTTTCGTTGGACCGTCGGGCTGCGGCAAATCCACTCTCCTCCAGATCATTGCGGGATTGGAGGAACCCGCGAGCGGCACGGTCGACGTCAGTAGATCCGTAGACGGTCAGAAGCAAACCGGGATGGTGTTTCAGGAATTCGCGCTCTTTCCCTGGCGCACGGTTCTGGAAAATATCGTCTTTGGTCCCGAAGTGAGAAGCGTGCCAAGGGCCCAGCGCGAAGCCAATGCTCAGAAGCTGATCGAGTTAGTTCATTTGCGCGGCTTCGAACATCGCTACCCGCACGAGCTGTCGGGCGGCATGCGCCAGAGGGTTGCGCTCGCGCGCGCGCTTGCCAACGATCCGGCCATTTTACTTTTTGACGAGCCACTCGCTTCACTGGATGCCCAAACCCGCAAGGTGCTGCAAGCAGAGCTCGTGCGCATTTGGCAAGAGACCAAACGGACCTTCATCTATGTGACCCATGGCCTGGATGAGGCGGTTCTGCTCGGTGACCGCGTGGTCCTTTTTACGGCGCGACCAGGCCGTATAAAGGAAATCGTGCCGGTCCGGCTTCCCAGGCCGCGGAGCATTACGGGTCGTGGCGAGGTTGAACTGCTCGAATACCTTTCGGAGCAAATCCGCGATGAGGTGGAGCGGTCTCTCAAAGCAGAGGGGCTCACGTAGGCAGGCTGCTGAAAAAAACTCATATGCTTCGTTGCGCTCGATCGATTTCGCGTCAACGTACAAAAGTACGCCTCCGCTCATCGATCTTCGCGCGCCTCGCCTCTGAGGTCTTTTTGAGCAGCCTGCAACTAATTTTTTTCGGAGTGATGGGTAAATCAACCGGAGTGCGGAAGAGTATCTTAGTAATGAAGTCTGGGAATTGAACCCATTACTCCAATACTCCAGCACTCCATTACCCCAACGTGAGGTCGCGGAGGATTTATGAAGTCTCTGTGGAAACGCTATCGCCCGCTACGAATCATTTCTCCGATCGTTTTCCTCTTGATGTGGGAGGGCGTGGTGCGGCTCGGCGAAGTCAATCAACTGCTTGTTCCCGCGCCGGCTTCAGTTCTTCGCACCATGGTCGAATTGACGGTAGACGGTCGTTTGCCTTGGGCGATCGCCGTGAGTCTCCATCGAGTGCTGCAGGGATTTATTTACGGCTCACTGCTCGGAATTGCGTTAGGGCTCTTGGTCGGGTGGTTCCGCGCCCTCGAAGATGCCGTCGATCCGCTCGTCGGCGCGCTCTATCCTATCCCGAAGTCGGCGCTCTTTCCCCTCTTTATCCTCTGGTTTGGTCTCGGTGAAACCTCGAAGGTGATGACCATCATGATTGGTGTAGTGTTTCTGGTCCTCATCAACACAGTCACCGGCGTGAAAGCGATTGACCCGGTGCTCCTCAAGGCCGCCCGGGACCTCGGTGCAAACCAACGACAGATCTTCACCAAAGTCGTGATTCCAGGAGCTTTACCTAATATCTTCACCGGCCTCAGGCTGGGAGCCGGGATGGCGTTGATCCTGGTTTTCATCACGGAGATCGAGGCTACCAAGGCAGGACTGGGATTCCTGCTCTGGGAATCGTACCAGTTACTTCTCGTAAAGCAGGTGTTTGCTTGCACCATCGCCTTCGGCATCCTCGGCATCTTGAGCAGCTGGACTCTTCAGTGGCTCGAACGTGTAATGTGCCCCTGGAAGCGCACCTAAAAGGAGTTCAAATCGTTCAAGTAGTTCAATTCGTTCAAATCGTCAGATAAGGACCTAAACGGCTTGAACTGCTTGAACGGTTTAAACGGATTGAACAAAAGGAAATACTGAATTGACCCTGCGGAATGGCCGTGATAGATGCGGTTCAAGTCTGACTCCACAGCGGCACCGGAAACGATATCAACTTCTCAGGAGGAAAATATGGCCAGGGAAAAAGTGACAAGCACAAAGTTTCTGCACGTGGCCTTAACCATCGCGCTTGTCGTTCTGGTGCCTTCGCTGGGCCGAGCGCAGTCGGAAACCGTGAAGCTTGGAGATCTGGCGGCAATCTCCAACGCCGCAGTTTATATCGCCGTCGAGAAGGGATTCTTCAAGGAGCAGGGTGTCACTACGGATATCACCAACTTCGCCTCGGCGGCAAAACAAGTTCCCGCGCTGGTTGCGGGCGAGCTGGAAGTTTCGGTTGGGTCCGCGAGCGCCGGACTTTTTAACGCCGTCGCGCAGCAAGCGCCGTTTCGGATCGTAGCGGACAAGGGCCAAGCCAGGGAAGGATACGGCTTTTCACTTCTCGCGGTGCGCAAAGATTTGGTCGACTCAGGACAAGTGAAAACTTTCAGAGATCTCAAGGGGAAAAAAATCGCGATACTCGCCAAGGGCAACATTCAGCACTACCTCGTGGGCAAGATGGCCGAAGAAGTCGGGCTCACCATCAACGATGTTGAGCTGACTTTTCTGGATGCTCCCAGCCAGGTGACGGCTTTTGAGACCAAAGCCATCGACGCCGCCTATGCCGTCGAGCCCTGGGCCGCCCGCTTCGCAGAGCGCGGGGTCGCCGTTCGTTTTCGCACGCCGGATCAGGTCAAAGGTTTGGGACCGGTCCAAGTCGGCGTCATCATCTATTCGGGCAAATTCATCAAGGAGCGCAGACCTGTTGCCCAGCGCTGGATGAACGCATACTTAAAGGCAGCCGAGTTGTTTCATAAAAACGGCACGAAGGATCCTGAGATCGCGGCGATTCTGGAAAAATACACCAAGGTACCTGCCAAAGTAATTCAGGCTGCGATTCCGCCGTATCAAGATCCGAGTGGCAAGGTACTCGTAGACAATCTGGCGGATCAGGCACAATGGTTCGCAAATAACGGCATGCAGCAGAAGATCAGTATCCAAAACGCTCTGGACCTGAGCTTCTTAAAGTGACAAGCAGCAGCTCGAATTTTTAATCGTAAAGAAAGCGGAAGGCGCTAGGTATTAAAGATTACGGAAACACTCGAAACTCGAAATCCGAAATTCGAAACACTTCAATGATCAAAGATAAAAGACAACGTTCCAAAACAATTTTTGGGATTCGTTTCGGATTTAGGAATTCATGATTGTTTCGGATTTCGATATTCGGATTTAGGATTTGCCTTACGGTTTGAACGATTTGAACGACTTGAACAGCTTGAACGGTTCTAATCAAGGAAGTGTCCCGTGGCCAAAGACTTAAGAGGATTTCTAAGCGAGCTTGAATTGGACGAGCCGGATCAAGTACTTCGGGTCAAGAAAGAAGTTGATCCACACTTCGAGGTGACGGGCGTTCTCGCCAAATTGGAACAGGAGCGAAAGTTTCCGGTCGTCATCTTCGAGCAGGTTAAAGGCTCGGCTTTACCCGTCGTGACGAATGTTCATGCTGACCCTCGGCGCCTGTTCCGAGCGATCGGACTTAAAAACGGAACGCTCGCAGAATTCATCCGCGAGTACTCCGCGCGCGAGGATCGTCCGAAACCACCCGTCGTTGTCAAAGCAGCGCCCGTGCAAGAGGTGGTCTTTACCGGGAAAGATGTCGACGTAACCCGCCTTCCCATTCTGACTTACCATGAGAAGGATGCTGGCCGTTACATAACCGCAGGCTTTGGTATCATGCGGGATCCGGACTCGGGGGTGCGCAACGCCGGCATTTACCGGCTCATGGTCCATTCTCCCGATACCTTCGGCATCCAGCTCTCCGAAACGGCGCACGGCCACTACATTTGGCAGACGTACGAGAGACAAAATCGACCCACGCCGATGGCGGTGGCGATCGGCCATCACCCGGCGTTTTACGTCGGCTGCCTGTCTTTTACTTCTCTGGAGACGGACGAATTCTCCGTCGCGGGCGGAATCATGGGCGAGCCCGTGGAGCTGGTGCCCTGCCGGACGTTGGATTTGGAAGTGCCGGCCCACGCCGAGATCGTGCTCGAATGCGAAATTCTCCCCAAGCTGCGCAAGCCGGAAGCTCCCTTCGGCGAATACCCGGGAACTTACGGACCGCAGCGGAACAACCCGATCGTTCAGGTCAAGGCGATCACCATGCGCCGCAACGCGCTGTACCAATCGAGCTTCGTCGGTCATGCCGATAACCTGCTTCTCTCAGGCATCGTCCGCTCCACGACGATCATGAAGACGGTGAAGATGGCGTCGCCCAAAGTCCGGGCGGTCCACGTGCCTGCCTCAGGGAGGTGCCGTTTCATTTGCTATTTATCCATCGAGAAGATCATCGAAGGCGAGCCCAAAAATGCCGCGATGGCGGCATTCGCCGCGGACCCATTTCTCAAATATGTCGTCGTGGTGGATCAGGATGTCAATATCCTCAACGACGAGGAAGTGCTGCACGCCATTGCCACGCGAGTGCGGGCCGACACGGATATGTTCATGGTCACTCACGCCAAAGGTTCGCCGCTGGATCCCGCGTCTTATGATCCGGCGGCAGGATCTCATCTGGTTACCAAGATGGGAATCGATGCCACTCGTAAGGCAAACTATCCCGAGGAAATCCGAGTTCCGGGGTCAGAGAACATCAGGCTGGAAGATTACTTCCCCGGCTGGCACTAACAACGGGCGCACCGAAGCCAAAGAATAGAAGAGAAGAATTTACCGCAGAGGCGCAGAGTTCGCAGAGAACAAAGAATTTTATAAAATCCTCCCGGCGCTCTCCGCGCCTCCGCGGTGAGATTCCGTTCTTTCTTCGCAATTGACGCGACAATTACAGCCGCATCACACCGCGTCCTCGCGGAGCGCCGGCATGACTTCGCGTGTGAATAGGTCAAGGGACGTTTCGCAGGCTTCACGCGGAATACCCGGGACCGAGAACCGGCAGACGAGATGCTTCACATTTAATTCACTGCGAAACCGGTTGATTTCATCGACGCATGTTTTCGCATCGCCTAGAATAATCCGATCGTGAGCGAGCCGCTCGATCGTGAGTTGTCCCTGAGGCCGCTTGACGACCGGATGCGGCCAGCGGAAGTACATTCTTTCAAACGCCTGAATAAAAGGGCCTCCCGCCGCGCTGATCGCCTCGTTCTTGCTTCGCGCCACGAACACGTAGCGAAACAAATCAACTTCACCTTCGTCTCTGCCATTCTCCGCGCACGCTTTTCGATACATCCGTGCGCAGGGTGCAATCTCGTCGAGATTGGCCGACGGCCCGACGAACCAGGCGTCGCCCAGACGCGCGGCTCGGCGAAGCGCTGGCTCGGCCCACGCGCCAAACCAGATGGGCGGTCGTGGCCGCTGCACCGGACGGGGCGCGACCGTGACATTGTCCACCCGGTAATGTCTGCCATGATGGGTGACATCCTCTTCCGTCCAGAGCCGGTGCAGAAGCGCTGCGCTCTCGTCCAATTTGCTGCCGCGGTCCTTGAGCGAATAACCGAAGGCGGCGAATTCCTCCGGTGCGTAGCCCGCGCCTATTCCCAAAATCAACCGACCGCCGGAAATCATGTCGACCATCGCTCCTTCTTCGGCAACCATCACGGGATGGTAAAGCGGAAGCAAAAGAACTCCCGTACCCAACTGCATGCGCCGTGTCCGGCTCGCGATGGCGGCAAGTCCGATCAGCGGCGCAGGATGTAAAATGGGATTGTTGTGGTGCTCGCCAAGCCAGACCGAGTCGAATCCAGCCGCCTCGGCTCGTTCGCATTCACGCAGGGTCTCCTCGAACCTCGCTTGTCCTTGGAGCGGGCTCAGCCCGATTTTCATAGCACGATCCATGTTGATCCCTTTTGCGTTGTCATAATTGCGCTTTCATCTTTCTCGGCGAGCTCGCGCTCGTCATCATGCGTCTGTGCTTACCATAGGCAGCGAAAGTGCCACAACAGCGATGTAAGCGACGACGTCGTCCTGACTACAGGATTGAATCTTGGCTTGTCCCCCGGCTTGAAGAGTGCTACAAGCCCTCGCATTAGAGTAACCAATGAGACTTCCAGGTAGTGGTTCAAGGTTGATTTCAACGAATCGTCAATGTAGGGGCAGACCTCTGTGTGTGCCCTCTGAGACGGGGCGACCACAGGGGGTCGCCCCTACAAGCGGCGACGGGAGCGTGAAAAGCCATTCAAGCTGTTCGAGATGTTTCACTCGAACAGCAAATAAAGGGGTGTAGCATGGTGAAGAAAAAACTATTACTGTCTCTTCTCTCCGTGGTGTTCGCCCTAACGTCGACTGACAAACTCGCGATCGCTCAGGTGCGATCCGAAAGCGATCCCCGCTTCGAAAAACTGGCGAAAGAGTTCTACCCCAAGGCGAAACAGGAAGGGGCGCTGGTCGTCTACACGGTTTGGGACGTAGATCATATCCGCTCGCTATCGAACGCATTCAGCAAACGCTTTCCCGGCATCAATACTTCTTATTGGCAGGCGACGAGATCGGAAGTCACGACCCGGACATTGACCGAATACCAAGGCAATCAGGCGAGCGTCGATGTGATTCTTACCGAAGCGCCGCTGGTTCTTCACAACGCCGGCGCCACGGAAGCTTACCCGACCGTGCAGGCTAATTCCTTGTTCGTGCATGATCCTATTGCTCCGGTGGTTAGCCTGCAGATTCAAGCGCTTGCTTACAACACTAAGAAGCTGAAGCGCGAAGAGGCCCCGAAAAGCTGGGAAGATGTGACGAATCCAAAATACAAAGGGATCGTGGCATTGGACGATCCCATGAGAGCAGGTCCGCTAAGTTCCATGCTCGCCGCCTTTAAGGATGATTGGAAGGACGACGCGCGCTGGGCAAATTTCATCAAGGGGCTGAAATCTCTCAACGTGTCGATTCACAAAAGCACCAGCGCCATGTTTCGCCTGGTCGTCGCCGGCGAATACTCCATCGTGATGCCGGCGCTTTTGCACGATGTCGTCCGCGAAAAAGAGATCGGCAGTCCGATCGATTTTGTCCGAGGCGCTCCCCCGGTGGTCTCGCCGCAACAGGCGGCAATCTATATTAAAGCGCCTCATCCGACGGCCGCCAAGCTTTTTGCCGAATGGCTGATCTCGCCCGGAGGGCAAGCGGCGATTGACGCTGTGGGTAGAGCGAGTGCCCGGAAGGGATTCAAGTCCAAGACTTCGATCGAAAATGCATGGGGCCCGAACAGCAAACCGATCGTGGTTGCGAATAAGTCCTATATCGAGGACGCGCGAAAGTGGCTGGACACCGCCGTCAAACCGGTGTGGGAGAACTAGCGAACTGTAACATTTAAAGTCCGCCGTCCATGGTTCGAAAACCTCACCACGAGCGGTTATTCGTTTGTCCGTTCGTCCTGGGCTCGTCGCAAACGGCTTGAACGTCGGAACGTTTTGAACGCTTCAGAATCTATCAGCTGCTCGTCAACGAGATTTTGCCAAAGGAGTTGAGGGGAGCGAGCTAGAGCGGTCGTTTCTTTCAAAGATAGTCAAGTCGTGAAAGCCTGCCCCTGCGCTTTTTCCCTTAGGCGCGAATCTATGAAGTCATACGGAGAAGAAAAGAAGACAAAAATGATCCGGTCCCTTTTTCTTCTGATCGTTTTTGGAGTGCTGCTTCTAGCCGCGATTTCCGGGGTGGCCATTGCCGGGCCAGCTTGGCAGGAAGAGTGGGAGCGCGTCTTACGGGCAGCAAAAAGCGAAGGCAAGCTGGCGATGATCGGTCCGCTCGGGGCCGATAGACGCGATGCGCTGACTGAGGCCTTTCAGAGCAAATACGGAATTACCGTGGAGTACCACGCGGACGCCGGGGCGGGTATTTTGCCCAGGCTCAGCGCGGAGCGGAAGGCGGGCCTGTATCTTTGGGATGTGTTGGTCTGCGGCACCAGCACCGTTCTCGAGAACCTGATTCCAAATAGAATCGTGGACCCCCTGGAGCCGACTATGATCCTGCCCGAGGTAAAGGAGGCAAAAAACTGGCGCGGCGGCGCACTGGAATTTCTCGATCCAGGCCGCCAACTTTTGGTCATGACTCTCCTTCAACGAGGGACGCTATATGTCAATTCCAATCTCGTTAACCCCAAGGAGTTCAGTTCATACAAGGATCTGCTCGATCCGAAATGGAAGGGGAAGATCGTTGGCGACGACCCAAGAAAATCCGGCACCGGGCAAGCGACGTTCCTGTTCTTCTACCGCCATCCTGAGTTGGGTGCGGATTTTATCCGCGCTCTGGGCCGGCAGAGTCTCACGCTTCTCAAGAATTATGCGCAAGAGGTGGACATGCTCGGGCAGGGCCGGTTTCCCGTGGGCATCGGTCTATCAGACAGCATGATCGAGGAGCGGACCAAGCGCGGCGTGCCCATCGTCATTGTCGATCCCCGACAAGTGAAAGAGGGAACGCCTATTAGCCCGGTTTCCGGTGGTCTTTCCCTCGTCAACCGCGCTCCGCATCCCAATGCCGCCAAGCTTTACATCAACTGGCTCCTGTCGAAAGAAGCCCAGACGATCTTTGCCCGGGCGACAGGATACATCAGCAACCGGCTGGATGTGCCAACCGATCACGCCCCTCCCTGGCGGATCCCCCAACCGGGCGCCATCAAAATCTACGATCTCGCCGCTCAGGAGATGCTTCACAAGTTGACGCCTTTGCTTCACGAAGTCTTTGGCCGTTAGATTCTTACTCGGTTTAATTGGAAAAAGGGAGCGGTTCCAGTACGCGCTCTCTTGTATCGCGTTGACACACAAGGCGCTAGAAGAGTATATGGACCCTGCGAGAGCCGCTGTCTTTTACCACGGAGCTCATCTGCGGGCCGGGTGAAGGTCTCGCGAATCATAAGGAGGATTCCAAGCCATGTTTTCTCGAATTGCTCATGTGGCGATTTATACCGAGAGCTACCAAAAAATGGCGCACTTCTACAAGGCAATATTTGGAATGAAGCAGATTACGTCCGGGATGCGCGACGAGTCCGGGCAGGCCCGGTCGGATCTCGGCCACGTCAGTGACGGAACGATCGGCCTCGCGCTGCTCAAGAGAAACGCCGGTATTCGATCGGGGTTGGACCACTTCGGCTTCGATGTGAAAGATATCAAAACCGTGCTGGACAGAATCAGCAAGTCCTTTCCTGAGATCTTGGTCAAAAGCGACCTCGGAGACATCGTCCCGTTTGTAAGCGTAAGGGTCAAAGACCCCGTGGGAACTCACATCGATCTCTCCCAAGCAGACGCTCCCAACGTACGGGAGGGATACGCCGAGGAGCGCTGGGAGCAGCCGCGACACTTCAATCATGTAGCGCTCCGAGCTATCGACCCCGCGCGTTTGGCCGAATTTTATAAAGAAGTCTTCGAGCTCCAGGAAGTGGAAACAGCCAAAGACAATGTGTGTCTCAGTGATGGCAAAAACTACCTTGTCATACGCCCATGCCACACGAGTTCCTATGTCACTATGAATGAGGGACTCGATCACATTGGCTTTAAAGTTGAAAGTCTAGCCAAGGCGAAGAGCGACCTTGCCGACATCGGCATCTCTACTCCTCAGTCGGCGCCAAAGAAAATAGCAGGAGGCAGGTTTGGAGACGTGACGCTGGAGAACCTCGAGGCTTGTGCCGCGGGCAAATATGGCACCGCCGATCCCGACGGCGTCCTGTTACATCTTTCTGAATAATACGAACAACGATTTTTTAAGAGCGGCTGGTGAGAGCCTGCGGTTACGCGCCAAGAAAAATAATCCCTCTCAGCAAATCAGAATTAAAAGATTGGGTTTAGCGCCGTCGTGTGGGGCGATGCTTTGAGACCTCGATGCGCGAGAGGTTTGCGCGTATCGGCGACGGGAACCTTGAGCGCAGTAGCGATTCTCTCAATCGTCTCAAGTCGTTCGACGATACGCTTAAGCGAGGAGTGAGGTCGTTAGCGTTTTAGATTTATTTTTGCGGACGCTCCGCCGTCAGCACAGGCTTTGCGTAAAGTTTGAACCCGCCAAATCCATACTCGCCTACGGCTTTGTTGGTGTCGGCATCGAAGAGGTCGATCAGCATGAACTTTTCCGGGTGCCCCGCAAGATAGTTCGAAAACGTATCTACGAAACGCTCTTGGCTTTGAAGGTCGGCGCTATAGAAACCTTCACCGAGATACAACCGATGGGGTCGCTGTCGCGCGTCGAGGCGCGTCCAGTATTGCGAACCTTGAGGTCCCAGGGTATCGAGCCATTTCTTGTACTGCGTGATCTTTGCTTCTCGTTCCTTGAATTCGTTGCCGCGCAAGGACACGGGCTCAAAAACGATTGGACGATGCGGCAATCTCTTAACGCACAATATTGCCCGCGACGGACGAAACTCGTTCTCGAGCGGCCTTGGGGTTGTGGGGCTGTTTTGGGGAATGCGGCAGAGTCAGACTGCTAGGACTTGCCTATCTTTGTGGACTTGTCGAACTCAGACTCAACTGGATTTCGCAGTGGGAATGCAAGAAGACATCGCGGTTCTATTTGTGGGTTATTCATTTAGGTCAGACGTGATATTTGCCAAACGATACAAAATTACGAATATCACGCCTGACCATGTAACTGCACGATGACCCTGTAACTGCACGAAAGTAATATCAACGTAATGATTGGGGGATTCCGTCTTGAGTCTTTGTTTTTTACAAGGACCACTAGCGTAACACAGTCAACGGAGGCATTCGTCGAGGATAAAGATGGTGCGCCCGACAGGAATCGAACCGTGCTTAGGGTTCCGGAGACACGGACAGTGATCGTGTAACTTGCCGAACCGTATGAATCTTCGACAATTCCTATTTTGCTACCTGGCCAGTTTAGTCCGTTTTGCCAGATGGGAATGGTAAACCCCCGGCTGTTAAAAATCGATTGACTTCGAACATCGACTCACCTTCTTGACATTCATCGCGGGTTTCACCTATGAAAGAGCCCACTTCGCGACCTTCCACCGGGAGCTTGCCGGATAGAGCATAACGACTTTAAGTGAAGGCGCGCGGCCTCAGCCGAGCTCTTTCGAGGAGTGATCGATGAACGCAAAAATTCGCTTGCTTATTTTCACGTTCGCGCTCTTGTTCTTATCGCTGGGGCACTTTGCCGACGCAGCCCGGCTCACCATAAAAGTGGGATACCCCCAGCTGAGTGGAGGTTCGATGCCGCTCTGGATCATCGCCGACAGCAAGCTCGATCAACGGTACGGTGTCGATGTCAAACCGATTTACATCGCTGGCGGAGCTATTCTCACCCACTCGCTCGTTGCCGGTGATATCGACATAGCGCTGACGGGCGGGGCAGTGGTCGGGGCGGTTCTCAGCGGAGCCGACCTTGTCTACGTCGGCATCGGGCTTTCAACCTATGCGTTTACTGTTTACGCCAGACCGGACATCAAGGATATCAATGACCTGCGCGGCAAGGTTTTTGGCGTCATTACCAGAGGCGCGTCTTCCGACCACGCTGCCATCGCGCTCTTTAACCGCTATGGGATGAAGGCTGGGCAAGACGTGAAATTTCTCTACTTCGCGCGTCAGGGAGATCTCTTAGCCTCTTTGGATAAGGGGATCGTGGTGGCCGGAGTGTTCTCATCGCCGACGACCGTGATGGCGAAGCGTCTCGGCTACAAAGAACTGGTAAACATTGCGTCCTTCAAGCTTCCTTATCCGCACAACGCCATTGCCACCCGCAAGTCCCTGGTCCGGCAGAACCCGGAATTGATCAAAGGTTTCCAAAAGGCTTACCTCGCGGCGATAAAAATTATCCACGACGAGCCCGAGGTGGCGAAGAGGGCGCTCGCCCGTTTTCTTGGAACTAAAGATCCTGAAATGATCGAGGACTCCTACCGCAGCCTGGCCCCGCTGTTCTTGAAAGTTCCTTATATGCCCGAGGAGGCGATCCGCACGGTCCTCTCGCTTTCGGACCATCCCAAGGCGCCTCAGGCCGATCCCAAGGATTTCTTCGACAATCGTATGCTCAAGGAGTTGGAGGATAGCGGCTTCGTCAAGGAGCTATATAGCCGGCGATAGTATCGTCCGCGTACTGTCCAGCGATCAAAGAAGCGTGGAAGTACGCATGTCACGATGAGGTCGCTAAAGCTGTTTTTTTTCTGGCATCGGGCGACTCCTCTCAAACTGGCCGCGCTGAATTGACAACTTAATCAGAAAGTCTGGTAGACCCCGAATCTCGACGGGTAATTTATGAGACCGAAATCCAAGAATGCAAAAAGGCTAGCCTGACCCGACTTCGCTCGTTCGACGTTCTGCTTTCTGTCAACGTGACGCGAACTTTAAAGGGATACCGGTCCATCATTCACGAAATGCAAAATGGCGCGAGTATGAATGTAAAAAGGAAAATATCTGGCCCCGTTGGTACGCGTTGTTGCGGTCGAATCTTTATCGCGGAAAGCAGGGCTACAGACCAGAGTTGACAACCCTCTCTCGGCCGGAGAGAATGCGCGTCGAGTGAGCGCAACTATCTTTCGCGTTGTCCTTATCGTCTTTTCCTTTCTAGTCATTATCAGCCTTTGGGGTTTTTATTTTTCCATTCGCCCGCCGAAATTGGTTTCTTCACTCACCCCACGAGATCTAAAGATGGCTTACCAGGACGTGTCGTTCAGAACAGCAGACGGCCTCACGCTTCGCGGCTGGCACATCCCATCCGTTAAAACGACCGGAAAGAACCTGATCCTGCTTCATGGCTATCCCGCGGACAAGGGAAACATCTTGCCGGCCTTGGCGTTTCTGCATGAAGATTTCAACCTCCTGTTGTTCGATTTCCGCTATCTGGGGAAAAGCGAGGGGAGCTATTCCACCATCGGAGCCAAAGAAGTCGAGGATCTCCTGGCGGCCATTCAATTTCTCAAAACGAGAGGGGTAAAAGAAGTAGGAGTGTGGGGTTTCTCCATGGGTGGCGCGGTGGCTTTGATGGCGATCGAGAAGGCTCCCGAGATCAGAGCGGTCATTGCAGAATCGAGCTACGCCAGTCTCGCGCAAATGGCGTTGCAGCTCTTTAGAATTCCCTTGCTCAATTATCCCATCGCTTATCTTGTCGGTTTGTGGACCAAGCTTTTTCTTGGCATCGACCTAAGAGATGTCTCACCGGCAGAACGAGTCCGAAATACCACGGTACCCATTCTCTTAATCCATTCCTCGACTGATGCCGTGATCCCCTTTTCCCATGCGCAATCGTTACGGGAAGCACTGGCAAAGAATTCCCGCGCTGAATTTTGGT
>WNGE01005267.1_pt1 | contig 20537 bp, 17 predicted proteins | sample 5400651 | NCBI WGS metagenome assembly WNGE01 (sample SAMN13153370, study PRJNA577476) | soil metagenome | isolation source: 60 cm soil or saprolite under grassland replicate 2 | place: USA:California | collected 2016-06-15 | reverse complement strand
TGAGCGGCTCCGAGGCGGAAAGGATCGCGGTGCGCACCGGTCCCAGCCGACGAAGTCCGGCAAAGAGCGTGGCGAAGGCGCCGGCCGTGAACGCTCCCATGCCCAGTACGGGCCCCCACTGGTGCCACCCGTTGGGGGCATCCGCGGCCCCGGTCGCCACCACATAGACCCCCAGCCCGAAGGCCGCCGCGGTGGCGACCCACATCGCTCCAACGAGCGAATTCGTTCGCTTCAAGACGGCGGCGGCGCCGACCAGATAGACGGCGAAGGTCAGCGACGATCCCAGTTCGAGCAGCACGCCGGTGCCGTCGATGTCCACGCCGCCGCCGGCAACGGCCACGACGGCCGCTCCCCCGACCGCCGCCACCAGCGCGCCGCCCAGCAGCCACCCGGGCAGTCCCTTGCCCAGGAAGAAGGCGATCAACGCCACGGCAACGGGATAAGTGAAGAACAGCAGGGTGGCCGCGGCGGCGGTGCCGTGCTTGAGCCCGGCGAAGAAGAACGCCGCCTCAACGGCGTATCCGGCGACTCCCAGAAGTCCGAGTCGCCAGCCCTCCCCGGGTGCTGCGCGGAGCGGTTGGCGCAACAAGAGCAGAGCCGCGGCGAGCAGGACCGCGGCGAGGGCGAATCGAACCGCCAACAGCGACGCGATGGGCAGCCCGCCGGCGCCAGTGGCGATCTTTCCCAGCACGACGACGGAACCGAACTGCAGCGATGTGAGGAGGATGAAGCCGACCCCGACGAGGTCGACGCCCTGAGTGGACCCAAGGGAGGCCGCGCGGCCCCTCACGCTCACGCCGGCCATGGTAGTGGCCGGACCGAGTCAGGCCGCCGGAGGTCCGGGCCAGGGAGGCGCTGGACGTTCAGCTCGATACTCGGCTGCGGCGAGCCAATCCGCGGCCAGCCGATGGAGCGTATCCTCCCCTCCGGCCCTGGCTACCAGCGACACCCCGATCGGCAACCCCTGGCTCGATCGCCCGGCCGGAAGATTGATGCCGGGCAATCCGGCCAGGTTCACCGAGCACGTGAGCCACCCTGGGCCCACGTGGGTCACCTCGACGGTCCTGGCCTTCCCCAGGTCCACACGCTCCTGGTCCGCACGCGGAGCCGGATAAGGAGTGGTCGGGATCACGAGCGCGTCGAGGCCATCCAGGCTCCGTTCAAACCCGTACCCGATACGCTCTCGCTCCCGTACCGCCTCCTCCTGGTCCTGCTCCGTCTGGCGCTCGCCGAGATCAAGCCACTCGAGCACGGAGGGCGCCACCAGCCGTCTTCGTTCCGGGTCCTTCAGGAGCGGGTGGGCGTGGGCGAACTCGGGGCAGCACACGCGCATCCACAGACTCCGGACGCCGTGCAGCTCACTCCCGCCGACTGGCTGAACCACGGCTCCCGTCGTCTCCAGGGCTCTCCCCACGTTCTGAACGGCTTCGAGCACTTCGTCATGGACGCGATCGACGAAGAATCCACCGGGAATTCCCACGCGGAAAGGCTCGTCGGCGAAGGGCTGCAGGCTCGGGACCGGAGCATCGGCCAGCAGGGCGAACAACGCATACAGGTCCTCCAGCGTGGACGCTATTGGTCCCGGACAGTCCATCGACGGCGCCAGCGGCATCACACCTTCGGTGGGTATCAGTCCGAAGGTCGGCTTCAACCCGAAGATCCCACACATGGAAGACGGGATCCGGATCGACCCGCCGGTATCCGAGCCCAGCGCCCACGGCACGATCCCAGCCGCGACGGCGGCCGCCGATCCGCCGCTCGAACCCCCGGTCATGCGATCCGGGTCCCAGGGGTTCCCCGTGCGGCCGCACGCACTCACCAGATTCGTCCCCCCTGCGGCCAGCTCGTGCTGGTTGGTCTTGCCCACGATGACCAGTCCGGCGCGCCTGGTCCGCTCGATCACTGGAGCATCGCGTTGGGCGATCGTGCCCCGGTATGCCGCGCAGCATCCGCTCGTCTCTTCCCCGGCGACGTCGAACAGATCCTTCACCGCGATGGGGACCCCGGCGAGCGGGGCGCGTTCCTCGGGACGAGTGGAGTCGATTCGTCGGGCCTCGTCCATCGCCCGATCCACCCAGAGCTGCGAGAACGCGTTGATCGAAGGCTGCCACGCTTGGGCCCTAGCGAGCGCGCGCTCGACCAGCTCGAGGCTAGTGACGTGGCGGGCTCGCAGCGCGCGGCCCATCTCCTCTGCTGTCTCCAGCTGCCCGTCCGGAAGCACCATCCTCCCCCTGGACCCCTACGAGAGGATGAACTCCCGTACCCTGGCCACGATCTGCGGGATGGCCTGGTACATCTCCACGCCATCGCGGAACAGCAATAGTTCGGTGTTCGGCATGACCTCCGCCAGGATGCGTCCCACCTCCGCGGGATGGATTTCGTCGCCCTCTCTGCAGATCAACAGGGTGGGGGAGGTCACCTTGCGCATCTGCTCGCGGTCCTCCAGAGGCCAGTCCTCGATGACTTCCCGGATGGCCCGGGGGACCCCCACCGGGTTCAGCTCCTGGAGCATCTGTCGGTCGAAGTCGCGGAGCCAGGGGTAATCGAGATAGCTCAGGGCCCGCCCAGGGTCCGATGTGATGGCCTCGATCGCATCTTCGACGGACTTCCCATCCATGAGGCCTGCCGTGTGGAGCATCTTCTCTTTGTACTGGAACGGCTGATCGAGCCCGGCCGGCAGCAGGAAGACGAGCTTGTCGAAGCGATCGGGCTCCCGGGTGAGCAGGTGACCGATGGCCCCGGCACCCAGCGAGGTGCCGAAGGCGACAGTCGCTTCGTGGGCATCCGCCACCGCCGCCACATCTCTGGCGAAGTCGGCGAACCTGTACCCGCGTTCCGGCGAGGAGCTGTGTCCATGCCCGCGGAAGCAGAACCGGACCTTCGTCCCCGGCACCAGCGGTGTGAGCGCGGCGAGCTCACGGCATGAGTTCATCAGGCCGTGAGCGAGGACCGAGACCGGCAGGCCGGCTCCGTCCACATCGACGTGAAGGGTGACGTCTTCGGTGACGAGCTGAGGCATCAGGAGGTCGCGGCGAAGCCCTGCGCCCAGGAACTGATCCGCCGATACTTCGCCTCCTGCCGGGCGTCGACCCCGCGAACGAGAAGGATCGCCAGGACGGCCCACGCGACCAGAACCAGGTCGCCGCTCAGGACAAGGGCGGAGGACGTGGTGGTGGTGGTCACGTCGGGGGCATCTCTCCCAAGCGCGGCCCCGAGCTGCCACAGCGCCTGCATCGCCAACCGCCCCGCCCACCACAGGCCCACGATGGCCGCCCCTCCCCGCGCCTTCCACTCGATGGCGCCCGCGTCGGGGTTGCTGGCCCTCCAGAGCTCTCGAACGGTCAAGTAAGGCAGCACGATGTTGGCGAACGGGATGAACCACCACCCCACGGCCCAGCCGGGCGAGAAGCTGAGGTTGGCCACCCCGAGAGCCCGCAGGTTGGCATGGGCCCGATACTGCCAGAGCAGCCAAGCGAGGGCGGTGGGCAGGAACATCAGGAGGGCGAGCCCCCAGAAGGCGAAGGCGACGTTCTCGCTGTCTTGCATGCGGATCGCACTCGTCAGTCCCCGCTCGTACTTACTGACGATCCCGATGTGCACGGCCCAGAACACGGTGTCGACGAGCGCAAGCCCGGCTGTGAGTGCCAGCAAGACGACCGTCCATAGGGCCCTTCCGTGCGCCGATCGATACGTGCCGGTCGCGGCCCGAGTATCTGGGGGAGGCGTGCCGCCGTGCGGGACTTCCACCGCCTTCGGCTCCCACACCGAGAACTGGTGCCAGGCCTGATTCCATCCCTCATCGGTGCGGGGGAACCTCACCGCCGGGCCACCGGGAGCTTTACGGTCCCAGATGCCGAAGAAATCCGGGCCGTACCCAAGCAGGTACCTGTACCCGGAGTGGCTGAATCGGAGGGCCCCCTCGCCGATCCGGGGGCCGGATTCAACGGAGGGCTGGGGATCGGCTTGCCGGGCTTGTGGTGGGGGGACGGTGAGATCGCTGCCGCACCAGCGGCATTTGATCGCCTCGTCCTGGATGTCCTCGGCGCAGTACGGGCACTTCTTCATTGGGACAGGTCTCTGGGCAGGGCCGAGCGGACGGCTCGGGCGATCTTCCCGGCCGAGATTCCCGCCCAGTCGCGCAGCTCCTCGGGTGTCCCAGACCCTGGCATCTCTGTGACGGCGAGCTTGATGACTCGACCAGAGAGCTCCTTTCCTCCCGCGGCCAGCGCCTCGAGCACAGCATCTCCGAGGCCGCCCTCGAGCCAGTGATCCTCGGCCACGACGATCAGACCGGTTTCCTCGAGGGCGGCGCGCAGGGTCTCCCCGTCTATCGGCTTCACCGAATAGGCGTCGATCACGCGTACGGTCACCCCGTCGGCCGCCAGTTGATCGGCGGCCTTAAGGCCCTCGAAGACCGTCACGCCGGCCCCCACGATGGTTGCCCGGTCGCCATCGCTGGATCGAAGGGTCCGGCTTGCCCCGATGGGGAATTCCTCGCCCTCCTCGTACAGCTTGGGTGTCTTCTCACGGGTGGTGCGAAGGTAGGAGATGCCTGGGAGGTCGAGCATCTGCTGCACCAGCCTGGTGGTCGAGTTCCCGTCCGCCGGATACAAGACTGTCGAGCCGTGAACGGCGCGCATCATCCCCAGGTCCTCCAGGGCCATCTGCGACGGCCCGTCCTCCCCGATGGAGACACCGGCGTGCGAGCCGCACAGCGCGAGGTCGGCCCGGCTCACCGCGGCCATCCGGATGAAGTCGTAGGCGCGAGTGAAGAAAGCTCCGAACGTCGCCGCGACCGGCTTCTTCCCCAGCGCTTGCAGGCCTACGGCCGTGCCCAGCATGTTCTGCTCCCCGATGTACAGCTCGAAGAAACGATCGGGGGCAACCTTCTGAAAGTCCTCGGTGTGCGTGGAGTTGGAGACCTCGCCGTCCAGGACGACAAGGTCCGGCTCGGCTTCGGCCATGGCCGCCAGGGTCTCCCCGAATGCCTTGCGGGTGGCGAACTCCTTGTCGTAGCTCGGGAGCTCGATGCTGGCTCCTCCCCCCGCCCGTTCCTGGTTCACCGGCTCGGGCTTGAGAGGCGAAATCGTGATGTTCCGCCTGCCGCCCAGCTCCTCGATGGCCTTCTTGGCCTGGTCCTCGTCGAGGGCCTTTCCGTGCCAACCCTCGGCATCGGCCAGGAACGAGACCCCGTGCCCCTTCACCGTGCGGGCGACGATCAGCGTGGGCCCTTGTCCGTCCGATGCCTGACGATATGCCCGGTCGATCTGCTGGACCTCGTGGCCGTCGATCTGGACGGCCCGCCAGCCGAACGCCTCTGCTCGGGCGACGTACCTGTCGGCCTCCCACTGGAGCATGGTGGGGCCGCGCTGCCCCAGCCGGTTCATGTCGAGGACGGCCACGAGGTTGCGCACCTCGTGGAACGATGCGTTCGCCATCGTTTCCCACACGGACCCCTCGACGAACTCGGAGTCCCCGCACAACACCCACACTCGTCCCGGGAGGTCGTCCAGGCGCAGGGCCAGGGCCATCCCCAGGCCGATGGGAAGCCCTTGACCAAGCGACCCCGTGGCCACGTCGACCCAGGGCATCTCGGGCACGGGAGCCGGGTGGCCCTGGATCGGGCTCCCGAACCTGCGAAACGAGAGGAACTCGTCGTCCGATATGGCGCCGACTGCCCTCAATGCCGAGAAGAGCAGTGGCGACGCATGGCCCTTCGAGAGGATGAATCGATCATTGCCCGGGTTCTTCGGATCATCCACGTCGAACCGGAGGTGGTCGGAGAACAGCACGGCAACGAGGTGGGCGGCAGACATCGAGGACGTCGGATGCCCGGACCCAGCCGCGGTCGAGCAGCGAATGCTGTCCACGCAGAGCTGGGCGGCCAGCTCGTTCCACTCCCGAACACGATCCATGGCTTCTCCTCCGTGTGGCGTGTCGTGACCCTCTCTTCGCCTGGTCTCCACGATACGCGCAGGCGGGGAAAGCCGAAAAACGGACGGACCGGCTCTCCCTCGTCCCCTGGGACGTGCCCGAAGGGCCGTTCGGACCCCCTTTCGCGCGTCACCGATCCATTGGGGTAGGGTTTGCGCCCGATGGCAGTTCAGATCGGGATGGGGCTCTTCACCGCCCAGGTTCCCCCCGGCTCGAACCGGACCTTCACCCAGGAGTACAGGGAGATCCTGGACATGGTCCGGCTGGCCGAGACCCTCGGTTTCGATTCCGCCTGGGTCAGCGAGCACCACGGCTCCGGGGATGGATACATGCCGTCGCTGCTTCCCACGCTGGCCGCGCTGGCAGCAGCGACCGATCGCATCAGGCTCGGGACCGGCATCCTGCTGACGCCGTTCCACCATCCACTCCGCCTGGCGGAGGATGCGGCCACCGTCGACCTCATCTCCGCGGGCCGCCTGATCCTGGGCCTCGGACTCGCCTGGCGCGGGGAGGAGTTCCGGATGTTCGGCGTGCCGCTCTCGGAGCGGGTTCGCCGGACCGTCGAGACGATCGACATCCTGCGCATGGCCTGGACCGGAGAGCGGTTCTCCTACCAGGGAAAGGTCTTCTCCTTCGACCAGGTGAAGGTCACGCCAACCCCGGAAGGTGAGGGAGCGGTGCCCATCTGGCTGGGGGGATCAGTCGAGCCGGCCATGCGCAGGGCCGGACGCCTCGCCGACGGGTATATCCGGACTCGGGGCGGAGGGGTGGAGAAGATGCGTGAGGCCTTCCAGATCGTGGAGGCCGGCGCCAGGGCTGCCGGGAAGGACCCTTCGGCGCTGCCGATGGCGCAGCTCCAGAACACGTTCGTGTGGGAGGACGGAGACGCCTGGGAGGTGGCCGGACGGTACGTTCCGAACCAACTCGGGATCTATGGCGGCTGGGACGCGGGGGGCGACACGCCGGAGCAAGGGTTCGTCCTGGCTCCACCGGACGAGGAGACCATGCGGAGGATCACACCGGTCGGGAACGCGCATGAGATCGTCCACGCACTCCGCCCGATGATCGAGGCCTTCGCCGGGCGACGAGAGTTCCACCTGATCGTGCGCCTGCACTACCCGGGCATGGATTTCGAGACCGCGTCGCGTGCCATCGAGCTCTTCGGCGAGCGAATACTTCCCGCCCTCAAAGGCGCGTGAAGCCCCGGGTCTAGAAGCCCGCCTTGGTGCGTTCCGGGATCTCCTGCAGGGCCTCCTTCATGGCGTTGAAGATCTCTCGGAATAGCTCTGCGGCGTAGGAGGGCGGTTGGCTTCCCTGGGCGCCCATGGCGCCCCTGAGCGCGCTTGCCGTGACGTCAGCGGCCTTTTCGACCAACCCTCGATCGATCTCCGTGGGCAACTGTACCTCCTGTCTCTTGGCAGACGTAGGCTAGCGGACTCAGCTGCCGCTAGTCTCTCGAGCAGTGTTGGTGAGCTCGAGCTGGCTGGCGGAACATCTGGAAGACCCCGATCTGGTCCTGGCTGACATGCGGTGGCGCGAGGACGGCCGGGGGGCCAAGTTGTACGAACAGGGTCGGATCCCAGGGGCCGTCTACCTGGACTGGTCGACCGACCTGGTGGACACGGAAAACCCGATCGCGTTCATGCTTGCCGGGCCCGAGCAGTTCGCCCGAGTGATGGAAGACCGCGGCATCGGGAACGATAGCGTGGTCGTCGCCTATGCCGACCGGATGGGGTCCGGCCCGTTCCGGTTGTGGTGGGCATGCCGAGTGTACGGCCACGACAACGTGCGTGTGCTCGACGGCGGCTTCGACAAGTGGGTGGCGGAAGCCCGCCCGGTCTCGACCGATCCCGTTGCGCGCAGGCGCGTCCGCTGGACCCCGCGCCGTTCCACTGGGCTGATTGCCACCGCCGATGAAGTGGCCGCGGCCACGGGCCGTGAGGGAACCGTTGTGCTCGACTCCAGGCCCCCCGAGCAATTCCGGGGCGATTTCGTGTGGTTCGAGGCCGGGGAGGTGCCCGCCGGACCCGACGGGATCGCCCAAACGCCGCGCGGGGCGTGCAGAGCAGGACACGTCCCGGGGGCCGTGAACGTCCCCTATCTCTCGCTCTACCGAGAGGACCTGACGATGAAGACCCCCGATGAGCTCCGAAGCGTGCTATACGGGGCGGGCGTCGACCGAGTCTCGAAGGCGATCACGTACTGCGGCTGCGGCATCTCGGCTTCCGCGTTGCTGTTCGCGGTGGCGGTAGCCGGCGTGGACCACGCCGCACTGTATGACGCCTCATGGGAGGAGTGGGGCCGCGACCCCACCAGGCCTGTCGCCAGGGGGTAGGCCCTTGCACGAAGGCGGCCGCGCCGGTCACTCCCCGCGGGGGGGCGTGAGGTGCCAGTGGCGAGGCAGGATCAGGTCGTCCGCATCGACCGGCCCCCACGACCCGGGCGGATACTCGAGGACCGGTGGCGGATTCTCCAGTACCGGAGTCAGAAGCTCCCACGCTCGCTCCACCCCATCTTCGCTCGTGAACAGCGAATGATCGCCTTCCATCGCTTCCAGGATCAGCAGTTCGTACGCCTCGATCAGCGGAGTCCTGAACGCACTCTCGTAGTCGAAGTCCAGAGTCGCCCGATCCAGCTCCAGCCCCAGGCCCGGTTTCTTGATGTTGAGCGAGATCGAGATTCCCTCATTCGGCTGGATCCGAAAGATGAGGGCATCTCGACCCAGGGGGGTGGCGTCGGTTCCCTTGAAAACGTTGTAGGGAACGTCGCGGAAGCCGAGAGAGATTTCGGTGACCTTGCGCTTGAGCTTCTTTCCAGTGCGAAGGTAGAACGGGACTCCAGCCCACCTCCAGTTGTCCATCTCCACGCGCACTGCGACGTAGGTCTCGGTCTGGGATGACTTCGATACGTCGGGTTCGGTCCGATATCCGCCGTACTGCCCCCGGATGACCTTGCTCGGGTCGACCGGCTTCATCGAGCGAAGGACGCGTACCTTTTCGTCGCGGAGCCTGTCGGGCTCGAAAGATACAGGAGGCTCCATGGCGAAGAACGTGAGCATCTGGAACAGGTGTGTCTGGATCATGTCCCGGATCGCGCCCGTCTGATCGTAGAACGCGCCGCGCCCCTCGATGCCGATGTCTTCGGCCACCGTGATCTGCACGTTCTCCACGTACCGGCGGTTCCAGATCGGCTCGAACATCCCGTTGGCGAACCGGAACGCCAGGATGTTCTGGACTGTCTCCTTGCCCAGGTAGTGGTCGATCCGGAAGATCTGGGACTCGTCGAATACCTCGTGGAGAGCCCGGTTGAGCTCCTTCGCGCTCTCCAGGTCACGGCCGAACGGTTTCTCGATGACGATCTTGGCGTCGTGATGCAGGTTGCTCTCGGCGAGTCTCTTGACGATCATCGGATAGGCAGTGGGAGGCGTCGCGCAGTAATAGAACCGGCCGCCGTTCGTCCCCTTGTCCCGATCGGTCTGTTCGAGATGTTCCCGGAGATGCTCCATGGCCATCTCGCTGTCGAACTCGCCAGATATGTAGGAGAGGCGCGACGTGAACTCGGCCCACTCCTCGCCCGCGACCTCGGATCGACTGAACCCCTGGATCGACCCGCGGGCGCGTTCACGGAACTCCTCGTCGCTCATGTGGCTCCGCGAGTACCCGATGATGGCGAACCCCTGCGGGAGGAGCCCCTCCATGAAGAGGTGGTAGAAGGCCGGGAGCAGCTTGCGTTTGGTGAGATCGCCAGATGCGCCGAAGATCACGATCGCCTGGGGCTCGGCAGGCTTGATCGCCATCTAGGTCGAGTCCTCCCGCTTGACGGCGTGGCCACCGAACTCCTGACGGAGGGCGGCGATCACCCTGGCTGCGTAGGACTCGTCCTGACGAGAGGCGAACCGGCTGAACAGGGCGAGCGCCGTGATCGGAGCTGGGACGTTCTCGTCGATGGCAGCCTCCACCGTCCACCGCCCTTCGCCCGAGTCCTCCACATACCCCTTCACCTCGGCCAGGTTCGGGTCACGCTGGAACGCTTCGACCAACAGCTCGAGCAACCACGAGCGAACCACGCTCCCGTATCGCCAGATCCCGGCGATGGCCGGCAGGTCGAGGCCGAAGTCCGAGGACTGGAGGATCTCGAACCCCTCGCCGTAGGCGGCCAGCAGCCCGTACTCGATGCCGTTGTGGACCATCTTCACGAAGTGCCCCGCTCCGGACCTACCCACGTGGGCGTAACCGTCCTGGGGAGCCAGGGCCTGGAAGATGGGCTCGAGCCGCTCGAAGGCGTCTCGCTCTCCTCCCACCATCAGGCAGTACCCGTTGGCGAGCCCCCAGATCCCGCCGGAAGTGCCGCAGTCGAGGAAGGAGATGCCTTTCGTCTTCAGTTGTTCGCCGTGCTGAATCGACTCCTTCCAGTTCGAGTTCCCGCCGTCGACGATGACGTCCCCTACTGACATTGCGGTCGCCAAGCCAGCGAGCGTCCGCTCGGTGACGGGGCCCGCGGGCACCATGATCCAGACGGCCCGGGGCGGCTCGAGCTTCGATACCACCTCCTCGAGCGACGCCGCCTCCTCCGCTCCGGCGGCCACGGCGTTCTGGCGGGCCTCTTGGTTCGGGTCGAAGGCGACCACCTGGTGGCCGAACCGGACCAGACGGGCCGTCATGTTCCCGCCCATCCGCCCCAGCCCGACCATGCCGATCCTCATGGTTGAGACTCCGCTTCAGTGATCGACGTCGCGAGCTTCTTGAGGTCCACATCCTCATCCCTGAGAGCGATCAGGTCCAACGGCTTTCGGGAGCGGATGAGCGGACCACACCGGCGAACGTCTCTTCCCCTGTTCACGCCCACCGCCCCGATCATCGACTCATCCTTCATGTAGAAGGCGAGGAAGTTCCGATCCTCGAGGCTGCCTCGAATCACGAGCTCATCCCAGTCAGAGACAACACCGATCGATTGAAGGTTCTGGTCGTACTGGTCCGACCAGAACCAGTGAGGGTCGTCGAAGGGCTCCTCCTTGCCCATCATCGCCCGGGCGGCGGCGGCGCCCTGTTTCAGAGCGTTGTCCCAGTGCTCCACGCGGATATGCCGCTCGAACAGCGGGTGCCAGTGGTTGGCCACGTCCCCGGCCGCGTAGATCCCGTCGACGTTCGTTCGACACAGCTCGTCCACGAGGACCCCGTTGTCCACTGCCACGCCCACGCCTTCGACCACGTCGATATTCGGCTCGATCCCGATCCCGATCACCACGAAATCGCAGCCGATGCGGCTGCCCCGGTCGGTGAGGACCTCCTCGACCCGCCCCCCGCCCGCGAATCGCTCGACCACCTGGTCGAAGTGGAACGCGACTCCGTGGTCCCGGTGGATGCCTTCGAACACCGACCCGACTTCTCGCCCGAGAGCACGTTGGAGCGCGGTCCCGAAGATCTCCACAACCTCGACCTGGACCCCGAGCAGGCGCAGCGATGCCGCAACCTCGCATCCGATGAATCCGGCACCCACCACGACCGCCTTGCTGCCGGGGCGGGCTTCTGATCGTATTCGGTCGGCGTCCTCGATGGTCCGAAGGTCATGGACGCCGTCCAGCTCGTGCCCCTCCACTGCCGGCGCCCGATTCCGCCCACCGGTGGCGACCAGGACCTTCTGATAGGAGATCTCGGTCCCATCTGCCAGCCTGACGACGCGCTCGCCGGGGTCGATCCTTTCGGCTCGCACCCCGAGATTCAGCTCGACGTCGTTGTCCTTGTACCACGATGCCGGCCGCAGGAGCGCGTTCTCGACCATGCTCTCACCACGCAGGTACTCCTTGGAGAGCGGCGGCCGCTCATAGGGTGGGTGAGGCTCCGCGCCGATCAGGACGATCCGGCCCTCGAACCCCTCGGACCGTAGCGTGGTTGCGGCCGCCCCGCCGGTCAGGTTGGCCCCGACGATGGCGAACGTCGGCGCGGGACGGCTCATACCGTCTCGCCCACGCCCAACGCGTCGATGAAGCCGTCCGCGTCCTCGAGTCCGAGCGCCAGACGCCTCAACCGGATGGGAAAGCCGGCGACCCATGCCCTCACGGGCCTCCCCAGCCCGGAGATCCAGAAGAGCCAAAGCAGCCACGGACTGAATCGAATGGCGAAGCGCCGAACGTCCGAAGAGACCGCCACACTCCGAGGATACCGGCCAGCTTCGAAGGCTCTCAGGCCACCCGGCCGAAGATCGCCAGCAACTGAGTCTGCTTGTCGGCTCCAGGTGGCGGCTCGACCTTCGGACCGAACAGCCCCGTCGCCTTCAGCCCATCCACGATCGGCTTGTACCGTTCGTACAGCACGTCCACGGATTCCGGGTCCATGGCCTCGTCCGCACCGATCGCCCGAGCCAGGTCCCATCCATGGATCGTCAGGTCGGAGAACACCTCGGAGATGTAGTGCTCTGCCGGTGCTTCTCCGTACGAGAGGTGGACCGTCCGATCCAGAGGAACGTCCTGAACGGATCGACCCGCCTCCGTTGCCGAACGGTCCCAGGTCGCCTTGGGATCGTCGCCGAGCAGGTCCCCGTCCAGCGAGTCGCCGACGTCGGCGATCGTGCTGCCCTCCAGCAGCGGCGGCATCCAGAGGTTCTCGGACACAAGGTGGTTTACCAGGACCCTGACGTCCCACTCAGTGCAAGGAGTGGGATGGTTCCACTGGTCGTCGCGGATCGCATGGACGAGCTGCCCGTACTGTTCCAGCGCCCGGGCGTGAAGACCCTTCACCTCGGTCATTCCTCGCTCCTTTCGGGCCGACACCTCTCGTCGACAAGATCCCACATGGCGGCCTCGCAGTTTGCCGTTCCACCCGGATCGGCAACGGCGCCGGCACGTGCGGTGGGAGACTAGCTGGCGTGCCGGAGCTTCCCGACGTCGAGGCCTATCGCCGCTTCTTCCAGGAGCATGCAGCCGGGGGGAAGATCACGACGGTATGGGCCGATCCCACGATAGTCCGCAACGCCACGCCCCAAGCGCTCGAAGGGGCCCTGCGCGGCCGGACGTTCCACGATCCCCAGCGGCACGGAAAGTGGCTGATCTGCCCGACCGATGGTCCGAGCCTCCTCCTGCACTTCGGGATGACTGGCGATCTGATCTGGTCCGGTGAGGAGCCGGAGCGTCATCGCCACGATCGCCTGGTCATCGGCTTCGAGGGTGGCGAGGAGCTCCGCTATCGGAACATGCGCAAGCTCGGAGGGGCGTGGCTGGCTCACGACCAGGAGGAGAGAGCGAGGGTCCTTGGACCCCTCGGACCGGACGCCCTGGCCACGCGGCGCAGGGAGTTCCTGGATCTGCTCGGGCGGCGTCGCGGTGGGGTGAAGGCGGCATTGATGGATCAGACCTTCGTCGCCGGCGTCGGCAACATCATCGCCGATGAAGTGCTCTGGCACGCTCGTATTCACCCCAGGCGGCGGATCGAGTCGCTCACTGAAGACGAACGCCGCCGCCTCTTCACAGAGATGCACAACGTGCTCCGGGAGTCGGTAGAGGGCTACGACTACATCCCTCGGAAGCGATCGTGGCTCTCCGGCGTCCGAGGTCTGCCTGACGCGAGATGCCCGCGGTGCAGATTCCCGCTCCAGCGAACGACCGTGGCCGGCCGGACCACCTACCTCTGCCCGCACTGTCAGGATCCCAACCCCGTACCATTGGTCGCGTGACGAGTATGCGGAGGTGGGGGCTCACGGCAGTGCTCTTCGCCGGGGCGCTGGTGTTTCTCGTGGTGGCCATCTTCACCCACAGCGCGGCCCCTCTGTTCGTCATGTGGGTGCCTCTGCTGACCGTCCCTGTCGTCCTGGCCCGGGCCGACCAGAGCCTCCCCCAGCCACCTGCCGGCGAACAAGCACAAGCCAACCTGCGCGGCGAGGGCTCAGAGGCGACGGAAGCCAAACAAGCCTGAACCGAACCTATCCGAGCCTGATGATCTCCTGGGCGCGTCGAGCGCCGGTGTCAGGAACGCTTCCTGGCCGAGGACTTCCTGGCAGAGGACTTCCTGGACGACGATTTCCTCGATGACGTGATGGAAGGAGCCTTTCTGGCGGACAACTTCCGAGCCGCTTTTCTGACCGAGGACGTCGCGCCACTCTTCCTCGCCGATGTCGTCTTCGAGCTTGCCCCGCCCGATGACCGGCGCCCCCTCGCCTGGGCCGCGAGCAGCCCGCCCGCAGCGGCCACGGTCGCTCCCGCCTTCATGGCCATGCCCGGTGCTTTGTCGGCAACCTTCTTCGCCACCGCCGGCGCCTTCTCGGCCACGGTCCCGGCGACCTTCCGGACCGCTTTCGGAGCTCGAGCCGCGACCTTCCTGGCCACGCCGGGGGCTGTGTCAGCAACCTTCTTCGCCACCCCAGGGGCCCTGTCGGCAACCTTCTTCGCCACCGCCGGAGCTTTCGACGCAGCCGCCACTAGCGCCTGTGCCGCCTGATCCGCCAGATCTCTCGCCCTCTTGCTCATCGCGCGACCTCCTTGTCAGGCCGAGTCTGTCGCAATCCCCACCCCGAGAGCAAGAAGGGGGGTCCAGGGGGGTAGCAGCAACGAGCGAAGCGAGGCAGCTGCGGACCCCCTGGCTCGTCGAAGGTCCGCCGTCGGGCGGAGCTTCGAGGAGGAGAAAAGAAGGGGGGTCCAGGGGGTCCGCCGTCGGGCGGAGCTTCGAGGAGGAGAAAAGAAGGGGGGTCCAGGGGGGTAGCAGCAACGAGCCGGGGGTCCAGGGGGTCCGCCGCTTCGTCAAGGCGTACGCTCTTGCCGGCATGGCGACCAGCGGGAGAGTGGGAGGATCTGAGCGGAGCCACAAGGGTCATGGCGACGCGCCCAGGGTCCGAGATCTTCCCGCTCCTCGTCGCAACGAGAGCGCGATCGGTCCCCTGTTCCGCACCCTCTTCAAGTGGCCATACCGCGTCGCGCTGGCCGGTCTTTATCGGGCGGGTTTCCGAGCGTGGCAGCTCACCACCCTCTCCCTGCTGGCGAACGCGATCATCGGATGGCTTCTGATCACCGGGCGCTTCTTCATCCCCGGGCTGTTGCTCATGCTCGCCGGGTTGTTCGACATCTTCGACGGCGGTGTGGCCAGGCTGCGCGGCGAGGCCAGCCGGGCAGGAGCCTTCCTGGACTCCGTGGTCGATCGCGTTTCTGACTTCATCCTGTTCGGATCGCTGTTCTGGGCCCTGGCCGGGCAGGGACACCGGCTGGCAGCGGCCTTTGCCCTGTCGACCCTGATCGTGTCGTTGCTGGTGAGCCACATACGGGCCGAAGGCGAGGCGATGGGCCTGTCCCTTACGGAAGGAGTCTTCCAGCGACTCGAGCGATACGTGATGTTGATAATCGGATTAACGGCTCCGGGAGCCTTGTTGCCGGTGCTCGTGACCTTGACGGTGCTCGGCGGATTCACGGTGGGCCAGCGCGGAGCGTCGGCCTGGCGGCAACTCGTCTAGACGCAGGTGCGGCACCCCCGCCAAATTCGAGTGACAAAATCTGGTCACCCCATTGACCGGCTCGCGGCCCCTGAGATATAAACGGGATGGAACCGCTGGAGTCTTCGGACTCTGGCGGTTCCGTTTTGGGGGCTTTTTCGCCAGCGTCGCGAGGGGAACTCTCGTATCGGGGGCGCCGGAATCGGGCCTGGCCCGTTTTGTCGACTTGCTCCAGAACCCCCGCCTATTCATAATCTACCGTGTGGTAGAGAGCCCGAGCGCCCGGGAGCACCCAAGCATTCGCGCCGCCTTGTCAGGCCGACACGTCCTGATCACGGGCGCGACTGGGTTTCTGGGCACCGCCCTTCTCGAACGGATCCTCTCCGAGCTCCCCGGCACCGCGGTCTCGGTGCTCGTCCGCGGCCGCTATGGAAGCCCACCCCAATCCCGCATCGAAGAGGTGCTCTCGAGCAATGCGTTCCGCCCACTCCGTGAACGCATCGGGATGGGCGGGATTCAGCGCCTCCTGGCCGAACGCGTTGCCCTCGTGGAAGGCGACGTGGCCGGGAGGCCTCCAGATCTGCCCGGCGATCTCGATGTGGTCTTCCACTGTGCGGCCTCTGTCTCCTTCGACCCGCCCGTGGACCAAGCCTTCCAGGTGAACGTCCTGGGAGCCCGACATTTGTATGAAGCGATCAGGTCCACCGGTAGCCGGCCCCATGTAGTGCACGTCTCCACCGCGTACGTGGCAGGGATGACCAAGGGGGTGGTCCCCGAGACGCCCCTGGAGCACAGGGTCGACTGGAGGGCGGAGGCCGAGGCCGCACTGGCTTCTCGGAGCGCGGTGGAAGCCGCTTCGCGGCGGCCGGAGATGCTCGATCGGTTCATGGAACTGGCTCGAAAGGAGCATCGCCGGGCCGGACCGATGGCAGTGTCGGCGGACGCGGAGGAGCGCCGCACGAACTGGGTGAACAAGCGACTGACGGAATACGGACGAGCTCGGGCCCAGACGCTTGGCTGGCCCGACGTGTACACGTTCACAAAGGCCCTCGGAGAACGGGTGGCCGAACAGCTTTCCACGGAGTTCGAGCTTCCGCTCACGATCGTCCGCCCATCCATCGTGGAGAGTGCGCTGGAGAAGCCCTATCCCGGGTGGATCGAGGGGTTCAAGATGGCCGAGCCGATAATCCTGGCCTATGGGCGCGGCTCGATCCCCGAATTCCCCGGCCTGCCCGAAGGAGTGGTCGACATCATCCCGGTGGACCTGGTCGTGAGCGCCATGCTTGCCATCGCGTCGCGACCCCCTCACGACGGCCCCGACTACTACCACGTCTGCTCGGGCGCGAGAAATTCGCTCTCGTACATGGGCCTGTACGACAACGTGAAGCAGTACTTCGAGAAGCATCCTCTTCCCGAGCGCGGACGCGGTGAGGTCCGCGTACCGGAGTGGCGATTCCCCGGCCGACGACGGGTGATGAAGAAGCTGGATGTGGGAGAGAAACTGCTCGCCCGGGCAGACCGGGTCGTGTCGCATCTTCCACGCTCGAATCGTGTGCGCGAGCTGGTCCGGCGGGTCGATCGAGAGAAGGCCCGTCTCGAGTTCGTTCGCCGTTACGCTGACCTCTACGGCGCCTACACTGAGGCCGAGGTCATCTACACGGACGATCGGACCCTCGCTCTGTACCGATCGCTGACCGACGAGGATCGACGTGACTTTCACCTCGACTCCGCGATGATCGATTGGCCCGCCTACCTCCAGGACATCCACTGCCCGGCGATCACCGTCGCAATGCGGGTGCTCAGCCCCGAGCGCCCCCCGCCTCAGGTCCGGCTGACGCCACGGCACGACGGGGTCGTCGCCGTGTTCGACATGGAGGGAACGCTCCTGGACTCGAACGTGGTCGAGTCCTATCTGTGGCTCCGGATGGCCGAGCTTCCTCGAGATCAGTGGCCGCTCGAAGTGGGCGCTGTCCTGCGGGGACTTCCTCGATACATCGGAGCCGATCGGAGAGATCGCGGCGAGTTCCTCCGCACGTTCTACCGGCGGTACGAAGGCGCCTCCGTGGAGGGCCTCGACCGGCTCATCGACCAGGATGTCTCCGAGCTGGTGCTGCGACGCCTTTCCCCGGCGGCGGTCCGCAGGATCCGCGAGCACCGCCGCGCAGGGCACTCCACGATCCTGATCACCGGGGCGCTCGACTGCTTCGTCCGGCCGCTCCTGCCATTGTTCGACGAGGTGGTCGCCGCTGAGCTCGACAGGGAAGACGGACGATACTCGGGCCATCTTCGGATCCCGCCGCTCGTCGGTGAGGCTCGGTCGGCCTGGCTGCGCGCGTACGCGGACCGAACCGGGGCGGATGTCAAGCGGTCGTACGCGTACGCGGACAGCCATTCCGACCTGCCGCTGCTGAAGGCTGTGGGCAATCCGGTGGCGGTGAACCCGGACGTGGCCCTGTACCGCGTCGCACGCAAGCGCAGGTGGCCTGTCGAGGACTGGCGCCGGGTGAAGGGAACTCCGCGCGTGCTCGTTCCGGAATCGGCGCCATGAGTCTGGCGGCATCGCGGTTCGGAGATCGATCCGGCGAGGTTGGACGATGCTAGCGCTCGAGCTGTTCCGCTCGGTCCCTCGCTATGTGGCCGCCAGGGCAGTGGGCGAGCGCGTCCCCGGACTGCTCGCCGGGCCACTGGCGCCGCTTCGGCTGGTCAATCGAGATGAGCCCACCGTTCCCGGGGAAGGATGGGCCCGGGTGAGGCCGCGCCTATCCGGAATCTGCGGGTCGGACCTGGCGACCATCTCCGGCCGGGCCTCCTTCTACTTCTCGTCCCTGGTGTCGATGCCATTCGTCCCGGGACACGAAGTCGTCGGCGATCTGTACGAGTCGTTGGGAGACCTCCCCGCCGGTACCCGGGTGGTCCTGGAGCCGGTCCTGGCGTGCGCGGCCCGCGGACTGGAGCCGTGCGGCGCCTGCGCGTCGGGCTCGACCGGCCGTTGCGACCGGGTCACGGTGGGCCATGTCGCCCCTGGTCTGCAGACGGGCTATTGCGCCGACACCGGCGGTGGATGGGGCCACATGTTGGTCGCCCATCGCTCTCAGCTGCATGCCGTCCCCGACTCGATGACCGATGCGACCGCGGTTCTGGTGGAACCCCTGGCCTGCGCCATCCACGCGGTCCTTCGGGCGAGACCGGAGATCGGCGCGTCAGTGCTGGTCGTGGGCGCCGGGACCGTCGGGGTGCTTTCGCTTCTGGCGCTTCGCGAATTCACCTCGGCCGGGCCCGTCTTGGTCGTGGCCAAGCACCCCCGTCAGCGGGAACTGGCCCTCCGGCTCGGAGCGACCGAAGTGATCCCTCCGAGGGATGCGGTGACCACACTGCGCCGCGCGACCAGGGCGTACCGCCTCAACCCGGAGCGGGGTGCCTCGTACTTGCTGGGCGGCGTGGACGTGGCCCTCGATTGCGTCGGGTCGAAGTCGTCGTTGGACCTAGCCCTACGGAGCACACGGGCCGGCGGACGGGTCGTGCTGGCCGGCATGCCCGCGACCGGGGCGGACCTGTCCCCGGTGTGGTTCCGGGAACTGGACGTCGCGGGGGCGTACGCCACGGGAACGGAGCTGACGGACAAGGGTCATCGGTCGACGTTCGGGTGGCGCGAGGGCATCGATCATGCCTTCTCCGCCGGCCGCCTGGGAACGGTCAAGCTGGCGTTCAATCCTCGGGGGGAGTGATGAGTGGGGTCCAGGGGGATAGCAGCAACGAGCGAAGCGAGGCAGCTGCGGACCCCCTGGCTCGTCGAAGATCCGCCGTCGGGCGGAGCATCGAAGAGGAGACCAGGGGGGTCCAGGGGGGTAGCTGTCCGAGCAAGCGGAGCGAGCGAAGGGATCTGCGGACTCCTTGGCTCGTCGGAAGCTCGCCGCCGGCGAGGTTCCGAGGAGGAGAACGATGAGCAGACCAGGGTTCGTGCTCGAGGTCGACGAACGGACCCCGCCGCTTCTCGTTCACGAAGGGGAGGGGTTCAGGCTGCAGAAGTTCCCGCTGGGGACCCAGGTCCTGTACCCACCGGACTCGCTCCCGCCGATCAGGGACCTCACCTCCGCCATCCGCCATACCCTGCTGAACCCGAGCAACTCCGAGCCTCTTCCGGAGCTGATGAAGCCTGGGATGCGCCTGACCATCGCCTTCGACGACATCTCCATTCCCCTCCCCCCGATGCAGACCCCGGACATCAGGGGGCGGGTGATCGAGCAGGTCCTCGAGATCGCTGCGCGCAAGGGAGTCGACGACGTGAAGCTGGTGGTGGCGAACTCGCTTCACCGCCGGATGACCCCGGGGGAGATCAAGCGAGCTGTGGGGGAGCGAGTGTTCCGGTCGTTCTGGCCGGAAGCCATGACCAATCACGACGCCGAGGATCCGCACGGGTTGACCTATATCGGACAAACCGACAAGGGCGAGGACATCGAGATCAACCGCCGGGCAGCCGAGAGTGACCTCCTCGTGTACGTGAACGTCAACCTCGTCGCAATGGACGGCGGCCACAAGTCGGTGCCGGTGGGTCTGGGCTCGTACAAGAGCCTGCGCCATCACCATACCGTTCACACCATGCTGAACTCTCGGTCCTACATGGACCCCTCCCATTCGGCCCTGCACGACTCCTGCGGCCGGATGGGACGAATGCTCGCGAACCACCTGCGGATCTTCACTGTCGAGACGACCCTGAACAACGACACGTTCCCGAAGCCATTCACCTTCATGAACAAGAGGGAGTGGGAGTGGTCACTGGCCGACCAGGGCTCATATCTCGCGGCGAAGAGGGCGAACGACTCGGGACCGCCGCGAATCCGCCGGGAGATCTTCCAACGCATTGCGGCGCCCTATGGGGTCACGGGCATCAACGCGGGTGAGACCGAAGCCGTCCACGAGCGAACCGTGACCAGCGTCCACCGCCAGCAACTGGTGGAGGTGAGCGGCCAGGCCGACGTGATGGTGGTGGGACTCCCCTACATCTGCCCCTACAACGTCAACTCGATCATGAACCCGATCCTGGTGCAGTGCCTGGGGCTCGGGTATTACTTCAACCTGTACCGCAACAAGCCCGTGGTCCGAAAGGGCGGGGCGATGATCCTGTTCCACCCCGTGCCCTGGGAGTTCCACCAGGTGCACCACCCCAGCTACATCGACTTCTTCGACGAAGTGCTCTC
>WNGE01007277.1_pt1 | contig 20558 bp, 20 predicted proteins | sample 5400651 | NCBI WGS metagenome assembly WNGE01 (sample SAMN13153370, study PRJNA577476) | soil metagenome | isolation source: 60 cm soil or saprolite under grassland replicate 2 | place: USA:California | collected 2016-06-15 | reverse complement strand
CGAACCTACCTTCTCGTCGGGTCGAAGGAGGACATCGCGCCGGTGGATCTCGCCGCGTCCCGGGAGGAAGTCGCGGGGCGCGATCACCCGGCCGGGGCGGTCGGTCCGGCCGGCGGAGGGAGGTCCTGATCCGGTGGTGCGACCGACATCGGCCGCACGGCTGGGCCCTCAGCCCGAAGGTCTCGATCAGATCGAAGGTAGTTGCCCCGGAGACTTCCCCTTGGCCGCGGCGTCGATGTCCTGAAGGGCCTCCTCCGGCAGGCCCTGCACCTCGGCCACCCCCCGAAGCATCGCGACGTAGCGATCGGTCGGGGCCACGTACCGCTCGGGCGAGTCGACCGCGAACGTCGACGCCTTGACGGGACCCTCGGGACCCTGCACCTCGACCTCCAGCACATGGCTCATGCTGTCATCGCCGCGGAAGGAGTTGAACGCCTCCAGGTCCGCGTCCTCGATCTCCCACAGGACCCCCCACATGTGCCCGCCGATGGCCGGGACCGCGTTGGCCGCGCCCCCGCCCCAGGATCGGTTCGTGACGTTGAACGCCAGGCGGTAGCCGTCGAGACGGGCCGGCCCGATGGCCTTGGCGCCCGGCGTGTCGCCCTGCATGTGATCGGCGCTCATGCGAGCCCCGTACGCGAAGAAATATGGCATGCGGGGGATGCTACCCGGAACGCCTCCGATCGACTAGTTCGTGCCCTAGCGGGAGACCGAGCCGCAGGTCAGGTTCGCCCCACAGCCGGTCATGGCCCCCGCGCGATCCGAGGCGACGAAGGCGGCCATGTTCCCCACGTCGGCCAACGACGTGAGCCGGCGCAGCATGGTCTTCCCCCGCATCCATTCGATGATCTCCTCGCGGGTCATCTGCCCGGTGCCGTAGTCAGGGAAGGGCTCGCCCGTGTCCTGCGTGGCCTCGGGGAGGCCGGTCGTCTGGAGCCATACGACCCGGACGCCCTTCGGTCCGAGTTCGGCCGCCCACTGCCGGCACTGGCTCTCGATCGCGTCGAAGGTGACCCCCGTGCCGCCGACGTTGGGGATGGTGTGGCGCGCGGTGGTCGCGGTGATGGCAAGGATCACGCCCGATCCCTGTTCGACCATGTGTCGCGCGGCCGCCCTGGCCGTCAGGAACTGGGCCCTCATCGCGTTGGCGATGGGCCGGAAGAAGTCGTCGTACGGCATCTCGAGCAGCGGCGACCCGTGGACGTCCCCGTGGCCGATGGCGTTGAAGGACACGTCGATGGTCCCGGCCTTCCCGGCCACGGCATCGGCGTGTTCGTCGACGGCCTGCTGGTCGAACGCGTCGACCACCGCCGCCTCGGCCGTTCCTCCCGCGGCGCCGATCTCCCCGGCCACCTCCTCCAGACTAGAGAGCGTGCGACCGGCCAGGAAGACCCTCGCTCCCTCCCGTGCGAACGCCCGGGCCACCGCGCCGCCGACCCTGCCGCCCCCTCCGTAGACCACCGCGTTCCTGTCCTCGAGAAGCACGTCCACCCTCCCGTCTGTCGCGTTCCGTAGAGACGGGCCAGCATAGATGGATGCGCGGTGCCCGGAGGGCCCTGCCGGACGCGCTACATTGCTGATCCACATGCCAGAGCTACCGACCGGAACCGTCACCTTCCTGTTCACCGACATCGAAGGCTCCACCCGGCTGCTCCAGGAGCTCGGCGACCGGTACGCGGCCGTTCGGGACGAGCACGCCGAGATCGTTCGCCGAGCCATCGCCGAGGCAGACGGGGTGGAGGTCAGCACCGTGGGGGACTCGTTCTTCGCGGTGTTCCGGAGCCCGGCCGGAGCCGTTCGGGCCGCGGTGGTCGCCCAGCGGGGCCTGGCCGCCCACGACTGGTCGCCCCCCCTCGCCGTTCGGGTCCGGATGGGCCTCCACACGGGGGAGGGGATCCCGGGCGGGGACGACTACATCGGCATCGACGTGAACCGGGCGTCGCGGATCGCCGACGCGGCCCACGGCGGACAGGTCATCGTCTCCGACGCCACCCGGGGGCTCGTGGAGCATGCCCTTCCGGAGGGGACCTCGCTCCGGGACCTCGGGGAGCATCGGCTCAAGGACATCATCCACCCCGAGCGCCTCCACCAGCTCGTGGTCGAGGGCCTCCCGGCCGACTTCCCACCGCCCCGCACCGTGGACGCCAGGCCGAACAACCTCCCCGCGCAGCTCACCTCGTTCGTCGGCCGCGAGGAGGAGATCGCCGAAGTCGAGCGGCTCCTCGCCCGGCCACGGCTCCTCACCCTCACCGGGGCCGGGGGCACCGGTAAGACCCGGCTGGCCCTTCAGGTCGCCACCAAGATGCTGAAGGAGTTCAGGGACGGCGCCTACTTCGTCGACCTCTCCTCGGTGACCGACCCGGCGCTGGTTCCGTCGGCCGTCGCCGGTGCCCTGGGCGTCCCCGAGGTGGCCGGACGCCCCATCCTCGACGGGGTGAAGGACCACCTCCGCGACAGGGAGTTGCTCCTGGTGATCGACAACTTCGAACAGGTGGCCGAGGCCGGCCCCGTGATCGAGGACCTCCTCACCGCCGCCCCGCGGCTGAAGGTCCTGGTGACGTCCCGCGTCGTGCTGTCGCTCCGGGGCGAGCACGAATACGTGGTGCCGCCACTCGAACCGCCCGACCCCGAGCGGCTCCCCGACGTCCTGACCCTCGGTCGGTTCGAGGCGGTGCAGCTGTTCACCGAACGCGCCCTCGCGGTCCAGCCCGGATTCCGGCTCACCGAGGAGAACGCCCCCGCCGTGGCCGAGATCACCGCCCGGCTCGACGGCCTGCCGCTGGCCATCGAGCTGGCGGCCACCCGCACGAAGCTCCTGACGCCCCAGCAACTGCTCCCGCGGCTCCAGGACCGGCTCTCCATGCTCACGTCGGGGGCCCGGACCCTCCCGCAGCGCCAGCGGACCCTCCGCGACGCCATCGCCTGGAGCCACGACCTCCTCGAGGCCGCCGACCGGCGCCTGTTCGCCCGGCTCTCGGTGTTCCGCGGGGGGTGGACGCTCGAAGCCGCCGAGGCCGTGTGCGACCCGGAGGGACTGGGCCTGGACATCCTCGAGGGTGTCGGCTCGCTCGTGGACAAGTCGCTCGTGCGGATGACCGGGCCGGACGGGGGGGAGCCGAGGTTCTCGATGCTGGAGACGATCCGGGAGTTCGGGCAGGAGGAGCTGCGGGCGAGCGGAGACCTGGAGGAGCTGGTGCGCCGCCATGCCCGCTTCTTCCTCGACCTGGCCGTCGAGGCCGAGCTCCACCTTGTCGCCGGGGAGGGCGAATGGCTCGACCGATGCGAGCTGGAGCACGCCAACATCCGGGCCGCCCTGCGATGGGCCGTCGAGACGGGCGAGGCCCAGCTTGCCCAGGAGGCCGCCGGCGCCCTCTGGCGGTTCTGGCACCAGCGTGGGCACCTCGCGGAAGGTCGGCGGTGGTTCGAAGAGGTGCTGGCCATGCCGACGGGCCCGAGCGGGACCGCCGCACGGGCGAAGGCGCTGATCGGGGCGGGCGGGGTGGCGTGGTGGCAGGAGGACCGGGAGTCGGCGGGCGCCCACTACGAGGAGGCCGTGGAGATCGAACGCGAGCTGGGCGACCCCGCCCGAACGGCTGAGGCCCTGTACAACCAGGCGTTCGTCGTGGCCGGGGACGACATCGAGGCGGCCGGGCGGCTTCTGGACGAGGCCCTCGACCTGTTCCGCGCCGTGGGGGATGAGCCGGGCGTGGCCCGGGTGCTCTCGATGCTGGTGATCCGGGACGCGCCGGCCGGGAAGTGGGACCTGGTGGTGTCCAAGCTGGAGGAGGCCGTCGGGATCCAGCGGCGGATCGGGGATCGTCTGCATCTGGCGTTCGACCTGCTGTGGCTGGCGTACGCCCTGGGCCGGCTTGGCCGGCCGGAGGAGGCGCGATCGGCGGGCCTGGAGTCGCTCGAGCTGTTCCGCGAGGCGGACAACGCCACCGGCATCGGCATCGCGCTGGTGGATCTGGCGTTCCTGGCGACGTGGGTTGGCCGGCACGAGCGGGCCATCCGGCTTGCCGCCGCGGCGGAGTCCATCCGGCAACACGTCGGCGGTCCGCCCGGCGCGATCGGCGGCCTGCTGGAGGGGGACCCCGTCGAGGAGGCCCGAGGCCACCTGTCGGAGGAGGCGGCCCGGCGAGCCTGGGAGCAGGGGCTCGCCATGAGCGTGGACGAGGCCGTGGCCCTGGCCATGGCCCCGCCCCCGGCCTGATCGGTCCGGCGCCGCCGGCCCGCCCGTTCCAACCCCTTCGCTCGCGACCCCCGGAGCCTGACTTCTGGGGTTGCGCTTGGGTTTCTTTCCGACATTTGACACGGTGCGTCCGACTCGGGCATAATCCAACAGCTTCGGAAGCATCCGGAAGGCGGAGGAGCGGGCATGTACGCGGAGGAACGCCGGCAGGAGATCGGGACCCTGGTGCGGCAGCAGGGCCGCGGGGACGTCGTGGAGCTCGCCGATCGCTTCGACGTCACCCCCGAGACCATCCGCCGGGACCTCACCGATCTGGAGCGACTGGGCGTGCTCCGGCGGGTGCACGGAGGGGCCATTCCCATCGAGCGGTTCCGGACCGAGCCCGCCGTGGCGGAAAAGGCCGTCTCGATGGCCAAAGAGAAGGCCCGGATCGCCACCGCGGCCCTGCCGTTCGTGCCCGGGCACGGAACGGTGCTGCTGGACGCGGGGACCACGACCCTCGCCCTGGCCCGGTCCTTCCCCGATCGTGAGCTCACCGTCTTCACCAACTCGCTTCCGGTCGGGCTGGAGTTGGCCGCCCGACAACCGGTCCAGCTCTACGTGATCGGCGGCCGCGTCCGCGGCCGCACGCTTGCGCACGTGGGCGAATGGGCGCTGCGCCAGCTGACGGACCTCAGGGTCGACGTCGCCTTCATCGGGACCAATGGACTGACCGTCGCCCGGGGCCTGTCCACACCGGATCCGGCCGAGGCTGCCGTCAAGGGCGCCATGTGCCGGGCCGCGCAGCAGGTGGTGGTGCTCGCCGACCACACGAAGGTGGGCGAAGAGGACACCGTCCGGTTCGCTTCGATCGAACAGGTCGACGCCCTGGTGACGGACAGCGGGCTGGCGCCGGCCCACGTGGAGGCGCTCGAGGAGGCCGGGGTGGAGGTGGTGCTGGCATGATCGTCACCCTCACGCCGAACCCTTCGGTTGACCGAACTCTCGAGATCCCGACGCTGGCGCGGGGGGAGGTCGTTCGGGCCACCGCCGCCCGGGTGCACCCGGGAGGGAAGGGCGTGAACGTGGCTCACGCCCTGATGGCGAACGGCATCCCCGCCCGGGCCGTCATCCCCACGGGAGGCCGCGAGGGGGACCAGCTGCTGGATCTCCTGGCCGGCCTCGGCATCGATGTGGTGGCGGTTCCGATCGCCGAGCCGATCCGCGAGAACGTCGCGGCCGTCGAGCCGGACGGGACGGTGACGAAGCTGAACGCCCCGGGGCCCGGACTCTCCGAGGCGGAGTCCGACGCTCTGGTGGAGGCCACGGTGGCAGCCGCTCGAGGCGCCGAATGGGTGGCCCTGTGCGGTGCCCTCCCCCCGGGCGCGCCCGAGGATCTGTACGCGAGCCTCGTGTCCAGGCTGCGGGCCGCCGGGGTCCGGGTGGCAGTGGACACGTCGGGAACCGCGCTGGGGGTATCGGTCGATGCCGGCCCCGACCTCGTCAAGCCGAACGCCCAGGAGTTGGAGGAAGCCGTCGGGTACCCCATGCGCACCCTGGGCGACGTACTCGAGGGGGCCCGCCGGCTCCTCGACCGGGGCGTGGGACACGTGCTCGTCTCACTGGGAGGGGACGGGGCCCTGTCGGTCTCGGACGCCGTCGCCCTTCGAGCGTGGACCCCGCCCGTGGTGCCCAGGTCGACGGTCGGGGCGGGCGACGCCGCCCTGGCGGGCTTTCTGGCGGCCGATGGCGCGATCCCGGAGGCCCTTAGGGCAGCGGTGGCGTGGGGGACGGCTGCGGTCCAGCTCCCCGGCACCGGGATGCCGGGCCCGGCGGACATCGCCCTCGACCAGGTGACGGTGGAGGAGCTCGACGCCGGTCGAGCCGCGGAAGAGACAAGGAGGATCGGATGACGACCATCGAGGAGCTGACCAGCCCGTCGCTCGTATCGGTGAGCCTCGCGGCCACCGAGCGACGGGCCGCCATCGAGGAGCTGGCGAAGCTGCTGGAGGCCGACGGCCGGGTGAGCGACGTCCCGACCTATGTCGACGCCGTGTGGGCCCGGGAGCAGGAGACGGGCGGAACCGGCATGGAGTCGGGGATCGCCATCCCACACGCCAAGTCACCGGCCGTTGCCCGGCCGTCGGTCGCGTTCGGCCGCAGCGGAGCGGGAGTGGACTTCGGGGCGGAGGACGGCAGCTCGGCCGACCTGATCTTCCTGATCGCGGCCCCGGAGGGGGCCGACGACCTGCACGTCCGGGTGCTCTCGCGCCTGGCCCGCCGGCTGATCCACGAGGAATTCCGAACCGCGCTCCGGGAGGCGGGCTCACCGGAGGCCGTGTACGACGTCATCCGGAAGGAGGTCCAGCTATGAAGTTCGTCGCGGTGACGAGCTGTCCCACGGGCATCGCCCACAGCGAGATGGCGGCCGAGGCCCTCGAGGTCGCCGCCCGGCAGAAGGGGCACGAGATCCACGTCGAGGTGCAGGGCGCATCGGGCGCGCCTCCGCTCGACGCCGGTCTCATCGCCGGCGCCGACGCCGTGATCTTCGCGGTCGACGCGATGGTGCGAGACCGCGACCGGTTCGCCGGGCTGCCGAGCGTGGAGGTTCGAACCCGGGAGGCGATCGACAAGGCCCCGGAGATCCTGGACCGCGCCGCCGCCGCGGGCAAGGCCACACCGACGAGGGTCGCCGCCGCGGTGGCCGGGGGGCCCGGCGGTCCGGGCGACACCGCCCAGACCGGGTTGGAGCTCGGCGGGACCGGCGGCGCCGGGCGGGCGGAGACGGTTCGCCGGTGGCTGATGACCGGGGTCAGCTACATGATCCCGTTCGTAGTTGCCGGAGGCATCCTGATCGCCCTGGCCTTCGTGGTCGGTGAGCTGGCCGTCGGCAAGAACGGCCCGATCGCGGTCACGAAGGTCACGGTGCTCAGGGACGGCAAGATCCAGTTTCCGGGCGACGTGCACACGGGCTACTGGCTGTGGCTGGGCGCCGTGCTGCTCAGCATCGGCGGCTTCGCGTTCAGCATGCTGGTGCCGATCCTGGCCGGGTTCATCGCGTACGCCATGGCCGACCGCCCCGGGATCGCGCCCGGCATCGTCGGAGGGCTCATCGCTCGCGAGGTGGGAGCGGGGTTCCTGGGCGGGTTGATCGCGGGCCTGCTGGCCGGGTTCGTCGTCATCGAGCTGAAGAAGCTCCCCATCAGAGGAACGCTCCAGCGAATGATGCCGATCCTGGTCTATCCGGTCGGCGGCGGTCTCATCGTCGGACTGATCATGTTGCTGGTGGTGGGGCAACCGGTGGCCTCCGCGAACCACCACCTGCAGAATTGGATGAACGGCCTGTCGGGGACCAACGAGATCCTGCTGGGCATCCTGATCGGGGCCATGATGGCGTTCGACATGGGAGGGCCGGTGAACAAGGTGGCCTATTCCTTCGGCCTCCTGTCGCTCTCCGCCGGGAACTACCAGATCATGGCCGCCGTCATGGCTGCCGGGATGACGCCTCCGCTCGGCATGGCGCTGGCCACGGTGATGCGACCCGGCCTGTACAACGAGGCCGAGAAGCGGGCGGGACAGGCCGCGTGGCTGCTGGGCGCTTCGTTCATCACCGAAGGAGCGATCCCGTTCGCCGCCGCGGACCCGCTGCGGGTGATCCCGTCGCTGATGGTCGGTTCTGCGTTGACCGGTGTGTTGTCGTTCCTGTTCAACGCCACGCTCCGAGCGCCGCACGGTGGAATCTGGGTGGTCTTGCTGATCGGCCACTGGCCGCTGTACCTGCTCGCCATCGCGGCGGGGACCGTGCTCACCGCGCTGGTGGTGAACGCGCTGAAGGCCACGCGGGGGGTCCGCGAGCCCGTCCCGGCGGGGGTGAGCGTCGGTGCCTGAGGCCACTGTCACCCTTCGCAACCCCACCGGGCTCCACGCCCGGCCGGCGAAGGTCTTCGCCAGGGCCGCCGCGGCGACGTCGGCGGAGGTCGTCGTGGGCAAGGATGACCGGGAGGTGAACGGCAAGTCCGTGCTGTCGGTCCTGACGCTCGATTGCCACCAGGGCGACGCGATCACCATCCGGACGTCGGGGCAGGGGGCCGAGGAGGCCTTGGCCGACCTGGTCCGGCTGGTGGAGTCCGGACTGGGCGAGGGGGATCAGGGATGAGCACCCGGCTCACGGGGCGGGCGGCGGCGCCTGGCGCCGCCCTTGCCCCGGCGTTCGTGGTCACGCCGCAGCCGTCGATCGAGGACGACCTGCCGAAGGAAAGGACCGGGACGGCCGAGGAGGAGACGGCTCGCTTGCGGGCAGCCCCCGAGCTGGAGAGGATGGCCGATGAGGCGATCCGGGGAGGGGCCTCCCCGGAACGAGCCGTGGTCGAGGCGTTCGGGATGTTCCGAGACCTGCTTGCCGCCTCGGAGAGCGAGTACCTCGCGGGGCGAGTGGCCGATCTCGACGACGTGCGGGACCGCGTGGTGAAGGTCCTCCAGGGCCGAAGCACGGCCGGGGAAGCGCCCGCGGTTCGCTCGGTGATCGTGGCCCACGAGCTCACCCCTTCGCAGACGGCCTCCATCCCGGTGGAGGTGATCGCCGCGATCGTGACCGAGACGGGGTCGCCCACGAGCCACGCGGCGATCCTTGCCCGCGCTCTGGGCGTCCCGGCCGTGGTTTCGTGTTCGGGGCTGCTCGACGCGGTCGGGGCTCGAGGCGATCAGGTGGCGGTGCAAGGCCGGACCGGCGCGGTCATCGTCGGCCCCGACGCCGCGGAGCGAGAGGCGCTGTGGCGGCGGATGGATGCCGAGGAGCGGCGCCGCGAGGCGCTGGTGACGCTGCGGGACGAGCCTGGCCGGACCGCGGACGGGCATCGGGTCGAGCTGGCCGCGAACATCGCGGCGATCCAGCACCTGCCGGCGGCGGTCGAGGCCGGAGGGGAGGGAAGCGGCCTGGTTCGGACCGAATTCCTGTTCCTGGGCCGGACGGTAGCGCCGTCGGTGGAGGAGCAGGTGGGGTTCTACACCGAGGTGCTGCGGGCCTTCCCGATGCACCGGGTCGTCTTCCGCACCCTCGACGTCGGCGCCGACAAGCCGCTGCCGTTCGTGGAGCGCGATCCGGAGGAGAACCCGGCCCTGGGGCTCAGAGGCATCCGGCTGTCCCTTCGTCGCCCCGACCTCTTCCGATCGCAGCTCCGCGCCCTCCTGCGGGCTCGGGCCGAACTGTCCGGCCAGGACGGGGGCCGCCTGGCGATCATGTTTCCCCTGGTGTCGACCGCCCGCGAGCTGGTTCAGGCGCGCCAGATCCTCGAGGAGGTGGCCGGGGAGGAGGGAGCGGATCTCGATGGGCTCGAGGTCGGCGCGATGGTCGAGGTTCCCTCCGCCGCGTTGGGCGCCGCGCGCCTCGCCGCCCACGCCGACTTCCTGTCGATCGGGACGAACGACCTTCTTCAGTACCTGTTCGCCGCGGACCGACTGGTGGGGGCGGTGGCCGACCTGGCCGACGTCCTCGAGCCGGACGTGCTGGGGCTGGTCCGCCACGTGATCGAAGCCGGACACGCCGGGGGGGCGTGGGTGGGCGTGTGCGGGGAGGCCGCCGGGGACCCCACGGTGGCGGCGGCCCTGGTCGGGCTGGGCATGGACGAGCTGTCCATGACCAGGGTGGCAATCCCCGAGGTGAAGGACGCCCTGCGGCGCCTCACGCTCGAGCAGTGCCGGGAGGCCGTACTCGCAGCCATCGGGGAGGCCGCGGACGCCGTCGAGGCTCGAACGATCCTGGAGGCTCGCCTGGGCACGGGGCTCGAGTCTCGACCCGCCTGAGACGACCGCGAAACCCCTGGCCGCTTTGACTCCCCCCCGACCGAGGAGTACCAATACGGCTGGGAACCAGGCGTGTCCGCCGTCTTGCCCGGCGGACCCGAGTCAAGGGGGTGGCATGAAAGCGGATCTGCCCCGCGAGACGGTCGACGAGCTCAAGGGAGGATCGCTCTCCACGATCGATGCGGTGGCGATGGCCATCGCCGTTCTCTCACCGGCCATGGCGATGGCGTACAACACCACGTTCGCCGCGTCGTTCTCCGGGACCTCCACGCCGTTCGCCTTCCTCCTCGGCGGGATCGGGTGTCTCGCCCTCGCCGTGGTGGTGATCGGGTTCACCCGGCGCATGGCCTCGGCGGGCTACGCCTACACGTACACCAGCCGGTCGCTCGGCCAGGGAGCCGGTTTCATGACGGGCTGGCTGTATTTCTTCGGCTTCTTCTGTTTCGTCCCCATGACCATGGCGGGCGTCGGAGGCTTCACCCGCGACCTGATCAAGACCGAGTGGTGGCACGGCATGCCGAACGGGTCGTGGTTCGTGATCTTCCTCATCGGGATGGCCCTGCTGCTGTTCCTGGCCATCTACGACATCAAGTTGAACGCCCGGACCCAGCTCCTGGTGGGCGTGGTCACGGTGGGCGTCATCGTGGTCCTCGACCTGATCGTGACGGCCAAGGGAGGGGCCCACGGGCAGAGCCTCGGCGCGTTGGGGCCCGGGCACACGTTGAAGGGAGGGTTCCAGGGCATCTTCTACGGGCTGATCTTCGGGGTGCTCTCCTACATCGGATTCGAGACCTCGGCCGTCCTCGGCGAGGAGACCCGGAACCCGCGGAGGGCCATCCCGCTCTCGGTGGTCATCGCCGTGGTCTTCGCCATCGTCTTCTACGTCTGGACCACCTACGTGATCGCCATCGGGGTCGGGGTGGACAAGGCCGGCTCGGCGAAATGGGCCGGCGATCCCGTCGTGCTGGCCGACACGGCCACGCGGTACTCGGGGCACCTGCTGTCGGTGCTGATCTCCATCGCGGCCATCCTCTCCGCCTTCGTGGTCTGCCTCGCCTGCGCCACCGCGGCGGCGAGGACGATGTTCGCCATGGGCCGGGAGGGAACGCTGCCCCAGTGGTTCGGGCGGACCCATCGCCAGTTCAAGACCCCGGTGAACGCCACGGTCTCCATCGCCCTTCTGGCGACCATCGTGGCCGCGCTTGTGGGGTTCGGCTGGAGCTACGGCGGCGGTCCGTTCACGGTGTTCGGCCTTCTGGCGGGCATCGGCGGCCTGGCCGTCACCGTCGTCTATGTGATCCTCTGCGTGGCCGGGTTCGCCTACTTCCGAAAGGTCGAACGCCGGTTCAACCCGGTCCTGCATGGCCTGGTCCCGCTGGCCGGCGCGGTCATCTTCGGCCTGGGCGTGTACGGCTCGGTGTACTCGGGGTCGTTCCCCCCGATGCCGTACAAGATCATCCCTTACGTGAACGCCGGGTGGATCGTGGCCGGCCTGCTGTTCCTGGCCTGGCTTCGGTCGAACCGGCCGGGCGACGTGGCGCGCATCGGGTCCATCCTCGGGGAGGAGGGCGGGGAGGACGCCGCCTTGCTCGACGAGTCGGCAGCCTCGGCGAGACTGGCCGGAGGGGCGCCGACCACGGCCGGCTGAGCGTCGTCCGGAGGGCGGGAACGGCCGGCCCCGGAACCCTTCCTTGATCGACGATCACGCGCACCCGTTCGCCGCGCAGCCGGGACCCTTCGACCCGGCGGGGATCTCCCTCGACGTGCTGGAGGACGGCGGGCTGGAGCAGCGCCGCCGTGCCCTCGGGCCGACCCGCCTGGTGCAGGAGCTGCTGACCGTTCGCCTGGCGCGCCGTCTGGGGTGCGACCCTCGTGACGTGGTGGAGGCACGGACGGACGCCGCGGCCGATTGGCCGGGATACGTCTCGGGGCTGTTCCGCGACGCCGGGATCGGCGGGGTCATCCTGGACACGGGGTTTGGTGGGGAGGTCGCAGCCACCGTCGAACGTTGCTCGGAGATCTCCGGAGCATCCATGCACCCCATCCATCGGATCGAGCCCACCGTCGATCGGCTGATCGATCAGGGAGCGACCGCCTCGGACATCCTCGGCGCCGTGGAGGCCGAGATGCGCGCGGCCGCGGCGGCCGGGGCTGTCGGATTCAAGACGATCATCGCCTACAGGACCGGGCTGGCGGTCGATCCGTCCGCGGATCTCGCCCAGGCGGACGCGTCCCTCCGAGCCGGCGGACCGGTCCGGCGGCGGGGAAAGGCGTGCCGGGACCTGGTGGTGAGAACGGCGCTCCGGATCGCCGCTGAGCTGGGGACCCCGTTCCAATTCCACACGGGCTTCGGGGACTCCGACCTGCGGCTGGCGGAGTCGAACCCCCTGTTGCTCGAGGACCTCCTCCGGTCGGAGGAGGGCTCGTCGGTGCCCATCGTGCTGATCCACGGGTCGTACCCGTGGCACGAGGAGCTGGCGTACCTGGTGATGACGAAGCCGAACGTGCACGCCGACGTCTCGCTGTCGAACATCTTCGCCCCGTTGACGGTGGCCGACCGGCTCGCGAGGATCCTGGAGCTGGCCCCGGCGGCCAAGGTGCTGCTGGGAACCGACGGCCACGGCGAGCCGGAGACGTTCTGGCTCGGCGGGAGGCTGTTGCAGGAGGCCTGGGACGAGACTCGGGCTCGCCTGTCGGATGCCGGCGCGGGGAACCCGTGGCTGGACGACGTGGAGGATCGGATCTTCGAACGCAACGCCCGGGAGCTGTACCGGCTGTGACCGGTCGCCCCGAGAGCATCGGGGACCCCTTCGTGATCGAGCGGGCCGAGGTGCTCGAGGTCGCGCTCCCGCTGAAGGAGCCGTTCGTCACCAGCTTCGGCCCGACGGCCTCCCGAAACGTGGTGCTGGTCCGTCTCACCGATGCGGACGGCAGGGTCGGATGGGGGGAGGCCGCGCCGCTCGATCATCCGTTCTATCTGCCGGACACGGTGTCGGGCGCGTTCGCCGTGATGGTGGAGTACGCCCTGCCGCTGTGCCTGCGGGCCCAGATCGCCCATCCGGGCGACGCCGCCGCCGCCATGGGCTCCGTGCGGGGCAACACGTTCGCTCGGGCCGGGGTGGAGCAGGCCTACTGGGTGCTGGAGGCCGTGCGGTCGAGCCGGCGGCTGGCGGATCTTCTCGGGGGAGGGCGCGACAGGATCGCGGTCGGCGAGAGCCTGGGGATCAAGGCCTCCATCGACGACCTCCTCGACGAAGCTGCCCTTCGCCTGAAGGAGGGCTACCGGCGGATCAAGCTGAAGATCGCCCCGGGATGGGACCTCGACGTGGTGCGGGAGGTCCGATCGGCCTTCGGCCCCGAGGTCATGTTGCAGGTCGACGCCAACGCCGCATACACGTCGCACGACGCGGAGCGCCTGGCCGAGCTGGACCCGTTCGACCTGGCGTGCATCGAGCAGCCCCTCGAGTACGACGACCTGGTGGGGCACGCGGAGCTCCAGCGGCGGCTCGACACGCCCATCTGCCTGGACGAGAGCCTTCGGTCCTGGCGCGACGTCCGGACCGCTCTCCGGATCGGGGCGTGCCGCAACGTGAACCTCAAGCCCGGCCGGGTGGGCGGCATCGCCGAGTCGCTCCGGATCCATGACCTCTGCCTGGATCAGGGCGTGCCCCTATGGTGCGGGGGGATGCTCGAATCGGGCATCGGGCGGGCGGCGAACATCGCCCTGGCCAGCCTGCCCGGCTTCGACCACCCGGCGGACATGTCGCCGGCCGCCATCCTGTACACGTGGGATCTGGTGGATCCCACGTACCAGGTGGATCCCGACGGGTTCGTCGACGTGCCGGTCGAGGCCGGGCTCGGGTTCCCGGTCGACGAGGAGCGGGTGCGAGCCCAAACGGTTCGGCGCGCGGAGCTGGACCGGCGGGGGAACGTGACCCACGTGGACGAGAGGAGAGCGCCATGAGTGACCAGGTCGAGTACTTCCGGACGCGGGACGACGCGGCCACCGACCCCGCCTACCAGCCTCGCTACCTGCACGTGATGCGAGACCTCCTCGGCCTGAACCTGGAGCCGGGCCTGGTCCTCCGGCCGGTGTTCGGGCGGAACCTGACCCTGTCCTTCGTCTCCATGGAGCCGAACTCGGTGGCCCCCGTGCACCAGCACCCGCAGGAGCAGATCGGGACGGTCATCGAGGGCTCGTACGAGTTCGAGCTGGCGGGGGAGAAGAGGGTCGTGCGCAGGGGCGACGTCTACGTGGTGCCCCCCAACGTCCCGCACGGGGCGGTCACCCACGACGAGGGATGCCTGGTGCTCGACGTGTTCTCCCCGCCCCGGGAGGCCTTCGCCGAGCTCATGGAGCAGGCCGAGCCGGAGCTGCGGGCCGCGGGGGAGCCCATCGAGGGGAACGTCTGGGTCCTGCCGTCGCTTCGAACCGCGGGCGACGCCGGAGGACCGCCGGGGGCCTAGCGCTTAGAGGTACTTGCCCATGCCGCCGGCGACGTCGATGCTCGCCCCGGTGATGTAGCTGGCCCGCTCTCCGGCCAGGAAGGCCACCATCCCCGCCACCTCGTCCGGGCGGCCGAACCGCCCGAGCGGCACCTCGGCCGCGGCCATGTTGGCGAAGAACTGGTGCTCGGACAGCTCCGGGGCCCGGCGCCGATGGATGTCCTTCCATTGCGGCGTGACCACGAAGCCGATGTTCACGATGTTCACCAGGATGCGGTCCGTCGCCAACTCCATCGCCAGGGCCTTGGTGAACGCCATGCAGGCGGCGCGGTTCGTCGAGGTGGCGAAGAACGCCGGATCGGGATACTTCCCGTAGACCGCACCGATGTTGACGATGCGGCCTCCGCCGCGGGCCCGCAGGTGTGGCAGCACCTCGCGCGAGCACCGGATCATCGAGAACAGCTTCACGTCGAGGTCCGACTTCCAGTCCTCGTCGGAGAGCGTGGCGAACATGCCCGGATGGGCCCGGCCGGCGTTGTTCACCAGGATGTCGATGCCGCCCATCGCGTCCGCCGCCCGGGCCACGAACGACGCCACCTCCGCCGGGTCGGTCACGTCGGCGGGCTCGGCCACCACCGTCGTGCCGAACGCTTCGAGCTCCCTCCCGGCCCGGCGCACCTCGTCCCCGTGCCGGGCGCAGATGGCCACGTCCGCTCCCTCCCGCGCGAGCTCCTCCGCGATGGCCCGTCCCAGCCCCTTGGAGCCCCCGGTCACGATGGCCTTCCGGCCCCGGAGCCCGAGCTCCATCGAAAGCTCAGTCCCCCGGCGCCGGCTGGCCGGCCCGGGCCCGCATGGCCTCGAGCAACACCAGCCGAGGCGGGGCGAACACGTCGACCTCGAAGCACGTCGACGCGAGGGTCCGGGCCCCGTGGGGCACGCCCGGCGGCACGTGGACCGCCGTCCCTCGGCGCATCGTCCGCACGTCCCCGTCGAGGTCGAACTCGAACTCGCCGTCGATGACGAAGGTCACCTGCTCCTCGGCATGGGCGTGGCTCGGGGCTTCGGTGTTGGGGGCGTAATGGACGAAGTTCACCATCATCCGTTCGCCCACCACGGGCCGGAACTCCAGGCCGTCCACGAACTCAACCATGTCGACGGCGTCGAGCTCCACGTACGTCCCTTTCCCGGCCGGCCGAAGCGCCGGGTCGGCTCCGAAGTACGAGCCTGCGTCCAGCCGGGTCACCGCTGATCCCCCAGGGCGCCGGCCACCACCTCGGCCAGGCGCCGGACTCCCTCGTCGATGTCGCCGTCGTCGATCCGGCTGAACGCCAGTCGAAGCGTGTTTCCGCCGGACCCGTCGGCGAAGAAGGGCCGGCCGGGGACGAAGGCCACCCTTCGATCCAGCGCCCGGGACGCCAGCTCGACCGTGTCCAGTCCGGCCGTCACCGTGACCCAGGAGAAGAACCCGCCGCGGGGGTGGGTCCACCGAACCCCGGCGGGCATGTGGGTCGCCAGCGCTTCCATCAGCAGCGCGCACCTCCGTCCGTACAGGGCCCGGGCCCGCCCGGCCTGCTCTTCCAGTCCGCCCCGGCGCCCGTATTCCTCCAGCAGCCGCTGGCCCAGCGCCCCGGCGCACTGGTCGGTGTTCTGCTTGGCCAGCACCATCTGCTCGACCACCGGGGCGGGACCGGCGGCCCAGCCGAGCCGGACGCCCGGGAAGAAGGTCTTGGAGAACGTTCCCGACTGCACCACCACGTCCGGCCCGATGGTCCACAGGCTGGGCGGCCGATCGTCGTCGAACCCGAGCTCGCGGTAGGCCACGTCCTCGACGATGAGGAACCCGTGCCGCCGGGCCAGGTCGACCAGGGCCTGCCGGCGTTCGCTCGCCATGCTCACCCCGGTCGGGTTCTGGTGATCCGGGATGGCGTACAGCAGCTTGGGCCGTCCTTGGCGAGCGATGGCCGCGCCGATCCCGTCCACGTCGAGGCCAGCCTCGTCCACCGGCACGCCGATCACGTTCGCCTGGAAGCTGCGGAAGGCCATGATGGCGCCGAGGTAGGTCGGGGCCTCGACCAGTACCACGTCGTCCGGATCCAGGAAGCTCTTGCCCAGGAGCTCGAGCGCCTCGATCCCGCCGCTGGTGATGGCCAGCTCGTCCTCGGCCGGGCGGCGATTCTCCCGTTGGGCCAGTCGATCGGCCACGAACGCGCGCGGCCCGGGCAGGCCCCGGGTCGGCCCGTACTGCAACGCCGTCGAGTCACCCGAGGTGACGATCTCGGCCAGGATCTCGGCCAGGATGGGGCCGGGGAACGTCGCCGGATCGGGAAACCCACCGGAGAACGAGATCAGGTCCGTGGCGTTCGCCAGCGCGAGGATCGAGGCCAGCCCGGGGCCGATCTCGGCCCGGGTCCGCGCGGCGAACAGCGCCGTCCAGTCGACCGCTCGCACGGTGTCCGGGTTCGCCTGCTGATCGATCGCCATCGTCCACCCCCGTTCGTACGCCGTCCCCGCATTGCTCGAGCGCGGAGGCGAGTGTAACATCCACCCCGCGTCTCACCTGTCGAACGGAAGCTGGAGGACCATGCCGGCCTGGAGAGGGGGATTCGAATGAGCCTTCGGCCCTCCCACCCCGTCCGGGTGCGCCCATCGAACGGGATGGAAGAGCATGGAGCCTCCGCCCGCCCCGGGCAGCCGGCGCCCCCGCCCCTGGACCGGCACGACCTGGCCATCCTGTCGCTCCTGGTCCGCGATGCCCGGATGTCCCAGCGCGCCGTGGCCAGGGAGGTCGGGATGTCCGCCCCGGCCGTGGCCGACCGCATCGCCCGGCTGGAGCGGGTGGGCGTGATCCGCGGATATCGGGCCGACGTCGACCGGTCGCTCCTGGGCTACGCTCTGGTGGTCTATGTCGGCGTGGTGGCCGTGCAGGGGGGCGATCAGCCGGCGGTGGTCGGGGCGTTGCGGGAGCTGCCGGAGGTGGAGGACGTGCACGTCGTGACGGGACCGAAGGACCTCCTGGTCCGGCTGCGGCTTCGCGACCACGACCACCTCAAGAACGTCCTGTTCGACCGGATCTGGAACCTCCCGGGAGTGGACCGGACGGAGACCTACATCAGCCTGGGGCAGATGGAGCCGAAGGAGTTCGACCTGGCCCTGTTGGAGTCGCTCTCCGCCGGGGGAGCGTCCTAGCCATGTGCGAGCTGCTGGCCGTGGCCTGGGACCGACCCGAGCCGTTCGGCCGGATCCTTCCCTGGGCCCGCGGGCTCGAACGGGTCGGCATCGCGGGGTACGGCTGGGGAGTGGCCTGGCTGGACGGCGAGCCTGGAGCCGCGGCCGCGGCCGTGCGCGGCTATCGCCATCCGACCAGCCTGGAGGAGGATCCGGAGGGGGCCGGGGCGCTCTCCGAGGTCAGATCCACCCGGTTCCTGGTCCATCTCCGGCGGCCCAATAGGCTCTCCACGGTTCAGCTCGCCGACTCCCAGCCATTCGTCGACGCCGCCGAGGAGGGCGGGCCGGGGACGTTCGCCTTCTGCCACAACGGGTTGCTCGAACGGCACGCGGAGATCCGGCCCGCCTACGAACACCGGCTGAAGGGCCGGGCCGACAGCGAGGTGGGCTTCGTCGTCCTATCCGACCTGATGACGGAGGGAGCCTCAGCGGAGGAGGCGCTCCCGGAGGTCCATCGGCGGTTCGGAGGGAAGGCGAACTTCGGGTTCCTGTCGCGCGACGGCGCGCTGCTCGCGTACGGGGGGAATCCGCAGAACGCCTTCTGGCGTTTCGCGTTGGACGGCGCCCAGGTCGCCGCGACCCAGGTCCACTCCGACGACCTGTCGCTGTTCGACCTGCTGTTCGACCGGGCGGAACGGCCGCGGCAGGTGCTGCACCGGGTGGACGAAGTCGGCCCAGCGCGGGAAAGCGCAGCCGGAAAGGGACCCGGCTCGTCCATCCGGGAGGCGGCCGGATAGTCCTCGGTTCGCCCCGCACGGCCACCACACACGCTGGGAGGAGGAGGCGATGGGATCGGGCGATAGGGACGTGGTCAGCGTCGGCAAGCGAGGGTTCGTCGAGGAGTTCGGCCTTCTCGGCAGCGACCAGCGGAACGCGGCCGGGGACGTCAAGGACCGGCTGGAGCGAGAGGGGATCAAGACCGTCCGGATCGCCTGGGCCGACCAGCACGGGATCCCCCGAGGGAAGTTCCTCTCCGCGCACGACTTCGTCTCCGCCTTCGACAACGGCATCGACTTCTCGGGGGCCACGCTGGTCATGGACACCACGAACCACCTGTTCACGCCGGTGTTCGTGGCCGGCGGGGGGTTCGACATCCCGGAGATGACCGGGTTCCCCGACGTGATCCTGGTGCCCGACCCGGCCACGTTCCGGGTCCTTCCGTGGGCGCCCGGAACGGCCTGGTGCCTCTCGGACATGTACTTCTCGAACGGCAAGCCCGTGCCGTTCTCCACCCGGGCGATCATGCAGCGCCAGCTCGAACGGCTGAGGACGGCGGGATACGACTACATCGCCGGGCTGGAGATCGAGTTCTACATCGTCCAGCGCGAGTCGCCGGTCAACCGGATCGGGGTGGACCAGACCGGATGGCCGCCCCCGCCGTTCGCGGTGAGCGTGGCCGAACAGGGCTACCAGTACCTGTCCGAGACCCGCCTGGCCGGTGTGAACGACCTGCTGACGACCCTTCGCGACAGCCTCGAGGCCATCGGCCTCCCCATCCGGACCATGGAGGACGAATGGGGGCCGGGGCAGATGGAGTTCACCTTCGACGCCATGTCGGGGATGGGGTCGGCGGACGCCATGGTGCTGTTCCGCTCGGCGGTGAAGCAGGTTTGCCAGATGAACGGCTACCACGCCACGTTCATGTGCCGGCCGAACCTCCCCAATTTCTTCTCCAGCGGCTGGCACCTGCACGAGAGCCTCCGGACCACAGGCGCCGGGGACAACGCATTCACCGACCCCGACGAGGTCCTCTCGCCCGTGGGCAGCCGGTTCCTGGCGGGGCTGATCGAGCACGCCCTGCCGATGACGGTGTTCACCACGCCCACCATCAACGGCTACAAGCGGTTCCGGCCGTACTCCTTCGCCCCGGACCGCGTGGTGTGGGCGGTGGAGAACCGGGGGGCCATGGTTCGGCTCCAGGGGGGACCGGGCGACCAGGGCACCCACCTGGAGAACCGGCTGGGCGAGCCGGCGGCGAACCCGTATCTGTACATGGCGGCGAACATCGCCGCCGGGCTCGACGGGATGGAGGGCGAGATGACCCCGCCGCCGCCGGCAGAGGCAGATCCCTACACGGTCGACGCGCCGATGCTGCCGACCCAGCTCTGGGAGGCGGTGGCCGCGCTGGAGAAGGACGCGTTCTTCCGCGGGGCGTTCGGCGACGTGTTCATCGACTACATGCTGATGATGAAGAAGTCCGAGGTGGCCCGGTTCCTGTCCGAGGTGACGGACTGGGAGCAGCGGGAGTACTTCGAGTTCTTCTAGGAGCCCATCCGCGGCGCGGAGGAGGCGAGTGACGATGGCAGACCGGGTCCAGCACGTCGTGCTGTTCCGGTTCCCGAGCGACCTGTCCCCCGAGGAGGAGCAGGAGATGTTCGACCAGGTCCGGGCGTGGCCCGAGACCATCCCCGGGTTCACCGGGCTCCGTCTGGGCCGGGACGTGAGCGGCCGGTCGTGCGGATACCAGTACCTGCTGCTCACCGAGTTCGAGAGCGAGGACGCCCACCGCGCCTATTACTCGCAGCCGGCCCATCAGGCCTTCAGCGAATGGGTCTTCGCCCGGAACTGCGAGGTGATTCGGGTCGACTATCCCCTGGACAGTCGCGGCCTCATGGTGGGGTAGCGAGCGCGCTCAGGAATCCCCGAAGGATCCGTAGCAGCCCATCGACATCCTCCGGCTCCAACGGGACGGCGATGGAGGATCCCGGAGCGGTCCCGACGAGCGCGCCGGCCAGCGTCTGCAGTCGAAGCTGCCACCGCCGCTCATCGGGCGACCATGTCAGCCGGAGGTCCTGGATGCCGGTCATGGTCGTCGCCCCCGCCACGAGCCCGGCCTCCGCGAATCGCCCGGCCCAGGGTCCCGAGGCCACCGGGCCGGTCAGGCGAGGGGAGCCTCGGAGCCGCGGGAGGTGCAACC
>WNGE01007268.1_pt1 | contig 20565 bp, 20 predicted proteins | sample 5400651 | NCBI WGS metagenome assembly WNGE01 (sample SAMN13153370, study PRJNA577476) | soil metagenome | isolation source: 60 cm soil or saprolite under grassland replicate 2 | place: USA:California | collected 2016-06-15 | reverse complement strand
CTTCGCGTACGCGGCAAGCTCGTGGCCCACAAGTCCGGGCCACTCTCCGCCGAGAGCTGTTTCGATCCGAAGGAAATGGCCCGCCTGCTGGGCCGCAAGTAGCCACGGCCGCTCTCCCGCGCGCTCCCGCTCCGGGCTTCATCCCGACCGCGCCGCCCGCGCGCCTGTCCGCGAGGCTCTCGAGCCCGTGATGTGGCGCCGCCCCGCCTGGGCCGTGAGCGGCCTCGTCGTCCTCGTCTTCGCCGTCACCGCGATCGCGTTCCTGCCCGCTCTCCAGGGGCAATTCCTCAACTGGGACGATGAGGAGAATTTCCTCCGCAACGACGGCTTCCGGGGCCTTGGGCTCCCGCAGCTCCGGTGGATGTTCTCGACGTCGCTCATGGGCCACTACATTCCCTTGACCTGGCTCAGCCTCGGCGTCAACTACGCGGTGGGCGGCCTAGAGCCGCGCGGCTATCTCGCGGGCAATGTCCTGCTCCACGCCGCGGCGGCCGTCCTCGTCGTGCTCATCGCGCGCCGGCTCCTCGCCGCGGCGTTCCGCGGCCGCGCGCCCGTCCATGCCGTGGAGCTCGGCGGCGCTTTTGCCGCGCTCGTCTTCGCCATTCACCCCCTCCGCGTGGAGTCGGTGGCCTGGATCACCGAGCGCCGCGACGTGTTGAGCGGGGTGTGGTATCTCCTCACCGTCTGGGCGTGGCTCCGCGCCGTGGCCGACCCCACGCGGAGCTCTCCAGCCTTCTACGCGCTCTCGCTCTGTGCCTTCGGCGCCGGCCTTCTCTCCAAGGCCTCGGGGGTGCTGCTGCCGTTCGCCCTCCTGCTCCTCGATGCGTATCCGCTCCGGCGGCTCGGTCTGGGCTGGCGAAAGCTGATCGCGGAAAAGCTTCCGCATCTCGCCTTGGCCGGCCTCGGCGCCACCGCCGCCCTGTGGGCCGTGCGTCAAGGCACGGCGGTGACGAGCTATGGCGACTATGGCCTGGGGGCGCGGATCGTGATGACGGCCTACAGCTTCGTGCTCTATCCGTGGAAATGGCTGTGGCCGGTAGGGCTGTCGCCCATGTACGAGCTGCCGGCCCGGATCGATCCATGGGCCCCGCGTTTTCTCGTGCCCCTGTTCGTCTGCGTGCTCGTGACGGCCGTCCTGATGGTCCTCCGCCGCCCCTGGCCGGCGGGCCTTGCCGTCTGGGCCTATTCCTCATTGATGGTGCTGCCCGTGAGTGGCATCGTTCACGCGGGCTTCCAGCTCGCTCACGATCGCTATAGCTATCTCTCCGGACTGGGCTTGGCCCTTCTCGCCGGCGGGGCGCTTGTGCTCGTGCTGCGCGCGGAGGCCGAGTCGCGAATCACCCCATGGCTGGCCGTGCTTCTGAGTGCGACGGCCGCGCTGGTCGTTCTCGGTCTCGTCGCCCAGACCTGGCGGCAGACCAGGATCTGGCGCAGCTCCGAGACGCTGTGGGCGTGGGCGGTGGACCTCGATCCCGAGTGCGCGATCTGCCACAACAACCTGGGCTCTGCCATCATCCATTCGCCAACGCGCACGGCACTGAGCCCGACCTTGGCCGAGACACACTTCCGCCGAGCCATTGCCCTGCGCCCCGGGCGGCCCACTTTTTACCACAACCTGGGCGGAGCGCTGGCCCTCCAGGGGCGCTATGGCGAGGCGGAAGCGCCGCTGCGGGAGTTCCTCCGGCTGAGCCCGGAGCGGCCCGAAGCCCGGGGCCGACTCGGCATGCTCTACGTCGACCAGGGACGCTACGCGGAGGCCGCCCCCCTGCTGCGTGAGGCTCTGGCCATGGAGCCCCGGTTCGCAGCCGTCAGAGCCGACCTCGTGCGTGGGCTTCGCCTCGACGCCCAGGCGCAGCGGAAGAGCGGGCGCGAGGCCGCGGCGAAGGCGCTCGAGGCAGAAGCCGCGCGCGTGGAAGCCTCCGCGCCGCCAAGCGTGGGCGCCGCAGCCCCGACCTATCCTCGCTGAGGGGCCTCGATCCGCCTTCCCGTCTGCCCCTTGCCTTGGTCTCTCTTTCCTGGTACACCCTTGCCACGGTTCAGGACCCCCATGCGACTCAAGCGCGAAGCCGTCGAGGCCCTGATGGCGGACAAGCCGGCTGGCACGACCCTGGAAGAGGCCCTCGAGGTCTTCGAGGTCTTCGCCAGTGGGACCCTGGCCGACGAGGTCTATGTGCTGGACGACGTCAGCGGCAAGCGCATCGCCATCGCCCCTGCTGCCCTCCGGAACAAATACCGGAAGGAGTGACCCCCATGAGCATTCTCACGGTTTCCCACGAGATTGGCGCAGGCGGCCCCGAGATCGGCCAGAAGGTCGCCGATCAGCTGGGCCTGCACTACGTGGACCAGGAGCTCATCTCCGACGCCGCCCTGCGCTACGGGGTGCTCGAGGAGAAGCTCTCGAGCCTCGACGAATCGAAGCCCTCGCTCTTCGAGCGCTTCGACGCCGAGACCCGGCGCTACATCACCGTGCTGCAGACGGCGGTCTTCGAGTTCGCCGAGCACGACCGGGTGGTGCTGATGGGCCGGGCGGGGCAGTGGCTGCTGCGGGGCCTCCCGCACGTGCTGCGCCTGCGGGTCATGGCCCCGTTCGACCGGCGGGTCAAGCGCCTCGCCAAGAAGCTCTCCGGACAGATGGGCGAGCAGACCAATCCCCGCACCGTGCAGGACATGGCGCGCCGGGATGACCAGGAGAAACTCGGGCGCATGCGCTACCTCTACGAGGTGGACCTGCGCGACCCGTCGCTGTACGACCTGGTGGTCAACACCGACAAGCTCTCCATCGACGCCGCCGTCGAGATGGTTGCGGCCACCCTCGAGCGCCCCGAGCTCGTCACCACCCCGGAGGCCCAGCAGCTGGTCACGGACCGGGCGTTGGCCTCCCGCATCCAGGTGGCGCTGGCCACCAACCCCGAGACGCGGAAGTACCGCATCACGGTCGAGGCCAAGAATGGCCTCGTGACGCTCGAGGGGACGGCGGCCATGGACGAGGCGGTCGACGTGGCGCGGGCGGTGCGGGGCGTGCGCGAGGTGAAGACGCAGCAGGTGGAAGTGCCGCCGATCCCGCCCTTCGTCGCCTAGGTACTAGCTTTTTGGCGGGGAGGGTGGCCGGCGAAGGCCTTCGTCGGGCGATTCGCCGACAGTGACCGTGACGTCCACCTTTTGCTTCTTGCGGAAGACCTGCAGGACCACCTTGCTTCCCACTTTGCTCTCGGCGGTGAGCCGCTGGAAATGCTGCGAGCTCTCCACCGGCGTCTTGTCGTAGGCGAGGATCACGTCGTTCTGCAGCAATCCCGCCGCCGACGCCGGGCTGCCCGCCATGGTGGAGCCCACCACCGCCCCCTGCTTGCCGGGAACGCCGAGCGATTCAGCCAGCTCCAGCGACAGTGGCTGCAGGGACACCCCGAGCCAGCCCCGCACCACCTTGCCCTTGTCCACGAGCTGGTCCACCACGCGCTTGACCATGTTGATGGGAATCGCGAAACCAATGCCGATCGAGCCTCCGCTCTGGGAAAAGATCGCCGTGTTGATGCCAATGACTTCTCCCCGGAGATTCAGCAGCGGCCCCCCGGAGTTTCCCGGATTGATCGAGGCGTCGGTCTGGATGAAGTTCTCGTAGGTGGCGACTCCCACGTCAGACCGGCCCGTGGCGCTGATCACTCCCACGGTGACCGTCTGATCCAGTCCGAAGGGATTGCCGATGGCGATGGCCCATTCGCCGACCCGCAGGTTGTCGGAGTTGCCGAGCGTGGCCACGGTCAGGTCCCGATCCGGCTGGAAGCGCACGACGGCGAGGTCGGTCTTGGGATCGGTGCCGACCACCTGGCCGGTGTACTCGCGCTTGTCCGCCATCTTCACCGTGATCTCGTCGGCGCCCTTGATGACGTGAAAGTTCGTGAGGATGAGTCCGCGCTTGTCGAAGATGACCCCGGAGCCGAGTCCGGGCCGACGAAACTCCGGCCCCCCGCTCGGCCCGTCGGATCCGAAGAACTGCTTGAAAAAGTCCTGGAAGAACGGATCGTCGCTGCCCGGTGGCGGCCCAGGCGCCCGGCGAGGGTGGGACTTCTGGATGATGCCCACGTTCACCACCGCGGGTCGCAGATGCTCCGAGACGCCGACGAATGCCGCCTGGAGGCTCTCGGCTGGAGTGGCGATGGGCGACGCTTTCGCGGACGCCGCGCCACGCTCGAGGCTCGTCGGGATGGCTCCGTGCAGGAGATAGCCGGCCCCCGCCGCGACGGCGACGAGGACGGCAACGATGGCTCCGGGCAATAGAGTGCGGTTCATTGACGGCATCCGAGCAGCGGATCATAGGCACCGCCGTCGCGGGGTGTCAAGGAAGGGCAGGGCCCGGCCTAAACCCACCACGAAGGCCCCAAAAATAGAGGTCTCACCGAAGATTGTGGAGCACTAGGCATCTTTTTGCAGGGGATCTGCGAGTGTAACGCCCTGAATTCAAAGAGTATGTGGCCAGCGATTCGGCCGATAGAACGTGGGCATGGGGCTTGCTGTCGTCTATGGCAGCTATCAAGGGCCCAGAGAAACGACGTGTGCCTTGGCCCGCCCGACTAACCAGCTCGAGGAGGTAACGGATGTTCGCCAAGACACGAAACATGTTGGCCGGGATGGGACGCGAGGCCGGCTTCACCTTGGTCGAGCTGCTCATCGTCATCCTGATTGTCGGCATTCTGTCGGCGGTGGCGCTCCCGCTCTATCTCGGGTACACGCGGGATGCCCGACTCGCGGAGGCCAAGGCCCTCGCCGGGTCGGCCCTGACGGCGCTATCGGGCTGCGTGCAGGTCAAAGGCGCCGGCCAGAGCTGTGTACGGAGCGATGTCGCGCAGCGGGTAGGCATGGATACGTCCACGTTCAATACGTATGATGGCCGATGGAACGTCCCTACCGCGCAGTTGACCGTGACGACGAGCAACCCGCCGCAACTCCTCGGTCAGGTGTCGGTGTCCGGAGTGGGCGGCAATGCGGCAGGCATGTCGCTCTCGATGTTCGGGACAGCCACGGGTGTGGTTCTGAAGTGCGACGTGAACAGCGCAACCCCTCCGGCAACCTCTGCGGCCGGGCAGGACTGCTAGACCGATCTGCCCAGACTGATTCGGAGTCCGGCGGTGGGCGGGGCTATCCCGCCGGCCCGCCGCGTGTGAGGCACACAGACTAGTCACCACTGCTCTCTGAGTGGTGCGAGCGAGACGATTCGGTGGCGGGATCAATTGATCCCGCCACCGATTGGTCTTTACGCAAGAAGGTCACGTCCCGGGAAGGCGGCCGCGGAGTGTGATGGCTTCGCGGACCGTCATGAGCAGTGTCTCGTTCCTGTATGGGGAGGGCTGTGATGGTCTCCGGTCGAAAGCATGGAGAGGCTGGATTCACGCTGGTCGAGCTGCTCATCGTCATCCTGATTGTCGGCATTCTGTCCGCGGTGGCGCTCCCGCTCTATCTCGGGTACACGCGGGATGCCCGACTCGCCGAGGCCAAGGCCCTCGCCGGCTCGGCCTTGACGGCGCTGTCCGGCTGCGTGCAGGTCAAGGGCGCCGGCCAGAGCTGCGTCCGGAGCGAGGTGGCGCAACGGGTGGGGCTGAACACGTCGACGTTCCAAACGTACGACGGCCGGTGGAGCGTTCCCACGGCGGATCTGACGGTGACGACGGACAATCCGCCGCAGCTGACGGGGCAGGTGTCGGTGTCCGGGGTGGGTGGCAATGCGACAGGCATGTCGCTCTCGATGTTCGGGACAGCCACGGGAGTGGTGCTGAGGTGCGACGTGACCAGCGCCACTCCTCCCGCCACCGTGGCGGCCGGCCAGGACTGCTAGCGGATCCGCGGCGCGGGGGAATGGTCGTGAGGGCCCTCTCCCCGCGCCCGCCTATCCGTCGGGACAGCCCGGGCGCGATCCTCGATCGGTGCCAAGGCGCTGGGCCACCCGTGTCACGCCTTCGCACGCGTCGCTCAGGCCGGGCTCGAGGCTGAGCGCGGTGCGGAAGGCGGCGAGAGCGAGGCGATCCACCTTCGCCTTCTCGTAGTTCCAGCCGATCGTGATGTACCAGCGCCCCCTGAAGCGATTCGAGAGCCGCGCCACCTCCGCGTATTCCGCCACCGCCGCCGCGTAGCGGCCCGCCTCCTCGTGCGCGCCCGCCAGATTGAAGTGTGCCGCGCGGTTCTGCGGGGCAAGGGCGATGGCGTAGGACCAGAGCGTCGCCGAATCGTGCCAGATGGCGACCTGCTGCCACGTCAGCGGCAGCATGGCGACCACCCAGATCGAGAGCACCACACGAATCATGTCCCGCCCCGCCCAACGCCGCGCGGCCAAGCCGCCCAGAATGACGGCCCAACCGAGGCCGGCGAGGTAGGTGTAGCGATCGGCGGCGGCCTGGGGACCGTTCTGGAAGATGCCGAGCACGGGCAAGAGAGTCGCGATGTAGGCGATCGTCGCCACCGTAAAGGCCGGCCATCGCCGCCGCACGAGCACGGCGACGCCAAGGAGACCTCCCACCGCGCCAAAATGGAGCCAGGTCACGGTGAAGTCGAGTTGGTAAAGGGGAGAGAGCCCGAAAGGCATCGCGCTCTTCCAGAGATAGAACGCGAGACCGTAGATCGACAGCACCGTCCGATAGAGCGGCCCCATCTCGGCGAGCGGGCGTGTATTGCCGAGCGTGAACAGAGCGAGGAATCCGATCACCGTCGCCGCGGCCCCCAGCGCGAAATACGGCACCTTCTCGAGCCACACCGAGGTGTGCCGCCACCCCCGCTCTCCCCCGAGCCGCTGAAGGGGGTACACGTCCAGCGCGAGGAGGATGACGGGGAGGCTCACCACGATCGATTTCGACAGGAGGCCGCCCGCGAAGAATCCGACCGATGTCCAGTACCACCGCGGGCTCGGGCGGTCCCTGCCGTCGAGCGCCTTCAAATACGCGATCAGGCTCAGGACGTAGAAAAGGCCCGAGAGGACATCGCGCCTCTCCGTGACCCAGGCGACCGACTCGGCGCGGAGAGGGTGGATGGCGAAGAGCAGTGCGGCGAGGGAGGCGCCGATCCTGAGATCACTGTCCGTGACCCCCAGGCGTGCCGCGCCCAGGAGGCGGAGACTCAGGAAGTAGAAGGCCAGCGCCGTCGCGGCATGGAACAGGATATTGGTCAGGTGATAGCCCGAAGAGTCCATCCCCCAGAGCAGGTAGTCGAGACCGAAGGAGATCCACGTCACCGGGATGTAGTGGCCCATGTGAAAGGTCGTGAACATCCACGCGAGCTGGCGAGGCCCCAAGCCTCGATAGTGAGGATTGTCGAGGTAGTTCTTCGCATCGTCCCAGCCCAGAAACTCGTGGTGGAGGGCGGGCAGGAAGGCGAGGACGGTGAGCCCGACCACCAGAGCGGGTACCGCCCCGCGCGCCAGGCCGCCGCGCGAGACGCTCACGGGCGCACTCCCGCAGAACACGCGACGGGCTCGCTGATGTCCGCGCCGGCGGCGAGACGCTTCGCCCGCCCGCATGCCGTCACATCGTCGGCTAACAAGGCGGCCGCGACGCGGTACTCCTCGAAGGCTTGGCCGGGCTGCCCGTATTGCTCGAGCAGAGCGCCAAGATTGAAGGCGAGGCGTCCGCGCGCTATTACGGCCGTATCAGGCATCTCTGATGCCGCCTGCCTGATCTCCCACAGTTGGTAGGTGACCCAGTGCGGAGCGAGCGAGACGGCACGAGTCCACGCCCCCTCGGCCTCCTCTCTCTCGCCGCGTGTCCAGAGGACGATACCGAGCCTGATCCAACCCGCGGGGTGCTCGGGATCGAGGCGGAGAGCCTCACGGAAGCGCGCCTCCGCGTCGGCCCGCCGTCCCGATCGCTGCTCTACGATACCGAGATGGAAGAGGAACTGCGCCCGGAGGGCGGGAAGCTCCGGAGGCACCCGGGCAAGCGAGCGCGCGAAATAGGTTCGCGCTTCGTCAAATCTCCCCGCCTCGGAAAGCGCCCACCCGAGGTAGAAGATCGGGATGTCGCTTTCCTGCTCCGCCTCCGCGGCCTGCCTCCACAGCGTCACGGAATCCTTCCAGATCCCGATCTGCGGAATGGTGAAGGCGGCGAGAGCGACGAGCCGCGCCAAGGTCGCGGCCGTCACGCCGCGCCCCAGCGCGGGAGCTATCCGTCTTTCGCGCGAGGCCTGACGGCACCACGCCACGGCGGCTCCGAGGAGGATGGCCGGACCCACGGACGCGGCATACGTGAATCGGTCGGCGGTGATCTGCGCGCCGCTGTGGACCACCCCCAGCATGGGCAGAAGGAGGGCGACATAGCTGATCCACACCGCGAGTCCCGCGGGCCAGCGCCGACGCGCCGCGATGGTCAGCGCGGTGATACCGGCCACGCCCAGTGCGGGAACGATATAGGTCGCGCTCCACGGCACGACGGGATGGAAGAGCGTGTAGAGAGGCGAGAGCGGCCACGGCACGAGGGTCTTCCAGAGATAGAAGGCCGGTGGCCAGCCGCTGAGCGATGCCGAGCACCGAGAGAGGAGTGGCGTGGGTACGCTGGGCGGCGATGACGAGGGTCATGACCACGGCCGCCGCGGAGAGAAGGAGAAAAGGCGCCTTCTCCACTACCGTGAGTCTCACGAGGCGTGTGCGCCAGCGAGCATGGCTCGCGCCGATTCGACGAAGCGGATAGACATCGAGCGCCACGAGCACGATGGGCAGCCCGACCACCATGACCTTGGAGAGAAGCGCGGCGGCGAAGCATACCACCGCCGCCCAGTACCAGCGGCGAGCCGGGCGTCCGTCGGCGCCGGATCGGCACGCCCGGAGCCATACGAGCAGCGTGCTGAAGGCGAACATCCCCATGAGGACGTCTCGGCGCTCCGTGATCCAGGCCACGGATTCGACCCGCAGCGGGTGGAGGGCGAAGAAGAGCGCGGCAACGATCGCGGCCCGTCGAAGATCGCCCGGGCGAGCGCCCGATCCGAAACCGAGCTCGAGAAGACGGTAGGCAAGGACATAGCAGAGAAGAGCATTGAGGGAGTGGATGAGCAGCGACGTCAGGTGATAGCCCGCGGGGTTCATTCCCCAGATGACGTAGTCGAGGGACAGGGTCAGCCACGTCAGGGGAGTCCAGTGGGCATCCTGCACGCTGCCCGCGAGGATCCAGCGGAGATTGGCCCCGCCGAGCCCGCGGAAGTGTGGATTGCCCAGGAAGTTGTCGACGTCGTCCCAGTTGACCCAGCCGTTCCGGATCGAGGGGAGGAAGACGGCGAGGGTCACCCCGGCCACGACCGCGCCCAGGGTCCAGAAGGTGCGCCCCGCCGGGACTACGGACGGTTGCTTCCGCGGCACGGGGCCCCGGTCGAGAGAAGAATTCAACGCCGTTGAGGCCTTGGCGGGTCTGCGGTCGAGCACGCTGCGTGTCATTCTGCCCCACGCCGGCGAGGCGAGCGCGCTTTTGTTGAGGGCCTCGAAGCCCCGGATAGTATCATCGCCGCATCAGCCCTACGTCTCCGCGGAGCCGCCGTCGCGAGGAGGGATGGTCATGAGCGGCCGGATTCTCGTGGTGGATGACGATCCCGAAGTGCGCATGACCACCCGCGACTTCCTCGCGAGCAGGGGCCATGCGGTGAGCGTGGCCGCGGGGGGACGTGAGGCGCTGTCGATGCTCGAGACGGTCAATCCCGACGTGGTGCTCCTCGACGTGGCCATGCCCGACATGGACGGCCTGGAGACGCTCAGGCGCCTCGTGGCCGAACGACCCACCGTGCCCGTGATCATGATCACGGCCAACGCGGATATCGAGATCACCTCGAAGGTGCTGCAGATGGGCGCGGCCGACTACGTGCCCAAGCCGTTCGACCTCGACTACCTCGACCAGGCGGTCAGCATCCAGCTCTCGGCGCGCAGCCGCACCTGAGCCGCGCCTCTCCTCACGCGGGGGCCGCCGCCTTGGGCTCCGTGTCCAGCACGGTGTAGATCTTGACGGGGATCTCCTTGCCCTTCACCGTCACCTCGCCGAGGTAGCGCGTCTCGAAGAGATCCTTCACCTCGAGCCACGTCGCCTCGCTGATCACCACCGGCACGTTGAAGTCCTTGGTGATGCTCTCGAGCCGGGAGCCCAGGTTGATCGCGTCACCGATGGCCGTGTACTCGAGGCGCTGGCGAGAGCCGATGGTGCCCACCACCGCCTCCCCGGTATTGATGCCCACCCCGCAGGCCAGGGTACCTCGGTGCTTGGCCGCGAATCGCTCGGCGAGCGGGGTGAGCCGCCGCTGGAACTCGAGCGCGGTGCGCACGGCCTGGGCGGCATGGTCCGGCGCTTCGAAGGGTACGTTGTAGAGGGCCATGATGGCATCGCCGATGTACTTGTCCACGGTGCCGCCGTGGTGGAAGACGGCCTCCGTCATCTCGGTCAGGTATTCGCGCAGGAAGGTCACCACTTCTTCCGGCTCCATTTTCTCGGACATGGAGGTGAAGCCGCGAATGTCGGAGAAGAGCACGGTCATGCGGCGCCGTCCCGCTCCCAGCCCCGCGTCGTCCTTCTGGCGTACGATTTCCTTGACCACGTTCGGCGAGAAGAAACGCGACAGCCGCCGTTTCTCGAGCTGCTCCTGGGCGAAGTTCTTGACGACCACGCCCACGTACGGCACGAGGAGGGCGATGGGCACGGGCAGGACGTCGAGCCAAAGGCGTCCGAATCGGAAGGCGGCGTGCGTGCCCGCGAGGAAGCCGAGCGCCCCGCCCATCACGAGGAGAAACGCGGGGAGCGGCCGAAAGGCCGTGGCGATCCATCCCGCCGCCCCGCCCGCGAGCACGGCCAGCGCCGCGTCGCCCCACGGCGGCCCGCGACGAATGGGGATGCCCGCGAGCAGGGTGTCCACGATATTCGCGTGGATGGCCACCCCCGGCATCGTGCGCAGGGGCGCGAAGGGAGTGGGGAAGACATCGTGCAGAATCTGGGTGGTCGCCCCCACGAGCACGAGCTGTCCCTCGAAGATCTCGGGGGAGATCTCTCCGCTCACCACCCGCGAGTAGGCGACGCGCGGGAAAGTGCCCGGCGGGCCGGCATAGTTGATCAGGAACTCGGGATTCGTGGGCAGGGGCGCCGCGGAGATGCCGGCCGCTCTGGCGAGTCGGTAGATATCGAGGTCGAAGCCCGCCCACTCCTTCCCCTGGAATTCGAGGGTGAGCCGGCTCCGGCGGACGAAGGCGTCGCGATCCGTGATGATGTTCACGGGGCCCCAGGCCGCGGCGCCCTCGCGCAGCAGGGGGAGGGGCGGATTGAGATCGCGCTTCTCCTTGATCCAGCCCGACTCCCGCACCTCGCTGAGGCCGGCGGCGAGCACGACCTTGCCCGAGCGGGTGATGGCCTGGGCGAGGGCTTCATCGTCACGCGGACCGTGCGCGGACGGCTCGAGAAAAAGGATGTCGAGGGCGATGGCGATCGGTTTGCCGCGGGTCACCATGTCGATCAGCTTCCCGTGCAAAGCCCGCGGCCAGGGCCACGGCATATTGAGCTCGGCGAAGGAGTCTTCGTCGATGGTGATGATGACCACGGGAGCGGTGGGCGCTCGAGGTCCGCGCAGCGCGAACTGCCCGTTGATCGCCTTCAGCTCGTTGTTCGCGAGGAAGCCGGAAAAATCGTAGACGTCGGCGAGGGCCGCGGCGAGCCCGACGAGGCTCCCGGCGATGATCGCGCGCCAGGGCAGGTTGGCGAGGGTCACAGCGCTGCCACCCTACCACGCGGCGTCGATCGTGGCCAACACCGTGGCCTTGCCTGTGGGGAGGGGCGGGCTTAGAGTGGGGCGATCGCTCTGATGATTGCCGGGAGAGAGCACGCGTGAGAGTCCGCACGGTCAGCCACCGTCTCGGGTGGGTCGCCATCATCGGCTTTTTCGCGTATGGGGCGGTAGTGGTGGGGGCCAGCGTTCTCGAGACGCGCCAGCACGTCGATCAGGCGGTGTTCGAGGCAGACCGCCGGCCGCGGGCCGCGGTGGCGGTTGGGCAGGCTTCGGACTCGACGCTCCTCGAGATCGCCGTCGACCCACGAGAGGCGATCCTGGTGGCGGCCCGGCGCAACAATCTCCCCATTGACGCCTCGAAGCTCACGGTGAAGCCGAAGGGAGTGGCATCCGCGTGTCCCTGCGCTGGTCCTACGTCCTCCTCGAGTTCGCCGGCGAGACCGCGCTGGCCGTTCCGCTCTGGCTGGACCGTACGTTCGAGCTCCGACCCTGACCGAGGTCTCATCACAGGAGAACCATGCCATGGCCACTGTCGAATGGAGTTATCACCGGAACGGCTGACAGACCTGCGCGAAAACGCGAGGGTTCCTCGCCAAGCGCGGGATCAGTCCGGAGAAGCAGGTCGACGCGAAGAAGCAGACGATCAAGGGCGAGCAGGCCCTCTCGGTGCTCGCCAACGTGGATGAAATTCGCGTGGCCAAGGGCAAGCGGGTCATTCACGTGGATCTGCGCAAGGGCCGGCCTTCCAAGGGCGAGCTCCTGGAGCTGCTGCTTGGTCCGACGGGCAACCTGCGGGCGCCCACCCTCCGGAAGGGACACACGCTCATCGTGGGATTCGACGAAGCGACCTACAAAGAGGTGCTCGGGTAGCTCAGGCCCCGTCGCGGTCGGCGCGGCCCAGCACCCGGTTCGCCACGAGATTTCGCAGCATCTGGACGGTGCCGCCCGCGATGGTGAACATGCGCGCGTCGCGCACCATGCGCTCGACAGGACAATCGCGCGAGTATCCCTTGGCGCCATAGACCTGCAGGGCCTGATTGGTGACGCGGATGGCCATTTCGCTCGCCGCGACCTTGCACGCCGCCACCGCGTGCTGGTCGGGCAGGCCCGCGCCAGCGTTCTGCGCCGTGCGGTAGATCATCTGTCGCGCCGACTCCACCTCCATGGCCATGTCGGCGAGCATCCAGCGCAGTCCCTGGAAGCTGGCGATGGCTCGACCGAACTGCCGCCGCGCGCCCGCATAGCTCACCGCCGCTTCGAGCGCTCCCTGGGCCAGGCCCAGCGCCACCGCCGCCGCCCCCAGGCGCTGGCCGTTGTAGGCCGACATGAGACGGCTGAATCCACCGGGCCCGATGAGCAGATGATCCGACGGCACCCGGCAACCCGAGAGGACGACCTCACCCTCGGGAATACCCCGCATGCCCATGGCGCGCTCCCGCCGTCTCACGGTGAGCCCGGGCGCATCCGAGGGCACGATGATCGCGCCGATGCCCGGCGCACCCGCGAGGCCATCGAAGCGGCAAAAGACGACGTAGGTGCGTGACACGCCCGCGCCCGTGATCCAATGCTTCACTCCGTCCAGCACCCAGTCCTCGCCGTCCCGTCGCGCGGCCGTCGTCATATCGGCGGCGGCCGACCCTGCGTTCGGCTCGGTGATGGCGATCGCGGGCTTGTCGCCCTGGACGACCAAGGGAAGGAAGGCGCGCTTCTGCGCATCCGTGCCGTAGTGAGCGATGGCGCCCACCGCGCCGAAGTTCGAGTCCACGAGAATGCGTCCGGTGACCCCGCACACACGCGCGGCCGCCTCGATGGCGAGCACGGCTTCGAGCACGCCGGCGCCGCGGCCGCCGTACTCGACGGGAAAGGTCATCCCCATGAGACCGTGGGCCACCAGCTCCTTGATGTTGTCCCACGGGTACTCCTCGCGCTCGTCCCATCGGGCCGCCCGCTCGCGGAAGATCGAGTCGGCCAGTCCGCTCACCAGCTCCTGAATCCGGCGCTGCTCTTCGCTCAGCGGGAATGCGATGAGGGGAGCTGTCATGGCGTGGCGAATTATACGGCATGGCACGATCCTTGTAGCCATAAACCATTGAAAACGTTAAGCAGGAGCGCCGATTCGAGCCACCATCGCGGACGTTGACACGGAAGCTCCTCTAGAGCTAGCTTCGAATGCGTCGAATTGTCCGGCGCGTAAGGGTTTTTGGGGCACCTTCAGAGCTGCTATCCGTTGCTGTCCGACCGGACACCAAGGCAGAAGCCGAAGCGTCAAGCAGGAGGATGCCTACGGGATGCCGAGGATAGCTCCAAAATTTGTAAGGCCACTCCCCGCCACGCAGACTCCGAGGGCCATCAAAATCGTGGGCCAGCGGCTTTCGAGCGCGGCCGGCTTCTCTCTCCTAGAGGTTCTGATCGGCGCGGCCATCGTGGCGATCGCCGGCGTGGGCATGGCCATGATGTTCGGCAGGGGTCAGGCCATGGTTCAGGGTGGGGGCGACGACCGGGCGGCTCTCTCCATCGCCGAACAGCGGCTGGAGCAGGTTCGCGCGGCAGGCTTCGGCTCGCCGACCCTGCCCGATCCCCGGGAGGAGACGGCGGCCGACGGCGTGCAGATCAATAACTTGAGCGACGCGGATGCCGTCCCCGGGTTCCGCCGGCGGACCATCATCACGGGTGTGTGCCCGACCAACTTCGCCATCGCCTGGAACGATGGAGCGTGTCCGCCTCCCCTCAACCCCGGCACCGTCGAGGCGAAACTCGTCACGGTGATGGTGCGCATGAAGGAGCCGGGCAGCAACAACACGGACGTCCAGACGCGACCGGTGATCCTGTCGACCGTCCTGGTGAGAAAGTGACAGCGATGGCGCCATTCCGCGCCCGGGGCAATCAGGAGGGCTTCACGCTGATCGAGGCCCTCCTCGTGGTGGGCATCTTCTCCATCATCGCCCTCGCCCTCGCGGGCATGTTCCAGACGGCGAGAACCGGCTTCGACGTCGCGGCCACGCAGGCGTTCGTCCAGCGCACGGGCACCGCCGTGGTGGAGCAGATGCAGCGCGAGTTCACCACCGCGGCCGCGCTCCAGATCCAGAACTGCGGACCCCAGAGCACGACGGGCAAGGCGGTGATGTACATGACCTCGCTCGGCGGCACGCGCTGCGTCTACGAGTGGAGCTACACGGGCGATCCCGGGCCCCAGCTCTACCGCTGTACGATGGCCTCGTGGACGGTGGGGGGCGCGTGCACGAACACGCCCGAGAATCTCCTCGTGATCCAGAACGCGCTCAACGCCCCCGGGAAAGCGGCCACGCTGCTGGTGGCCAAGAACATCTTCTTCCAGAGGGTGGCCAGCCTGCCCAACAGCACGGGGAACGCCTTCGATCCGGGCCGTCAAGTGGTCACGCCTCTCTTCGACTTCCGCTTCGACCTCGATATACCGGGGGTGGTGTTCGCGGCCAGCGACAGCTTCCCAGGCCAGCGCTTTACCGCCAGCTTCACCACGAGGAATTGAGCGCCTCAGCGTGAGCCCCCTCCTGGTGAGCCTCCTCCGCAGACTCCTTCGCTCTTCCTCGAACGAGCGGGGCAGCATTCTCCTCATCGCCATCGTCTCGGTGGCCGTGGTGTCCCTGCTCGGCCTCGCCGTCTATGACCTGGCCTTGATCGAATCCAATTTCTCCGCGGCCAGCGTCATCGACTATCGCGCCTACGAGATTGCCCAGGCGGGCATCGAGCGCGGTAGTCGCGAGCTTCGCAACCTCTACCTGTCCCATCCGCCGGGGCAGGAGACCTTCGTGGCGGGCTCGACGACCTGCGCTCCCACGCCGTGTGACACGACCCAGTTTCATCCGGCGAGCCTGACCAACGCGACAGTGGGGGCGCAGACCATCGCGGCCGGACCCTTCGCGGGGGCCGTGGACCCCGGCGGGACGTATACGCTCGAGGTCAAATATCTCACCATCGCGGAGGCGAACAATCCGATCGATGCCGTCGGTCTGACGTATCCCACCGGGCTCCAATGTTTCCCGGACACCGTCCACCCCACGTGGTGCGCCAACCTGGCCTTCCTGCGCAGCACGGGTACCGCCACCGACGGAGGCGGCCATACGCGCACGCGCACCATCCAGACCCTCGTGAGGGCGTCCAGCACTTCGCCGTGGGCAGGCGGGATCATCGCGGGGAGCGGGGCGCCCGCGGTCAGTGGCGAAGTGCTCATCGGCGGCTCCGTTCACATCCTCGGCGTGCCGCTTGCGAATCCCGCCCTGGACATCAGGGGCGGGAGCAATGCCGGGATGGTGAACAACTGGTTTCCGCTCTCTTCAACATCCGGGTATTCGCAATCAGAGGCCGCCAACGACACGCTGAGCCGCCTGACCCCCAAGCAGCGTATCTGCCCTCCGAGCACCAGCTGCGCGGGTGGCGCCAACCTCGTCGAGTCGCTCGGTGCCGAGATCAAGATCTTCGGCAATGCCGTCAGCCAAATGGTCAACGTCGGGGGCGGCACCTCCCTCGGCCAGAGCGGTTCCACCGCCCTGTACGGAAGTCCGGCCCGGATCGGCAAGGGTCCGCTGGATGGTGTCTATATCGCGGGGGGGTGCGCGCTGCCGTGCACGGGGGGAGCGCCGCAGCCCTTCAATGGCGCAGCATCGGTCTTCGTGGACCGCGGCAATCTGACCAAGCCCTATCCGAATAACCCGCCTCTGGGTCCCCTCGTCAATCGCGCGGGCTCCTGGTACATGGCGGCGTCCTTCAACGACGATGCCACCATCTCCGACAACGTGGCCGGCACCGACTATCCGGCGGGCTATTTCAACAATTGGTTCCTGCCGCGCGCGGCGGTCATCGCGAACGGAACGCTGCTGAACCCGGCGAACTGCGTCACCCCGATCAACTGCGGCCAGAACTCAGGCGGCACGGTCACGCTCTCATCACTCATCGGCACGGCCAACAAGCTGACTGATTCGACACCTCCGTTCAGACATCAGCTCACCTTCAAGGACAGAGTGACCGGGTTCGTCCGGACGGCGGAGATCTGCTGGCGGCGCGATCTCATCTTCAGTACCTTCGGGACGGGGGATGGAGGGGTCGCGGGGTCTCAGCCGCTGCCGTTCACCCTGGAGTTCGGTATCGACGACCCCGTGTCCGGCAAGAAGGGTTGCGAGAATCCGAATGCCCCGAGCAACCCCCTCCTCGCATTGATCCAGTTCGGATGGGGTATCGACAGTCCGAGCGCGAGCACGTACAACTATCGCGGCGCGGCCCTCGTCGTGACGTCTCCCGGCGGGGTGCAGATCGACGCCGGCCTCCAGAGTCACTGCGCGGCGGGCCCGCCCTGCACGGGTGAGAAGTTTCCCGAGAACCACCTTCTCGCCATCATGGCCCTGCAGAGCAACATCGACCTCGCCACGATCAGAGCCGGCGTCCCTCGAATCATGGGCTATTTCTTCGTGTCGGGAGCGAACATCACGGTCAAGCAGGACGTCGTGATCGCGGGAATGCTGAGGGCCGACAACATCTGCTTCCGCAACAGCGGCGGCTGCGGAGGGGTAGGCGGTGGCGGGAAGATTCCCGGCTTCTTCCAGGCAAGCTTCTTCGACCAGCGGAAGATACCGAACGAGCTCCCCGCCCCCTTTGAGGTGCCCGGTCAGCTTTCCGGCGGGCGCTGGCAGGTCACGCCCGTACCCCCGTTCTGGATCGAGTGCCGGCGCGGCCCGAGCGACACGCTGCCGCCCACGCCTTCCGGCATCTGCGGGTATCAATAACTGCGAGTATTTCTTGGGATTCTCGTTATCCCGCTGATATTCTTGAGGCCCTTAAATCAGGTGCCATTCAGCGGGGAGAACCCGCCGATCACGTCGGGTAGTTGCGAGATCAACGAGGGCCAATGCTCGGGAGTCTCCTGCGCAAGCGGAAGGTGATCGGGCTGGACGTCGGTTCGGGCTCCGTCGAGGCTCTCGCCCTCGAAGGGCGCGGCCATGACTTGGTCATCACCGGGCTCGGCAGCGCTCCCGTGGCCGCGGAAACCCAGGCCCAGACGGTCAATCAGGCCATCCATCTCGCCATGGCCGATGCCGGCGCCGACAGCGAGCCCGTGATTGCCGCGGTCGGGGGCTCCGAGGTCGTCATCCGTCAGGTGAGCCTGCCCCCCCTTCCGCCCTCGCGCATCATTCCCGCGCTCGAGATGCAGTATCGGGAGCTCGGTCTGCTACCGCCCGACGAGTCTGTGCTGGACGCTCAGATCCTGCGCGCGGGTCCGGACAAGAGCACCCACGAAATCCTCTCCGTGAGCGTGCCCCGCGCCCTCGTGGACGAGCGCTCGCAGCTCCTCAAGCGGGCCTCGGTCAATGTCCAGATCCTCGACGTGGAGCCGCTCGCCATCCTGAACGGTGCGCTCCACTTGACCGAGCTGGAGCCGGGTGAGCTCCTCGTCGTCCTGAATATCGGGCGGCAGAACTCCGTGCTCTGCCTCTTCAGCGAGAAAGGGCCCGTGGTCGCGCGATACCTCGAAGTGGGTGCTGAGGTATTCACGGAGCAGATCCGTGTCGCCTTCCAGCTCTCGCCCTTCTCGACCGAGAGCTTCACGCGGACGATCTCGCCCGCCGAAGCGCCCAAGGCCGAGGCGGCCTGCCGAGAGGTGGTCGAGCGCATGGCAGAGGACATCCGCCTCTCGCTCACCTTCTATCGCACCGAGTACGATCGCGAGAGCTTCCCGCGCTACGCGCTCGCGGGCTGGACCGACATCCCCTACATCGGCCGCTGGCTGGGCGACCGGCTCGGGCTCTCCGCGCCGTTCGAGATCATGGACCCGTTCCAGGCCGTGGACGTCCGTGCCCCGCAGATCGGCGATGTGCCCCGCCCGCCCGGACCGCAGTTCCTCCAGGCCTTCGGGCTCGCCCTCAGGGGACTATGAGCGCTCGGTTCACGCTCGACCTGCTGCATCCGGGTCATGTGGCCGCCTCATGGCAGGACCGGTTCGTCGGCCCGCAGGGTGGGCGTCGCCTGGTGGTCGCCGCGGGTATTTGCGCCGGCGTCATCCTGCTCGTGGTGATCGTGCTCGTGCTGCCGCCCACCTTCCGGCTGTCCCGGGACCAAGGCGCCATTCCCAAGCTCCGGGCGGACCTCGCCACGCGCGATGGCAACCTCAGTCTCCTCCGGCAGGACCTGCAAGCCTTGGGCGTCGAAGCGAAGCGCCAAGTGCGCTGGGCGGATGTCCTCAACGCCTTCCGCCGCCAGACTCCGCCCACCATCAAGCTGCAGAAGGTCGAAGCGGGCTTGCCGCCGGCCCCGCCCGCGCCTCCTCCGGGCCAGACGCCGGTGCAAGGCGTCGCGGCGGGCGGCGGAGAGCTCAAAATCGAAGCCGTAACACCCCTCAGGGCGGGGCCCCCTCCGCTCCTGGAGATTGCGTCGTTCATGGGTGGCGTGCTGAAAGACCCGGCCATCGACCGGCGCTACCGGCTCAAGAGCTGGGAGCTAAAGCAGCCCGGGGGCGGCGGCGCGACCTCCGGCGAAGGGGCGCAACTGCAGATCCTGATCACGCTCTCGGAGAAGCCGCGGTGAGAGAGCGCCAGCTGGCCATTTTCTGGATAACCCTCGTGGTGGTCTTCACCGTCACGCTGATGGGGCTCCTGCAATACTCGCGCTCGCTCGCGACACGGAGCGTCACCGCCGCCGCCGAGGTCGCGCGCCTCAAGGCCGCGATCGCGCAGAAGGAGCAGGAAACCCTCGTGGAGATGAAGTCCAATTCGGCCATACTCCAGGAGATGAGCTGGACTGGGACAACGGGCGACCCCGTGGCTTTCCTTTCTCGTGTAGCCGATCTCGCCCAGGGCTCGCGTCTCCGCGTACTGGCCGTCGGCCCGCTCGAGCAGCAGGACACGCCACAGTTCAGCAAGTCCTGGCACGCGGTGACCGTGCAGGGTCCTTTCCAGGACCTCGTGGGTTTGGCCACGCGGGTAGAGAATGACCGGGGCACTCTCGAGAACGTGTCTATGGAGTCCCAGGCTGCCCCTCCGCCGGTCGCCGTGGCCGGTCAGCAGGCTCCTCCTTCCCGTCTCACCCCGGAAGTTCTTGCCCGTTTCAGGGTCACGGCCCTCCAGTTGACTCAGCAGGCTCGAAGGATCATCGACGACGCCGCCAAAGCGAGTGGCGTGACCCTCACTCAGCCTGGACCGCAGGCGGGGCTTTCCTTACCGGTGCCTTCGCCGACCGCCGAGTCCCGGGATCCCTTCTCCTTCGGTCCGTCCGCGGAGAGACCCCGCGAGACCGAGAGCGCCGTCCCGAAACAGGCTTTCGACCTGCAGGGGATTGTCGGGTTTCCCGGCGGCCATCTCGCGATCCTGAACAATCAGATCGTGAGGGTGGGCGACAAGGTTGGGGGGCACACGGTCGAGCACATCACGGACGCGGTGGTAGTGCTGCGCCAGCCCGATGGCACGCCGCGCCATCTCTCGCTCCCCGAGATCGGTGCGCCCCGTACCGTCTCCGCGCCCGGAAAACCGCCGGAGCCGGGACCGCCGCCGGCTCCCGTGCTGTCGTCTCCGGGCAGGCCGGGGTCGGCGGGAGAAACTTCGCCCGCGCTACGCCCCCCGCCCGATACCAGAATTCAGTCCGAGTTGAGAGGCCAGTCCGAGTTGAGAGGCCAGCCCGAGTTGAGAGGCCAGCCCGAGTTGAGAGGGAGGTAGAGTACGCCATGCATGCTCTGACACGAATCGTTACGGCGGCCGCTGCCGCAGCGCCTCTGCTGTGGATCTCGATCGCATTCTCCCAGGCCCCACCCGCCCCTCTGGATCCGACGATACCGAGCCCGCGCAGCCTCGATTGCTACGAGCGCCTGCCCACGGACACGGTGAACCTGGCCCT
>WNGE01003242.1_pt1 | contig 20566 bp, 15 predicted proteins | sample 5400651 | NCBI WGS metagenome assembly WNGE01 (sample SAMN13153370, study PRJNA577476) | soil metagenome | isolation source: 60 cm soil or saprolite under grassland replicate 2 | place: USA:California | collected 2016-06-15 | reverse complement strand
CGAATCGTTCGGCCCAGGTGAGCAGGTCGAGATGATCCGCGGTGCGGGTTCCCAGGGTGCGCTCGCCGAGCTTGCGGCCCAGTTCATCGACGGCAACAACGGTATGGCTGTGCTTGTGGGCGTCCACGCCGAGTACGACTATGGTCCTGTTCTCCTTTGCCAGAAGGGGAATCGGGACCGGTCGGTGGGCACACCTCAGTTGGGGCGACGCCACGCTCCTATCAAGCCACGCCGGCCGGTCCAGCGCGTCGAGGGCCGCACAAGTGGACCCGGAGCCTCGTGCTGCGTCGCGCCCACCCGGATCCGGCCGCGTGGGTGTTCATCGGCGCCACCGGCAAGCGCGGCTTCCGCTTCTGCGGCAGCCGCCAGCTGAGCGTCGCGCGGCAGGACATGACCCGCGCCGTGTACACCACGCTGACCGGTGACACCGGCTGACCGTTGCCGGCCACGCCGGGCGACCGGCGATCGAGCAGCCGAACGAAAGCGGGGCGACGACCTTCCCCAGGTCGTCGCCCCGCTTTTCGTGTGTGCGGCCCACGTCCGCGCGAGGGCGCCCGCCGCCCGCGGCCCGGTGCCCACCGACAACCGCCCGGTGACGCATCCCCCGAACCCCCGGCCACAACATCCGGTTGGGCGGCCCCCGACGCCGCCGGCGGCGACCCAACCGGGGGCGCCAGTTGGGTCAGTTGGGTCAGTTGGGTGCCGGCACCGGCCCGGGTGCTGAGTTGGGTACCCAACTGGAGCCCTTGGTGGGCAAGGAATCGCCACTGACCCGTGATCGGCAACACCCCGGGTCCCGCGGTTCCCCGCGCCACCACAGGGCTTCCGCGCGGGGCCGGCCGGCCGAGACGGCCGTGTTCACAACCGTCGCCCTTTCTCGCATCGTGAAGGAGCAAGGCTCCCACGGCCGCGCCCCGCCGCTCCTGCGGTGACGCCTCCCATCCGCTGCTCGCGAACGCCCCAGCCCGCTGGGGCGGGAGGTGTGAGGCACCCATGCACCGCAAACCCCACTACCGCAACGCCATCCAGCGTGCCGCGACCATCATCGCGGTCACCATCCCCACCCTGATCGCGGCGGCCACCCCCGCGGTGGCAAGTCCTGCGTCAACGGCCGACACCACCCCGCTTGCCGTCAACGACCTGCCCACGGTCATCGGCAACATGACCACCTGGGTCACCGGCATCATCGCCGCGGTCGCCACCCTGTTCCTGACCATCGGCGGCGCCCAGTACCTGATGGCCGGCGGTGACCCCGCCCAGGTGGAACGTGCCAAGGGGTCGCTCAAGAGCGCCGGGATCGGCTACGCCCTGGCCCTGCTGGCCCCGGTCATCCTGACCATCCTGAAGAACATCCTGGGCGGCTGAGGTGGACACCTACTTCAAGCACCTGGCCATCGCCCTGATCAACGGGGCGATCGGCTGGATGGCCTCAGCCGTCGTCGAGATCATCAAGATGATCTGGGGCCTGCTGTCCGGGACAGCGTTCACCACCCCCGACGTCAGCACCCTGCCCCAGGTGAGCACCATCGTCGGCAAGTCGATGATGGTGGTCAACGTCTGCTTCATCCTGGCCATCATCACCGCCGGCATCGTGGTGATGACCAACGGAACGGTGCAGTCCCGCTACGGCGTCGGTGAACTGCTGCCGCGCCTGGTCTTCGGGTGGATCGCCGCGAACTTCGCCATGCCGATCTGCCAGAACCTCATCTCACTGGCCAACGCATTCACGACCGGGTTGACCGGTGAGGGCGTGGACTCGAAGGGATCACTGGACCACCTGAAGGGCGTGGTGACCGACTCGCTAAAAAGCGCCCCGATCGCCCTGCTGTCGGTCATCATTGGTCTGCTCATCAGCGTCCTGACCGGGATGCTGCTGCTGACCTGGCTGGTGCGGCTCGGAGTGCTGATCTTCCTGGTCGGCATCAGCCCTGCCGCCCTGGCCTGCCACGCGACCCCGTTCACCGACGGCGCCGCCCGGCTGTGGTGGCGGGCGATGCTTGCCACCCTGGGCACAGTGGTGTTGCAGGCGATCGCGCTGCAGACCACCCTGTCGATCTTCCTCAGTCCCGCCGCGAACCTGCCCATGCTGGGCATCCCCAACGACCCCACCGGCACGCTGAATCTGTTCATCATCGTCTGCCTGCTGTGGGTCGTCATCAAGATCCCCAGCCTGATGCGCCGCTACGTGACCAAGGGCGGCGGCGGCCACAACGTCTTCGGCCTGATGCTGCGGATGGTCCTGGTCCAGCAGGCGACCAGCGTGCTGCGCATGCCGTTCCGGCGCGCTGGCGGCGGCCGGGCCGGCACGGCAACCGCCGGCAGCACTGGCGGCGGCGGACCCCGCGGCGGCCGACCCGGCGGTGGCGGTGGCGGTGGCGGATCCCGCGGCGGTGGCGGCCGGACCCGGATGCCGTACACCCTCGGCGGTGGCGGGGGACCCTCTCCCGCCGCCGGTGGCGGAACCACCAGCGGCGGCCCCAGCGGTCGCGGCCCCGGTGGCCGCGGGCCGCTTCCACCACCCCCGGCCGGTGCCGGGCCAGGCCGCGTCGGTGTGGCCTGGCCCACCGGCTGTGCGGTTCCCCCGTACACGGCGCAGCAACTCGCCGCCGGCGTCGACCCGGCCTCGCGGGCCGTGCCCAAGCGGCCGGCGCCCACGCCGCCGCGCTCGTCGCGACCGCCGATCCGCGCCGCCGGCGCCGTAGCCACCCCGCCGCTGGCCGGGCCTCGGCCGGTGATCCCGGCCGGGACGAATCCGGCCACCGCGATGCCGAAGACCCGGCCGGTGCGGCCACCGGTGCGCGGCCAGTGGAACACCCCACGCCGCCGCTGACCCTTCACCACCACTCGGCTGGGCGCCGGCACCAGTCGGCGCCCAGCCGAACCATTCCCGAGCCACAAACGCCGCGACACCAACCAACCCTCAGCCGTTAGGAGTCCACTGTGGACGCCGAAGAAGTTCACGCCCGGGTACCGATGGGCGCTTCATACTGCCTTCTCTGTAGTCGTTGTTTGGGTTCGGCGCGGTTCGGGCTTCCAGGGGCTTGCCCCGAGCGGTCTCGGAGTCGAAGGCTAATGCTCGCCTCGGCTGCCGTCTGTCAGGGAGGCCGGTACGGGAAGCCGCGGATCGCTGCCGTAGGCGTCGGCTGCCGGCCGCAACGGGCCTCCGGCCGCGCTGATGACCGCGACCTCGTCGAGCAGGTCGACGTCCGCGGGGTCCAGTTGGTCGTAGTGGACCGGGATGATGCCCCAGCTATCCCAGGGCAGGGTCTCGACGCGGTTGAGGTTGGCCAGGTCCCGCACGACATTGCCTTGGATCTCCCACATGCCGGTCAGACCCGCCGCGCTGGTACCGATGCGGTCCAGATCTCGCCTGCCGGCCCGGCCCTCCTGCCATGCCTGGCCACCGACGAGGAACGCGTCGCGCGGCACGTCCAGCGGGTCGACATCCGCGTCGGTGTATGTCCCTTTGGGGACGCCGGCGACCTGCGCGTCGACCAGGTGCCAACCGCGGTCGTCGGTCCAGACCTCGACTACCCAGTGGTCATCAAAGAAGCCGTTGGTGTCGGTGAAGTAGCCGGCGAAGCCGGCCCGCGCCCGGGCTGGAACACCGGCGTCGCGAAGCAGGGCGCAGAGCAGGACCGTGAAGTCCCGGCAGGTGCCGGCGAATCGCTCCTCGGGCCGGCGCTCGTCCAGCGAGCCGAGATGGCTCAGGATCGCCTCGACGTACCGAGTGTTCGCCTCGTCACGGCGCTGTTGAGGGAGCGCGAAGCCGAACCGCCAGGTCTGGTCGCGGTGGACCATTACACCGCCGATCACCCTGGCCAGTTCGGCCGGGTCGGCTGGCAGACCGGTGAGCAGGTGCTGTTTGGCGCCTGGCTCGGTGATGCGGCTGTGGCTGCGGTAGTAGTCGAGCTCATCCATGGCCCTGACGCTAGCCGTGCCGTACGACGGTTCTCGGGGGCTCATCGATGCAGTCGCGCATGGCCGGTGTCAGGCTGCTCGTCGCGCCGCGACGATGAGGAAGTTCGGCAGGTGGACGTAGGCGTCGATGCCCTCGGGGCCGTCGGCGGCGGCCTCGGGGGCGAGCCCGGGCTCGGCGACCTCCGCGACCTGGCAGCTGAGGCTGATGAGCTGGTTGAGGTACGTCGAGATGGTGCGGTGGAAGTCGACCCCACTGGGCCCAGGGATCTCGTACTCGGCAAGGTACCGGCGGGTGCGGTACTCGCCATGGTCGCGCCAGGTCGGCCACAGCCGCTCGAAGCAGGGGTGGTTGAGGGTGAACACGAACAGCCCGCCCGGCTTCAGCGCGTGCACGCAGGCGCGCATGGCGCCGGTCCAGTCCGGAATGGCGGGCAGGACCATGCTGGCGACCACGGCGTCGAACGGCGCGCCGAGGTCCGGCGGCGTGCACAGGTCGGCCTGCACGTACCGGATGTTGCGGGGCTGGTCGCGTTCCTTCTCGACGGCGAAGTCGAACAGCGACTGGCCCGGCTCGACGCCGACGACGTGGGCGCCGCGCTCGGCCAGCATCCGGCTGAGGTAGCCGTTGCCGCAGCCCGCGTCCAGCACCCGCTGGCCGGGAAGGTCGCCGAGCATGCGCAGCAAGACGGGGTTGATCAGGTGCCGTTTGGCGAAGTCGCCGTCGTGCGCCATCTGCTTCAGCACCGCGCGGGGCATCGACCCCCACTGCTGGATGGCCATGTCGTTGGTCCACTCGGTCACGATGTGCCGCCTCCGGTCCTCGTCTGGCAGATGCAGCTGGCCCGTTCACCGCGACGGGCCAGCAAGTGGGGACTCCGTCTCCGCTGTCCGCAGTGCCGGCAGGATCGGCTTGAGCCGGAACGAGCCTGTGACCTTCTGCCGGTAGATCTCCTGAGTGGCGGGGTCCCAGGGAATGCACCAGCGTCCGCTGGGGCCGCGGCGGGCGGGCACCTGACCGAGGCGAAGCCAGTTGTAGACCGCGTCGGCGGGGATACCGAGTTGTTCGGCGGCTTCTTTGACGCTGACCTCGCCATCCTGGACCGCTACCGTGCGCGGCCCGAAGACCTTGTATGCGTCCCGCACGCGGGCGACACCACCGGGGGTGAACGGCCTGCCCTTGCCCGTGGTCAGGCCGGCGGCGTTGAGCATCTCGGCGATCTCGGCGCTGGTGCGGGTGGAGCCGTGGCGGCGGACCAGTTCCAGCGCGGCGGTCGGGGTGCGGCCCGGGCCGGGGCGCGCGACAGTCAACTCGTCGGTCGCGCCGGTCTGCCAGCGCACCCCGATGCGCATGGTGTCGCTGTTGGGCTCAGGCAGCAGGGTGACATCGGCGATCAGGGTACGCAGCAGGCGTTTGCGGTCGCGCGGGCTGGTGGTCTGCGCGTGCCACAGCCGGGGCAGATCCGCGGCCAGGTCCCGCAGCGAGTCGGTGGCCGGCAGGGGCGGCTTGGCGGCCTTCGCGGTCGCCAGGGCCGCCTCGGCCTCGGTGAGCGCGGCGAGCTTGGTCTCCCATCGGGACTCCAGAGTCCTTGCCACCAAACGGTTTTCCGGCTCGACGTTGCAGAACGCCCGCTCCGCCCGGTCGGCTTCGTAGCGGGCGCGTTGCACCGCCAGCTCCGCGGCGCGGTGGGTGCGGGTGTGCCGGTCGGCGACCTCGTCGGCAGCAGCCAACGCCAACCCGATCTGCTGGGCGGTGACGGTGTTGAGGAACAGCTCACCCACCGCGCTGTCCACAGTGGACGCGTCGAAGGTGCGACACTGCGCGGTGCGGGCGGAGTCGCTGTCCGGGCAGCGGTAGCTGACCTTGCGATCGCGGCGGTCGTAGCGGGTGGCGACGCGACCGCCGCACACCCCACAGAAGATGATGCCCTGACACAACGCGGTACCTTCCCGCACCGGCCGGGCCCGCTTCTGGGTGTTGTTCGCCGCCAGCTTTGTCTCGATGACCAGGTACTCCTGCCACGTCAGGTAGCCCTCGTGGTGGTCCTCGATCAGCACGGTCCACTCCTCGCGGGCGCGCTTGCGGCGGGAGGTGCGCACGCTACCGTCGGGCTGCACCCGACGCACGTCGCGGGTCTTACCGAAGGTGTACGCCCCGGCGTACGTGGGGTTCTTCAGCACCTGCAGCACCCGGGCGTGGGTCAGCTTGCCCCACTTGAGTTTCCCGGCCCACGCCCCACCCAAGGCGCGTTGCGGGAACAACCTGCCGGTGGCGGCGAAGGCCCACACCACGCCTAGCGCGGAGCCGGTGCGGTGAAACTCGGCGAACAGGTCGGTGACCGCGGCGTGGACCTGCTCGTCGGGATCCTTGACGACGTTGTTGTCTTCGTCGTAGACGAACCCGACCGGCAGCGGATGGCGCAACTCGCCTCGGTGGGCCGCGGCCAGCTTCGCCCCATGCAATCGCCCCAAAAGGAAATGAAGTTCGATTTCCGACATCTGCCCCTTGAGGCCGAGCAGGATCCGGTCGTTGACGTTGGCCAGGTCGTACACGCCGTCGGTGTCGATGAGCAGCGTGTCTGTCAGCCGGGCGAGCTCCATCAGCCGGGTCAGGTCGGCGTTGGAGCGGCCGAACCGCGACACCTCCAGGCCGAACACCGCGCCGACCTCGCCCAGGCACATGCGGGCCACGATCTGCCGGTAGCCGTCGCGTTCGGACCCGAACCGGCCCGACACGCCCAGGTCGGCGTCGACCACGACGATCTGCTCGGCCAGCCAGCCCAGATCGGCGGCCGTGCCGGTCAGCTCGTACTGCCGGTTGGTCGACTCGGTGTTGAACCGCACCTGCGCCACCGTCGACTGCCGCACGTACACGATCGCCAGCTGGGACAGGTGCGAGCTGGTGATCTTCGCTGTCAGGTTCACCGGCGACCCTGCCGCGTAGCAGCGACTCGACCATGTTCGCCACCGCCATCACCGCCTGGTGGCGATCCCAGCCCGACATCCGACCCCGTTCCTGAACGCTGGCCCTCCTCATCGACCCGGGTCACACCGGTGTGCTGCTCGACCTTCGCTGGGTCAATCGCGTCGACCAGCGCCCGTGCGGCCGTCAACCCCTCGACAGCGAGCCGGTCGGACGAGGCCGGCACACCGCGGTCGGTCCACTCCTGGGCCACGGTGACCCGCCGCCTCCCCTCGACCTCACACACAAAGAACAGACCAATGCGCTTGCGCTGCGTAAACAGCACCACCAGGCGCTGCCCGTTCAAAGGATGGAAAGGGTGAGTGATCACCAATGAGTCCGAAGAATAACGTGACTGACGAGCCCTATGTGGCACGGGTTCCCGCCGACATTGAGGCACCCGACAAAATCGTGTGGGGCCTGGCCGCCCGGCAGGTCGCCATCCTCGGCGCCGCCGCCGCCCTGGGCTACCTGATCCTCAAATCCGTCGGCCGCGTCCTGTCGCTGCCCGCGGTGGCCATCATGCTCATCCCCCTCGCGGGGGTCGCGGTCGCGCTCGCCCTCGGGCGTCGTGACGGGCTGCCCCTGGATGCCTGGCTGTGGGCCGCCATCCTGCACCGCCGCACCCCCCGCCGGGCCGCCCCAGCCCCCGAAGGCGCCACCCGGGCACCCGCGTGGGCGCCCACCGTGGTGGCAGACGGGCCGCCGCCGGCGGTTCTGCGCCTGCCCGCGCAGGCGATCAGCGACGACGGGGCCATCGCCCTCGGCGAGGGCGGGGCGACAGTGCTGGTCGCCGCCACCACGGTCAACGTCGGTCTGCGCACCGGGGCCGAACAGGCCGCCCTGGTCGGCTCCTACGCCCGCTGGCTCAACTCGCTGACCGGCCCGGTCCAGGTGGTGGTCTCCGCGCAACGCGTCGACCTGACCAGCCACGCGATGCGGGTGGCCGACGCCGCCCAGGCCCTGCCGCACCCGGCCCTAGCCGACGCGGCGTTGGACTACAGCGACTTCCTGCTCGACGTCGCCGCCCGCCGCGATCCGTTGTGGCGCACCGTCACCATCGCGCACACCGCCACGGGTGAGCGCGGCGCCGCCACCGAGGCGATGCGCCGCGCCGAGCACACCGCCGCCACCCTGTCCACCCTCGGCGCCCAAACCCGGGTCCTGGACGGCGGCACCGCCGCGGCGGTGCTGACCGCCGCGGTCGACCCCTACCAGTACGCCGACGCGTCCTGGCCACGCACACCCGCGCACACCCCGGTCACCGCACCCCGCTTCGACGAGGAGCTCAACCCATGAAACGCAAGAAGAAGACCACACCCACCGAGAACGGCGCCCCCGGCAGGGGGCGCCGTTCTTCGTTTGACGGTGGTGACGACGCGGCGGTCCTGGCCGCGACGATCGGCCCGGCCGCGGTGGAATCCACGCCCCGCTACCTGCGGGTCGGTGACGGCTACACCGCCGTGCTCATCATCACCGGCTACCCGCCCGAGGTCGGCCTGGCCTGGCTGGACGCCCTGGTGGCCTGGCCGGGCCGGGTCGACGTGGTGCAGCACATCGAACCCATCCCCGCCGCCACCGCCGCCACGAGGCTGCGCCGGCAGCGGGCCCGGCTGGAGTCCAACCGGCGCCTCGACTTCGACAAAGGCCGCCTGGGTGACCCGGTCACCGACGCCGCCGCCGAAGATGCCGCCGACCTCGCCGACCGGCTCGCCCGCGGCGCCGCCCGGTTGTTCCGCGCCGGGCACTACCTGTGCGTCCACGCCCCCACCGAAGACGAACTCGTGGAGGCCGTGGCGGAGGTCCGCGCCGCCGCCGCGTCCGTGCTGCTCGACACGCAGCCGGCCACCTGGCGGCAGCTGCAGGGCTGGACCACCACACTGCCACTCGGCGTGGACTCGTTGCGGATGCGGCGGGTGTTCGACACCGACGCCCTCGCCGCCGCCTTTCCCCTGGCGTCCGCGGATCTGCCCGCACCATTGCCCGGCGAGGGGGTGCCCGCCGGTGGGGTGCTGTACGGGCTCAACAGCGCGTCCAACGGCATCGTCTGGTGGGACCGCTGGTCCTGCGACAACCACAACAGTGTGGTGCTGGCCCGCTCCGGTGCCGGCAAGAGCTACCTGGTCAAGCTGGAAACCCTGCGCTCGCTCTACGACGGGGTGCAGGTCTCCATCATCGACCCGGAGGACGAGTACCTGCGGCTGTGCGACGCCGTCGGCGGTACCGCCATCCAGCTCGGCGCCGCCGGCATCCGCATCAACCCCCTGGACATCCCGTCAGGGGACCGCCGCCCCGACGCGCTCACCAGGCGGGCCCTGTTCCTGCACACCCTCATCGCGGTGCTGCTGGGACAGCAGCCGCCACCGCAGGAGCGGGCCGCGCTGGATAAGGCCATCTCGGGAACCTATGCGCAGGCGGGGATCAGCAACGACCCGAACACCTGGTTTCGGCCCGCGCCGCTACTGCGCGACCTCGCGTCAACGTTGCAGCAGGCGGAGTACTCGGGGGCGCAGACCCTTGCCGCCAGGCTCTCCCCCTGGACGGAGGGCTCGTTCAAGGAGCTGTTCGACGGGCCAACCACGTTCCACCCACGCGGACACCTGGTGGTGTGGTCCACCCGGCAGCTCGCCGACGAACTTCGCGCCCCGGGCATGCTGCTGGCCCTCGATGCGATCTGGCGCGACGTCGACGTGCCCACCAGCGCCCGCGCCGACGGGCTCGGCTCCCGCCGCCTCGTCGTGGTCGACGAAGCCTGGACCCTGCTGCGCGAAGGCGAAGGCGCGAGGTTCCTCTACCGGCTGGCCAAGGCGGCCCGCAAGCGGCGTGCCGGGGTGGCGGTGGTCACCCAGGACGCCGCCGACCTGCTCGGCTCCGACCTGGGGCAGGCGGTCATCGCCAACGCAGCCACCCAGATCTTGATGCGCCAGGCGCCGCAGGCCATCGAGCGGATCGCGGAGACGTTCAGCCTCACCGGCGGTGAGGCACGGATGCTGCTGGCGGCTGGGCGGGGTGAGGCGCTGCTGCTGGCCGGTTCGCACCGGGTGGCGTTCCAAACCGTCGCCTCCGCGCGCGAACACCAGCTCTGCGCGGGCCTGGCCGACCTCATCGACGACGCCGACCGATAACCCGCCTTCCTCCCAACACCTTCCCGGCCGTCCACATCGGACCGTTCACCTGGAGTGTTCCATGCCACCCACACCTGCACCATCCCCATCGCGGTCGGTGGACCCCAACATGGTGCCTACCGCACCGCACTCCCACCTCGTCGACCTCATCCAGGCCGCCGCCGCCTGGGCCGCACACCGGCCCTGGCTGGCAGCGGTCCCGATCGCCCTCATCGCGGCCGGCACCATCGCCGCGGCGCGGGTCCGTACTATGCGGCACCGGCGCCTGGCCCTGCACGCCCGGCAGGTGCTGATCACGCCACCGCCGGAGGTCGACCCGGCTGGCGCCACCGCCTGGTGGGCCAACCTGTACGAACTCCTTGCCCCGTCCCGCCGCCGCCGGCTCATCTATGGCACGCCGCACGTGGCGATGGAGTACCGGTGGGCCGGCCGCGAACTGACCATCCACGTGTGGCTGCCCGGCACCGTCCCCGCCGGGCCGGTCGCCGCGGCCGTGCGCGCCGCCTGGCCCGGCGCGTCGGCCACCATCGCCGACGCCGGCGCCCCGGTCCCCGTCCCCACCGACACCAACACGGTGCGAGACGAGGGCGGCGTCCTGGCCCCCGCGATGCCGGCCTGGTACCCCCTCGAAGTCGACCACGACACCGACCCCACCCGGGCCCTCGTGGCAGCCGGCGCCGGCCTTGCCTCGACCGAGCGGGCCTGCGTGCAGATCCTGGCCCGGCCCGCCGCACCCCGCCGCGTCACCCAGGCGCGGCGGGCCGCCGCCGCGCTACGCACCGGCCGCCCACCCGGCGGCCTGCTGGATCCCACCGCGTGGCTGCGCGGCGGGCTGAACCTGCTCACCGACGTCATCACGCCAACCCGCAGCCGCACCGCGGGAACCGTCGGCTACGGGCGGGCGATGCCACCGGATCCGATCCGCGACCACGATGCCCGCCCGGCCCTCGACAAGACTCTTGCGCCGCAGTGGGAGGTCGGCATCCGCTACGCCGTCGCCGTCCACCCCGACCGCGGCGCCGACCCCGACTCCGAGGCGATCCGCCGCCGCCTGGTCACCCTCGCCCACGCAATCGCCTCCGCGTACGGCATCTACACCGGCCGCAACCGCCTGCGCCGCCGCACGTTGTCCAGCCCGGCCGCCGTCCTCGCGCAGCGGCGCTTCTCCCGCGGGTTTCTGCTGTCCGCCGACGAGCTGACCGTCCTGGCCGCGCTGCCCACCGACGTGGCCGTCCCCGGCCTCGACCGGGCCCGAGCCAAGGCCGTCCCCGCCCCGGTCGCCGTACCCACCGGTGGGCGCGGCACCAAGGTCCTCGGCAGGGCGGAGGTCGGCGGCCACTCGGTGGCGCTGCGCGTGGCCGACGCACGCGAACACATCCACCTGCTCGGCGCCACCGGCTCCGGCAAGTCCACCGAGATGACCCACATGGTCCTCGACGACGTCAAAGCCCACCGCGGCGTCGTGGTCATCGACCCCAAAGGCGACCTCGCCCAGGACATCCTGGATCGGCTACCCGCCACCGTCGCCGACCGCCTCGTCCTGATCGACCCGGACCAGGAACGCGGCGCCCAACTCAACCCGCTGTCCGGGCTGGACGACGACCTCGTCGTGGACAACATCGTCAGCATCTTCTCGAAGATCTTCCAGAGGCACTGGGGGCCGAGGATCGACGACGTGCTGCGCGTCGCGTGTCTCACCTTGATGCGTAAGGCCAACGCCAGGCTGACGTTGGTACCTCCACTGTTGAACGACAAGCAGTTTCGGGCGGCGTTCACCGTCGACCTCGACGATCCCGAGGGCCTGAAAGGCTTCTGGGAGTGGTACGAGGCCACCCCGCCGCCCTTGCGGGCGCAGATCATCGGCCCGGTGCTCGCAAGGCTCCGGGCCTTCTTGTTGCGGGACTTCGTCCGCGACACCCTCGGCGTCGCCCATTCCAGCTTCGACATGGGCCGGGTGCTCGACGGCGGAATCCTCATCGCGCGCCTGCCCAAGGGGCAGATCGGGGAGGAGACCGCGAAGCTGATGGGCAGCTTCGTCCTCGCCTCCGTGTGGCAGGCGGCCACCGCCCGCGCCCGCATCCCCGAAGACCAGCGCCGCGACGCCACCGTGTTCATCGATGAGGCGCACAACGTGCTGAACCTGGCCGGGTCGGTCGGGGACATGCTCGCCGAGGCCCGCGGCTACCACCTGTCACTGGTCCTCGCCCACCAGAACCTCAGCCAGCTACCACGCGAAACCCAACTGGCGCTTAGCGCCAACGCACGCAACAAGATCTTCTTCAACTGCTCACCGGAGGACGCGCACCAGCTGGCCCGGCACACCCTGCCGGAACTCGATGAGCACGACCTCAGCCACCTCAACGCCTACACCACCGCCAGCCGCCTGGTCGTCGGCAACCGCGAGACCGCGGCGTTCACCATGCTCACCCGCCGGCCGCTGCCCATCCTCGGCGAAACCACCGCACTGCGCCAAGCCGTCGCCCGCCCCAACACCGACGATGAGCCCACCGGTGTCGAGCAAATGGCCCGACGCTCACGCGGCGGCAAGCCCCGCCAGTAACACCGGCCGGCGACGCAAGTCCCGCCGCGCGCGCCTGTACCCCGGCTGTTCGAACACCGAGACGCAAAACCCGGTGCTGATCCGCCGCATCCCCACGCGAGCCCCACGACGCCCACGGCCCGGCCACACCCCACTGCAGGACACCGGCTGACACCAACGCGTCCCACACCAGCCTGACCGAACTCAGGCACCCGCACCGAACCCTCGCGGGTCGCGGGCGGCAAGGCGGACGCACCGGCGGGTCAACCCCCGGGCGCACCCGCGTGCCGCCCACCCGCGCTCCACCGTGCCCAACGGCACCCAACCACCCTGGTAGGACCCCATGCCCCAGCACCCGCGCCAACCCCGAAATATCCCTCTGGGGGATATCCCCCGACCGGGGGAGGCCCGTTCCCGGCCGGCGGCTACCCCCCGCCGGTCTTCCACCCCCGACGACCTCCTGGCCATCTCCTGGCGCCTGGAACCCCGCGACTACGTCCTGGCCCATCTGCTGGACCAGCACCGGTTCCTCACCACCGACCAGATCGCCGCCGTCCTGTTCAGCTCGCCACGCACCTGCCGCAACCGGCTCAACGTCCTGCGGCAGATGGGATTCGTCGACTGGTTCATGCCAGTCCACCCGGTCACCGGCCGGCTACCGGTGCACTGGGTACCCGGGCGGCTGTCCGCCCGGTACGTCGCCCTGTACCACGGCAAGCCGGCACCCAGCATCCGGGCGCTGCGCGACGCACGCGACGCGTACCCGTCCGCGGCCACCCGCGTCGGACACCTCATCCACGCTGACGGTGTCAACCAGTTCTTCATCGACCTGCTCGCCTACGGACGCAAACACCCGCAGGCCCGGCTGACCCGGTGGTGGTCGGCCGCCCGCACCCACGAGACGGTGGACCACAACACCCGCCCCGATGGGCACGGCGTCTGGTGCGACGGCGACGACGAGGTCGCGTTCTTCTTCGAACACGACACCGGCACCGAGTCGCACCCGACCCGGGCCGAGAAGCTCGACGGCTATCGCACCCTGCAAGTCAAAGGCCCGACCTTGCCGGTGCTGTTCTGGCTGCCCACCAGCACCATCGAGGCGAACTTCCACCGGCACCTGGCCCGCACCGGCACCCGCGGCGTCATCGTCGCCACCGCCAGCCGCGACCACGCCGTCGAGCACGGCGGATCCGCCGGGCCGGTGTGGCACCTGGTCGGCGACGGCCGCCGCCGGCTGTACCTGGCCGAACTGCCCGGCCCGGTCGGCGACGGCGGCGCCTACCACCCCGGGCCACCGCAGCCGGACGAGGACCCGCTGTTCCTGCTGCGCGACGACGAACCGTCCACACCGGACTGACCCGCCTGTTCCTGCTGCCGCGGTCCGCGTGAGCGCGCCGGGGCACCCAACTGACCCAACCGCCCCACCCAACTGACCCAACCGCCCCACCCAACTGACCCAACCGGCCGCCGTTCCGCACGCCCCTGCCGGGCGTCGCGGGCCGGGGGCCATCTGCGTTTGCGGCCCGGAATCCGGCCAGGACTGCCGCGCCCGCCTCACCACCCCCGCTGCCTCCCATCAAGGGGATCTTCATGTCTTCATCTGCGCCACCGCAGGGCGGTGTACCACGCCCGAAGCGGCTACTGACCCAAAACCGTGAACTGAAAGCGATCGGCGTGTGGAACTGGAGCCTGCCGGCCTGGGCCGGGCGGCTACCCGACGGCCGCACCTACAACGCCTGCCCGTCCGCCGGCATCTGCGCCCAGGTCTGCTACGCCCGCAACGGCAGCTACCTGTGGCCGGTCGTACGCAACCGCCACCAGCAGAACCTGATGTTCGTCTTGGACGACCTGCCCGGCTGGGAGCAGGCGATGACCGCCGAGTTGGGCGCCGCCCGCTTGCGCGGCGCCTGGATCCGTATCCACGACGCCGGCGACTTCTTCAGCGACGACTACCTGGGCGCGTGGCTGCGGATCTGCCGCAACCGGCCCGACGTCAACTTCTACGCCTACACCAAGGAAATCTCCCGGTTCCGCCGCCTCGTCGAACCCGACCCGCCACCCAACTTCCTGTGGGTCTACTCCTACGGCGGCGTCGAAGACCACCTGCTGGATGCGCAGGTCGACCGGGTCGCCGACGTCTTCCCCGACGAGCAAGCCATCGCGGCGGCCGGCTGGTCCTCCCAGGAAGCCTCGGATCTACTCGCCGTGCTCGGCCCACGGCTTGTCGGCATCCCCGCCAACCACATCCCGCAGTTCCTGCGCCGCATGCACGGCCGACGCTTCAGCCAGTGGCAGCGCGAGGCCGACACCGAACGCGCCGCCCGCCACCACCGGCATCGCCTCGCACCGACCACCCCGCGTGGTAGCGCAGCCGACCGCTCGGCCCAGCCACCCGCCGCCTGAACGCGCGGCACGCCCGCACGCCGAGGAGCAACAGGCACCCAACTGACCCAACTGACCCAACTGGCCGGCAGCCGGCCGGCACCCAACTGGACCCGGCCGGCACACAACTGCCCAGCTCAGCACCCTTGCCCCCGATCCGCCGCATGATCAGGGCCAGTTGGGTGGCCGCTCTACGGTGAGAGCTTCTTTCAAAGAACCCCCAAGGCACCACCGCACCACCCAGGCGCACGCTCGCCACGGCAGGGACACCGCACCCGCCCACCCGCCACAGGCCGGTCGGCCGCGACCATCCCACCCGGCTCGACGCCCACCCGCACCACCGCACCGCCACCGGCCCTGGCCGGAGCGCACCACCCTCGGCCGCTTGGCCGAACTGCACCACCCCCGCGGCATTTCCCGCCGCGATCCGACCGCGCTCGCGGTCGCCCGGGTCGCCTTCGACCCCAAGGACCGACCCCGACACGGGTCAATCCCCGCGCGTGCCGCGCGCACCCAAGCCCGACCCCGCCAGGGTCCGGTTCCGCGCGCCTGCGCACCACACCTACGTGAAGGAGGAACCGCCATGCGCGTCTCGCGTACCACGTCCACCGGCACCAGCCGGCCGCACCTGCCCACCCGCACCGTGGGTACCGCAGTCGTGTGCCTGCCCGAAGCCACCGCACCCGCGAGCCTCGCGGCACAAGCCGCCGCCACCCTGGCGTCTCGGGGCCTTCGCGCCAGCGGCGTGCTGCCGCACTTCCTGACCCGCACCCACCGCACCGGCATACTGGTCGACCGCTGGAACGGCCTGACCTCCGGTGGGCCCATCCGGCTGCTGGACCTGGACGGCATGCGCGCCCGCGCCGCCGCCGGCGCCGCCGCCGAGTGGCTGCTGTGGCAGCAAGTTGTCGCCGGCACCCGACCGGCCCAACCGTTCTGGGCGTTTGTCGACCGCCACCACGCCGACCCTCGGCGCTACCCCCTCGACCGGTCCCAGGCCGACTACCTGGCCCAACCGCGGGTCCTGGCGATGACGGCGTACAACGCCGTCCCCGGGCGTCCCAGCCCGCTGCCCACCGGGCACCTGGAAGCGTTCCAGGCCGGCTACGGCGCCTACGTGAACCTGGCCTGGCTGGCCGCGGTCCCCGGCGACGGGTTCGCCCCACAGCAAGGGGGCTGGCTCACCACCCGCAGCCAGCGCCTGGCCGACCTCCTGGACTACCTCGCCATGGCCAACAACCACCTGGCCCAGCTGCCCCGCAGTAGCCACCTCGTCGCCGTGGCCAGCCCGATCTGAACCACCACGGCACAACACGCGCACGCGCGCCCATCCCGGGCGCGCGTCGGCGCCATTCAACTCCAAGCCCAACCCATGTGAAGGAGGCACCAAACCGCCATGACCACCACCCGGCTGACGTTCGATCTGGACACGGTCTGCCAACTCGTTATCTCGGGGTGAATTCTGGCTCTCAGATACGTGAGGCAGCGTCTACTGGGATCACGTGTCCTTCACATATCCGGGATGTGGTCAGGCACGTCGGCTCGCTGTTGGTGGCCCACAGTTCAATCCACCGGGTCTGGCCACTCATGGTGCGGCAGCAGCTCCCGTAGCCGGACCGACCGCTCACGGCCCAAGACCACCTCGGTGTCGAGGTTGAACACATCGATCTGGCGGATGAACTCCCGGCACCGACCGCACGGCGGCAGCACGTAGAGCCGACCGGTCTCGTCCCTCCACACCGCGACGATCCGCGCGACCCGGTACTCCCGCGAGGTGACCATGGCGGCCACCGCCGCGTGCTCGGCGCAGAAACCGGTCCCCGAACCGGTGTCGATGCACACTCCCAGATACCGGTTGCCCCCGGTGGTGACCAGTGCCGCCGCCACATTTCCGAGCAGCCGACCATCCACGGCATGCGGGTTGAGCGTTGCCTCGGCGGCCCGGATCAGCTCCTCGTTCAACGCCACCGTCATCGACGGAACGTACCAGGCCGCCAATCCGCAGCAACCCTACCGACCCCGCAAGGTCGGATCCCGAACTCATCGGCGCGCAGCCCGACACCCGCGCCGCCGGGCCACCCCAGCGGCCCTCGCCGCGCCCGTTGTTCATAAACAGCTCGACCGTCGTCGGGTGCTAGATCAACAATGTTGACCTGCAGCCCGACCATGTCGACGCACGACGGCCGGGACACCAGCGGACAAGTCGCAGGTCAGCCTGGTCGGGCCGGTTCATCGTCGGCCCGTCCCGGGCTGGACCTCAACCTGAACTCATGACCGGGAATCGAGGTTGACGCGTGTTGTTGAAGTACCGCGCCGAACGCGCGGTCTTGCCGGACGGGTCGGTGTCGTGGGTGGTGGCCGATGCCGACTACCGCTTGCATGCCGCGGGCTGCGCGTTCCTGGCAGGGCTGCGCGGCGCGGACCGGTCGGTGAACACCGAACGCGTTTACGCCGGCCGTGTCGCCCTGTTCCTTGGCTGGTGCACTGCGGCCGGGTTGGACTGGACGCGGGTGTCGCTGGGCCAGATGGTGGGGTTCAAGCGGTGGCTGGTCGAGGCCCCGCTGCCGCCGCGCCGCCGCGACGGAACCGGTCCGGTCCCGGTTCCGCTCGCCCAAGTCGGCGAACGCGGTGCTGGGCACGGTATGCGAGTTCCTGCGGTTCTGCGCCAACCAGGGCCTCGGGGTGCCGGTGGAGGTGGCCCGCCGGTTCTACGAGCCGCGCTACCTCACCCACCCGCCGGCCGGATTCGAGGCCGGTGAGGACGGCCAGTTCCGGACGGTGCGCTCCCGGCTGCTGGCGTTCACGTCGGCCGAGGAGCCGTACGCGTTCGTCGACCCGGCACTGGTGCCGGTCCTGGTGGACGCCGCCGGCAACCCACGGGACCGGTTCCTCGTCGCGCTGCTCGGCGTGACCGGCATGCGCATCGGTGAGGCGCTGGGCCTGCACCGCTGCGACATGCATCTGTTGGGCGACTCCCGGCTGCTGGGCTGCCCGATACCGGGCCCGCACGTGCACGTGCTGCGGCGGCGGAACAACACCAACGGCGCGCTGGTCAAGACCCGCAAGCCCCGCTCGATCCCGGTGACCCCGAACGTGGTCGACCACTACGCCGACTACGCCTGCGAACGGGCCCGGCTGCTGCCCGACGACGGCGGCGACTTTGTGTTCGTCAACCCCTACCGGCCGCCGCTGGGCGAGGGCATGAGCTACCCCAACGCGAAGGAAATGTTCGACCGACTCGCCGCCACCACCGGGATCACGGTCCGGCCGCACCTGCTGCGACACACGGCCGCGACCACGATGCGCAAGGCCGGCGTGGCCCGTGATGCGATCCAGGCCGTGCTCGGCCACGTCTCGCCGGTGTCGATGCAGCCATACCTGCACACTGACGAGGCGGAGAAACGGGCTGCGGTCGAGCAGGCCGCCGCGTGGGCGGCGAAGCGTCGGTGAGCGGCGGCGTGTCATCACCGCTGGCGGTGGTCCATCCGCTGCCTCCCGCACCGTGCGATCAGGACGGGTGGAGGACCTGGCTGCGCCAGCAGCTGATCACAGACTGGCGTGCCGGCGAGCGGGACGCCACCGTGTGGCTGTTCACCCGTGACCCGAACAACCCGGCGACGAACTGCGGCGTATGCGCGGTGCAGTCGTGCGACAGCGTCACCAACGGCAGGACGCTGTGCGCCTCATGCGAAAGGGCGCGCCACCGCAGCGAGATGGACCGCGACACGTTCATCCGGCAGCACCGTCCATCGACGTACAAGCGGCACATTGGTCGCGCGGTACCGCAGTGCATCGTGGTGCACGACCGTGCCCGATGCGAACGCGCATCGACGCGGGGGAGCTCCGGGCTCTGCCTGTCCCACTACTCGATGTGGCGACAGCGCGGAACCGGGCTGTCAGCGCAACAGTGGGCCGCTGGCCGGGCCCGCCCGCTCGGGCGGCTCGACCCGTGCTTGGTGCCCGGTTGCCCGCGGCAACGGCGCGTCTCGGTGCCGCTGTGCCAGCTCCACCTTGACCGATGGCGCAGGGACCACCCGACCGCGCCGGCCGACAACACCGACTGCACGACATGGGCCGCACGACAGTTGCCGTACCTGGCCGCGCACCAGTTCAGCCTCACCCCACTGGCCGAGACGGTCCGCGTCGAGGTTCTCTACGGCCTGCAGCGTCGTGACAGCGCCGGCAAGAGCATCGACGTCGGCGCGGTCCGGCATCCGCGTCGGCGGATTCAACTGGTCGTCGCAACACCTCGAGTATGGAGGTGTCGATGGGCAGGCCGGCGGGGTGGATGAAGGCGTTGACGGGCAGGTCGCCGATGAAGTCGCCGGGCAAGCCGTCGCTGCGGCGGGATGTCGAGCGCTTGTTCTGGCGCGAGATCGCCAAGGGCCTTACGAGTGAGGAAGCTGGGGTCGCGGTCGGCGTGTCGCAGGCGGTTGGCAGCCGCTGGTTCCGGCAGCGTGGCGGGATGCCGTTGTTCATGGTTTCCCCGGTCACGGGACGGTATCTGTCTTTCCCTGAGCGGGAGGAGATCGCCACGCTGAACGCCCAGGGCGTCGGGGTGCGCGAGATCGCCCGTCGGCTGGGCCGTGATCCGTCGACCATCTCCCGGGAACTGCGCCGCAATGCGGCAACCCGGGGCGGCAAGCTCGACTACCGCGCCTCGGTCGCGCAGTGGAAAGCGGAGCTGCTCGCCCGGCGCCCCAAACCAGCGAAGCTGGTCGCGAACGATCGGCTGCGTCAGTACGTGCAGGAGCGACTTTCGGGCCAGGTTCGCTACCAGGACGGCAAGCCGGCGTCGGGGCCGGTGGCGGCGCCGTGGAAGGGGCGCAACAAGCCTCGGCGTCAGGACCGGCGATGGGTCAGCGCGTGGAGCCCGGAACAGATTTCTCAGCGGCTGCGGATGGACTTCCCGGATGATGAGTCCATGCGCATCTCGCACGAGGCGATCTACCAAGCCTTGTTCATCCAGGGGCGTGGTGCGCTGAAGCGGGAACTGGTCACCTGTCTGCGTACCGGGCGGGCGTTGCGTGTTCCCCGGGCCCGTTCCCGTCAACGGGCAAGCGGTCACGTCACCCCCGAAGTGATGATCAGCGAACGGCCCGCCGACGCCATGGACCGGGCCGTGCCCGGGCACTGGGAAGGCGATCTCATCATCGGAACCGACAGGTCCGCGATCGGCACGCTCGTTGAGCGGACCACCCGCTTCACGATGCTGTTGCATCTGCCCCGGATGGAGGGCTACGGCGTCGAATCGCGCGTGAAGAACGGCCCGGCGCTGGCCGGCCGCGGCGCTGAAGCCGTCCGGGATGCGATCGCTGCAACGATCGTCACCTTGCCCGAACAGTTGCGTCGGACGCTGACCTGGGACCGCGGGAAGGAACTTGCCCAGCACGCCAGGCTGAGGATCGACACCGGTGTTCAGGTCTACTTCGCCGATCCGCACAGCCCGTGGCAACGCGGCACGAACGAGAACACCAACGGACTGCTACGTCAGTACTTCCCCAAGGGCACGGATCTGGCCCGCTGGAACCGGGACGACCTCGACGCCGTGGCCGCCACGCTCAACAGCCGGCCGCGCAAGACACTCGACTGGAAGACGCCAGCCGAAGAACTCAACGAACTGCTACTCTCCTTGCAAAC
>WNGE01002893.1_pt1 | contig 20566 bp, 16 predicted proteins | sample 5400651 | NCBI WGS metagenome assembly WNGE01 (sample SAMN13153370, study PRJNA577476) | soil metagenome | isolation source: 60 cm soil or saprolite under grassland replicate 2 | place: USA:California | collected 2016-06-15 | reverse complement strand
CAATCCGAGGGGCTACTTCGCCAGCGGTCTGGACCAGTGCGTTGTAGCGCTCTTCCACGAGGCCCTCCAACGCGGCCTCTACCGCAATGACATCGTCGAGGTTGAAGCCCAACCGCTGTCGCATCGATCCTGCGAGATCGTCGTAGATGGCGTGGGCCAAGTCCCTTGCGTGATGTTCATAGGCAGGGCCGCGCACGTTCAGCCATTGGCCCCTGGATGTGTATCGCACCTCGCTGAGTTCCTCGGGCGCCTCCATGGCCAAGCCTTCGGAAAGATTGAGCAGGTGCGCGACGTCAAAGACCTCGTCCACGCCGTCGATGACCGACTGGACGAGATCAGGGGGCGGGGGATCGTGCCCACCACGCGTCTCGGTGGTTGCGAGGAGCCCTGCGAGGAATTCGACCTTGGCCTCTGATCCCTCAGCTGTCGGTTCGAAGTATTCGCCCCAGAAGATCATGATGTGCGTCGCGACGAATCGCGCCAAGACAGCGAGACCGTTCAATTCGGCCAACAGGGACCTCACACGGCGAACAGCGTCCGCGAGTTCCTGGCGATATCTCGGCGGGGAGGTCTTAAGGAGTGCTAGCAATCGCTCGTGGTCCTCCTTGGAAAGCGCACCCTTGAACATGGCGTCATGGCCCACCATCGAGGTCTCCGTGGCGCGCGATAGCAAGCGGGAAATCTCGTCCTCCCGCAGCGCGAATCGGGACTTAAAGGATTCGTGCTGCTGGCGGATTGCCTCCGCTGGGGCAGGATGACGAGTTCCGGAGGGCGAAGCGGGCGATCGTCTATGGGGCTGGCGCCTCTTCGACTTTTCCACGCCTCAAGGTTAACCGAACACGTGTTCGGCACCAAAACGTCCCAACGCCGCCGGTCGGACGCGGGGCGGCTTGTCCCACTTTCGGCCTTCGCCTCTACCCTATCCCGTCAACGCCACCGGTTTGGCGTCCATTCGCGTGTCGCCCTCGGCTGCCCGTTCCCGGGCTTGGGCATGGGTCCTTCCCCGCGTCCCCCAGCTGGCTATCGGTCGGGGCCGGGCTCTCCCCCCCTTTCCCCTGGTACTTCCGCCGGCGTCCGTTCGCGTGGCACTGGGGCCGGCCCCCGGGCCGTTTGCCTCGGGGTGCGTCAGCGGGGGCCGCCTCCAAGAGAGCGCACCCGCGTTGATTCAGCCGACCACGGCGGCGGGAGGGGGTAAGCGGCTCTCCTCAGAGCTGTGGCGATGGGACGGCGCCTGTGCTGTCCATATCGCCTTCGGCTGGCGTCCCGATCCGGAGAACCTCCACCCGGCCGATGCCTTTCAGATCAACAATCTCCGGACTGCTCGCCGTCCCTCTCATCTCCAAGAGTTCGGCCGTCTTCCTGAAAACGGTCGGCCCGAGGACGATCTCCCCACCTCGTGCGAGGGCCTGGAGCCGGGCCGCCATGTTGACGGTCTCTCCGACGCAGGTGAAGTCAACGGCGTCGGTGAGGCCGATGTGGCCCGCCAGGGCCATCCCCGTCTCGATCCCGATGCCCACGCCGAAACTCATATCCCGGAGCCGCTCCTGGAGGGCGAGCGCAGCCTTGACCGCGTCCTCGGCATGGCTGACCCTTGGGGACGGCACATTGAACAGCACCTTCATGCCGTCGCCGAGGAACTGGTCCACGACCCCGAAATGCTCGTACATCGCGGGGGCGGCGGAGTTGAAGAACTCCCGCATCATCTTCAGGAGCTCCTCGTTGGAGCTTTGCCTCGTCCGCAAGGTAGACCCCCGAATGTCAGCGAACAGGACGGTGACGACCGTGTCTTCCGCGCCCCGGATCTTGGACTCGCACCGGTTGCAGAGCTGGGGGTTCTTGTCGTACGGATGGATCCCCCGTACTCGCGAGAAGGCCGCCAGCGGACCGCGGATAGGGACCCGGCAGGTCTTGCACCTGTCGAGCAGGAGGGGTCCGGGGAGAAGGCCTGTGGCGGCGGATGAAACCGCAACCGTGGGTGGCCCTTGGACGTCTGCATCGTATTCCTGAACCCGCTCCACTTGCGTGTTGCGGGCCACGATCAGCACGAGCTCCACGTCTCCGTCGTTCACCACGACGTGGGGGGCGTTGGGGGGCACGTGGATGCAGTCGCCCGGCTCGATCGGGACGGAGCGGTCGACTTTGGGACCGATCAGGAAGCGCCCCCTTCCAGAGGCCACGTAGAGGGCGGACTCGCAGTTCGTGTGGATATGGGCGGAGCTTCGAAGCCCCGGTGGAAGCCTGCTGATCCCCATGAAGATCTGCTCGGAGCCGACGGTGTCGGCGGAAATGGCAGCGGCCCGGGTCATGCCTCCCGAGGCCACTCCGGCCTGAAGCTGATGCCGCTTCACCACGCTGATCTGATGGGCAGGATCGGGGCTCATGCGTTGACCGTACTGCCGGCTGCCAGGATCGACAAGACATGGCCGTGCGGAGTCACCTCCCTGACCCCCTTCACTGGAACCCCCCCCTCTTCGCGCCCCGCGCGGGCAGGCTTAGACCCGTTCGATGCTGGGTTCGGTTGTCGCGGTCGTGGACGCGAGCTCGACCCGCTCGGTCCACGGCGTGGCGTTGAGTCCGGCGAATATCTCGCCCGCCTCCGCCAGAAGCCCCTCCGCTTCGTCGGTACGCTCCCGCGCCACCAGCCACTCGGCGTGCTCGAAGAGCGTTACCGCGAGGTCGAACGGGGTACCGAGCTCTCGGAACCCCTGCTCCGCTGCAAGGAATCCTGGCTCCACGCTTTCGGCATCGCCGCCCAGGGCTGCCAGACGCGAGGCGAACCTGGCTGCATGGGCGCGAAGGAACGGCGTGACCTGACCCGGCCGGGCTCGCCGGACGAGCCCAAGGAGCTCCTCGGCCTTCGCGGCTTCGCCGACGTCGAGGGCTGCCTCGACCGCCTCCACGAGGGCCTGCTTCACCAGCGCACGCGTCAGCCCGAGGTGGGCAACGGCGGCCAAGCCTTGCTCCGCGGTGGCCAGTGCCTCCGCCGAGTTGCCCTCAGCCCGCGACAATCGTGCGTGGCCGAGGTCGTAGGCCAGCCGTGTCTCCGGGTTGTCGCTGTCTTGTCCGGGCAAGGCTGTGAGGAATCCTCGGGCCCGTCCCAGACGGCCTCGATGGATGAACACCGGGATGAGATCGGCGAGCCCGGCGGCCGCCCATGCGATGGAGGGGAGCTCCGGGGCCGCCAGGGCTTCCTCGGCCTGCGCCTCCGCCTCGTCCCACCGCCCCGCGCGGACCAGGTCGATGATCCCCCCAGCGAGCCAACCGAGCTCTCTGGGCCGATCCCCCGTGCGGCGGGCAAGGACGATCGATTGATTCCCGACCTCGATGGCCTCGGCGAACCGGTCCTGCGACTCCAGCACCACGCCCAGGTTGTTGTAGGCGCGGAGCGCGGCGCCCGTGAGGCCATTGTCCAGCGCCACCTCGAGGGCGTGCCGCAGCAGCGTTCCCGCCTCTCGAAGACGCCCGCGATTCGTCAACGCGATCGCTCGGCTGGCCAGGGCTTGGCAATAGACCTCGGGAAGCTCCAGGTGTTCGGCCAGCTCCAGGGCCTCCTCGAGCGTCGGGGCGGCCTCGTCGTACCGGCCGGCGACGGCGAGGAACCTGCCGAGCTGACCGGCGACCAGGGCGACGTCCGGATCGGGCTCCTCACCGGAGAGGACCGCATGTGCCCGGCTCATGCGCTCGATGGCCTGCTCCAGATGGCCCTGGGTGAACTCGACCTCGGCCAGCCGGGCCTGGACCCTGGCCGACTGGTGGGTTTGCCCGGAATCCTCGAACAGGCCGGTGGCCTCCTCGTAATGGGCTGCGGCCTCTTCGGCCCGACCCAATGTCCATGCCATCTGGCCCGTCCGCTCCGTCAGCTCGGCCCGCTCCAGGGCCGAACTCGTGAGCTCGGCCGCCTGCTGGAAATAGGACTGGGCCTCGGCCGAGGCGGCCAGCGATGCCGATCGCTCGGCGGCCCGGATCAGCATCCGTCGAGCCTGCTCCCCGATCGGCGCCGCGTCGTCGGCGTCCGGGGCCAGCCGGTACGCCTCGAGCAGGTGGGAGGCCACCACCTCCACGATCTCCTCCTCGTCCTCCCCCCACGCTCGTACGAGGTACCCAGCCACCTTCAGGTGCTTGTCCTTGCGATCCTTCCTGGCGAGGGTCTCGTAGGCAACCGTGCGCACGATGTCCTGTAGGAACCCGTACTGCCCCCGCTCCGGGGACCGGGGGTCGGACTGCACCTGGAGGACCTCCTTCGCCACGAGGGAGGCCAGCAGCGGCTCGAGCTCCCGTTCCGGGAGGCCGGTGAGGGCCGCCGCCGCCGCTCGGGTGAACGTCTTGCCGAGCACGGAGCAGTCCTGGACCAGTCGGCGCTCGCCCGTGGTGAGTCCGTCCAGGCGAGCCGCGATCAGGGCTTGCAGGGTCTGGGGGACGTCGAGGTCCTCGATCTCGCCGGTCACCCGGTACACCGGGCCGTCCTCCACCAGCAGCCCCCGGTCGAGGAGCATGCGGACGGTCTCAACCGCATACAGGGGCACGCCTTCGGCCCGATCCAGGATCTTGCGAGTCAGCTCCGCCGGTAGCCCCGGGACCAGGCCGGTGAGGAGCTGCTCCATGGCCTGCCCGGACAGGGGTTCCAGGTAGATCGACGTGGCGTTGCGCCGGGCGGCGAGCGAGGTCCGGTCCGTGCCCGGGCGGGCCAGCGTCATGACGAAGATGGGGAAGCCCCGGGACCACTCCAAGAGGTAGTCCAGGAACTCGAGCAGGGAGGGATCGGCCCACTGGAGATCCTCGAACACCATCAGCACCGGGAGCTGCTCGGCCAGTCGCTCGAAGAACAGCCGCCATCCCGCGAACAGATCCGTCTTGTCGGGCGCGGTGCGCTCCTGAAGGCCGATCAGGTGAGCCAGTCGAGGTTCCACGAAGCGGCGGTCCTCGGGGTCGGGGACGTACCGCTCCACGGCCTCGCGGAGCTTGGCCGATGCTGAGGCGCGGTCCTCCCCCTCCAGGATGTCGGCCCGTCCCCGCACCATCTCGGCGAGGGCCCAGTAGGTCACCCCCTCGCCGTACGCCAGGCACCGCCCCCGGTGCCACATGAACACGTTCGTCAGACCGTCCATGTACTTGAAGAACTCCCACCCCAGCCGGGACTTGCCGATCCCGGCGATCCCGGTCACCTGGACCACGGTGGCCCGGCCCTCGTCAACGCAGGCGTGGAACAGGTCCTTCACCAGCTTGAGCTCCCGGTCCCGGCCGACGAACGGGGGCTCCAGTCCCTCCGACTTCATGAGCCCGCCCCGGCCCGCGGTGACCCGAAGGGCATGCCACAGGTGCACGGGTTCGGCCTTGCCCTTGAGCTCGTGGGTGCCTGAGTCCTCGTAGGCGATGGCGACCTCGGTCGCCCGGCGCGTGGTCTCGCCGACGAACACGGAGCCGGGCTCGGCCACGGACTGGATGCGCGAGGCCGTGTTCACCATGTCTCCCGCCACCATCCCCTCGCCGCTGGCCTGGAGGTTCACGGTGGCCTCCCCGGTGAGGACGCCGGCCCGGGCCTTGAGATCGGTGGCCTGTATCTCCGCACCGAGCGTCTCCACCGCTCCCACCAGGTCGAGGGCGGCACGGACGGCTCGCTCCGCATCGTCCTCGTTCGCGACCGGCGTCCCCCACACCGCCATCACGGCGTCGCCGATGAACTTCTCCACCGCCCCGCCGTAGCGGGAGATCACGGTGCGGCAGACCTCGAAGTACCGGGACAGCAGGTCCCGGACCTCCTCGGAGTCCCGGGACTCGGAGAGCGTGGTGAACCCCACGAGGTCGGCGAACAGGATGCTGACCAGTCGACGTTCCGTGGGCGCAACGACAGGGACGGATGGAGCCGTTGCCGGAGCGGCATCCGGCGAGACGGCCGGGGCGCCGGTGAGGGAGGACCCGCACTCCCCGCAGAACTTCATGCCCGGGCTGTTCGGCCTTCCGCAGGAAGAGCAGACCACGATCAGGGAATGACCGCACTCTCCGCAGAACTTGCGACCCGCCTCGTTCTCGAACCCGCAGTTGGAACAGACCATCCTCAGCCCCAGTACGCCCGATCGACCCAGGAAGGGTAGCGCCCGCGCCGAAGCTTGAACAGCCCAGGCGATCGCGGATGAGAGCCACGTGTACGCCTTCGGCTTGCTCCGATCGACGGTCGTTAGGAGGTGGTGCCCTTCAGGCGGCGTGTCGCGTTCGGCTTCACGCTCGAGCCCGGGAAGATCGACGAGATCGACCTGGATGCCGACTCCGAGCGCCGGGCCAATTGGAGACTAACGCCTCCGGAAGACCGCGTGGGTCACGAGTCTCGGGCCTCCGGTGAGCGGGCCGGTGAAGGTGACAGTCTCCACCAGCTTCGGCTCCATCGATTCCGGAAGGAGTCGCCGGATCATCGATCGCGAGAGTCGCTTCGGCTTCCCGCGCCTGAGCAGTCGACCAACCAACTCGTGGGCACCCTTCGGCGATAAGGGGCCACGCGGACGGTGCCTGGGCGAAGAGAAGAACAGCTCGAACACCCCCCCTGGTTTCAAGACCCGGGACACCTCCAGTAGGTGTGGCGCGTACTCTCGCCGTCGCAACGAGTGCATGCATCCGCGGTCGAAGACGAAGGAGAAGCTGCCATCCCGGAACGGGAGGGCCGGAGCTTTCGCCACGAGGAAGAGGGGAGACGCCTTCCGTTCCGCGGCCAGGCTCCTTGCCCGCACCACCGCACCGAAGGCTATGTCGAGCCCGACGGCCGGGGCGAAGCGAGACGCCAGATGGGACGTGGTCGCACCCGGGCCGCATCCCAGGTCCAGGGCAGCCCCCGATGGAATCTCGGCATCCCGAAGAAGACGGACGAGCTCTGGGGGCGGCTCGGGGGCGAACCATTGAAGATCCTCTGGCTCCCGTTCCGTGTAGAGGCGCTCCCACTTCGCCCGGTCCACCTGAGCATCCTATCCGGGGCCGTCATTGGCCTCGAGCGTGGCCGTCTCCAACCCGGTTGGCGACGAATCCTCGGCCGAGGTTCGCGCTCTTGACGTCAGGACCCCCGGCGACGATTCTGCCAACATGTGCGCCTGTGTGAGGGGGATGCGCGAGCCCGCCGAAGGGAGCAAGAGCCAAAGCCGTTCGACCCCTGCCTTCAGCGTGATCATCCCCAGCTACATGCGGTTCGAACTTCTCTGGGAGGCGATCGGCTCCGTACTGGACCAGACGGTCGACGACCTCGAGGTCTTGGTGGTGGATGACGCCAGCCCACAGCCGACTCGGGTTCCGAACGATCCCAGGATCCGGCTGCTCCGGCGGGAGGTGAACGGCACTCCCGCCGCCGCCCGCAACACTGGGCTGGTCGCGGCTCGTGGCCTGTACGTGACCTTCATGGACGACGATGACCTGTACGCACCAGACCGGCTGGCCAACGGCCTGCGGGGGATGGCCCAAGGCGCCGACATCGCGCTCTCCTGGATGCAGCCCGTGGGTGGCGTGCGGAGTCGGCGGGTCTGGCGCAAGTACCTCAGGAACGAGAACCGGATCCTGGAGGGGGATGTCCACGACGTCATCCTCGACGGGATCCGCCCCCATCTGGGGCAGATCACCATCAGGAGGGAGATGGCCCCCCTGTTCGACGAGCGATTCATCCACGCCGAGGACCTGGAGTGGTGGCTGCGGGCGTCGCGGCGAGCGCGCGTGGCCACGGTGCCCCAGGTTGGCTATCTCCTGCGAAACCACGATGGGCCTCAGTTCTCTCGGAATCTCGCCGATCGGATCGGATACAAGTTCCTGCTGTTACAGGTTCACGACGAATATTTCAGGTCCCACCCACGAGCGGCCGCTCAGCAGTGGGCAGGGATCGGCAAGCTGGCGGGGTGGGTGGGAGACCGGCGCCTGGCCCGCCAGGCTCTGCGGCGGGCCGTGGGACTGGACCCCACGCTCGCCGTACTGCGTCGCCTGGTCGGTTCGATCCGGCCCTCGGGCTCTGTGTTCGTACACCGCATTCCGGAGGCCGTCGACGTCGGATGGCTGGAGCGGAACGTCGGGGATCTGAACTGGTCCCACGAGTTCGCCTCCGAGGACGCGTTTCGGTACACCCATGGCCGCTGAGCCGCCGGCGCCCCCCTTCCCCATCGTCGTGGGGTGCGGAGGCTCGGGGACCACCCTGCTCCATGCCATGCTGGATCGCCATCCCGACCTGGCCGTCTCCCTGCTCGGGCAGTTCCCGGTGGCACTCTGGCCTCGGCGGAACCGCTACCTCGTGAACGAGCGGTTCGACCTTTCCCGGCTGGCCCAGGATCTCGTTGCCTCCGGCCCTTTCAAGGAGGTGGGACCGGACCCCGGTTGGCTCCGAGACCGGTTGTCCGGGACCGAGCCGCTGAGCTACGCGCAGGCCATGCGCCGGGTGTTCGCTCTCTACGCCGAGGCCAGGGGCAAGTCCCGGTACGGCCACAAGTCGCCGGGACTCGTACGGCACCTCGACTTCCTGGCCGGGCTGTTCGACGAGGCCAGGTTCGTTCACATCATCCGGGACGGCCGCGATGTTGCGCTCTCGCTGCTCGATCGGCCGTGGGGTCCCGTGCGCATCGCCGAAGGGGCCCGTTACTGGGCCACACGAGTGGACCGGGGAATGAGCAGCGGGCGCAAGCTCGGCCCCAGCCGGTATCTCGAGGTCCGGTACGAGGACCTGGTGGCCGATCCGGAGGCCGCACTCAACGGGATCTGCCGGTTCATCGAGCTTGACTATCGTCCCGAGATGTTGACCTACCATCAGCGTGGCATCGATTGGATGCCCCTCCAACTCCGCGTCCAGCACACGCACCTGCTCGAGCCTCCCCGAGTGGGGATCCGAGACTGGCGAAAGGACATGGCTGGAAAGGACGTCGCCATGTTCGAAGCCGTCGCCGGAGATACCTTGAAGGCGCTTGGGTACGAACGCCGATTCGATCCCATCCCCACGTCCGTGGCGATGCGAGTGGCCGTCGAGGAAGGCCGAACCCGGGCCCGGTGGCTGGCACAACGAGCGCGGAGGCTCGCCCGCCGAGTGGGCAACCCACCGGCCGGAGGAGGAGCCCGGGGTGCAGCCTGAGGTGTCCGCAAGGAGGGCCGTCCGGGGCCCGGTCGCGCAGCTGCTCGCCCTGGCCTCGCCGCAGGAAGACGAGCGGTCTCGGGCGACCATTCACCAGCTTTTCGGCTCCACGGACCCCGATGCGGAGCTCGACCTCCTGTACCCACTGCTGGTGGAACACCGGGTCCTTGCCGCGGCCTTGGCCCGGCTCGAAAGGGAGGGCGCCGATCTCGAAGGGCTCACCATCTCCGCGGAACTGTTCCGCTCGCACTGGCCGCTCGGCGCGCTGCTGCCGGCGCCGGAAGAGAGCGCTCCTGGTCGGATGCCCCTGGCTGCCCTGCGTCGGCGGCTCCAGGCGCACAAGGAGCTGCTGAGGGAGACCCTCATCACGATCGTGGATGCGGCGCCCGACGCGCCCTACGTGGTCCTGGGAGGCAGGGCGTACGAGGCAGCCTATCCCGAGTACCGCGACCGCTTCGAGCACGACGTGGACATCCACACCGAGGACATGGGCACGGCTCTTCGGCTGTTGGCCGTGCTCCGGTCGGGAATGGGGTACGCGATGTACCGTGCCCGGGCCTCCAGGATCGGTACCGGGTGGCTGGCGAAGCTGGCCACCTTCCGCCTTAGCCAGGAGGGCCACGAGGTTCACGTCGACCTGCTCGTCGGAGGGAGGCCCGCGGGCTCCGGGCGGTTGCTCCTGTGGGCAAGACAACGCTTCGAACCGCGCTCCCGGGAAATCGGGTGGCGGGGCCGGCGGTTGTTGGTCCCGGCCGCCGAGGACCTCCTCGTAACGACGGCGATGGAGGTCCACCGGAGGGGTCGCCTCATCCGCCGGGACCTGAACGACGTGCACGCCCTTCTGGTGGCCGACGGCCACAAGCTCGACTGGGACCACGTGAAGAGGGCGGCGGTGGATGCCCGGGTGCAGGGCGAGGTTCACCGGCTGGTCACGGCGGCGGTGGAGGAGCTGGGGACTCCAGCGCCTCCATCATCGGAGATGGCTTCTCTGATGCCCACGGCGGTGGAGCGGCGGGTACTCGACCGGGCCGCGCGTGTGGAGCAGGAACGGGAGCGGGTGGCCACCGGGGCGGGGACCGTGATCGCCGCCCGGCGGCGGCGGGTCATCGTGGCGGCACCAGACCTCTGGCTACTGAGCCATGTTCGTCGCTCGCCACTGGTTGCGGGAAGCGCCCGCTTCGTGCCGGTGGCCCGAATCGACGCCTTCGTGTTCGGCCTTCGACTCCGGGCCGCTCGGGCCGGAGGAGGGTGGTTCCTGGCGCTGCCGCTGCTCCGAAGGCGAGCGCTTCGGTTCGGATCGTTATGTGAGCTCAGGGCGGCTCCTCCGGAGGGCGCCCAGTTCTGTCTGGCTCGTTCGGCGCACGGCCCTGGATCTCTGCGAGGGGCAGACCCCGAGACCGTTCAGGTGATCCAGTCCCTGGTCCAGGCCCTGCCTCTCCGGGCCGAACAAGAGGCCGCCCGCATAAAGCCAGCCGAACCGGGGCAGGCGTGGGTGGCGCACCGCTGCGCGGGTTTCCTCTTCAGCATCAGGGGAGGGTCTGGTCGAACCATTCGATGAGGGTGGTCACCACGAAATCCTGGCGTTCCACTGCGTCGAATCCCCGGCTCCAGGGCACGGGCATCTCGAGAGGCTCGAGCCGCCGAGTCCCGTTCCCGCGCGATGCGGCGCTCAGGACCGGGATCAGGTTCCCCGCCTTGGCCGTCCGATCCTCGAGGACAAGGACGTGGGCGGAGCGGTTGGCACGGAGGATCCTGCTCGCCGCCGGGTCGGTCCGGATGGACCGGACGGCCCTGGTCGTCCGGCGAGCGGCACGCTCAAGCACCGGGACCCTCGACAGCAGAAGCCGCGCCCGAAGCGCCATCGGGCCCTCCGATCCGATCCGGGCCGCGGCCTTGACCAGAAGGAGCGCCAGGCTCTCGCATCGGCCCAGGGCCTCCAAAGCGGCCAGCGCGGTCCTTGCCCCGCCGCAGTTCCCCGCCACTCCCAGGGCTTCCGCTCCTGTGACCTGACGGGCAAAGCCGGCCACAGCCCCGAGATCCTCCACTGGAAGGTTGGCGAACCCGGCCGGGAATCGAGCGGAGCCCGTACTGTCTCCCATGCCCCGCCAGTCCATCCGAGCGGAGGCGATGCCGCGCGCGGCGAGTCCTCGGGCCACCCGCGTCCACATCGAGCCGGCATGGCTCCGGGGGGCACCTCCTCCGCCCGTCGTGAGAACCACGATCGCCCTCGACCGGCCCGGGGGAACGGTGATCACGGACGCGACCTGTTCCTGCCCGGAAGGGATGAACGCCGGGAACTCGTGGAGAAGACCCGGCGCGCGAAGCGGCTCCCGCTCCACGCCGATTCCGAGCGGCCTTCCGGTCGTTCCCGCCCCGGTCACGACGGAGGTCTCCCGAGCCTCGTCTCGACCAGACTGGCAACAGAGCCGATGGTCTCGAAGTTCTGGGTGTTGACCTCTTCGGGCTCGATCTCGACGCCGAACTCCTCCTCAACGAACGACAGGAGGTCTCGCAGCGCGAGGGAATCGAGAAGTCCAAGGAGAGGGGTGGTGAGCCTGAGCGACCCCCACGTATCCGTAGAGAGGATCTCCCGCTCGACGAACTGTCGGATGCGCTGCGCGATGTCGTCCTCCATGCGGATGCCTCCGGCCGCCCCCTTTCCGTCGCGGCCCGCCGGGCTGGCCTGCCTGCGGATGACATTAGCCGGGACCTTCAAGCCGACGCAAGCACTGCGAGTCGTGCCGGTCCAACGGGGCCTCCGGGCGAATGGGGCCATCTCGCGGGGCCGGTGCTACCCTCCGGCGGTGACCCGGAAGGGGGGCAGGTCCGAGACGAACCTGCTCAAAGCCATCGTGACGTTGGGTTCGGCTGCGGCCGTCCTGCTCCAGCTGGTGGGTGCGCCCTCCGCGCGGGCTGCGTTCCCTGGCTGCCCCGGGCTCATCGCCTTCGACAGCGATCGAAGCGGGATCCCCGGTAGGTACGGGGACCGGGAGATCTGGACCATGTCGCCCGATGGAACCCACGCCGTCCGCCGGACGTTCAACACCGTGGCGGACGTCGTTCCCAACTGGTCTGCCGACGGGAAGCAACTGGTCTTCGCCCGAGGCCCCCGACGGTACCATCGGCTCAACTACGACATCTACCTGATGAGCTTCGACGGCGAGGCTCGGAACCTCACCAACCTCCCCACCGCCAACGATTACAACCCGGCCTGGTCACCCGATGGGACCAAGATCGTGTTCACCTCCGATCGAGACGGCAACTACGAGACTTACGTGATGAACGCCGACGGGAGCGACCCTGTGAACGTCACGAATGATCCCGCCAAGGACCAGTTCCCGGATTGGTCGCCGGACGGCGCTCGGATCGTCGAGGCCAGCGACCGGACCGGAAACCGGGAGATCTACACCATGAGTCCTGATGGGACAGGCCTCACTCAGCTGACCTTCGATCCAGAAATCGACAGCTACCCGAACTGGGCTCCAGACGGCACCAGGATCGTGTTCCAGCGCAAGGTGGGGGAATGGTACGACCTCTTCTTGATGAACGCGGACGGGACGGACCAGGTCAACCTGACGAACGATGCCATCGACGAGCAGCACCCCACGTGGTCTCCTGACGGCTCGAAGATTCTCTTCGAGCGATACCGCGACACGGCCCGGGAGCTGTTCACCCTCGACCTGTCGACCCTGGCGGTCACGCAGCTCACTTTCAATAGCGCCATCGACCAGCATCCCGACTGGCAACCGGTCCCTTGCTGAGGTAACCGTGCGGGAGCTGTGATCCCTCGGCTTCTCACCGGGGTGGCGAGTCCATACAATCGGCTGGATGGAGCCGACATCCGGATATCCACGGGGTGGAACGAGCCAGCGAAGCGAGCGGACGATGGGGACTGCTCCCTGGCCTTCGGATGAGGTCCGCGGGGAGATCTCGCGCCTCCAGCCTCGCACCGCCGCGGAGCTCCCGAGCGCCCCGCCGTCCAAGCAGAGGTACCCCGTCTCGATGTCCGCAGCCCTTCGCGAGCTGGTCCACGCCCGGGAGCAGCTCCGGACCTTCGTCGAGCGCGACCTTCGGGTCCGCTACCGCCAGGCGGTCCTCGGCGCGGGGTGGGCCCTTCTGCAACCGATCTTCCTGATGGTGGTGTTCTCCCTGGCGTTCGGGCGGATCGCTCGGGTCGGCAGCGAGGGGGCCCCATACGCAGTGTTCGCATACTCGGCCCTGGTCCCCTGGGGTTTCTTCATCGGCTCCGTCACCTACGGGATCTCGAACATCCTCACCAACGCGCCGATCGTTCGCCGCATCTACCTCCCCCGAGACGTGATCCCTCTCGCGGCCGTGCTCTCAGCGGGGGTGGACTTCGCCGCGTCGGCGGTGATTCTCCTCGGGATGTTGCTGGCATACGGATACACGCCGTCGCTCACCTGGGTAGCCTGCCCCGTGCTGCTTTTCGTCTTGGCCGAGTTCGCAGTGGCTGCCACGCTGGTGTCGTCGCTCGTCACGGTGTTCTTCCGGGACACTCGCTACGCCATTCCCACGCTGCTCCAAGCGATCCTATTCGCCACTCCCGTGGCCTATCCGCTGGCCCGGGTGCTCCGGGCCCTTCCCTCACGGGTTGGCCCCGCGTATCTCTACCTGAACCCTTTTGCTCCGCTGATGGACGGATTCCACCGCGCCCTGCTCCACGGGCGGTGGCCGGAGTGGGCTCCTGTTGGGTCGGCCGCTTCGGTGGGCGCGGTGGCGGCGGTGGCGAGCTACTGGCTGTACAAGCGGCTGGACCCGAGGTTCGCGGATGTCATCTGAGGGTCAGCCCATGGTCGAGCTCTCGCACGTCTGGAAGCGCTATCGACTGGGCGGGCGACGGAAGCGGGTCAGCCACAAGCGCACCATGGCGAGCGAACTCTCTCGCGCGTTCGAGCGGGCCGGCCTGAAGCGAAGCGGGGGCCCGGACGCGCACGTCTGGGCTTTGGCGGACGTTTCGTTCACGGTGGGCCGGGGCGAGGCCGTGGCCATCATCGGGGCCAACGGCAGCGGCAAGTCGACCACGCTCAAGCTGATCTCTCGGATCACCGAGCCGTGGTCCGGGCGAGTGGTGACCCGAGGCCGCGTGGCCTCGCTGATCGAGATCCGGAGCGGGATCCATCCTGAACTTACCGGCCGGGAGAACGTCTACTTGTACGGAACGATCCTGGGGCTCCGCCGGAAGGAGATCCGTCGAAATTTCGACCGGATCGTGGAGTTCGCCGAGCTCGAGCGGTATATCGACACTCCCATCAAGCGGTACTCCTCCGGGATGGAGGTCCGCCTGGGCTTCTCCGTGGCAGTGCACCTCGACCCCGACGTCCTGCTGGTCGACGAAGTCTTGGCGGTTGGGGACGAGGCCTTCCAGCGCCGGTGCCTGCGACGAATGGACGAGATCCGGGCCGGCGGGCAGACGCTGATCTTCGTCTCCCATGTCCTGTCCGACGTGAAGCGCCTGTGTCCGCGGGCCGTCTATCTGGATCGCGGAGTGATCCAGGGCGACGGGCCCACCAAGGACGTGATCGACCTGTACCTGGGCGATCTCGCCGAACGCGGGGTGGCAGTGACGTGAGGAGCCGGCACGACCGCGAGACTCGGTACGTGCAGGCCATCACACGGGGATTCGGCGACACGGCTCGGGTGGGAGGAAAGGGCGCCTCGTTGTACCGCTTGGCGGAGCTGGGGCTCCGGGTGCCGCCCGGGTTCGCCCTCACGGTCGAGGCGTTCCGGGCCACGCTCGCACGCCTCGGGCTGACCGTGGTGGTGAGGCGCCTGGCCGCAGGACTCGAGGCGGGCCGGGACGTGGGGGCCCTAGGGCGCGAGGTCAGCGAGGGGCTGCGGACCGGCACCCTGCCTCCGGATGTGTTGGAAAGCGTGCAGGCGTCCGCGGACGCGCTCTGGCGCGACAGTCCCGACGGCCTGATCGCGCGGTCGTCGGCGACGGTGGAGGATTCGTCGGCGCTCTCGTTCGCCGGGATCTTCGAGTCGATCCGGATCACGCGGCCCGGAGAGCTCGAGGCGGCCATACGGGATGTGTGGCGCTCGGTCTTCGCGCCTCGAGCCCTGGCCTACATCAGGGAGAGCGGCATGCGAGCGGTACCCGAGATGGCCGTCGTGATCCAGAGGTTCCTGCGGGCGGATCGCTCGGGGGTGATGTTCACGAGGTTCTCGGCTCCCGGAGGGACCGAGCGGATCCTGCTGGAGCACGTCGAGGGCGGCTGCGAGAAGCTGGTCAAGGGGGAGGTGACTCCGGAACGGCTGTGGCTCGATCCCGACGCGAAGGGAGGACTCGGCGGGGATCAATCGCTCTCGGAGGGGCACGCGGTGGAGCTGGCCCGGTTGGCGGTGTCTCTGGAAGAGGCTTTCGGCGGGCCCCAGGATGTCGAGTGGTGCATCTACCGGGGAAACGTCCACGTGGTCCAGTCCCGCCCGATCACCGCTTCCCTGGCTCAGGACGAGGCGGCCCCCGCCGGCCAGCCCACCACCGAGCCCATCCTGACTGGGGTCCCGGCCAGCGCGGGGGTGGGCACCGGCCAGGTCCATCTGGCGTTCAACATCGAACAAGCTCTGCTGCTCGAACGGGGGCAGGTCCTGGTGACCCCCATGACGAACCCCGACATGGTGGTGGCCATGCGGAAGTCGGCCGCGATCGTCACCGACGTCGGCGGGATGATCTGCCACGCGGCCATCGTTTCCCGAGAGCTCGGACTTCCGTGCGTGGTCGGGACCGAGACCGCCACGGCCACATTGGGAGCCAGACACACGGTCACCGTGAACGGATGGGCCGGCGCGGTGTACGAAGGCCTCATCGACCTCCGGCCGGGGCTCGCGCCGGGACCGCCGACGGAGTGGGAGGACCTTTGGTCTCTGTGGCTGGAGGCAAGAGCCGGCCATCCAGCCCTGGTGCCTTTGGTCTCCTCCGTCGGCGCGCTCGAGGCCGCCCCCGACCAAGTGCCGGAGGCAGTCCTCATTCCAGATGTTGACCTGCGGGCCGGGCCGCTCGGCCTGTGGAACGATCTGGACGCCCGGCTTCCCGACGAACGAGCCGAGGAGCTCCTCCGGTACTGTCGCCGGGTCGCGGACGCCGTGGCCGCGCGGAGCATGACCCGGGCCTGGATCCTGCAGCAAGGGGTGGTACGTGAGGCCGAGCTTTCCGCCGCCGTGGAGGCAACCGCGGATGCACGGGTCCAGATGCACGACGAGGATGCCGGCGCGCCGCCAGCCATCCTGCATCCAGGCGAATGGCCGGACGGAAGGGTCGCCGTGCCGCTCGGGGCCGCTTTGGCGCTCAGTGTGGGCAGGCCTCCCGCCGTGGGGCCTCCCGAGGAGGCCCTCCGTGCAGCGCTGGACACCCTGAAGTTCTTCGGGCACCGACCCGGCGCGAGGGCCGCACGAATGCCGGACCCCGAATCTCGCCGGCGATGGTGGCAGCTCCTGCCGGAGTACGGCCGCTACCACAGCGAGTTCCGGACGGACGAGCAGCGCGGCGATTTCGAATGGCTGGAGGTTCGCCCCGAGCTGGTGATCTCGGCGCTCCTGAAGTCGCTGGTCCAGCCCGGCTTCGAGATGGTCCCTCGGGTCATGGGCTTTCCCGGCCTCGGCCCCATGCACATCAAGTGGATCCGCTGCCGGTACCACTTTCGGGCCGACAGCTTCGCCGCGACGTGGGAGTCCATCGTGCGGGCTACCTGGGACCGGGCCTACATGACCGACCTGATGCGCCGGGTCCGTCGCTCCTACGACCAGCTCGAGGAGGTGCTGGTGCTGTTCCCGGACACCGAGGACGAGCTGCGGGCCCAGCCCGGCCACCGACTGGCGGCGCTGATCACGGCCTGGTGGCCCAGGTGGGTGGAGTTCTTCGCCTTGTGCTGGTTCATCCAGGCACAGGGCGACGACGTGGCCTACCCGTTCGTGGAGGAGACGGTGCGCGACAACCTGAGCCGGCTACCCGACCCCCCGGCCGGCCTCGCCTGGCCGGGAGCGCGCGAGCTGATCGCCCCCACCACGCCGGTGATGAGCGGGGACTACATGGGAGATCTGGCCCGCCTCCGGGAGGATCTCCTGGCTGCGGGGCTCGTGGACGCCGACTCGGCGGAGAGCAGGTTGGCTCGCGGGGAACATCGCGACGTGGCCCGACGGCTCGAGGCTCACATCGGGAAGTGGCACTGGATGCGGGACCGCGACCTGCTGTTCGAACCGTGGGATACGCCCCACAGGGTGATCCGAACCGCCCTCGAGACCGACCCGCATGAGCCGGTCCGCTATCAGGAGAATCTTCGCCGCGGGCTGCTCGCGTTGGCTCTCCACACGGATCTGGCCCATGCCAGTGGGCGGGCGGAGGCCCTGCAGCACCACGCTCGCTTCGTGCACGACCTCAACGTCGAGCGGGAGAACCATCATGTGCTCTGGCTCAAGTACTCCTACCCCTTACGCCGGGTGATCGTGGAGGTGGAACGCCGGCTGGTAGACGCCGGAAGCCTGCGGCCCGGGGACGTCTTCTTCCTCCAGGCGCCGGAGCTGATCGACGCGGCGCGCTCCCTGCCCACGCCACTGCCGGACGATCTGGTGATCAGGGTCCGGAACCGGCGCCTCGGCTACCTGGTCGAAGCCCGGCTGGCGCCGGACGTCCACGGCCAACCCGTGGACGAGGACGACTATTACTGATCCGCTTCCCCGTCGAGCATCGCCTGGCGCTCCTCGATCTCTTTCCGCGCCAACCGGGGGAACGCGCCCCTCAGGGCGGCAACCCGCTCCTCCGGCCCCAGCGCCGACATGCCGAGCCGAATGGAGTCCTGCGGGTCGAAGGCCACCAGGTCCACGTCGACCGGATCGATCTCCACGCCCGGGAACCGAAGCATCAGCAGGGCCCTCGTCGAACCAGGTGCCAGCATCTCGTCCGGGACGCCGACCTGGTACACGCCCGGTAAGAGCTCCGGGTCCACCTCGACGAAGGCGCCGGACGACCACGTCCCCACACGGCCCTCAGTGAGGTCCATGCCATGCACGCCCGGCTCGCCCTCTCGGATGTACGCGGCGGTCACACCCGGGCTGTCGCACCGAAGTGCCGTCACTCCCTCGCCACCTGTCCGGGCGTAAACGAGGAAGACCTTCGAGGTCGTCCCTGCCTTCAGGGTGTAGGAATGCGTCGGCATCTCGCCTAGTCGCTCGCTCGTTGGGCCAACTCGCGCTCGGCCTCGATCCCCAGCGCCAGCTCCTTCTCGGTCATGCGGGGAAGGGCTTGGCGGAGGAACTGGTGGCGACGCTCATCCGAGAGCTGGGTCATCCCTATGCACTTCTCGTCTTGTGGATCGTAGGCAACGATGTCGAACTCCACGGGTTCGATCACAACGCCGGCAAACCGCAAGATCAGGATGGCTCGCGGGGCGCCTTGAGCCAGCGCCTCGTCTGGGAGATCGAACTGATAGACGCCCGGTAGGAGATCCGGGTCCACCTCGACGAAGCCGCCCGGGGCGTGCCCTCCCACTTCGCCCAGGACCATCTTCACCGCCCTGGCTTGGCTCGAGCCCTCCCGGTAAAAGGCTGCCGCGGCGCCCGGTGCGTCGAATGTGAGACCAGTCATCGCCTCTTCGGAGTGCAGGCTCCGCGCGAACACCAGCACCGACCGTGATCGAGACCCTGCCTGGACGACATGGATCGAATGGACCGGCATCCTGTTCCTCCTCCATGCAGAGATGCAGAGGGTACCGCGATCCAGCCATGCGGATGGCTCCACCCGGCCCCACGGGATGTCTCGTTGGCTCCTCGCCTGGAGGCACCTCACCGGCGACGGTTGCGCGGAGCTCGCAGTAAGCGCCGCCTTCGAGACGGTCCGAGGGGAGGCGGGAGTCAGCCCGACGACCCCTTGGAGAGCTCGAGCACCCGAGCCGCTGCGGCGGAGCACGTCTCCTCGACGGAGAGAGCCGTGGTGTCCATCTCAACCACGGGCCCGATCCGTGCGGCCTCCCGCCGGTAGGTCTCCTGCCATCGTCCGAAGAACGCGGCGGAGTCCAGCGCTCGCCTGTGCACCGCGGTCAGCTCCTTCTCGGGTCGTTCGCGAGCCCGGGCCCGCTGCGACGCGACGCCGTGGTCAGCGAGGAGGAGCAGGGTGAGATCGGGGACAAGGATGTGGGAAAGGATCGGCGTGGCCAGGCGGTCGATCTCCGCCCGCTCCAGCGCTCCTTCGGCCTCCAGGAGCGAGAGCGGCGTGACCAGGTACCGGTCGCACACGACGGGCCGCGCCGGCAGCTCGGCCCGGACCATCTCCGAGAGCTCGGCCGTAGCGGCAAGGTAGTACGCGAGCCGTGGGATCGGGTGCATCCGCTCGTCCAGCCTGGCCTCGGATCTGAATCGCAGGAACTCCGGTGGGAAGTGCAGGTGGACGGCCCCCAGCGCGGCCGCGAGGTAGGCCGCGACGGTGGTCTTCCCGACGCCGACCGCGCCCTCCACCGCCACGAAGGGATGGCCGCTACGCGGAGGCAAGCGATCGAACCACAGCGAGCACGGCGCGGGCGCACACGGCGGGCTCCTCGATCCAGGGGAAGTGCCCCACACCGGGCAGGACCTCCAACGAGCCGTTCGGGAGTCGTTCGCACACCGACCTCCCGACCTCCGGCGGCCCGAACGAGTCCCGGTCCCCCCAAACCAGCACGGCCGGCTGCACGATCCTTCGGAGTTCCTCCTCGCCCACGCCGAGGTCGGGCTGGCGGTCGCGGAGCTCAAAGATCTCCTCGAGCATGCTCTGCCGCGTTGCCAGGTGAGCGGGACGGATCTCTGCCTCATACATGGCCACGAGCATCTCTGGCCCCATCCGCCGGACCGCGGCAGGGGACGCCTCGCGCTCGAACATCCGGATGGCCTGCTCGCTCCGGGCCAGGGAGCGGGCTGGGGTTCGAACGGACCGGAACCCCCTGAGGGGCGGGCCTCTGGTGCCGAACAGCAATGCAGGGCATCCGAGCTGCACCATCGCGGAGACGCGGTCGGGACGGTCGATGGCGAACCAGAACGTCCACAGCCCGCCCAGGGAATTGGCCACGAAGGGGGGCCGGTCCAGCCCGAGCGCATCCAGAACCGACTCGACGAAGGCGACGGCGTGCCGTCGCAGGTCGACTCCTCGATAGTCGAACGCGTCGCCGACGCCGCACCCCGGGCGGTCCACGGCGTGAAGCGTCACGTTGGGGAGCTCCGCCATAAGCGGCGCCCACAATGCCGCCGTGCCCCCGCCGCCGTGCAGCAACATGACCGCCGGCCCCTCGCCCACTGTCAGTATCCTGACCCGGACGTTCGGCTCGGCTAACACGAGCCGCACCTCCGGCTCCAGGCCATAAGCGGCCAGCAGCGATCGTTCCCTGTCCGTGACCATCTCGCGGGGCGGCCCAGCGGTGACCATGTCCAACCTCCCCTCCGGCGCGAGTATTCTGTGCCGGTCCCGCTCCGCCAGTCAAAGAATCCCGGGGATGCCTGGTAGCGTCCCGCGCC
>WNGE01003074.1_pt1 | contig 20567 bp, 24 predicted proteins | sample 5400651 | NCBI WGS metagenome assembly WNGE01 (sample SAMN13153370, study PRJNA577476) | soil metagenome | isolation source: 60 cm soil or saprolite under grassland replicate 2 | place: USA:California | collected 2016-06-15 | reverse complement strand
ACCCGATCTCTGCGCTGCTCAAGGTGAAATCCAAGCTCGCCCTTCTACACTAAACTCCGTGGGGGAAGCTGTCTCACTCACGTTGGCAGAGAGGGATGTCATCCACGTTGACGAGATATTTCTGCTGCTTCGGATCGGGCGACCGGTTCTTGAGGCGCTTCGGATCCGGCCCATGCGCGCCCAAGCCCGGATCGTCTTTACGGGCACTCGCGTGAGGCGCGCGGCTGCTGGGGGCGTCATCCAGGGCGAGCGCGGCGCTGCGGCGCTCTGCGCTTGGAGCTCGCCGCGCAGGACGTGCCGGACGAGCTCGACGAGAGCAGAGCCGAGGGCCGACTCCGGGGTCAGCGGCCCGGGCTGGAGGGCGCGCAGGAGGCGCGCCGACGGATGCTCGCCGCTCGCGGCGCCTTCGCGCCCCCAGACGTCGCGGGCCGCCAGCGTGCTCTGGAGCGAAAGGTGGTCGGTGTCGCGCGTCGGCTCCTCCTGTCGAGACCTCGAGGAGCAGGGGTCTCCGCCTTGCGGCATGGTGTGCCATGCCTAACAACGAAGCTCAAGTCGGTCGGCGAGGTACGGATGGGGCCCATGCCGGGTACCCGGGAAGCCGGGGCGGGCCGGGCCTCGGCATGGCTGGCGCTCCGGCACTTGGCGGGTTAGACTGCGACAGGTGGCGAGAAAGGACGTCATGTCGGAGATGGAGGCGGTCGTCGAAATCCTGGGGGGCAAGCGGGCGCTCGGGGCAGAGCCGCGCCGCGAGAGCGACTTCATCCCGCTCGTCCGCGAGGGCGTGCCGTTCCACGCGTTCCAGAAGGCGTCCAAGTCGCTGGGTCTGTCCCTGGCCGACCTCGAGCGCGCGCTCGGGCTGAGCGCCCGGAGCCTCTTGCGCCGCAAGCACGGGCGGCTCAACCCCGTGGAGAGCGAGCGCTTCCTGCGACTCGTCCGCATCGTGGCCCGGGCGGAGCACGTGCTCGGCGCGCGCGACGCGGCGCTCGACTGGCTGCGGACGCCGAACCCGGCGCTCGGCGGTGAGAAGCCGATCTCGCTGCTCGACACCGAGATCGGGGCCGACGCCGTGAACGAGGTCCTCGGCCGGATCGAGTACACGGTGTACGGCTGATGAAGGCCTGGCGGCTCTCGCGGTTCGTCTCGCAGCTGCGGACATTTGACGGCGAGGGCGCACGGCTGTTCCCCGGCCGCTGGAACTCGTCGGGCGCGCCAGTGGTCTATGCGAGCGAGCACCTCTCGCTCGCGGTGCTCGAGGTGCTGGTCCACGCTCGTGTGGATCAGGTTCGGATCGCCTTCTACGCGTTCGAGATCACCATTCCCGATGCGCACGTCGAGATCGTTCCGGACGAGCAACTCCCGCGCGGCTGGGACGACGCCGCGATCCCGCGCGCCACGCGTGAGCTCGGCTCGACCTGGGCAAGCGAGCGGCGTTCCGTGGCCCTCTCCGTCCCGTCCGTGATCGTCCGGCAGGAGCGCAATGTCGTGCTGAACCCGCTCCACCCTGATGCAGCGAAGCTCGAGATCGCGCGCCCGACGCGGTTCAGGTTCGACGAGCGGCTCCTGAGGGTGTCGAGCCGGCCGCCGACGTAGCACTGCCGGAACGCTGGGACGTTCAACCCACGTCTCCAGGGACGGATAACGGGCGCGCTACGGGAACTACCCTGCCACCGACCCGATCCTGGCCCGCCGGTGAGGCGCAGCGGTGGGATTGTCTCCTGCTGCTTGACGGCCGATCAGGTGCGGGTAGGCGATTCCGTCCATGGCAGTGCGAGTCGAACGGCTGCGGGGCGAGTTCGAGACGAGCGTCGAAGACATCAAGAAGGAACGACGAAGCGGAAAGCGGAACGGGGAACGGTTCCGCGTCTAGCGCTCATGTGAGCTGCGGCCTGCTCTTGCGGCGACGATCTTCGGGTCCCCTTTGCCGAAAACGAATAGGACCCGCCGGCATCCGTCACCGCGTTCGCCTGGTCTCCAGCGGACCCGACGGCCCGCTTGTCCTTACACGACACGGCCTCTTGCCCTGAGTCGTCAACGGAGCGGTTGCGAGATTCCACCGGGCGCGATGGCGCGTACGGCTGCGCCGTCCACGTGGGTGTTTCCGTCGGCGCCGAGCGCCGATACGGCGCGGCGCGGCGGATCCCACGCGACGACCGTGCCCCAGGGCGTCTCCGAGCCGTCCTCGCCGCGCTCGAACCAGCGAGTCTCCACGTCGAAAGCCGCGATCATCCGCTCGCTTGCGTTCACCCCATCACCACCTCACGGGCTCAGCAATCTCAGGAGCCGACATCGTATCGTGTGACATGTGCTCATGGCATCCCTGAAGGACCTCCCCGACCTTACTTTGTTCACAACACCAACTAGCCCGATGGCAGGGCTCACTTCGGCCGCAAACGTGCGGCGGGGGAAGGTCAGATGCAGCTCATGAAGGCAGTGAAGTCGCTGTGGAAGGACGAGGAAGGCGCGACGATGGTGGAGTACGGTCTCATGCTGGCGCTCATTGCCACCGTCTGCATCACCGCCGTGGCTCTGATCGGCACGAACGCGAACACGATGTTCAACGCTATCGCGGGTCGCCTCTAGAAGCCGAGGGACACCGGTGCGCCCGGTCGGCGCACCGGTGCTCCAGCCTCCAGACCCTCCGAATGGGGCTCGTCATGCGCGGATGGCTCGTCGCGTGCTGGGAGAGCGAGGAGGGGGCGACCGCGCTGGAGTACGCCATCGTGGCGGGATTCATCGCGGCGGCCTGCGCCGTCGCCGTCGGGTTGCTCGGGCAGAGCGTCCCGGGCCTGTTCGTGGTGAGCTGCTAGTGCAACAGGGCGACTCGTGACGATGGACGTGGGCGGGGCTAACGTGCAATTCGGACAATTGAGCCTGGCGGCCCTCTATCTCCTCCTCGCCGCCGCGGCGGCGCGCGACGCCGCCTCGAGGCGGGTGCCCAACGGGCTCTCCGTCGCGGTGGCCATGCTGGGTTTGGCGGTGCAGCTCGGCGCCGGAGGCGCTCGCGCTGCGCTCCTCGCGGGCGGCGCCGCGCTGCTCGTCTTGGCGGTCCTCCTCGTGCCGTTCTCGCGGCGGATGGTGGGCGGCGGCGACGTGAAGCTCCTGGTCGCCTGCGCCGCCTGGACGGGCTTCCAGAGGCTGGCCATCTTCGTCCTCGCCACGGCGCTCGCGGGTGGCCTGATCGCGCTCGCGGCCGCCGTCGGGGGGCTTGGAGCGCCGGCCATGGCGACCGGCCGCGCTGCCATGCCCACGCTCGACGCCGCGACCCTGCGCGCCCGGCTCCGCGCGGTCCGGGTGCCCTACGCGATCGCGATCGCGGCCGGGGCGGTGATCGCGCTCCACTGGAGGTTGCCATGAGATCCAAGCGGCACGGCGCGCGAGGAAGGGAGCGCGGCGCGGCGGTGGTCGAGTTCGCCCTCGTCCTGCCGCTCCTGCTCATGCTCGTCCTCGGCGCCATCGACTGGGGCTGGTACTTCTACCTGCGCGAGGTGGTGACCAACGCGGCACGCGAGGGCGCCCGCGCAGGATCGGTCAGCGCGCTCGGCTCGTCGGCGGCCGCCGCCGCCCAGACCGCCGCGACCACCTACCTCACGAATCTGGGCCTCGGGGCCGGGACCGCGACCGCGACCACCCCCGTCGTGAGCGGCACGAACACGGTGCGGGTCGTCGTGACCTACACGGCGGGCTCGCTCAGCGGGTTCACGCTCCCGGGCTTCCAGTCGCTCGTGCCCGCGAACATCACTGCAACGGTGCAGATGCGCGGCGAGTTTTGATCACGCGACAGGGGAGAGACATGGCAGAAGCACTGGACAGGAAGGCGAGGACCGGGGGATCGCGATCCGCGATCCGCGCCGCCGTGTACCTGGGGCTCGCGGTCGTGGCAGCGGGGGCGGCGGCGCTCCTCCTCACCAGCTGGGTGAACGCGCGGACGGCGATGGCGCGCGTCCCCACGGCGAAGGTGGTGGTGGCGGCGATCGACCTGCCGGTCGGAACGCGCGTGGCCAAGGAGCATCTGGAGGCGGTGGACTGGCCGCTCGCGTCACGCCCATCCTCTGCTTTGGCGGAGCCGTCGGCGGCGGTGGGGCAGATCGTAGCCGCGCGCATCTTCAAGGGCGAGCCGGTCCTGCCCGAGAAGCTCGTCTCCGGCAACGCGGGCAGCGGGCTCGCCGCGCTCCTCCCCGATGGCGCCCGTGCCGTCTCGGTGCGGGTGGACGACGTGGTCGGGGTGGCGGGGTTCATCCACCCCGGCGACTTCGTGGACGTGATCGTCACCATGCGCCCCACCGAGGGGTCGGGGAGCAACTTCACCTCCAAGATCATCCTCCAGAACATCAAGGTGCTGGCGGTGGGCAAGGAGGTGGACGGGCAGCCGAGGGGCGGCGACAAGGTGATCGCCGCGACGGTGGCGACGCTCCAGGTGGACAGCGCCGAGGCCGAGAAGCTGGCCCTCGCCGCCGCGAAGGGTCAGCTCCTCCTCGCCCTGCGCAGCGGCGCCGACGACGAGACGGTGGCGACGCACGGGGTGGCGCCGCCGGCCCTGCTCGCAGGAAGCGATACGGAGCCGGCGCAGGCCGCGAAGCCCGAGCCGCCGCACCACGGCCGAGCCCGACCGCATGTCACCGTGAAGCAGGCGGAGGCGCCCAGGCCGGAGAAGCAGGTGGTCGAGATCATGCGCGGCGACCTCTTCGAGCGCCGAGGTTTCGAGAAGAAGGACGGGACGCCGTGAGGGCTCTGGCGCTGGTCTCGATGGCCTTGCTCGCCGCGGGGAGCGCGCGCGCGGAGGGGCCTTCGCCCACCGTGTCGGTCGTCTTCGATCGTGAGGCCGCCGGGGTACAGCAGCTGGCCCTCGAGGTGGGCCAGAACAGGCTCCTCCTGCTCTCGGAGGATATCGCGCGCGTGTCGGTGGCCGATCCGAGCGTCGCCGACCTCAAGGTGGTGACGCCGACCCAGGTGCTCCTCACCGCCAAGGGGGCGGGGACGACCGACCTCACGCTCTGGAACCGGCAGAACCGCCCGCACGTGATGGCGCTCCAGGTCGCGCGCAACATCGACGCGCTCCGCAAGCAGCTCAAGGAGCTCTTCCCGGGCGAGGACATCGCCGCCTCCGCCGCCGGGGACCTCGTCGTCCTCACCGGCGAGGCCTCCGACCTCCGCGTGCCGGAGCGGGCAGTCGAGGTGGCGAAGCTGCACGCCAAGCAGGTGGCGAACTTCGTGAAGGTGGCCGGGAATCAGCAGGTCCAGCTCGAGGTGCGCTTCGCCGAGGTGTCGCGCAGCGGGCTGCGCGAGATCGGCGTGAACCTCTTCCAGAAGACGCGGGATGGCAAGTACGTGAGCGGCGTGTTCGGCTCGCGCACCGTGCCGGGCGAGTTCCTCAACACGATCACGAACCCGGCCATCCCCGGCACGGGCCCGCGCGGCCTCGCCGCGTCCGGGCAGCCGCCCGACGTGCCCGCGCCGCAGTTCACGAACGCCTTCTCCATGTTCTTCTCCGGCTATCCCTCGTTTCCGTTCAGCGCCATGCTGAACCTCCTCGAGTCGAACGGCCTCGCCAAGGTGCTCGCCGAGCCCACGCTGGTCACGCTCTCCGGGCAGGAGGCGCGCTTCCTCGCCGGCGGCGAGATCCCCATCCCGCTCGCCTCGACGCTCGGGCAGATCAGCGTGGAGTGGAAGAAGTTCGGCATCATCCTCCGGTTCACGCCGACCGTCCTGGGCCAGGACACCATCCACCTCAAGCTCGCCGCGGAGGTGAGTGACCTCGACCCTTCGAGCTCGGTCACCATCGCCGGGACGACGGTGCCGGGCCTGATCAGCCGGCAGAGCGAGACCACCGTGCGCCTGGGCAACGGGCAGAGCTTCGCCGTGGCCGGGCTCCTCTCCGACAAGGTGCGCTCCCAGATCGACAAGGTCCCCTGGCTCGGCAGCATCCCGATCCTGGGCGCGCTCTTCCGGTCCTCGTCCTACAACCGACAGGAGACGGAGCTGCTCGTCGTGGTCACCGCGCGGCTGGCGCAGCCGGTCGCGCCGGAGCAGGTGCAGCCGCTCCCCACCGATCGCTCCGGGATGGAGCCCTCCAATTTCGACCTCTTCCTGCTCGGCCGCGACGCGGTCGGGGCGAGCGGCGGCGCCTCCGGCGACCGCGGCTTCGCGACACCCTGAGGAGACACGACGCATGGCGACACAAGATCTGCTCCTGGTCAGCGTGCGCGAGGAGACGCGCGCCGCGCTGGCGGCCCGACTCGGCCCCGAGGTGGCGTGCCACTCCCTCCCGCGCCCGCCGCGACCCAGCGAGCCGCTGGGCCGCCGGCCCGACGCCGCCATCGTGGCGGTCGATCCCGACCCGGCCGCGTCGTTCGCCTTCGTGGGACGCCTGAACGCCGAGGGCGTGAAGGCGGTGGTGGTGGGGCCGGAGAAGGACGCCGACCTCATCCTGCGCGCCATGCGGGCCGGCGCGAGCGAGTTCTCCGTCGCCTCGGACATCGACCACCTCCTGCAGGCGGCGCGGGCGCTGCTCCTGCCCGCGGGCGATCCGAGCCTGGGTCGGGTGACGACCCTCTTCGCCCCCAAGGGCGGGGTGGGCGCGACCACACTGGCCGTGAACCTGGCGGGCGCCCTGGAGCGGAGAGGCGAGCGGACCTGCCTGCTCGACCTCGACCTGGAGATGGGCGATGTCCTCTCCTTCCTCGACCTCTCCGGCTCCTACGGCGTGGCCGACGTCATCGCGAACCTGCACCGCCTCGACCGCGACCTCCTCGAGACCTCCCTGCCGCGCCACCGGTCGGGCATCCACGTCCTCGCCCAGAGCAACAAGATCGAGGACGCGGAGGCGGTGGACGCCCCGGCGCTGGGGCGCCTCATCGACTTCCTGCGCCGGCATTACCGGCACGTGATCGTCGATGGCGCGCGCGGGTTCGGCGAGCTGCCGCTGGCGGTCCTCGACGCCAGCCACCAGATCCTCCTGGTGGTCACCCAGGAGATCCCGGCCATCCGCAACGCCCGCCGCTGCACGGACCTGTTCCGCCGCCTGGGCTACGGCGAGGATCGGGTGCGCCTGGTCGTGAACCGGCACCAGAAGAAGGCGCGCATACCGGACGATCTCCTGGCCGAGACGGCGGGCCTCCGCATCGCCGCCCGCGTGGGGAACGACTACGGCGCGGTCGATCGATCGATCCACGCCGGCGCGCTGCTCGCCGACGAGGCCGGCCGATCGCCGCTCGCGCACGACCTCGAGTCGCTGGCGGACCTCGTGAGCGGCGCAGGCCCCGAACCAGCCGAAGCGAAGCCCACCTCGCTCCTGCGCCGTGTCTTCGCCGGGAAGGCGGTGGCCCATGGCACTTAGCGACCGCCTGAAGCAACGCCCGAACGGCGTCTCCCAGCCGGGCTCGATGGAGGCCACGCCCGAGGCCTACCTCGCGCTCAAGGGCGAGCTGCACAGGCGCGTCGTGGACAAGCTGGAAGTGAAGACGCTCCAGGCGCTCCAGCCGGAGCGGCTCCGCGAGGAGCTGCGGGAGCTGCTCGGCTCGGCGGTGGCGGCAGCACGCGCCCCGCTCAACCAGCCCGAGCGGGAGCGGATGGTCCAGGAGCTGCTCGACGAGCTCACCGGCCTGGGGCCCCTGGAGGCCCTCCTGCGCGACGACACCATCTCCGACATCCTGGTGAACGGCTCCCGGACCGCCTACGTCGAGCGCGCTGGGAAGCTCGAGCCCACGGCCATCCGCTTCGACGACGATGACCACCTCATGCGGGTCATCAACCGGATCGTGTCGCGGGTGGGACGGCGCGTGGACGAGACCTCACCCATGGTGGATGCGCGATTGCCGGACGGCTCGCGCGTGAACGCCATCATCCCCCCCTTGTCGATCGACGGGCCAGCCCTCTCCATCCGCCGCTTCGGCGTCACCGCGCTGCGGGCGCGCGACCTCGTCACGGTGGGCAGCGTCACGCCGGCGGCCATGGCGTTCCTGGGCGCCTGCGTGCGCGCCAGGACGAACATCCTCATCAGCGGCGGCACCGGATCGGGCAAGACCACGCTCCTCAACGTCCTCTCCTCCTTCATCCCCGAGAACGAGCGGGTCATCACCATCGAGGACTCGGCCGAGCTGAAGATGCAGCAGCCGCACGTCGTGCGGCTCGAGACCCGTCCGCCCAACATCGAGGGCAAGGGGGAGATCACCGCCCGCGAGCTGGTCCGCAACTGCCTGCGCATGCGGCCCGACCGGATCGTGGTGGGCGAGGTCCGGGCGAGCGAGGTCCTCGACATGCTGCAGGCCATGAACACCGGCCACGAGGGCTCGATGACCACCGTCCACGCCAACTCGAGCCGCGACGCCCTGTCCCGGCTCGACGCGATGGTGGGCATGGCGGGCCTGCCGCTCACCGACGCCGCCATCCGCCAGATCATCTCGCGCGCGGTGCACGTGGTCGTGCAGCTCAACCGAGGGGCCGACGGCCGGCGCCGCGTCACGAGCGTCGCCGAGATCACGGGGTCGGAGGGCTCGGTGATCACGATGCAGGAGATCTACCGCTTCGACCAGCGGGGTGTGGACGCCATCGGCCGCGTCCAGGGCGAGATCGTCCCCACCGGCATCCGGGCCCGCATCCTCGATCGCATCCAGCGCGCCGGCGTCGACGTGGCGGCCATGGAGCGCGAGCTGGGGGGGGCCCCGTGACCACGCTCCTCACACTCCTGCTGTCGCTCGCGGCGGTGGCGGCGGTGGAGGCCGTCCTCCACGCCCGCCGCTTCACGGCGGACCGCCGCGCCCAGGACCTGAAGCGTCGCATCAGCGCCATCGCCCACGACGCGCCGGAGGGCGACCGGGAGGCGCTGCTGCGCCGCGCCCGCTTCGCGCGGAACGCCACCCTCGAGTCGCTGCTCCAGCCCATCGGGGCGGCGCAGCGGCTGGAGAAGCTCATCGAGCAGGCCGATGCGCCGGCGACCGTGGCGCAGATCCTGGGGTGGTCGGCCGGTCTCGCCGGCACCGGGCTCTTCCTGGCGCTCGCCCTGGGCCGGGCGGCCCTGGTGGTGGTCGCCGCCGGCGCCGCGCTCGCCCCCACGCTCTGGCTCCTCGCGGCGCGCGCGCGCCGCAGCCGGCGCCTCTCCGAGCAGCTCCCGGAGGCGCTCGAGATGATGTCGCGCTCGCTCCGGGCCGGGCACGCGCTCTCCGCCGCCTTCGAGCTCGTCGCCCGCGAGATGCCCGAGCCGGCGAGCGTCGAGTTCGCGCGCGCCTTCGAGGAGCAGCGGCTCGGCCTCTCCTTCGACGAGGGGGTGCGCCGGATGGCCGCGCGCACCCCCTCCAACGCCGACGTCAAGATCTTCGCCATCTCCGCGGTCATCCAGCGCGAGACCGGCGGCAACTTGGCGGAGATCCTGGACAAGATCGCGGCCACCATCCGCGAGCGGTACCGCTTCCACGGAAAGCTCCGGGCCCTCACCGCCGAGGGCAAGGCCTCGGCGCTGGTGGTGGGCGCGCTGCCCATCCTCATGCTGCTGGCCCTCTCCGTCCTGAACCCGTCGTACACCACCAAGCTCTTCGTCGATCCGCTCGGCAATGCCATCCTCGCGGCCGGGACGGTCTGCTGGATGGTCGGCCAGTTCGCCATGTACCGGCTCACGAAGGTCGAGATCTAGGAGGCAGCGTGGAACCGATTGGCATCGCGGTGGGGCTCCTCCTGGTGGGCGCGGTCGTGCTCGCCGCCGCCGGCGTCCTATCCATGAGCGCGCGGCAGCGCGCGGCGCTGGAGCGGCGCCTGAGCGGCGCCGGTGCGGGCGAGGCGCCAGATGTGGCACCCGAGCGGCCGCTGCCGACCCCTGGAGCCAGCGCGGCCGCCATCCTCGCCCGCGCCATGGCCCCGCTCGCGCTGATGGCGAGACCCAGGCAAGGGGAGGAGACGACCCGCGTCGCGCTGCAGCTCTCCCGGGCGGGATTCCGCGGCCCGCACGCCGTCCAGCTCCTCGCCGGCAGCCGCATGCTGGCCGCCCTGGCCGGGCTCTGCGGGTTCTTCGTCCTCGCCGCGCGCAGCGCCGAGCCGCAGCCGCTCGGCCCCACCCTGGGCGTCATCCTCTTCGCGGCAGGCTACTACCTCCCCGCGGTCTGGCTGGCGCGGCGGACGCGCCAGCGGCAGTCGCAGCTCGAGCGCGGCCTCCCCGACGCGCTCGACCTCCTCGTCACCTGCGTCGAGGCGGGGCTCGGGCTCGATGCCGCCATGCAGCGGGTGGCGAACGAGCTGGCGCTCGCGCACCCGCTCCTGGCGGGCGAGCTGCAGCAGACCTTCCTCGAGGTGAACGCCGGGATCCGGCGCGCGGAAGCGATGCGGCGCCTCGCCGAGCGCACCGGGGTGGCGGAGCTGAAGACCCTCGCCGCCATCCTGAACCAGACCGAGGCCTTCGGGACGAGCGTGGCCGACGCGCTCCGGGTCCAGTCGGACGGCATGCGCGTCCGGCGCATGCAGCTGGCAGAGGAGAGGGCGGCCACCGTGCCGGTGAAGCTCAGCGTCCCGCTCGTGCTCTTCATCCTGCCCTCGCTGTTCTCCGTCATCCTCGGGCCTGCGGTGGTGAACATCGTGAGGGCCCTCATGCCGACGCTCCAGAGCCACCGATGAACGCCAGGACCACCCTCGTCGTCGCCTCTCTCCTCGCCGCCGGCTGCGCCGCGCACGGCACCGTCCGGGTGAAGGTCGCGCTCGCGAAGGGCCTCGCCGAGCGGGGCCAGAAGGACGCGGCCTTCGAGGCCGCCGACGCCGCCTGCCGCGAGGCGCCGGACGACGGCACCGCGCGGGCCATCCGGGGCGCGCTCCTCACCAGTCGCGGCCTCCTCGACGAGGCCGAGGCGGACCTCAAGGACGCGGTGCGGCTGGAGTCCAGGCTGCCGGAGGCGCACGCGGCCCTCGCCGTCCTGCACGAGCGGCGGCAGCGCCCGGACGAGGCCGAGGCCGAGCACCGGCGCGCGGCCGAGCTCGCGCCGCGGGACGCGCGCTACGCCAACAACCTGGGCTACGCGCTCCTCGTGCACGGGAAGCCGGCCGAGGCGCTGCCGGTCCTCAGGCAGGCGGCGCGCCTCGATCCGATGAGCCCGCGCATCCGGAACAACCTGGGCTTCACCTATGCCCGGCTCTCCGACTACCCGCGCGCCGCGCACGAGTTCGCGCTGGGCGGGACGCCGGCCGAGGCTCAGAACAACCTCGGCTTCGCCTACGAGCGCGCGGGGAACCTGGCCCAGGCGCGGGCCCACTACGAGGAGGGGCTGCGCCTCGACCCGGATCTCGCCGCCGCCCGGCAGAACCTGTCGCGCGTGTCGGCCGGCCCGCAGGCCAACGCCTCCAAGCCAGCAGGCGAGCCCTCCACGGTGCTCGCGAACGTCGCCCATCCCGGAGGAAGCCAGCCATGAAGCGTGCACTCGCCCTCGCTGCCCTCGCCATCGCAAGCTGCGGGCGCGCCCACCTCGAGCCCGGCTATGGGCACTCCTATCAGGCGCAGTTCGCGCTCCAGGTGGAGAAGCCCGCTCATCCCAGGAAGGTCGCCCCCGGGCTCGACGCCCAGGAGGCGTCCATCATCGCCTCCACCTACCGCAAGGGCCTCGCGCCCAAGGAAACACAAGACGTGAAGGAGCAGCCCATCCTGGTGGTCGCGCCACAGCAGGCGGGCATGGCAGCGCAGGCCTTGGCACCCTCCGTCCCGAAGGAGTGATCATGCGCGGGCTCTCGCGGCGAGAGAGGGGCGAGCGGGGCGTGGTGATGGTGCTCGTCGCCCTGTTGTTGACGGCGCTGTTCGCGTTCCTAGGCTTCGTCCTCAACGCGGGGCACGCCACCAGCGTGCGCGGCGAGCTGCAGAACGCCTCCGACGCGGCCGCCCTCGCCGCCGCGCGCGAGCTCAACGGACAGACGGACGGGATCACCGCGGCCAGACTGGTGGCGACGACCTACTCCTCCCAGCACGAGACGGACAGCACGCTGGTCACGAGCATCACGGACGCGGACGTGGGGTTCTGCAACTGGAACCCGGCGACGCAGGCCATCGGCTGGTGCCTGGGCTATGGCGTAGCCCCCACCACGGCGCCTCCCCCGCTTCCGACGATCGGGGCCACGACGCAGCTCCAGGGCGCCAACGCGGTCCAGGTGCGGAACGGGCGGGAGGCGAGCCGTGGGAATGCGCTGCCGGTGTGGCTCTCCTCGTTCCTCGGAGAGCTGACGAGCATCGACACGGCCTCCGGCGCGACGGCGGTGGGAGGCGGTCCGTGCAACATCCCCACGGGGGGCTGCCTCCCCATGGCCTACGTCGATTGCGCCTTCTCCGCCGGCTGTGGCGGGCCCATCGTCTACCGAAACAACAACACCGACACCGCCGGGTTCACGCTCCTGACCACGGGGAACGTCAGCGCCAGCGGGATCAGCACGTTCCTGGCCAGCGGCACCTGCCCGACGCAGTACGGGCAGTCGATCTCGCTGAACAACGGGAACATCTCGGCCGCGACCATCTGGAACCAGCTCGCCGCCCTGGTCGGCGGAGAGTACTCGATCCCGGTGGTCCACTCCGATGACTGCAGGATCAATGGATCGACGCTGTTTCCCATCGTCGGCTTCGCGGAGATCCAGATCACGGGCGTGTACCGGAACAACGGCGACAATCCTCCCGCCGCGTGCGGCGGCACGACGCCCTGCATCACCGCCACCGTGGCTTGCGATCAGACGTCGCGCGGCACACCCGGCTGCGTCAACTTCGGCCTCCCCACGACCCGAACCCGGCTCGTCCGGTAGGGAGGACCGCCCGATGCGCCGTCCAGGACCACGCGTCACCGCATCCGGACTCCGGCGAGCCTTCGCCGATCTCTCGCTCGCCGCGCTCTGCCTCGCCTTCGCCTACGGGCAGCTCAGGGCGTTCGCCCTGACCCACCGGGCGAGCGCGCCGCTCTTCGTCGCTACGGAGCTCCTCTTCGCGGCCTTCGCCGTCTTCCGGCGGCCCGCGGACGACGTGTCGCGTTCGCCGTGGGACTGGTTCGCCACCTTCGCCGGGACGGCGGCGCCGCTGCTCCTCCAGCCCACCGCGGCGCCCCATGACCTCGTCGCGGCACAGGCGCTCCAGATCTTCGGAGCGGCGGGGTGCGTGCTGGGCATCCTCTCGCTCAATCGCAGCGCGGGCGTGGTGCCCGCGCACCGCGAGGTGAAGTCGAGCGGCGCCTACCGGCTGGTGCGCCACCCATTGTACGCCTCCTACGCCATCACCGACCTGGGATACGTGCTGAGCAATTCCAGCGGCTGGAACACGGTCGTGCTCGCCGCCGGCTTTGCCTTCCAGGTGGCCCGCATCTTCAACGAGGAGCGGCTCCTCTCGGCGCACGAGAGCTACCGCGCCTACCAGGCCAGGACGCGCTGGCGGCTCCTCCCTTTCGTCTTCTAAACCAGCCGATCGCGAGTCAGCGGCTCGCGATTGTCTGAGTCCGGTCAGCGACGATCGGGTTCCGTTCGGCGACGCTCGACCACGGGTGCAGCTTCCCGCGGATGCCAGTGCCCCGGCTGCTGAACGTACCTGCCGTCGAGTCGACGGTCGCGACGGCTCCTGCTCGCGTGGTTGCATGCCTGGGGTGCCGGGCTGCGAGTCAGGACGTCAACTCCGCCACCACGTCGATGACAACCTCACCTCCCCGCCGGTGCTGCGAACCGCGCAGACGGGGTTTTCGGTAACCACAGGGCAGGACTCGCTGAGGGAAAGGGGCGCTGTCGCGGAACTCCGCTTAATAGAGTCGCCGATGGACTCCTCGTACCCGATCGCGGGGATGCTGTACGAAGGCGATGGCACGACTCCGTATCGTGCGGTCAGGAGCACCGATCGAAGCTCGGTGATCCTCGAGGTGCCTGATCGCAGGCGGTGCCGACCCAAGGCCCCGAAGGCGCCAGACGAGCGAGTACGAGGTCGGATGCACGCTCGACCTCCCGACCGTTGCGTGACGGCTTCCTCTCGAGGCGCTCCCTATCTCGAGACGTTCCCACTCCATTGAGGGAGGGCACGAAATGCAGAGCAGCGAGGCACCAATTCGGTTCGCTGGCGCCCAGCTCGACCGATACCGGCACGTCTGCGCGTTCTTCCGCGATCCGGAAGAGGAGTACAAGGTGATGCTCCCGTTCATCAAGGACGGATTCGATCGGGGCGACCGCGCCTTCCACATCGTCGATCCGGTGCTGCGCGACGACCACCTCCGCCGGCTGCGGTCAGCCGGAATCGACGTGGAGGCCGAGGAGAAGCGAGGCGCCCTCGAGCTGCGCAACTGGCAGGACGCCTACCTCCGGGGAGGGCACTTCGACCAGGACCGGATGCTCGCGCTCGTCGAGGAGATCCTGGATCAGGGGTCGAAGAAGGGCTTCAACCTCACGCGCTTGGTCGCGCACATGGAGTGGGCGCTGGAGGATCGGCCAGGCGTCGACGATCTCATCGAGTACGAGGCGCGGCTCAACTACTTGCTGCCACGGTACGGGGATCCCGTGATTTGAATCTACGACACCGCCAAGTTTGGCGGCCGGGTCGTCATCGACATCCTTCGAACACACCCGATGACCGTCGTCGGGGGGGTCTTGCAAGACAATCCGTTCTTCGTTCCGCCCGACGAGTTCCTGCGCGAGCTGAAGAGCCACGGCGCCCAGTGATTCCATGTCCGAGTCGAGGTCAGCCGAAGCAAACAAGATAGCAGAGTCGCGGTTCGACGCCTCGTCCGAGGTGGAACGACTTCGATCCCTCAATCGCGATCTCATCAGCCTGCTCGCTCAGCCCGCGATCGGGACGGGGCAGATGCCGGCCGGGGTCATCAGGACGCTCGTGGACGTGCTCTTGGGCATGCTGCGCGTCGACTTCGCCTACGCGCGGGTGACGCACCCCGGGGAGGCCGTGATCGAAGCGGCGTCCGCGAGCGCTCGCCCTGAGATTGCCCAGCGGGCGCCCTGGCTGGGTGTGGCGCTGGAGCGTTGGCTGGAGGCGGAAAGCTGGAACACGCCGATCACGATCGAGAGCCCGCTCGAGCGGAGCGAGATGCGGCTGCTCGTGGGGCGATTCGGACTCCACGAAGACAGCGGCGTCGTTGCGGTCGGGTCTCGCCGCCAGAGCTTCCCCACGGAGACCGAGGCGTTGCTCTTCAGGGTTGCGATCAACCAGGCGGTGATCGGTTTCCGAGAAGCGCAGCTGCTCCAGGAGCACCAACGTGTCGAGCGTCTGGCGCTCGAGGCGGCCAGCCTCGGCACCTGGGACTACGATCCGCTGACGGGGGACATGACGTGGTCGGACCGATGCAAGGAGCTGTTCGGACTGCCCCCGGACGCCAGAGTCGACTACGCGTTGTTCCTGGCCGGGCTTCACCCTGAGGATCGAGAGCGGACGCACCAGGCCGTTCAGCGCGCGCTGGCGGCTGAGAGTAGCGGGCGCTTCAATATGGAGTACCGCACACTCGGCCTCCAGGACGGAATCGGACGGTGGGTCAGCGCGGCGGGACGCGCGTTCTTCGACGGCTCAGGCCGCGCCGTTCGATGTGTCGGCACGGTCCTCGACATCACCGAGCGCAAGCGATCCGAGGCCGAGCGAGACCTGTTCCTCGCGAAGGAGCGCGCGGCTCGGGTCGCAGCCGAGGAGGCGAAGAGCCGTGCTGCGTTCCTCGCCGAGGCGGGGCCAATCCTCTCCGAATCGCTCGATTACGAGGAGACGCTCAAACGGCTCGCACAGCTCTGCGTGCGCTCGATCGCCGACTGGTGCGTGATCGATATGGTCCAGGACGGTCGAGAGATCCGGCGCCTGGTCGGAGCGCACTCCGATCCCGCAAAGGAGCCGCTGCTCCGGGAGCTCCAGCGGCGATACCCGCCCCGGTCGGACTCGCCGCACCCATCAGCGACGATCCTTCGCACAGGCGAGCCGCTCCTCCTCCCAGAACGGTCCGACGACGACATCCGGAGCTTCTGTGAAGACGACGAGCACGCTCGGATCATCCGCGAGCTAGGGACGCGGTCGGTCATCGTCGTACCTCTCGTGGCCCGCGGGCGGACTCTCGGGGTCATCAGCCTCTGCTCGGCGTCGCCCGGTCGCCGCTATGGACGGCCCGATCTCGAGCTGGCGCAGGAGCTCGCGCGCCGCGCCGCGATCGCCGTCGACAACGCAGGTCTCTACCGCCAAGCCCAGGAGGCGATCCGCCTGCGCGACGAGTTCCTCTCCGTTGCTTCCCATGAGCTCTACACGCCGATCACGTCTCTCATGCTGTCGCTCGACGCGATGCTCCCGGCGGCGCCGACGGGCCAGGCTCTCGATCCGAGGGCCATGCACAAGCTGCTCGATCTCGTCTCGAGGCAGGGACGACGGCTCGTCCGGCTCATCGGGGATCTGCTTGACGTCTCGCGGATCGAGACGGGCCGGCTCATGCTCGAGCTCGCCGACGTCGAGCTGGGATCCCTCGTCCGCGACGTGGTGGAGCGGCTCGAGCCGGACCTGGCCAGATCCCGGTGCTCGTTCTCCATACGAGCCAGTGACGCCGTCACAGGTCGATGGGATCCCTCCCGCCTCGACCAGGTCGTCACGAACCTTCTGTCGAACGCGATGAAGTTCGGGCCAGGCAAACCCGTCGAGGCCTCGATCTCGACCGAGGACGGCGTGGCGCGGCTCGCGGTCACGGATCGTGGGATCGGCATCAGCCCAGATCGCCAGGCCCGCCTCTTCCAGCGGTTCGAGCGCGCGGCACCGGCAGAGCACTACGGCGGGCTCGGCCTCGGCCTGTACATCAGCCGGCGGATCGTAGAGGCGCACGGAGGCTCCATTCGAATCGAGAGCGAGCCGGGCGTGGGATCGACGTTCACGGTCGAGCTTCCGCGCGGCGGGCCATCGGAGGTCGGCGGGCAGGACCGCTGGCGAGCGGAGTGACGCCCCAGGCCGCCGCAGACTGGTGCTCATGGTCGGGGCGAGTGGATTGAAGCGCGTGTGGAGGCCGCGCAGGGGCGGCTCGCCGGCCGCGGACGCGCCTGCGGGGGCGAGGTGTGAGCGTGGGCGGGGCCAACGCCCGCGCCCACACCGAGCCCTCAGTTCCCGAAGAGCATGAGCGCCGAGCCGGGGTCGCCCGAAAAGGCGTTCCTGCACGTCTGGCCCGAGCCGTGATGGGCGTGGCCAGACAGGAGCGTCTCGGGGAGGCCTGCCCGCAATCCCTCGCCGATCAGGCGATGGAGCGCTACGCCGACGGCGACTCCACTGCTTTCTCCGCGCTATACGACGAGCTCGCTCCGCGCCTCTTCCGCTTCGCGGCGCGGCAGCTCCAGAGCCACGCCGCCGCCGAGGACGTCGTGCGGCAAGCACTTCTGCAGATCCACTGCGCGCGCGACCATTTCAGGCGCGGCGCGGCGGCGTTGCCCTGGGCGTACGCCATCGCCCGGCGGCTGGTGATCGATGTGAGCCGCCGCCGGGACCGCGAGGACCTGCGGGCGAACCCGGTCCAGGACGCCGAGGAGCCGTCGGGCGCAGCGGCTCCCGACGAGGCGTTGCACCAGAAGCGAACCGAGGCCGCCCTCCGCCGCCACCTCCTGAGCCTCCCGCCACCGGTGCGCGAGGCCTTCGAGCTCCTCAAGGTAGGAGGGCCTCTCGGTCGCGGAATCCGCGGAGGTCCTCGGCATCAGGCGCGGCATGGTGAAGATCCGCGCCTACCGCGCCACCATGAGGCTCCGCAGCGCCGAGCTGCGACGGGAGCGGTTTGTCCCCACCGCGTTCGAGAGCGAACACCACGCCCGAGAGGGAGAGAACCCCATATCGGCCTCTTCCCCTCCGGCATGCCCGCGGCGCGCGGCATCCTGAGCGACGAGGAAATGTGGCGGATCGTGCTGTACATCCGCCACCCGCCGGCAGCCTCGGCGAGCCCCCCTCCTCTGCCCAATCGAGGACGCCGTGGGAGCGCTCCTGGTCCGGTAGCGCGCGCTGCGCGCTGCCGGTCCCTGACGCGCGCCGCCCACGGCCGCCTCCGCACTCGCGAGGTCGAGGTCGAAGTCGACCGCCTACCGCACCCCCATGACCGCGTTCGGGAGCCAGGTCGCGATCCCGGGCATGAGGCACACGAGCACCACTGCGGCGATCATCAGGCCCACGAAGGGCATCACCCCCCACACCAGATCCTTGAGCGGGATGTCCGGCGCGACGTTCTTGATGACGAAGAGGTTGAGCCCCACAGGCGGGTGGATCAGCCCCATCTCCATCACGATCGTCATCACCACCCCAAACCACACCAGATCGAAGCCGGCGGCCTTGAGCGGCGGCAGGATGATGGGCGCGGTCATGAGGATGATGGAGACCGGCGGGAGGAAGAAGCCGAGCGCCACGACGAGGAGCAGGACGGTCGCGAGGAGCACCCACCGCGAGAAGTGCATGGAGACGATCCACTCGGCCGCCGACTGGCTGATGTGCAGGTAGCTCATGACGTACGAGTAGAGCAGCGACATGCCGATGATGAACATCAGCATGGTCGACTCCCTGAGCGTCCCGACCAGGATCGGCTTCAGCTCGCCCGCTCGCCGCACGCTGTAGATGCTCCCGACGAGCACGAGCGCGAGGAGCGCGCCGAGGCCAGCGGTCTCGGACGGCGTCGCGTAGCCGCCGTAGAGCGCAACCATCACCCCGATGAGCAGGACGAGGAAGGGCAGCACCCTGGGGAGCATCCGCGTCTTCTCCGCGAGCGTGAGCTCCTCCTGGTCGAGCTGGGCGGACCGGACCCCGGTCCGCTCGAACGCGGCGAGCGCGGCGCGATACTCCCGCTTGTACTCGAGCGCGGTGTAGCCGGCGAAGAGCGCTACGAGGAGCAGCCCGGGGCCCACGCCCGCGAGGAAGAGGCGCCCGAGCGACTGCTCCGAGGCCACCGCGAACAGGATCATGGTGATGGAGGGCGGCAGCAGGATCCCGAGCGTCCCGCCCGCGGCGATGATCCCCGCGGCGAATCCAGGTGAGTAACCGCGCGCGCGCATCTCGGGGATCCCGGCGCTGCCGATGGCCGAGGCGGTGGCGGGGCTCGATCCCGCCATAGCGGCGAAGAGCGCGCAGCCGAAGACGTTGGCGATGCCGAGCCCGCCGGGGATGCGCCGCATCCAGGCGTGGATCGCGGAGTAGAGGTCCGCGCCCGCCCTCGACTTGCCGATGGCGGCGCCCTTCAGGATGAAGAGCGGGATGGAGAGGAGGGTGATGCTCGACATCTCCTCGTAGACGTTCTGGGCGACCGTGTCGAGCGCCGCGTGCGGCATGAACAAGTACATGAACGCCACCGCCACGCTGCCGAGCACGAAGGCGATGGGGATCCCCGAGAACATGAGGACCATCGTCGCCACACCGTAGAGGGCTCCAAGGACGGAAACGCTCATCCGGCCACCTCCGGTTCCGCGAAGTGCGCGAGGACCTGCAACAGGATCTGGACGGACAGGAGCGTCATCCCGGTCGCCATGAGGCCGTACGGGATCCAGAGCGGCGGCGCCCACGTCGAGGAGGTGGTCTGGCCGTCGGCCACCGCCTCGCGCAGGAGCGTCCAGGACTTCCACGAGAAGAAGACGCAGAAGACGAACGAGACGACGTCGCCGGCGAGGATCCGGATCCGGTTCACGCGCGGCGGCAGGATCGACGCGAGCGCCGCGATCCCCACGTGCCCGCGGTACGACTGCACGTACGCGCCGCACAGGAACGTCGCGCCGACCGTGAGGAAGACGGACGCCTCGTCCTGCCAGTCCGTAGGGATCTTGAGGAAGTACCGCATCGCCACGCCTGCGGTGAGGATCCCGGCGGCGGCCAGGACCGCGACCGCGGAGAGCGCGACGATCTGGGCGTTGAGCCAGGCGAGCGCGCGGCTCGCGACGGCGACTGAGGAGCTGCGCGCACCGTTCGCTTCGCGCGGCGAAGTCCTTCCACGCCGTCTCGCGCGCGATGGCCTGCCACCTCCGCACCGTGGCCTCGGACAGGTCGTATGTCTTCGCGCCCGCCTTGGCGTAGGCGGCAGCCACCGCCTGGTCGTCGGCCCTCGCGGCCTCGATCCCGAACGCCTCCATCTCGGCGCCGACGGCCGTCACGATCCCCTGCACGTCCTTCGGCAGGTTCTCGAAGATCGCGCGGGACATGACGATCGGCTGGAGCATGAACCAGTACGCCTTGCCACGTCCGGTGACGAGGTGCTTCGACACCTCCTCGAGCCGGAAGGACATCAGGCTCGTGGACGACGTCATGGCCGCGTCGATCGCGCCGGTCTGCATCGCGGCATAGATCTCGTTCGAGGGGAGCGACACCACCGCCGCGCCGGCGTGCTTCAGCACCATGTCCATCTCGCGGCTCCCGCCGCGGACCTTCTGGCCCTTCGCGTCCTCCGGCTCGATGATGCGCGAGCTGCGGCAGGCGACGCCGCCCGCCTGCCACACCCACGTCATGATCACGATGCCCTTGTCCGCCAAGAGATCGGAGAAGACCTTCCCGACCTCGGCGCGCTTCCAGGCCATGGCCTGCTCGTACGAGGTCGCGATGCCCGGCATGAGGCCGATGTTCAGCTCCGGGACCTCGCCGCCCGCGTAGGACACCGGGAACAGGGATAGGTCGAGGGCGCCCTTGCGCATCG
>WNGE01002892.1_pt1 | contig 20567 bp, 18 predicted proteins | sample 5400651 | NCBI WGS metagenome assembly WNGE01 (sample SAMN13153370, study PRJNA577476) | soil metagenome | isolation source: 60 cm soil or saprolite under grassland replicate 2 | place: USA:California | collected 2016-06-15 | reverse complement strand
GCGGTGGGCGTGAGCGGACAGCCGTCTCCGAACCTCGCGCTGGCGGCCGAAGTCGGCGTAAGCGCCGCGCCGCGCCGCGCTCCCGTCGTCATCCGCCTGACCTATCGCTTCGAGCGCTTCGACTTCCCCGCCCCACCCGCGAGTCGCCTCGAGGCATTTGAGCGCATCGCGCTGGAGGTCGGCTACCGCGTGCGCCGCTAAGCCACCGCATACTGCTCGGTCACGTCACGTCCCGCGGGCTTCGCCATCATCCGGAACTCGTCCAGCCGCATCATCGGGTCGTCGCGGACCTCGAGCTCCAGGCCGGTCTGTTTCTCCAGCTGCCGCAGGAAGTTCGGCTCCTGCTCCAAGAGGTAGAGGGCGACCTCGGGGTGCAGCCGCACGGCGAGCTGGCGCTCCTTGTGGTCGGCGCTGGCCCGCTTGAGGGAGCGCTCCATGCGGCGCACCACGACCTCGGGCCGGAACACCCGCCCCGTGCCGGTGCACGTCGGGCACTCCGCCGTCATCGACTGCCACAGCGACGGCCGCACCCGCTGACGGGTCATCTCGATCAACCCCAGCTCCGACACGGCGAACGCCCGGGTCCGGGCCCGGTCCCGCCCCAGGTGCGTGCGCAGTTCCTGGAGCACCTTGTCGCGGTTACCGCGCGACTCCATGTCGATGAAGTCCACGACGATGATGCCGCCGATGTCGCGCAGCCGCAGCTGCCGCGCCACCTCGCGGGCCGCCTCGAGGTTGGTCTTGAGGATCGTGCCTTCGGGATCCTTCTTGCCCGTATAGCGGCCGGTGTTCACGTCGATCGACGTCAGCGCTTCGGTCGGTTGAACAATGATGTACCCGCCCGTGGGGAGCTCCACCCGTTGGGCGAACAGCCCGCGAATCTCCCCCTCGATGTCGTACTCGTCGAACAGCGGGTTCTCCGCCTCGTACAGCTTGACGCGTCCCTGCAGCGACGGATCGATCTGTTTCAGGTAGGAGGCGATTTCGTTGAACAGGACCTTCGAGTCGACGAGCAGCGAGTCCACCTTGTCGCTGAACAGGTCGCGCACGATGCCGCGCGTCAGGCTGGTCTCGCGCTGCAGCAGCGCCGGGGCGCGCACCGAGCCCGAGCGCCGTTTCACCTTCTTCCACAGCCCGACCAGGTGGTCGATCTCCCGCTTGCAGACCTCTTCGGTGAGGTCGTCGGCGACGGTGCGGATGATCCAGCCGCCCTCATTCTTCGGCACGAGGCCGCCGACCATCTCGCGCAGCCGAGCGCGCTGGTCGCGGCTCTCGATTTTGCGGGAGACGCCGACCTTGTCGGCGAACGGCATGTAGACCAGGAAGCGGCCGGCGAGGGAGATCTGCGCGGTGACGCGGGAGCCCTTGGTGCTGATCGGCTCCTTGATGACCTGCACGAGCTTGGTCTGTCCGCGTTTCAGCTCGTCGGCGATGTCGGGGAGAGCGCGGCGGCCCCCGCCCCGGCCACGCTCGTGGGGCGTGCCGTTGTCGTCGCCGTTGTCGTCGTCGCCCGCCCGCTCGGAGGGGTCTTCGTCCTCGTCCGAAGCGATCAGGTCCGAGGCGTGGAGGAAGGCGCTCTTTTCCGCCCCGATGTCGACGAACGCGGCCTGGATGCCCGGCAAGACGGCTTCGACCTTGCCGAGGTAGATGTCGCCCACGGTGCGGCGGGCGTCGGGACGGTCGACCAGCAGCTCAACAAGGCGGTCGTCCTCCAGAATCGCCACGCGGGTCTCCCGCGCGTTGCCGCTGATGAGTATCTCGCGCTTCAAAGCAATCCCCTCTGGCCCCGGTCGGCCAACAGCCGCGCGGGGCGCCTAGTACGGTCCAGCACAAACTGGTTCCGGTGTGGAAAGCAGATGAGAGACGGGGGACCCGCTGGCCCGGCAGAGCCGCCGGCTGACCGGCACGGATGACGGGCAGGGCCATAGTCCGCATCATAACATCGATAAATGTAGGAACGCTTGGGAGTTACGTCAATGCACCGGCTCCCGTAGCTTGAGGGACGCCCCTGCGATTCACCGCTCACCTCCGTCACAGGGTACCGGGATGCCGGAACTCGCGACCGAAGCCGAACTCACCCCTGAACTCCTTTACCTGCTGGCCGGCGACCCGATCGAGTTCGCCGAGGCCATCGCCGGGCTGCGCAGCGTCGATCTGGCGGAGCTGCTCCGCGACGTCCGGCCCGAGGCCGCGGCGGTCGTGCTGTGCGCGCTGCCGTTCGACGTGGCGCTCGCGGTCTTCAACGAGCCGGAGCTCGAGAACCGCCACGCGATCCTCAGCCACATCGACGACGCCACCGCCGCGCAGCTCATCGACGCGATGTCGCCCGACCAGCAGGCGGATCTGTTCCGCCGGATGCCGGACGCGGAGCGCGCGCGGTACCTGAAGCAGGTCGACCAGCCGACCCGGGACCGCCTGAAGCTGCTGCTCCGCTATCCGGCCGACACCGCCGGCGGTCTGATGACCACGGAGTTCGTCGCCGTCCCGGACAACTGGACCGTGGAGCAGGCCCTGCACCACATCCACAACGTCGGCGACGCGAAGGAGACCGTGTACGCGGTGTACGTGTACGATCCGCACGATCGGCGCCTGGTGCACGTCGTGTCGCTGCGCGAGCTGGTGGTGGCGGACAAACAGACGCATGTGGGCGAGGTCGGCGAGCCGCGCCCGCCGATCACCGTCGGGCCCCGGACCGACCGCGAGGAGGTGGCGCGGATCATCGCCAAGTACGATCTCCTTGCCGTCCCGGTCGTGGACGCGACCGGGCAGGTGATCGGCATCGTCACGGTGGACGATGTGATCGACGCCTTGACCAGCGAGCTCACCGAGGACGTGCAGAAGTTCGGCGGCATGGAGGCCCTCGACGCGCCGTATACGGAGATCGGCCTGGGGACGATGATCAAGAAGCGCGCGGGGTGGCTGTGTGCGCTGTTCGTCTCGGAGATGTTCACCGCCAGCGCCATGAGCCACTTCGAGCACGAGATCGCGCGCGCGGTGGTGCTCGCCCTGTTCATTCCGCTGATCATCAGCTCGGGCGGCAACTCGGGCTCGCAGGCGACGTCGCTCATCATCCGGGCGATGGCCCTGCGCGAGGTGACGTTGCGCGACTGGTGGCGGGTCGCCATGCGGGAGCTCCCCTCCGGCCTCGCCCTCGGCATCATTCTCGGCGCGATCGGCGTAGCGCGCATTCTCTCCTGGCAGGCCCTGGGGTGGTACGACTACGGCGTGCACCACGTGCTCATCGCCGCCACCGTGGGCAGCGCGCTCGTGGGCGTCGTGACCTTCGGCTCGCTCACCGGCTCGATGTTGCCGTTCCTGCTGCGCCGCCTGGGGTTCGACCCGGCCAGCGCCTCGGCGCCGTTCGTCGCCACGCTCGTGGATGTCACCGGAATCGTGATCTACTTCACGATCGCGGCGTTGATGCTGCGGGGCACCCTGCTCTAGGGGGCCCGAGCGCGCGGGCGCGCTTGAGTGCGCCCGCGTGCGGGCGTATAGTAGGGGCCACTCCAGCTCCTCTCGAAAGCGACCCCATGCCCAAGTTCAACTGCTCGCTGTGCGGGACCCCGGTGGATGGCCGCAAGCTGATTTCCCCGCAGAAACTCGAGAACCTGATCCTCGACATCATCAAGAAGGATCGTCCGGAGTGGGATGCGAAACGCGGCATCTGCCCTCACTGCCACGAGCAGTTCCGGGCCAAGAAGTTCCTGGGCTATCTCGAGAGGGAGTACGAGAAGATCTCGGAGATGGAGAAATCGGTGGTGACGCAGATCGCCCGGCGTGGGCGCGTCAGCCGCATGGTGCAGCAGGAATACGAGGCGGCGATGACGATGGGGGAGCGCGTCGCCGACAAAGTGGCCAAGTTCGGCGGCAGCTGGACGTTCATCAGCATCTTCGGCGGGATCCTGCTGGTCTGGATGGCGATCAACACCCTCGTACTGGTGCAACGGCCGTTCGATCCCTACCCATTCATCTTATTGAACCTCGCGCTCTCGGCGCTCGCGGCGCTGCAGGCGCCGGTGATCATGATGAGCCAGAACCGCCAGGCCGAAAAGGACCGGCTGCAGGCGACGCAGGATTACCAGATCAACCTGATGGCGGAGGTCGAGATCCGGGACCTGCACGACAAGATGGACGGGCTTCGCTACAAGCAATGGCACGAGCTCTGGCACATGCAGCAGCGGCAGCTGGAGCTGCTCGAGCACCTGCACAAGGAACTGGCGCACCCCGAGGAGAAGACGCTCGAGCCGGCGCCTTACACGCCCCCGGAGCTTTAGTCTATGAGATCGCCGAGCAGCTCGCGCGCGATCACGATGCGCTGGATCTCGCTCGTGCCTTCGCCGATCTCGCAGATCTTGGCGTCGCGCATCATGCGCTCGACCGGGTAGTCGGTGGTGTAGCCGTAGCCGCCGTGCAGCTGCACGGCCTTGATCGTGGCGCGCATCGCCAGCTCCGACGCGTAGAGCTTCGCCATCGCGGCCTCCCGCTTGAACGGGTGGCCGTGTTGCTTGAGCCAGGCGGCGTGATAGACGAGGTGTTTGGCCGCCTCGATCTCCGTGGCCATGTCGGCGAGGGCGAAGTGCACGCCCTGGTAGGTGGCGATCACGCGGCCGAACTGCTTGCGCTGGCTGGTATAGGCGAGGCACTCCGCCAGCGCGCCCTCGGCGATCCCCAGGGCCAGCGCCCCGATGCCGATGCGCCCGCCGTCCAGCGTGTGCAGCATCTGCCGGAAGCCCATGCCGACTTCGCCCAGCACGTTCTCCTTGGGCACGACGGCGTCGGCGAAGATCAGCTCCCGGGTATCCGAGGCCCGCCAGCCGAGCTTGTCTTCCTTCTTGCCCGCCTGGATGCCGCGCATCTTCTCGAGCTCGGATGCGTGTCCCACGCCGACGCGCGCGGCCTCGGCGAGATCGGTGGTGTCCTTGGTGACGACGAACGCCGTGATGCCGCGGGTCTTCTGCGCTTTGGGATCGGTGCGGGCGGTCACCACGAAGATCTCGCCCACCCCGGCGTGGGTGATGAAGATCTTGGAGCCGTTGACGACGTAGTGGTCGCCTTTGTCCACCGCGGCCGTCTTGGTGCCGCCGGCGTCGGAGCCCGCCCCCGGCTCGGTGAGGCCGAAGCCGCCAAGCACCCGGCCCTGGGCGAGCAGCGGGACGAAACGGCGCTTCTGGTCCGGGGTGCCGAAGTCCACGATCGGCGAGGTGCCGAGGGTCGTGTGGGCGCTCACGGTGATGGCGTGGCTGGCGTCGACTTTGGCGAGCTCGTGGATCACCGTGATGTAGGAGAGGTAATCCATCCCCGCCCCGCCCAGCTCTTCCGGCCACGGGATGCCGAACAGGCCCAGCTCGGCCATGCGTTTCACGTTGTCCCAGGGGAAGCGGCTGTCGAGATCGTAGGCATGCGCGCTGGGTTTTACGACCGTTTGCGCGAAATCGCGCACCATGTCGCGTACCTGCACGTGGTGGTCGGAGAAGTACAGCGCGTCGTGCATACCGCAATATAGGCGGGAGTGGCGCGGCGGGTGCCGTCCCGTGCAAGTTACGCCCTGTCAGAGTGTCAGCTACAGCGATTCGGTGACCTGTCTCACGCCGCCTCGGGCGGGGGTCCCCTATATCACAGGCCGTCTCCATCCCGGCCGACGAAAGGCACTCACATGCTCGCGTCCATGCCGCAAGCGATTCCGTCCACGTGGCAGGAGGCACTGCGGTTCCTCTCGTCCCCCTTCACGTGGATCCTCGATTCGCAGAAGTTCCTGCTGGGCTTCGCCGTCACGGGGGACACGGGATGGGAAATCCTCCTGAAAGCGCTGTTCATCCTGCTCCCCACGGCGCTGCTCGTGGCCGCGCTGTGGTGCACGGTGCTCTCGGCGTACACGCTGCCGTTCCGATCGGGGCGCGGCGGCTTCCTCATCGCGATGGTGATGTCGTGGTGGGACGCGTTGCGGATGATGGTGTTCTATTGGGCGGGCCTGGTCCGGTTCGTGGTCGTGGTGCTCAGCTGGCTGTGGGGGCTGCTCAAGCTGGGCGGCTCACTCTTCATCCGGTTCATCAAGTTCATCTTCACCCGGCCTTTCGCGCTGCTCGATTGGGCCACCAAGCAGTATTTCCAGCCAGGTGTCCCGTGGCTCGCCTTCTTTTTTATCCTATTCTGGTCCGCGCTCGAAGCAACGATCTTCACGTTTACGCTGCGGCCCACCGTCAGCGAACTGTTCGCGGACATCATGGGTGGCGAGGTGTCAGGTCTGGTCGTGAGCCTGATCCTGTGGCCCTTCTTGTTCCTCATCATCTCCGGGAGCTTCGCTGCCATCCAGGTGCTTGGCGAGGCGATCAAGTCGCGGCAGACATCTCGAATCGTCGGCATGGTGATCGCCGAAGCGGCCGTCATGTTCTTCGAAGTCGTGTTTCTGTACCGCGAACTGATCGATGCGATCACCCCCTGGATCTCCTCACAAACTGGTGTTCAGCTGGGGTTCTTCTGGACCCTGGCGCTGGCTTCCTTCGGGTGGGCAGGCGTTCGCGCCATGACCTGGTTCCTGTTCGGGCGCTTCGGGACTCCGGCGCTGCTGGGCATCCTGGCCCGTCAGAACATCGCGGGCGCCCACGGCGCCTCCGCGGTGGCCCCGATCGAGCCCGATTTCTGGAAGGGGCCGATCGACGCGTTGAAGCGCGAGGCGGCGTGGTTCAAACAGGAAGCGCGGGAGGTGTTCGGGCTGATCAGCATCCCGGTGCTCCAGCTGCTGGCGGCGGGCGGCAATTTCGCCATCGTCGTCATCCGCGGCCATCCGATTTTCACGTTGCCGTTCCGCAGCCTCGACGCCGTCGAGGCCGCGACGGCGCAGATGACGCCGAGCGGGAAGCACGTGCTCCCGGGAGGCGCTCCATGACCGGCCTCCGCCGCTTCACGACCGCCGCCCTGGCGGCGGCAACCGCGATGGCCGCGACCGCATGCCGGGGGGGCGGGCGCCAGGGCGAGGCCAACAAACCCCCCGCGTCGACGATGATCATCGGCATCGACGTGAGCGGGTCGTTCCGGGACTCGCGCCTGTATGACGACGCGCTCCAGTTCGCGTCGCTCTACATTTACGCTCACCTGAACGGGCTCGACGGGCTCAAGGTCCCGACGTCCCTGTTCGTGAGCTCCATCGGCGGCGCCCGAGTCGGCGAGCCCAAGGCGTTCCATCCCATCAACGACTTCCAGGGGCGCACGCCGGACCAGATCGCCGCCGACCTGCGATCCTGGTTTCCGCAGACGGATACCTATACCGACTTCAACGCGTTCTTCGCACGCGTGAGCAGTCTGGTCAGGGAGCGGGGCCTGATCCTGGCCCCCTTGAACGTGGTGGTCCTGAGCGACGGCATGCCGGACGTCCCGCCCGGGACGCGCCTCGCCGCCAACCAGAACCCCTACACGCGCATCGACGTCTCGCCGCTCGAGTTCCTGTCGCGCAGCGTCACGGTGCGCGTGCTGTACGCCAGCCCCCAGGTGGGCGAGAACTGGAAGCGGCTCGTGCACCACAAGCGCGTGCGCTTCTGGACCCAGGAGGCGCAGGTGATGGCCGGCTGGCACCAGCAGTACAAGCCGAATCTGCCGCTGGCCCAACAGGCGGAACTGTGGAAGTGGGTGCGCGACAACGTCGACTTCCGGGCGCGGGCGGGCAACCTGTTCTAGCCGCAGACGTCGCACCCGCTGCACCCGGCAACCTGCTCGCCGAAGTACTCGAGTAACACGCGGCGGCGACAGCGGCGTGCTTCGATGTAGCGCCGCATCGCCGCCGCGTGCTCCCCGAACCGGAAGTCCTCAGGCCTCCACAGGACGCGGCATTCGGCGGGCGCCCCGTCCCGGCCCGCCCGCCCCGCCTCCTGGTAGTAGCCTTCGAGCGTGCGCGCCGGCCCCCAGTGCAGCACGCGCCGTACGTCCGGTTTGTCGATCCCCATCCCGAAGGCGGTCGTCGCGACGACCACGCCGACGCGATCCTCCAGAAACCCGCCCAGCACGCGGCGGCGCACCCCCGCCGTCAGCCCGGCGTGATACGGCGCCGCGCGTACGCTGCACCGCAACAGCGCCCGGGTCACCAGCTCCACGAGGCGGCGGGTGGGGGCGTAGACGACGACCGCCCCTCCCGCCGCGCGAATCAGCGCGCGCAGGCGCGCGAAGCGCTCCCGGTTGTCCCGCACGCGCTCGACGGCGAAGTGCAGATTGGGCCGATCGAACGAGGCGACGACCACCTCCGCCTGCGGGATGCGCAGGACGCGCAGGATGTCCGCCCGCGTCGCCAGCGTCGCGCTCCCGGTGAGCGCGAGCGTGGGGGGATCGCCCAACAGGTAACGCCAACGCCCCAGCTGGCGGTAGACGGGACGGAATTCATTGCCCCACTCGGTGATGCAGTGTGCTTCGTCCACGGCGAGGAGCGCCGGCCGGATCCCGGCGGCCCGCAGCCGCCGGACGAGCGCGCCGAGCCGCTCGGGAGCGCAGTAGAGGAGGCGCACGCGGCCGGCGAGCGTCGCGTCCAGGATCAGGCGCCGCGTCTCTTTGGGGAGCGCGCTGTTCAGGTACGCCGCCGCGATGCCGAGCCGCCGCAGCGCGCCGACCTGGTCCTGCATCAAAGAGATGAGGGGGGACACGACCAGTGTGAGGCCGGCCGCCATGAGGGCGGGCACCTGATAGCACAGCGATTTCCCTGCGCCGGTCGGGAGCACGCTGAGGACGCTGCGGCCCGTGAGCAGCGGCCCGAGCACGCGTAGCTGCGACACTCGGAAGCCCGGGTGTCCCCAGTGGCGCGCCAACACCTCCCGCGCCCGCGCCAGCCCTCCGGGGAATCGCTCCGCCACTCCATACGAAAACGGGTCCCGCGTTCTCGAGCGGGACCCGATTTACGCCGCGTGTGGCGATTCTCCGCGACTAGGGCTCCCCCGCTCCTTCGCGGACCAGCACCAGGATCGCCGCTTGGGGGACGACGAGGTAGCTCTTGTCCTCGAACGTGATCTCGACCGCGGCCTTGCGGAAGAACAACGCGTAATCGCCCACGCGCGCCTGGACCGGCAGATACTTCACTTCGGCGCTACGGATCTTCCACGGCTCCTCATCGAGCGTGGCGGGATCGCCCATCGGGGTTCCGGGACCCGTCGCGATGATCCGGCCGCCCTGCACCTGGCGGCCCTCGAGCGCCGTCGCCGGAAGGTAGAGCCCCACGGTGGTGCGCTCTTCGCCCTCGGCGGGGGCGATGAGCACGCGGTCGCCGACGACGATCAGGCGTTTGGGAGGGGGGGGCTCTTCAGGCACAATACTGGTCGAAGGCGGCGATCAAGTCCGCCGCGATGTCGTGGGGGCCGCGGCCTTCGATGTTCCGGCGCTCCAGCATGTACACGAGCCGGCCGTCCCGGAACAACGCCATCGAGGGGGACGACGGGCCGTAGCCCGTGCAATACGAGCGGGCGCGGGCCGTCGCCTCGGCGTCCTGCCCGGCGAAGACGGTGTACAGCTTCGCGGGGCGCACCGTGTGGACGAGCGCCAGCGTCGCCGCGGGGCGGGCATTCCGGGCCGCGCAGCCGCACACCGAGTTCACCACCACGAGCATCGGGGCGCGCTCCTGGGCGAGCGCGGCGTCCACCTCGGCAGGGGTGTGCAGCTCCGTGAAGCCGATGCGCGTCAGCTCCTCGCGCATCGGTCGCACGAGCGAAGGGTCGTAGAGGGGGACGTTGAGGCCGGCCATAAAAGAACGTTAGTCGCGTGCCTTCTTTTCCGCGAATCGCGCCAGAAAGACGACCGCGAGCACCCCGACCGCCACGCCCACCAGCCACCGCACTGCGAGCGCCATGCCGATGATTCCCACGACCAGGCCCAGCCCACCGAGCCAGGCCTTCACGCGGAACCACGGGATCGGCATCACTATTTCTTCAGGAACGCCTGCAACGCGGCGCGGAAATCCGGCGTGGTGCGGCTCACGGCGTTGACGTCGGCGGAGAGGCGGAGGCCCTCCGCGAACGGCACCCCCTCCAGCCGGTAGAACTGCTGTTTGGTGAGCGCGAGGGCGCTGGCGCTGATCGAGGTCAGCGTGCGCAGCAGGTCCGCGGCCTGCTCCTCGAAATCGGCGTCTTCGTAGACACGGGAGACGAGCCCGACGGCGGCCGCTTCGGTCGCGGTGAGGACGTGGCCAGTCGTGGCGAGGTCGAACGCGATCTTCTCGCCCACGCTGCGCTTCAGCAGGTTCATCACCAGCGCTGGCACGAAGCCGCGCTGCACCTCCGGGTACCCGAACTGCGCCGATTCGGCCGCCAGCACCAGGTCGCAGGCGGTGGCGAGCCCGCACCCGCCCGCGAGCGCGCGCCCGCGCACCAGCGCGACCACCGGCTTGGGCACCTGCCGCATCCGCAGGAAGATCTCGCCGAAGTGCAGCGCCGCCTCCCGGTTCTCGGCCACCGTCTGGTCCGCCGAGGCGAGCAGCTCGTTGAGATCCATCCCGGCGCAGAAGTCGACCCCGGCACCCTGGAGCGCGACGACGCGCACCTCGGCATCGAGGTCCGCGCGCTCGAGGAACGCCAGGAGCGCGTCGATCATCGCCGCATCGATGGCGTTGCGCTTCTCCGGACGGTTGAGCGTGCCCGTCAGCACGCCACCCTGGAGGGCCGTCAGCACCCGGTCGCTCACCGCGGCGCCTCCAGCATCATCCGGAGCAGCGCGGTCGAGAACACCTTGCCTTGCGCGTCGGTCTTGAGCGAGATCGTCCCGCCGCCGTCGAGCGCGCCGTGGAGAAGGAAGTTGAGGGCGTTGAGGTTGGGAAGCTCGAAGCGCTCCACGGGTCCCGTGATCAGGCCCTTGAAGTGGCGCGCCACGCGGGCCGCGGTCACGTGCTTGACGAGGTGGGGGTAGTACTCGGGTTTCCGCGCAATGAGCCCTACGTTGGCGGTGTCGCCCTTGTCACCGGATCGGGCATGAGCGAGGTCGAACAGCAGGACCTTGCCCTTCCGGTCCGACCGTCCGACCGTCCGACCGTCCGACGCTTTTTTCACACCGCGACCACGTCCACGCACGGCTGCACCTCCCGCTTGTCGATCAACGCCGGCCAGTAAGCGACGATCTCTTCGGGCTTCGGCCGCCCGCCCGCGAACCCCGTCACGCTGGGCGGACCGTTGAGAATAAGCGGCGCGATCTCCCGGGTGAACCGGTCCACCGGTCCCAGCTCGCGGGCGCGCACGCCGACGCGCAGCTGCACCTCAGGGAGGTCGGGCGACACCCCGTCGGGCGTGGCGAGCCGGCCGTGCGTCGCGTCCACGCCGATGAACTCGGTCACGATCGCCTCGAACGCGAGGCCCAGGTCCGTGAGCCGCTGGCGCAGCACCTGGTCGGCGCGGCGCGCCTTCCGGTAGGCGTCCGGCCACACGTACACGAGCGTGCCGACGGCCTTATACCCGTAGGCGTAGGCGATAGAGACTTTGAGCTTGTCGGTCGCCGGGCGCCCCTTGATCCCCGTGAAGCGCACGCGGTCCTTGCCCACCTGTTGGAGGCGAATCGTCGTGAAGTCGGCCACGCAGTCGGGCGTGATGTACTCGCGCGGGTCGCCCATCTCGTACACGAGCTGCTCGCTGACCCCGGCCACGGTCACGCGACCGCCCGTGCCCGGATGCTTCGTGATCTCGAAGCTACCGTCGGGAGACGCTTCCACGATCGGATATCCCACGTTGGCGAGGTCGGGGATGCGCTCCCAGTCGATGAGGCAGTTGCCGCCGCTGCACTGCGCGCCGCATTCGATCGTGTGTCCCGCCACCGTCCCGGCGGCGAGCAGATCCCACGCGTCGGCGCGCCACCCGAAGGCGTGCATCAAGGGCCCGAGGGTCAGTCCGGTGTCGGTCACGCGTCCCGTGATCACGATTCCGGCGCCGCGCCGCAGCGCCTCAACAACGGGTCCGGCGCCCAGGTACGCGTTCGCCGACTGCACGCGGTCGCGGACGTCGTCCAGGGGCCGGCCGGTATCGAGATTCTTCAAGCCGTGGCCACGCGCCAGCAGCTCGTCGATCCGGCCCAGCAGGTCGTCGCCGCTGACCACGCCGATCGTCAGCTTCCCCGCGAGGCTGAGCGCGCGGGCCGCCGCCGCGACCGCTTCCGCGCAGGCGGCGGGATTCACACCGCCGGCATTGGTCGTGACCTTGATGCCGCGCTCCGCCAGGATCGGGAGGATCCGCTCCATCAGCGGCACGAAGTCCTTGGCGTAGCCGAGGCGGGGATCGCGGGACTTCTGCTTCTGCATGATGGACATCGTCACCTCGGCGAGGTAGTCCATCATCAGGTAGTCCACCGGCCCGCCCGACACTTGGCGGACCGGTGCCTCGAGCCAATCTCCCCAGAACCCCTGCCCGGCGGCGATCCGAACGGGCTCTGTCACGGATGCTCCAGCGGCGTCCGCAGGATCGCGGCTTCGCCGGCGGGCGGAGTCACCCGCACTTCCACCAGGGGCTGGAACCCGGCCGGCGCCTGCAGCGCGGGCGGCGCCAGGAGCTCGAGCGTGGTCCGCCCCCCGGCGACGACCGTCGCGTCCTTGCCCGCCTGGGCCGCCCGCGGCTCCTTGAGGAGGAAGCGCACGCGCACCGTGGCCTGCCATGACGGCGCGGGACCGACCTGGGCCGACGCGGGGAACAGCTCCACCGTGAGCGGCCGGCCGGCGAGCCCTTGGGGGACGTCGAAGCGCTGGCGGCCCACTGCGTAGTTCAATGGCCCCTCGCTGACCTGCTGCCCGCTTGAGTCGAACACCGTCACGCCGAAGTCCGTGAACCGGTTCCACTGTTCGCGCGCCATCTCCACGTCCACCTCGGCGCGCGCGGCCCAGGCCGGGACGCGCACGGTGAGCGACTCGGCGGGGAGCCCGCGTCCCGCCACCGGGAACGCGGCTTCCGCGCCGATCAGACGCGTCGTGACCCGGCCGCCCGTCGTCTCCGGGCCGACATCGCCCGCTTCCACGCCGCGGCCGGTCCGGGCCAGGGTCACGGGCGCGATGGCCGCGCGCACGTCGGCCGTGACCGTCGCCAGCGGCGGCGCGACGACGTCGAGCTCGTATACGCCGGCGACGAGGTCCTCGGCCCGCACCACGACATCAGCGGTCCCCGCGTCGCCCCCGCCGACGTTGATATCGTCCGGGGCGTCGCGGAACGGCTGGCCATCCGGTTCGTACAGCTTCACGAACGCGTGCTGGGTGGAATCCGCGAGGGACACGGTCGCGCGCAGCGTGGAGCCCGCCGCGGGCACGCGCAGGAAGTAGCGCTGTACCCGCCCGGCGGCGACGGTTCGCTTCTGATCGGCCAGGGGTCGGGTCGTGAGATCGTACGGAACGGCGATCGTATTGACGAGCGCGAACAAGGCGCCCGCGAGCGTGTCGGTCGGATTGCGCGCCGTGACGGTGCCCACATAGACCCCCGGCGCGGTGAGCGCCGCCGCCCGGTAGGCGACGGTGACGTCCGTCGCCGGGGCTCCCGCGCGCATCTGCGGCGGGGCGCTGAGCCACGGCACGTTGCTGCGCAGCTCCAGCTGCGCGGCGCGGATGCCGAGGGCCGCCGTGACGTGGAACGCCTGCAGGGTGTCGCCGGAGCCCGCGAGCCCGTCGCGCCGGAACGCCGCCGACCCGCCCGCCGGCGTGCGCACGACGTAGACCGCCCCCTGGTGCCCCGCGACGAGCCAGCGATACGCCGCCTCGAGCTTGGGAACGCCCGCCCCCGCATCGAGCGCGGTCGCGCCCGCGACCGGAGTCGCCGAGATGCGGAGCGCCTGCATCACCTCGGCGGCTCCCGGGCGGCGGCCTTCCTGCGTCACGGCGGACATGAGGCACGCGGCCAATCCGCTGGCGTGCGGCGCGGCCATACTCGTCCCGCCCTTGATCTCGTCGCCGGTGTTCCAGCGCGGTACGGAAGAAAACGCCACGCCGGGCGCCAGCACGTCCGGCTTGTCGGTGTCGCCGCCCCGCGAGCTGAACCACGCCAGGACGTCGGGCGCCGGGGGGACGCCGGGCTGCGGGGCACGGGAGAAGACGCCCGGGTACAAGGCCCCCACCGAGAGCGCGAGATCGGCGGAGCCGGGGAAGCCCATCGTGGAGAGTCCCGGCCCGTCATTACCGGCGCTGATCGCGAACACGACGTCGGGATGGGCGACGAGGAAGGCGTCGACGAGCGAGTCGATGACGGCGCGTCCTTCCTGCTCGTTGCCCACGCCGAAGCTCATGTTGAGCACGAGCGGGAGGCCGCGCTGCGTCGCGAAACGCGCCGCGTATTCCATCGCGCGGACCATCGACCCATTCACCGAGATGCCGCCGCGTGCGTTGTTGGCGATCTTGAGGGCGAGCAGCTGCGCGCCCGGGGCCACGCCGTCGAATCCCTGCACGTTGTAGAGGTTGTGCCCCGCGGCGATGCCGGCCACGTGCGTGCCGTGGCCCGACGTGTCGAACACCAGGTCGAGCACCGGAGCGCCCGCGCCGTCCGTGAAGTTCGCCGCGATGGTCAGGGGGCGGCGGCCCAGGGCGATCGTTTCGCGTCCCTGGCGATAATCGTGGAGCGGCATCTCGTCTTCGAACGAGCCGTTCAGGTTCGAGTCGATGAACGCGACCCAGCCGTCGCTCGCCTTCACGACCACGACCGGGAACTCGTCGGTGTTGTCGCCGTCGCCGTTGACATCCGCCGCGGGCACCTTCCCGAGCGGCAGCTCGCGAAATACGCCGCCGTACCAGGCTCCCCCCGTCGCAAGCCGCGCGATGCGCCCGGCGCCGGCCACCTTCACCGCCGCGACGACGACCGAGCCGTCATTGGCGGGTGTGATGGGAGCGAGGACGACCCGGCCCTCCGCCGAGAAATCACGGACGTCGAGGAGCTTGGGCGCCCCGGTCGTGGTCGTGATCAGGCCCGGGACGCCCGGGTCCACCCCCGAGTCGAGGATGCCGATGATGACCCCGCGCCCATCGTAGGTCGGGTGCGCGATGCGGAATTGGTCCACGCCCGTCGCGGTGAGCGGCATCAGCCCCGCCAGGAGCGCGAGCGGCGGCGGCACGATCGGCTCGCCGGCTTCGGAATCGGTGCGGCTCCCGTCGGGGGAGACCGGCGGAGGCGCCGGAGTGCCCGGAGGTGCTTTCGGGGTCAGGGCGGCGGGGGGAGTGGTCCGACCGCCGCACGCGATGACTGACAGGCCGGCGCACACAATGAACGAACGACGCAGCGTCATGGATGACTCGGCAGGATGAACGGCCCGAGGTGGGGCCCGGGGAACTCGGTGGTCACGGCCAGCAGGAACGCGAGCACGTCGCGCGTCTCCTCCGGGAGCACGATGGCATCGACAAAGCCGCGGGCGCCCGCGTACCTGGCGTCCAGCTGGTGATCGTAGTCGGCGCGCATCGCTTCGACGGCCGCGGCGTTCTCGGGGTTCGCGGCGGTCTCCCCGAAGACGGCCTGAATCGCGGACTCGCCTTCCATCACCCCCATGCGCCCGGTGGGCCACGAGAGGATGAAGTCGGGATCGAACCCCTGCCCCGCCATCGCGTAGTAGCCAGCGCCGGAGGCGTGATTGACGGTGAGCACGAGCTTGGCGACGGTCGCGGTGGCCATCGCTTCGACGAAGCGGGCGCCCGCCCGGATGATCCCGGTATGCTCGGCCTCGACCCCGACCATGAACCCCGACACGTCCTGCACGAACAGCAGCGGGATGCGCTCGCGATCCGCGTTCTCGATGAAATACGCGACTTTCTCCGCGCTCTCGGTGTAGATGATCCCGCCGATCTTCGGCGGCTCGCCTTTCTTCCCCTTGATGACGCCGCGCGAGTTGGCGATCACCGCCACCGCGCGTCCGGCGATCGCGCCGTGCCCGCAGATCATCTCCGGCGCCACCGCCGGCTGGAACTCGTCGAGCGTCCCCGCGTCCAGGAGGCATTCGAGCACGGCGCGCGCGTCGTAGCTCATGCGATGGTCGCCCGGGAGCAGCGCGTACAGCTCCTTGGGATCGCGCTTGGGCGCCTGCGCCGCGGGCGCGGGACGCGCCGTGGCCGGGAGCCGCGCCACATACTCGCGGATCCGCTCCAGGCATGCCGCATCGTTCTTGGCGCGATAGTGGGCGACGGCGCTCGTGGAGGTGTGCGTCGCGGCCCCGCCCAACGTCTCGGCGTCCACCGACTGGCCGGTCGCGCCTTTGACGAGATTGGGCCCGCCGAGCCCCATGAACGACGTGCCCTCGACCATGAAGATGACGTCCGAGAGGGCGGGCAGGTACGCGCCGCCGGCGATGCACGGCCCCATCACGGCGGCGATCTGCGGCACGCGCAGATAGTGGCGCATCAGCGAGTTGTAGAAGAAAATCCGCGCCGCCCCGTACTGGCCTGGGAACACGCCTCCCTGGTACGGGAGGTTGACGCCGGCCGAATCCACGAGGTAGACGATCGGGACGCGCTGGCGCATCGCCACTTCCTGGGCGCGCAGCATCTTGCGGATGGTTTCGGGCCACCACGAGCCCGCCTTGACCGTGGCGTCGTTGGCGACGATCACCACGGGACGCCCCGCCACCTTGCCCACGCCGGTGATGACGCCCGCCCCCGGGGCCTGACCGTCATACTGGTCATAGGCGACGAACAGGCCGAGCTCGAACCAGGCGCCGTTCTTGTCGAGGAGCTTCGCCACGCGCTCGCGCGCGGTGAGCTTCCCCTGGTCGTGCTGGCGTTTGATTTTGTCCGGCCCGCCGCCCTGCTCGAGGCGGGCGCGCAGCTCGCGCACGTCGGCGGCGAGTGTCTCGAGGCGCGTCATCCGGGGCTAGCGGTCAGGCCGCCACATGCTCGGCCGCCCACGCCTCGATGTACTTGACGAGCTCCGATGTTGGCGTTCCCGGGCCGAACAGCCTGCCGATGCCCCGCCCCTGCAGCGCTTCCATGTCCTCGGGTGGGATGATGCCACCGCCGGTGAGGAGGACGTCGACGCGCCCCGCCGCGTCGAGCAGCGCTTTGATGCGTGGAAACAGGGTCATGTGGGCCCCGGACAGGATGGAGAGCCCCACCACATCGGCGTCCTCCTGTATCGCCGCCTGGGCGATCATCTCCGGCGTCTGGTGGAGGCCGGTGTAGATCACCTCCATCCCGGCGTCGCGCAGCGCGGCGGCGACGACCTTGGCGCCGCGGTCGTGCCCGTCCAGCCCGGGCTTGGCGACGAGCACCCGGATCGGGCGTTTCCGCGCCCGTGGCATCGCGGTCATGGGCTAGAAGAACACCGGCTCGCGATAGGCGCCCCAGACGCGCTCCAGCGCGTGCCGAATCTCGAACAGCGTGCACTCGGCGCGGGCGCAGTCGAGCATCGGGGGGAGCACGTTCGCGTCGTGCTCGGCGGCCGACCGCAGGGCTGCGAGGCGCTGCTCCACGAGCGCCGCGTCGCGTTGCTCGCGCAGCCGGGCGAGGCGCTGGCGCTGGCCGGCCTCGGCGTCGTTGGAGATTTTGAGAATCTCCACGGGATGGTCGTTCTCGGTGATGAACTCGTTGACGCCGACGACGACGCGCTCCCCGGCCTCGGCCTGACGCTGGAACTCCGCCGCCGACCGGGCGATCTGGCGCTGGAACCAGCCGCTCTCGATCCCCTTCACCACGCCGCCCGTCGACTGGATCTCCGCGAACAGGGCATCGGCCTCGCGCTCCAGCTGATCGGTCAGCGCCTCGACGTAGTAGGAGCCGCCAAGGGGATCGACTACGTCGGCGACGCCGGTCTCGTGCGCGAGGATCTGCTGGGTGCGCAGCGCCACCTGCACCGCGGGCTCGGTCGGCAGCGCCAGGGTCTCGTCCAGCGAGTTGGTGTGCAACGACTGCGTGCCGCCGAGCACCGCCGCGAGCGCCTGGTACGCCACGCGCACGATGTTGTTGTGCGGTTGCTGGGCGGTCAGCGTCACGCCGGCGGTCTGGGAGTGAAAGCGCATCATCCACGAGCGGGGATTCCTCGCCCCGTACTGCGTCTTCATGTGCCGCGCCCAGATGCGTCGCGCCGCGCGCAGCTTCGCGATCTCCTCGAAGAAATCGTTGTGGATGTCCCAGAAGAACGACAGCCGCGGCGCGAAGCTGTCCACGTCCAGCCCGCGCGCGATCCCCCGCTCGACGTAGGTGAACCCGTTCGCCAGCGTGAAGGCGAGCTCCTGCGCGGCGGTGGCCCCCGCTTCGCGGATGTGATAGCCGCTGATCGAAATCGTGTTCCACTGCGGCGTGTGCCGGGGACACCACTCGAACATGTCGACGATGACCTTCAGCGCCGGCTCCACCGGGTAGACCCAGGCGTGCTGGGCCATGTACTCCTTGAGGATGTCGTTCTGGACCGTGCCGCGCAGCTTGGCGATGTCCACGCCCTGCCGCTCCGCCGCGACGACGTAGAAGCAGAACAGGATCGCCGCCGGCCCGTTGATCGTCATCGACGTCGAGACCTGGTCGAGCGGGATGCCGTGGAACAGATCCTCCATGTCCACCGCGCTGGAGATCGCCACGCCGCACTTGCCGACCTCGCCCTCGGCGCGGGGATGGTCGGAGTCGTAGCCCATCAACGTCGGGAAGTCGAACGCCACGGAGAGGCCGGTCTGGCCGCGCTCGAGGAGGAAGTGATAGCGCTCGTTGGTGTCGGCCGCCGTCCCGAACCCTGAGAATTGCCGCATCGTCCACAGGCGCCCGCGGTGCATCGTCTGATGGATGCCGCGCGTGAACGGATAGCGGCCCGGCTCGCCCAACCGCTCCGGCAGGTTCCCGGCCACATCGTCGGGGCCGTACACCGGCTTCTTCTCGATGCTCATCGAATCGCTCCGCTCCGCAGCTGATCCAGGATGTCGGCCGCGACGTCGTACGGGCTGCGCCGGCCTTCGGCCATCTCGTCCATGCGCTGGGCGAGGAGGTCCGGCGCCGGGGTGTCCTCCCATAACCACTGCCGCAGGCCTCGCTCCACCACAGCGCGCGTGCGCTCGGCGAGCCGCTCGCGACGGCGCGCGACGAGCCGGCCGCTGGACTCGAGGAAGGCGCGGTGGCGGTCGAGTGCGGCCACAAGTTCGGGGACGCCCTCGCCGGTGGTGGCCACCGTCGTCAGAACCGGTGGCTCCCAGGACTCGGCGGTCGGGCGGTCAGGCGGTCGGGCGGTCCCCTTACCCCTCCCGTCCGCCCGTCCGCCTGTCCGCCGTTCCGCCCCGGTGGAGGAGGTGTGGTGGGGAGCCACGTGTCGAAAGGCGTTCCCCTGACGCAGGCCGAGCATCACCTCGATCTCCTGGCGCAGCTTGTCGCCGCCGGGCCGATCGCTCTTGTTGATCACGAAGACGTCGGCGATTTCCATGACGCCGGCCTTGAGGGTCTGGATCGCGTCGCCGGACTCGGGCACGAGCACCAGCGCCGTGGATTCGGCGGTGCGCGCGATGTCGAGCTCCGTCTGCCCCACGCCGACCGTTTCGATCAGGATGCGATCGAAACCGAAGGCCTCGAGCACGTCCGCCGCTTCCTCCGTCGTGGTCGCCAGGCCCCCCTGCGAGCCGCGCGTCGCCATCGACCGGATGAAGACGCCGGGATCGAGACTCACCGACTCCATGCGGATGCGATCCCCGAGCAACGCCCCGCCCGTGAACGGGCTCGTCGGGTCGACGGCGATCACCGCCACCCGGAGCTCCTGCGCGCGGTAGTGCTGCACCAGACGCTCGGTGAGGGTGCTCTTCCCGGCCCCCGGCGGGCCCGTGAGGCCGATGCGGCGGGCGCCGCGCCGCCCCACGCGCGCATGCGCGTGGGTCAGCACCTGCTCGCAGCCGTCGCGGCGGTTCTCGACGAGACTGATGGCGCGGGCCAGCGCCGCGGTATCGCCGCGGTCGAGGGCCTCCACGAGCGAGCGGGTCGTCATGGGTTCGTACAAGTTATGCAGGGGCCGAAGCGGATGCATCCTCCGGGCGATCGAGCACGACGGCCTTGACCGGTCCGGGCCGTACGGCGACGCGCTCCACATGCGTCGCGGTGGCGGCCAGCACGTCGAACTCGAATCCGTGCAGGATGAATCGCTCGCCCGGCCGGGGAATCCGCCCCAGCGTCTGCACGAGAAAGCCGCCCACGGTCTGCGCCCCGCGGGCCGGCGGCGCCGTCCCGAACGTCTCGTCCAGCGCGGTGACGGGCGCGTTGCCCACGAATTCCATGATGCGGGCCGGCGCGGTCCCCGCCGGCGGCGGGGGAGGCTCGAACACCTCCGCAACCAGCGCGCGCAGCACGTCTTCGAAGGTGACCAGTCCCGCGGTGCCGCCGAACTCGTCGAGCACGACGGCGAGATGGCTCTCGCCGCGCTGCATGCCCAGCATCACGTCGCCGGTGCGCTGCGTCGCCGGGACCACGGTCACCGGGCGCACCGGCACCGGGTCCTCCGGCTGGAGGCGCAGCAGGTCGAAGGTGTGCGCGACGCCGATGATCTCGTCGAGGGAGCCGCGGTACACCGGATAGCGGCTGTAGCCCGACTGCGAAAACACATGGGCCATCTCGGCCGCGGCGAGGCCCTCGGGGATCGCGACGATCGCGGTACGCGGCGTCATCAACTCCCGCACCGGGCGATCGGAGAACGCGAGGACGCCGGACACGACTTCGATTT
>WNGE01002891.1_pt1 | contig 20567 bp, 19 predicted proteins | sample 5400651 | NCBI WGS metagenome assembly WNGE01 (sample SAMN13153370, study PRJNA577476) | soil metagenome | isolation source: 60 cm soil or saprolite under grassland replicate 2 | place: USA:California | collected 2016-06-15 | reverse complement strand
CAGCCTGCCCGAGTTCGACACGCTCTATGACGCGGCGCACCGGTTGCCCGATTCACCCGAACGCACCCTGCTCTTCGACCGGATGACAGAACTGGTGCTCGCGTACGCGCCTTGGCGGCTGATGGAGCACCGGATCGAGGACCACCTGCTGCAGCCGTGGATCCGCAACTACAAGCCGCACCCGGTCCGGTCCGCAATCTGGCGCTACCTCGATGTCGATCCGGTGCACAATCCCCGATGACATTGCGAGGAGACGCCCGATGTATTCCACCCTCATTTCCACCGCCGATCTCGCCGCGCGGCTCGACGATCCTGCGCTGGTGATCCTCGACGCAAGGCACGATCTGATGCAGCCGGAAACGTGGGGCGAAGCGGAATATCGCGCCGGCCACATCCCCGGGGCGCGGTTCGTTCATGTCGACCATGATCTGTCCGCACCGAAGACCGGGACCAACGGACGCCATCCTTTACCGCCGCCCGCGACGGCCGCGGCGACATTTGGCCGGCTGGGCATCGATGCGGGCAAGCAGGTCGTCGCGTACGATCAGGGGGGTGGCATGTTCGCCGCGCGCCTCTGGTGGATGCTGCGCTGGCTCGGCCACGACGCGGTGGGGCTCCTCGACGGCGGTTTCGCCAAGTGGACGCGCGAGCGCCGACCGGTGACGACCGCCACACCCGCAGCGCGACCGACGACTTTCGCGATTCGCCACGTCGGCGCGACGGCGAGCGCGGACGACGTGCTCGCAAGCCTCGCGGACCATTCGCTCACGCTCGTCGATGCGAGGACGCCGGAGCGGTTCCGTGGCGAGACGGAGCCGATGGATCCCGTCGCGGGTCACATTCCGGGCGCGCTGAACCGGCCGTACGCGCAGAATCTGACCGCCGACGGCACATGGAAGTCCGCGGCGCAACTCCGCGAAGAGTTCGGCGCACTTCTCGCGGCGACGCCGCCCGACAAGGTCGTCAACCACTGCGGCTCGGGCGTCACGGCGGGTCACAACATCCTGGCGATGGAAATCGCCGGGCTCGCGGGCTCGCGGCTGTATCCCGGGTCGTGGAGCGAATGGGTCGCGGATCCGGCGCGGCCGGTCGCGCGCGGCGAGTCCAACTGAGATTTACGGAAATGGTTGACGACCATTTCCGTCACGATGCGTCCCTCGCCCGCGCAACGGGAGAGGGGATTGGGAGTGAGGGCTGAGCTTTGCTGATTGTCATTCAGTTCTACAAAGCTCAGTAGCAACTTTAGCGACTATTCAGCCGAGCCGTCCCCGAGCGGCCAGGCCGCGATGTCGCGATAGCGCGATCCGTCCGACGCCAGATCGGATGCCGTCAGCGTCATCCGCTCGAGGCGCCAGACAATCGTCGCGACGGCTGTTGCATGCACGCGCTTGCGGCAGCGGCGCGCGAGCGTCACGTGAACGCGAAATGCGCGGGCGTCGACGGGGAATCCCTCCGCGCCCAGCGCACTGCGCAGAGCGCCCACCAGTTGCTCGAGCTCAGGCGGTGTCGACCGTGCGCCAAGCCAGGCGATGCCGGCATCGCGGAATCCGCCCGTATGATCGAGCACGAGAGCGGACGGTGCCGCCGCACGCGACACCGCGGCGCCGATTTCATGCAGGAGCGCCATCCGCGCCGGCGCAACGTTGCCGACAAAGGCGAGCGTTAGATGGATGGCCGCGGGCCGCGGCGGCTTGCCCCCTGCCTGAATCGCGACATCGTGTGCGAGGGCGGTAATGGCATCGCGCGTTGCCGCATCCGGCCACGCCGCGAAAAAAACGCGGAGCGGCCCTTCGCGCGCTGCGGCGTCGCGCGTGTCGGTACGAGAAGACATCGGCTGCACCAGACGAGTGTAACGCTTGTGCTGTCGGCGGTCAGTCGCGCCGGCCCCGCCTCCGCAATCTGTTGGGCGGTGCACATCCTCCAAAGAAAAACCGCGCCCCCTTTCGGGCGGCGCGGTTCGCGCGCAGTTGCGCTGCCGGGCGCGGCGTCAGCCGTTCGCGACGTGCAGCTCGGTCTTCGCCTTGTCGAAGAACTGCTCGTCTTCGGTCGAGTTCCTGAGCGCAGTCGTCGACGACTGGCTTCCCTGAATCGTCGTCGTCACGGCGTCGAAGTAGCTGGTTCCGACTTCCCGCTGGTGCTTGATCGCCGTAAATCCCTTTGGCATCGCGGCGAACTCCGCTTCCTGCAGCTCGACGAACGCCGTCATGTGCTCGTGCGCGTAGCCGTGCGCCAGGTTGAACATCGAATAGTTGAGGCTGTGGAAGCCGGCGAGCGTAATGAACTGGAACTTGTAGCCCATCTTGCCGAGCTCGGTCTGGAACTTCATCACCGTCGCGTCGTCGAGGTTCTTCTTCCAGTTGAACGACGGCGAGCAGTTGTAGGCGAGCATCTTGCCCGGGAACTTCGCATGGATCGCGTCGGCGAATGCCTTGGCGAAGGCGAGGTCCGGCTTGCCGGTCTCGCACCACAGCATGTCGCAGTACGGCGCATAGGCGAGGCCGCGTGCAACCGCCTGCTCGAGACCGTTGCGCGTCTTGTAGAAGCCTTCGAGCGTCCGCTCTCCCGTCATGAACGGCTTGTCGTTGTCGTCGATGTCCGACGTGACGAGATCGGCCGCTTCGGCGTCGGTGCGCGCGAGCAGCACCGTCGGCACGCCCATGACGTCGGCTGCGAGCCTCGCCGCGATCAGCTTGTCGACCGCCTCGCGCGTGGGCACCAAGACCTTCCCGCCCATGTGCCCGCATTTCTTGACCGACGCGAGCTGGTCCTCGAAGTGCACGCCCGCAGCACCGGCCTCGATCATCGCCTTCATCAGCTCGAAGGCGTTCAGCACGCCACCGAATCCGGCTTCGGCGTCGGCGACGATCGGCGCGAAATAGTCGATCGTGTCGTTGCCTTCCATGTGCTGGATCTGGTCAGCGCGCAGGAACGTATTGTTGATGCGCTTGACGACGTTGGGGACCGAATTGACGGGATAGAGCGACTGGTCAGGGTACATCTCGCCCGCGATGTTGGCGTCGGCAGCGACCTGCCAGCCGGAGAGATAGATTGCCTTCAGGCCCGCCTTCACTTGCTGCATCGCCTGGTTGCCGCTCATCGCCCCCAGCGAATTGACGAACGGCTCCTCGGTGACGAGCTTCCAGAGCTTTTCGGCGCCGAGGCGCGCGAGCGTGTGCTCGACATGGATCGAGCCGCGCAGGCGGACGACGTCCTCCGCCGTATAGCCGCGCTCGATTCCTTTCCAGCGCGGATTCTCCGCCCATTCCTTCTTGAGTCGTGCCGCTTCGAGATCGTAGTTCATTGGTCGCTCCCATCTTGCGTCATGGCCAATCCGGCGTGTCGCGCAAGGGCATCGCGCGCGCCCGGAACCTTGGTCAGCGGCCGCACACGCAGCGAAGCATTGCGCGCGCATTGCCGCAATGTGAAACGTGAGGCGAGCCCAGCCGCCAGCGTTTCACTGCACGGTCCGGCGAGGATCGCTCGGGCGGACGGGCGGGCGTGGATGGGGTGGAACCCAAGCCCTGCGTGTGGCCCGCGGTCGAGTTCGCCGCTGGCCGCTCGTGACGTCTAGCAAGTTAGCAAAGTTACGTCGCGGTGACAAGAGGAATTATTGCAATGCAATAGGGTAAATTTTTCACAAAATCATGCGGTTAGAATAGGTTTCCGCATCGTGGAAATAAGATCGAGCCTTTCCGATGCGGGAGTGCTGCATTGCGATAGTCAGACGCCAGCGGCCGGTCTTCGAAGCATTTGCTTGTCGGTTAAGCGATTGAAAGCCTTCGTGTCCAATCCTTTGTTGCTGGCCTGCAACAATGAATCACCCGTGTTGGAATTCGGAAATGAATTCCGGAGCCCTCGCGTGGACCTCCCGGGATTTGCGGCCTTCCAAGGTTCGGCCCCGTCGCGCCGCTCCGGCGCGGTGGCGACCGGCGACCCTCCGAACGCGTCGCAACTCGACGAACTCCCGCATCAACTCGGCAGACGAGGAGAAGCCTCGTTCTCGACCCCGACGAAGGCCAACCACGAACGCGGTGGCGCGAACCGGCGACAGCTTGTGAAGCGCGCGTGCGAATCACCAAGTCGAACACACTCGAGGCGTCGTGCGTCGCAAGATCGACGCCGCGCAGACGTGCTGCGCGCGCGCCGAAAAAGAGTGCTTCTCATTTACGCCGCAATCGCGTCGATCGTCGCTCGATTCACGCTGCGTTTATCTTTGTCGCGCTATTGACATCGGCTGGCAGACGGCGCAAATGTTGTCGCTCGCAGTGTCGTCGTTCGCTAAAGACGCGGTGCGCGTCACGCCGCCGGGAATCACGCGATCCCGACGCCCATTAAAACAAGCGGCGCGCGACGCTGCTCCATGCCCCGCGTGACCTCGACTGGGAGAGACCCTCGTGCGCTCCATCCCCATCATTTTCGTTGCCGTCGTCACCGCCGCCGGCGGCCCTGCCGTTGCGCAAAGCGCCGATCCGAATCTCGCCCGCAATCTCGCTGCCACCTGCGCGAACTGTCACGGCACCAACGGCGTGAGCCAGGGAGGAACCGAGAGCCTCGCCGGCCTGAGCAAGGGCGACATCGTCCGCAAGATGCAGGAGTTCAAGACCGGCAAGAAGCCCGCCACCGTAATGCATCAGCTGGCGAAGGGTTACACCGATGAGCAGATCGAGCTCATCGGCGGCTGGTTCGCGGCACAGAAAGCCCCGAAATGAGCCCGGCGAAGGAGACGACGATGAAAATGCGACGGCGCGAATTTCTCAAGATGGCGTCCGGTGGCGCAGCAGTGCTCGCGCTGCCCGGCTGCGCGTCGATGGCCGGCAGCTCGTCCGGCAAGGTCGTCATCGTCGGCGGCGGCTACGGCGGCGCAACCGCCGCCAAGTACATCCGGATGTGGAGCGACGGCCGCATCGACGTGACCGTGGTCGAGCCCAATGCCGAATTCATTTCGTGCCCGATGTCGAACCTCGTGCTGGGCGGCAGCAAGAATCTCGAGTTCCTCACGGTGAGCTACGCGAACCTCGCTACGCGCCACGGCGTCAAGATCGTCCGCGAGACCGCAACCGCCGTCGATCCCGACAAGCGCATCGTGAAACTCGCCAACGGGACCGAATTACCGTACGACCGACTGATCCTGTCGCCGGGCATCGATTTTCTGTGGGACAAGGTGCCCGGCCTCAACAACGCCGACGCGCAGGCGAAGATTCTGCATGCCTGGAAGGCCGGTGCGCAGACAGTGGCGCTGCGCCGCCAGCTCGAGGCGATGCCCGACGGCGGCGTGTACGCGTTGTCGATCCCGGTCGCGCCGTACCGGTGCCCGCCGGGTCCGTACGAGCGCGCATGCCAGGTCGCGTGGTACTTCAGGCGGGCGAAGCCGAAATCGAAGGTGCTGATCCTCGACGGCAACGGCGACGTGACCTCGAAGGGTCCGCTGTTCAAGAAGGCGTGGGCCGACGAATACAAGGGCATCGTCGAATACCGGGCGAACTATGTGCTCACGGACGTCGATGTCGCGACCCGCACTGCGAAGTTCGAGGTGCACGACGCGGTGAAAGCCGATGTGCTCAACGTCGTGCCGCCGCAGCGGGCCGGTGCGATTGCACGCAGCGCCGGCGTTGTCACCGCGAACGACCGCTGGTGCGATGTCGATTTCCTCACCTTCGAATCGGTCAGGGTGAAGAACATCCACGTCCTCGGCGATGCGATCCAGATCGCGACCGGCATGCCCAAGTCCGGGCACATGGCGAACCAGCACGCGAAGGTTTGCGCGGCGGCGATCGTTGCACTGCTCTCGGGACAGGCGCCGAACCCGGCGCCGGTGCTCACCAACACGTGCTACAGCATGATCACCGACAAGGATTCCGTCCACGTCTCATCGGTGCACCAGTGGGACAAGGAGAAGAAGACGCTGCTGCCCGTACAAGGCGCGGGCGGAGTCTCCGCGGCGATGAGCGAAGTCGAGGGCAGGTACGCGTTCGCGTGGGCGACGAACATCTGGGCCGATACGCTCGCGTAGGTCCCGGCGGCGAGGCTCTCTAGCGGCGGCGGCGACGAGCGCCCCGAGAGCATCGACGCCGATCCGCAAACGAAAACGGCGCTTTCAATGCGCCGTTTCGCGTTTGTCGCAGGCAGGTTTCCCCGCTATTCGACCGCCGCGGGCTCCTTGGGCTCGCTGGCCTCCTCGAACACGAGCCGCACCTTGTCGTCGTCGACGACGTCGATCGTCACGTGGCCGCCGGCGACGAGCCGGCCGAACAGGAGCTCGTCGGCGAGCGCCTTGCGGATCGTGTCCTGGATCAAGCGCGCCATCGGGCGTGCGCCCATCTGCGGGTCGAACCCCTTCTTCGCCAGGAACTCCTTCAGCTTCGGCGTGAACGACGGCTCGACCTTCCTCTCGTGCAGCTGGCCCTCGAGCTCGAGCAGGAACTTGTCGACGACCTTGAGGATCACTTCATGGTCGAGCTGGGCGAAGCTGATCGTCGCATCGAGACGATTGCGGAATTCGGGCGTGAACATCCGCCGGATCTCGGCCATTTCATCACCGGACTCGCGGCTCGACGTGAATCCGATCGCGCCTCTGGCGAGCTCGCCGGCGCCCGCGTTGGTCGTCATGATGATCGTGACGTTGCGGAAATCCGCCTTGCGGCCGTTGTTGTCGGTGAGCGTGCCGTGGTCCATCACCTGCAGCAGAATGTTGAAGATGTCGGGATGCGCCTTCTCGATCTCGTCTAACAGCAGCACGCTGTACGGATGCTTGGTGACCGCTTCGGTGAGCTGGCCGCCCTGATCGAAGCCGATGTACCCCGGCGGCGCGCCGATCAGCCGCGATACCGCGTGCCGCTCCATGTATTCGGACATGTCGAAGCGAATCAACTCGACGCCGAGACAGTACGCGAGCTGTCGCGCGACCTCGGTCTTGCCCACGCCGGTCGGACCGCTGAACAGGAAGTTGCCGATCGGCTTGATCGGGTTGCCGAGCCCCGAGCGCGCCATGCGGATCGCGGCGACGAGCGCGTCGATTGCGCGGTCCTGCCCGAACACGACGTTCTTCAGATCGCGATCGAGCGTCTTCAACGCGTTACGGTCATCCGAGGTGACGTTCTTCGCCGGAATGCGCGCGATCTTGGCAACGATTTCCTCGATCTCGGTCTTGCTGATCACCTTCTTCTGCTTCGACTTGGGCAGGATCTTCTGCGCGGCCCCCGCCTCGTCGATCACATCGATCGCCTTGTCGGGAAGGTGCCGGTCGTTAATGAAGCGCGCCGACAACTCGGCCGCTGTGGTGAGCGCCGCCGGCGCGTACTTGACGCCGTGGTGCTGCTCGAAGCGCGACTTCAATCCCTTGAGGATTTCGATCGTCTCGGCGATCGAGGGCTCGGGCACGTCGACCTTCTGGAAGCGCCGGGACAACGCGTGATCCTTCTCGAAAATCTGGCGGTACTCGTTGTAGGTCGTTGCGCCGATGCACTTCAGCGCGCCGGTGTTGAGCGCGGGCTTCAACAGGTTCGACGCGTCGAGCGTTCCGCCCGATGCGGCGCCGGCCCCGATGATCGTGTGGATCTCGTCGATGAAAAGGATCGATTTGGGATTGTCGGCCAGCTGCTTCAGCACCGCTTTCAACCGTTGCTCGAAATCGCCGCGGTATTTGGTGCCGGCGAGAAGCGCGCCCATGTCGAGCGAATAGACCTGGTATTCGGCGAGGAGCTCCGGCACGGCACCGTCGTTGACGCGGCGCGCCAGACCCTCGGCGATCGCCGTCTTGCCCACACCTGCTTCGCCGACCAGCAGCGGGTTGTTCTTGCGCCGGCGGCACAGCACCTGGATCACGCGCTCCAGCTCGAGCGCGCGGCCGATGAGCGGATCGGTCTTGCCCTGCTTCGCCATCAGGTTGAGGTTGATCGTGTATGCGTCGAGCGCGCCCTGGCCTTCGCTGCCGCTGTCGCCCTCTTCCTTCGCTTCGCCCTTCTCCGGCTTTTGCTGCGGATTCTTGGTGATGCCATGCGCGATGTAGTTCACAACGTCGAGCCGCGTCACGCCGCGCTGATTGAGGAAATAGACGGCGTGCGATTCCTTTTCGCCGAAGATCGCCACCAGCACGTTGGCGCCGGTCACCTCCTTCTTGCCGGACGACTGGACGTGCAGGATCGCGCGCTGGATCACGCGCTGGAAGCCCTGCGTCGGCTGGGTGTCGGCGTCCGAGTGCGGGGAAAGCCGGGGCGTGTGTTCGCCGATGAAATCCGTGAGCACGCCGCGAAGCTCGTCGAGATCGACGCCGCAGGCCTTCAGCACCTCGGCGGCAGACGGGTTGTCGAGCATCGCGAGCAGGAGGTGCTCGACGGTGATGAACTCGTGCTGCTTCTGCCGGGCCTCGACAAAAGCCATGTGGAGGGATACTTCCAGTTCCTGCGCGATCATTTCGGTTGCCTCTCACGGCCGTTCCGGTTTTGCCGCGGGGTGCGGCGCCACCGGGGCTTCCCGGCCTTAACGCTCAAGTCTCCTCCATCGTGCACTGCAGCGGGTGCTGGTGCTTGCGCGCGATGTCGATCACCTGATCGACCTTCGCTGCCGCGACTTCCCGCACGTACGTCCCGCATACCCCCATCCCCTCGCGATGCACCTGCAGCATCACCTGCGTGGCCTTTTCCCGGCTCATCGCGAAAACAGTCTGCAACACCACGACGACAAAGTCCATCGGTGTGTAGTCGTCGTTCAGCAACAACACCTTGTACAGCGGCGGCGGCTTCAGTTTGGTCTTCTCGACCTCGAGAAGGCTGCCGTCATGCTGCTGGTTAGCCATCGTCCACGGGATGGGAAAAAGGGCAGATGACCCTATGTTTGATGATTGCAACAGATTTTTCAAGTGGAAGGCGCTTTTATCGCCCTCAAGCTTGACGCCGGCTGGAATCTGCGCTTAAAAAAGCGTTGTTTGGCTCCTAAGTGGCTGCTGTTCCGGTTCGTCCGCGCACATGACGCTGCACCTGCCGTAGGTGGTACTTGCCGTCCAAACACTAACATCCCGTTCATTCTCGAAGGAAGTAGCTCTATGGCAACCGGAACCGTCAAGTGGTTCAACGACGCGAAGGGGTACGGGTTCATCACGCCGGACGACGGCGGGGAGGACCTGTTTGCGCATTTTTCGGCGATCAACATGCAGGGCTTCAAGTCGTTGAAGGAAGGCCAGAAGGTCAGCTTCGAAGTGACCCAGGGCCCCAAGGGAAAGCAGGCGAGCAACATCCAGGCCGCCTGAAGTCGCTCGCCTCTTTCGGGGCGCGTCTACCCGGCGCCGTCCGCGACAAAAGCCCGCCATGTCGGCGGGCTTTTTGTTGCGCCGCGATCCCCACTCCGTCGTTCCCGCGCAGGCGGGAACCCAGCGACGTTCGGCGGAAGACACTGGATCCCCGCGTTCGCGGGGATGACGCATCCGATCTCCAATCGCGGCCCGCGCTCCCGGGCCGCTCTTGGACGGATGCGTCACATCCGCTCGATCAGCGCCTTGCCGAAGCCCGAGCAGGAAACCTGAGTCGCGCCCGGCATCAGGCGCGCGAAGTCGTAGGTCACAACCTTGTCCTGGATGGCCTTCTCGATCGCCTTGACGATCAGGTGCGCCGCTTCCTTCCAGCCCATGTGGACCAGCATCATCTCGGCGGAGAGGATTTCCGAGCCCGGATTCACGTAGTCCTTGCCGGCATATTTCGGGGCGGTGCCGTGGGTCGCCTCGAACATCGCAACGGAATCGGACATGTTGGCGCCCGGGGCAATGCCGATGCCGCCGACTTGTGCCGCGAGCGCATCGGAAATGTAGTCGCCGTTCAGATTCAGCGTGGCGATCACGTCGTACTCGGCCGGCCGCAGCAGAATCTGCTGTAGAAACGCGTCGGCGATGACGTCCTTCACCACGATGTCGCGCCCGGTACCTGGGTTCTTGAACGTCATCCACGGGCCGCCGTCGAGCGGCGCCGCGCCGAACTCCTTCTCGGCAAGCGCATAGCCCCAGTCACGAAACGCGCCCTCGGTGAACTTCATGATGTTGCCCTTGTGGACGAGGGTCAGCGATCGACGGTCATTGTCGATCACGTACTGGATCGCCTTGCGCACGAGCCGCTCGGTGCCTTCGCGCGACACCGGCTTGATGCCGATGCCGGAGGTTTCCGGGAAGCGGATCTTCTTGACGCCCATTTCCTTGATCAGGAATTCGACGAGCTTTTTCGCGCCGTCGGATTCGGCCAGCCATTCGATCCCCGCGTAGATGTCCTCGGAGTTCTCGCGGAAGATCACCATGTCCGTCTTTTCGGGCTCCTTGACGGGGCTCGGCACGCCCTTGAAGTAGCGCACCGGCCGCAGGCAGACGTAGAGGTCGAGCTGCTGGCGCAGCGCAACATTGAGCGAGCGGATGCCGCCGCCCACCGGCGTGGTCAGCGGTCCCTTGATCGAGACGACGTAATCCTTGAGGATCGCGAGCGTCTCGTCGGGCAGCCAGACGTCCGGACCGTAGACCTTGGTCGACTTCTCGCCGGCGTAGATCTCCATCCAGTGAATCTTCCGCTTGCCACCATAGGCCTTGGCGACCGCGGCATCGACGACCTTGATCATGACCGGCGTGATGTCGACACCGGTGCCATCGCCTTCGATATAGGGAATGATCGGGTTGTCGGAGACGTTGAGGCTGTAGTCCTTGTTGACGGTGATCTTCTGGCCGCCGGCCGGAACCTTGACGTGCTGATAGGACATGGAATCTCCTTCTCGGGCCACCGCCGGACGTAAGCCACTGGCTCGCGCATTCGGCCGCAGACGCGGTAATCTGGTTGATCGCGAACCTGCAAATTATCCTCGAACTCGCGCGATACTGCCATGCGGACCGCGACTGCAAATCGATCCAGGTCAAGAATCGGTGCCGGCGATGAAGGCCCGACCGGTCCGCTGCGCCGTCGCGCCGTCGACGCGCTCGCGCCTCACGCGCCGTGTTCTGCACGAGAATCGGGAGCTGCGCCGCGTGCTATCATCGCCGCCCGTTCGATGATCCCGTCCCGCTGTGGTGCGCATTGCCGTCGCGCCCGGCGCCGCCGTCCGTTGCGTCCATCGGTATCCCTTTCCGGCCGTCCTCGCTGCATCGCCCGCACCGCGCGATGATTCGCCGCCTCCTCGCCCGTCTCATTCCCGCCAAGTCCGGCGTCGGCCGCCGTCGTGCCCGCGTGTACGGCCCCTCCGACCACCCGCTGCGTCGCAATCAGCTCACGCGCGGCGCGCTCGACGTGACGCGACGCTTGCACGACGCCGGGTTCAAGGCGTTCGTCGTCGGCGGCGCGGTACGCGACCTGCTCCTTGGCATCGAGCCCAAGGACTTCGATATCGCGACCGACGCGCTTCCGGAACAGGTGAAGCCGCTTTTCCGTCGCGCGTTCATCATCGGGCGCCGCTTCCGGCTGGTGCATGTGCATTCGGGCGCAGAGACGATCGAGGTCTCGACTTTTCGCGCCGCGCAGACCGGCGACGACGCGACCGACGAGCACGGCCGCCTGCTGTCGGACAACGTCTACGGCTCGCACGCCGAAGACGCCGCACGCCGTGACTTCACGATCAACGCCCTCTACTTCGATCCGGTGACCGAGGAAGTGTGGGATTACGTCGGCGGCGTTGCCGACATTCGCGCGCGAAGGCTGAGACTGATCGGGCCCCCGACGACGCGCTACCGTGAAGACCCGGTGCGCATGTTGCGTGCCGTGCGTCTCGCCGCGAAGCTCGGCATCGCGATCGAGTCGAAGACCGCGGCGCCGATCGTGAAGCTCGCGCCGCTGATGGGCAACGTGCCGCCGGCGCGGTTGTTCGACGAGATGCAAAAGCTGCTGTTCTCCGGGCACGCCGTCGAGACGGTGAAGAGCCTGCGCGCGCACGGACTCGCGCACGGCCTGCTGCCGCTGCTCGACGTCATCATCGAACAACCGCTCGGTCAGCGCTTCATCGAGCTCTCGCTCGCCAGCACCGACGCGCGCGTGCGCGAAGAGCGCGGCGTCTCGCCGGGCTTCCTGTTCGCGACGCTGCTGTGGCATGAGGTGCTCGCGACGTGGAACGCCGCGAAAGAGCGCGGCGAGACGCCGATTCCGGCGCTGTTCGCGGCGATGGACACCGTGCTCGAACAGCAGGCAAAAAAGCTCGCCATCCCGCGCCGCTTCGAAGCGACGATCAAGGAGATCTGGTCGCTGCAGCCGCGTTTCCTGCAGCGCGCGGGCGGGCGTCCTTTCCGGCTCATCGAGCATCCGGGTTATCGGGCCGGCTGGGATTTCCTCGCGCTGCGCTGCAAGAGCGGCGAATTCGAAGGCGAGCTCGCGGGCCTCGCCGATTGGTGGGATCGCTTCGCCAGCGCGAGCCACGACGAGCGCGTGACGATGCTGAAACCCGACGAAGGGCCCAAGAAGAAGCGCAGGTCTCGCGGGCGCGGCCGGAAGCACCGCGACGAGACCGCGCCGGCATCGCCTGACGCGGAGCCGCCGAGCCAGTGAGCGCCGCACGGCCCGTGGGGGCACACCTCTGAGCGCCGCCCTCGCATTCGTGGGCCTGGGGAGCAATCTCGCCCATCCACGCCGACAGCTCGCGCGAGCGGTGCGAGCGATTGCGCGGCTGCCGGGCGCGCGCATCGTCGGCGTCTCCCCGAACTACGCGAGCGCGCCGATCGGCGGAGACGAACCGCAGCCCGATTACATCAATGCCGTCGTCGCGATCAGCACCACGCGCGCACCGCGGAGCATCCTCGCCGCTCTGCTGCGCATCGAACGGCGGCAGCATCGGCGCCGTGACGCCGGCACGCTCAACGCACCGCGGACGCTCGATCTCGATTTGCTACTATACGGCCGCCGCCGGATCCGGCAGCACGGACTGACGGTGCCGCATCCGCGTATGCACGAGCGCGCATTCGTGCTCCTCCCCCTCACGGCGTTAACCCCCACCATCACGATTCCCGGGCGTGGGCTCGCGCGGCGCTTTCTCGGTTTCGTGCGCAACCAGCGCATCGCCCGGACCCGCGCTCACGTTCTGTAGCGAGAAGGCGAAGCCGTGGACCTGGAGAAATGCCGCTACGTCGTCGTCGAAGGACCGATCGGCGCCGGCAAGACGAGCCTCGCGCGGCAGCTCGCCCACCATCTCGGCGGCGAGGAGCTCTTCGAGCGCCCGGAGGACAATCCGTTCCTCGCGCGTTTCTACGAAGACATGGCGCGCTACGCCTTGCCGGCGCAGCTCACGTTCCTGTTTCAGCGCGTCGACCAGTTGCGCGGCGTGGGACAGCTCGACATGTTCCGCCGCACCACGGTCGCCGATTTCCTTCTCGACAAGGATCCGCTGTTCGCGCGTCTCAACCTGAGCGACGCCGAGTACATCCTCTACGAGAAAGTCTATTCGCACCTGCGGCTCGAGGCCCCGGTGCCCGATCTCGTGATCTATCTGCAGGCGCCCGTCGAGACGCTGATCGAGCGCGTGCACCGCCGCGGCGTCCACTACGAGCGGACGATCAGCGCGCACTACCTCGCGCGTCTCGCCGATGCGTACAGCCGCTATTTCTATCGCTTCGAGGCGGCACCGCTCCTGATCGTCAACAGCGAGCGCCTGAACTTCGTCGACGATCCCGAGCACCTGAACCTGCTGCTCGCGCGCATCGGCACCATGCGCGGGCAGCGCGAGTTCTTCAATCTCGGACCCACCGCGGCCTGATCCCATGGATGCGCCTTATACGACCCCGGCACCGGGCGCGAGCCGTCCGACGCGCCTCACCGTTCCCGCGCTGGCAGCGATGGCGCGCGAAGGTCAGAAGATCGCGATGCTTACTGCCTACGATGCGAGCTTCGCGACGCTCTGCGATCGTGCCGGCGTCGACGTGCTCCTGGTCGGCGATTCGCTCGGCATGGTGATCCAGGGCCACGACTCGACGCTGCCCGTGGCGCTCGACGACGTCCTCTATCACACGCGCTGTGTTGTCGCGGGCAGCGCGCGTGCGCTCGTGATCGCCGATCTCCCGTTCGGCAGTTATCAGGCGGGCCCCGAGGCGGCGTATGCCGCATCGGCCGCCGCGCTCAAGGCGGGCTCGCAGATGGTCAAGCTCGAAGGCGGCGCCTGGCTTGCGCCGACGGTCGAATTCCTGACCACGCGTGGCATTCCGGTCTGCGGACACGTCGGCCTGTTGCCGCAATCCGTGCACACGCTTGGCGGCTATCGCGTTCAGGGCAAGACGCCGGACGGCGCCGAAGCGCTCCTCGCCGATGCGCGCGCGCTGACTTCGGCGGGCGCCGCGATGCTCGTGGTCGAGTGCGTCCCACGTGCGCTGGGCGAGGCGCTGACGCAAGCGGCCGGGGTTCCGGTCATCGGCATCGGCGCCGGTCCCGCCTGCTCGGGGCAAGTGCTGGTAATCTACGACGCCCTGGGGATCCAGCCCGGTCGCGCCGCGCGTTTCGTCCGCAATTTCATGACGGGCCACGACAGCATTCGTGCCGCGGTGTCCGCGTACGTCGGCGCGGTCAAGGACGGATCGTTTCCCGGGCCGGAGCACTGCTTCTGATGCGCGACGAGTGGCGGCCGCCCGGTGGCCGATCCGCAACGACAACACCTATTCTGACGACGGGGTTCGCATGAAAGTAGTCAGCACCGCCGCCGAGCTCGCGGAACATCTGGACGGCGCCGGCCGCGTCGCCTTCGTGCCGACGATGGGCAATCTGCACGACGGGCACCTGTCGCTGTGCCGGATCGCGCGGGCGCACGGCGACGTCGTCGTCACGAGCATTTTCGTCAACCGCCTGCAGTTCGGGCCGAACGAGGACTTCGATCGCTACCCGCGGACGATGGAGGCAGATCGCGCCGGTCTCGAGCGCGAAGGCGTCGATGTGCTGTTCGCGCCGCAGGACCAGGAAATGTATCCGACGCCGCAGGTCTATCGCGTACAGCCGCCGCCGCTTGCGGACGAGCTCGAAGGCGCGTACCGGCCAGGGTTCTTCCACGGCGTGTGCACCGTCGTGCTGAAGCTCTTCAATCTCGTCCAGCCGGACGTCGCGGTGTTCGGCAAAAAGGATCGTCAGCAGCTAAAAATCGTCCGCGGCATGGTCCAGCAGTTCAACTTGCCGATCCAGATCGTCCCCGCGGAAACCGTGCGTGCCGACGACGGGCTCGCGTTGGCGTCACGCAACAGCTATCTCTCTCCGGCCGAGCGCGCCGAGGCCCCGAACCTCTATCGCGTGCTGCGCGAGATCGCCGATGCGATCGCAGCCGGCCGCACCGATTATGCCAATCTCGAAGCCGCGGGCCGGATGGAGCTCGCGCACCGCGGCTGGAAGGTCGATTACGTCGCGATCCGCCACGGCCTCGCGTTGCGCATTCCGCATCCCGAGGGTTACGACCATCCGAACCTGCTGATCGTGCTCGCCGCGGCTGCGCTGGGGACGACGCGACTGATCGACAATGTCGACGTGATCAAGAAAGACGGAGAAGATTGACGGCGCCGCTTCCCCGTCATCGAACGGTCGTGCGGACCATCGATAGTTGAGGCTCATCGGCCGTCGCCCAGTCCATGCCCAAAGTATTGCTTCGTTCGGTGACGTTCGTGCTGGCGCTGGCATTGGCGGCGGTCGCAGGGGCCCAGCCGCCCGCGTACCCGGCGAAGCCGATCCGGCTGATCGTCCCGTTCCCGCCGGGTGCGGGCACCGACACAATCGCCCGCTTCGTCGCGCGCGAGCTCGGCGAGACGATGAAAGCGAATATCGTCGTCGATAACCGCACCGGCGCCGGCGGCGCGATCGGCGCGGTGGAAGCGGCGCGGGCCGAGCCGGACGGTTACACGCTGCTCTTCGTCGCCGGCCCGTTCACGACCGTTGCGGCGTCGAAGAATGCCGGTTACGATCCGGTGCACCAGTTCACGCCGGTCGCGTCGATTGCGACGAGCCCCCTCGTGTTCGTGGTGAATCCCGCGGTGCCGGCGAATTCGCTGCGCGAGTTCATCGCGCTCGCGAAGCGCGACCCCGGAAAGCTCAATTACGGCTCGGCGGGTCCGGGCAGCATCAACCATCTCGCACTCGAGCTCTTCAACGCCCGCGCCGGAACCGACATCGTTCACGTTCCCTACAAGGGGATCGCACCGGCGACGCAGGACCTCCTCTCCGGCCAGATCCACGCGATGACCGGAACCGTGTCGGCGACGCTGCCCTATATCGCCGACAAGCGGATCAGGGCGCTCGCGGTGACCGGTGCCCGGCGAGCCCCGCTTCTTCCCGACGTGCCCAGTTGGCGGGAAGCAGGCGTCGCGAACGCGGACGTGGTCAACTATTGGGGGATCGTTGCACCCGAGGGAACGCCGCACGAAATCATCGCCAAGCTCAATGCCGAAGTGAACCGCATGCTCGCGGAGCCCGTCGTGAGGGAGCGGCTCGCGCGCGAAGGTGCCGAGATCGTCGCGGGGCCGCCCGAGCGCCTCGGCGCGATCATCGAGACCGACCTTGCAGGCTGGAAGAAGCTGATCGCGGAGGCGAAGCTCAGCCTCGAATAGCGCGTGCCGGCGAGACCCGGGGCGTACGCAGCACCAGCACGTTGCCGATGACGGCAAGCACCACGCCGATCACGCCGAACACGCTCCAGCGGTAACCCTCGAGCAGCGTCGAAAACACCATCGCAATGACCGGCGTCGCCACGCCGACGTACGACGCCGGCCCCGCGCCGACCTGTTTCAACAGCGGGAGATAGGCGAGGAACGCGACGATGCTGCCGAACATCGCAAGGTACGCGAGGGAGAGCACGTAGCCTGTGCGCGCGTCGAACGACCATGTGACGCCGCCGAGCATCGCCACTGCCGCCGCGATGAGTGCGCCGTAGCCCATCCCCCACGCCGTCGTTTCGACGATCGGCAGATGCAGGCGTTGCATGCGCATCGACACCAGATTGCCGCCGGTCGCGAGCACGGTGCCGCCCAGCCCGTATGCGATGCCGAGCGCGGCATCACCGCCGGCGCCGGCCGCCGCGAGCTCCGGCAGGAACAAGAGCGCGACGCCGCTCACACCGAGCGTGGCGCCCGCGAGCGCACGCGCGGTGATCGGCGTGCCAAACGCGTACCGCGTCCCGAAGAGGCTCATGAACGCCATCGTCGAGAACAGGACCGCGACGAGCCCAGAGGCGACGTACAGCTCGGCGCGATAGATGGCGACGTAATTGAGCCCGAAGAATAACGCGCCCTGCGCGACGAAGAGCGCGTGTTGGCGCAGCGGGAAGCGCAACGAGCGCTGCGTCGCAAGGCAGCCGCTTGCGATCAGCGCCGCGGCGAGCGCGAAGCGGTAGGCGACCGACGCTTCCGGGGCCACGGCGCCCAGCTGGAACGTGATGGCGAGCCAAGTCGAGCCCCAGATAACCGTGCATAGCAGGAACAGCGGAACAGGGCCCATCGGCAAACGATTCCGGTTTTTCGTCGCTGCGGCTATGCTCACGCCGCTCGCAACGCATCGACGATCTTCAACCGCGCCGCCCGCGCCGCCGGCAGGAAGCCGCCGATGAAGCCCATCAGCAACGAGAATGCAAGCGACGCAGCGACGATGCGCGGCGTCAGCGTGAAACTGAACGCCAGCTCCGCAAAGGTCTGGAAATTCATCGTCGAGATCGATATCGCCTGCATCGTCGATGCCGCGGCGAGCCCGACTATGCCGCCGATCAAGCCCAGCAACAGGGACTCGACGAGGAACGCGGTGAGGATTGCGGTCCGCGAAAAGCCGAGCGCGCGCAGCGTGCCGATCTCCGCCGTGCGCGAGGCGACGCTCGCGTACATCGTGATCATCGCGCCGATGATCGCGCCGATCGAGAAGATGACCGAAATCGACGTGCCGAGGTAGCTGATGAACTTGGACAACGCCTCCGACTGATCGGCGTAGAAGCGGGTCTCGCGTTTTGCCTCGAGCGTGAGCCGCGGGTCCGATTCGATCGCTGTCTTCACCGCATCGAAGCGATCGGTATCGGCGAGCTTGAAAATCAGCGCCGAGAAGCCGAGACGCCGGAACGCCTGCAGCATCTGCTCGGCGTCGCCCCAGATTTCGGAATCGAATCCGGTGCGGCCGGCGTCGAACACGCCGACGACCGTCCAGTCGCGCGACGCGAAACGCAGCGTCTCGCCGACGCCCGCGCCCTGGAAGCCATTGGCTATCGATCGCCCGGATATGACTTCGGAGGTCCCCGGCTGGAACATCCGCCCCGCGACGAGCTTCACCCGCGGCCGCAGCACGGCGCCGGCCGGCGTGACGCCGCGGATCACCACGTTCGACGGCTTCCCCGAGTCACGCTTCGGGAGGTTGATCAGAACGACCGGCTCCTTCGAGATCAGCCGCTCGCCGTCCTGTCCGATCGCGATGTCGGGGAGACTCTCGACGATTCCCGCCTGGCGGCGATCCACGCCGCTCTGCACTTCGGTCTGCGCGCCGCGCCGGATCACCACGACGTTGTCGTCCTGGCCGGTCGCGACCAGCGTCTGTTCGAGCCCCGCAGCGAGCATCAGCACCGTCGCGAACACGTAGACGACGAGCGCCATGCCGCCAGCGGTCAGCGCGGTCGTGAGCTTGCGCGCAACGACATTGCGGACGATGTAGCTCAGGGGCAGTGTCATTGCGCGGGCGGCGCTGAAGAAAAAATCCTGAACCACGAAGGACACGAAGAACACGAAGAAAGCGCCCGGCTCGTGACGCGCGCTGCGTGACTGCGTTCCATCAGGATCCTTCGTGACCTTCGTGCTCTTCGTGGTTCGAGATGTGGGTTCCAGCCTTGGTCGTCGTCACGCGACGGCCCGCAAACCGTCGACGATGCGCACGCGCGCGGTCCGCCACGCGGGGAACGCCGCGGCGACGGCCCCGACCAGTATCGCCGCAGCAGCTTGCATCACCACGGTCTCGTCGCTGACGAAAAAGATCGGAAAGAGCGATCCCATCTGCTCAGCGAAGGCGTGGGCGATCGGGAAGGTCGCGGCGATCCCGATCGAGCCGCCCACGAGCGCGATGCCGATCGACTCGGCGAAGATCAGCATCGCGACGAACGCGCCGGAAAAGCCGAGCGCCTTCAGCGTCGCATACTCGGCGCTCCGCTCGCGCGCCGTCATCGCCATCGTGTTCGCCATCACCGCCATGATGATCACGATCACGACGAACGACACGGCCTGGATCGCGAGCAGGATCGCCTCGGTCATCGCGACGAACGACAGCTGGAACGCCTTTTCGGTCTCGGTCAGCGTTTCGGCAAGCGAGTTCTTGAATGTCGCGTCGATCGCCGCCGAAACTTCGGCCGCCTGGCCCGGATCGTGCAACCGCACCAGCATGATGCCGGCCTGGTCGCCGCGACGGGGATAGAGCTTCTTGATCGTCTCGTTCAGGAGATCGAAATGGAAATACATCGTCGAGGTGTCGGTGCCCTTGTCCACGCCGTCGTAGATGCCGCGCAGGTTGAATGTCCAGGTGCCGGAGTAGATCGTTCCGCGCAGCGGAATCTGGTCGCCGACCTTGAATCCGTAGAGATCGGCGAGCTTGCGGCCGACGATCGCGCCCTTGCGATCGAGAAGGAACGCCTTGCGCTCCGCGTCGGACAGGATCAGCTCCGGATACATGTCGAGGTAGCTAGATGCATCGATTGCGAACTGCGGGAAAAAGTTGCGCTCGGCCTGGTAGACGCCGCCGAACCAGTTGGCCCACGACACTGACTCCACCCCCGGAACCTGCCGGATCTTCTGCGCATAGGTGAGCGGCAGCGGGAACACAAGCGACACGGAGCTGCGCGTCACGAGACGCGCGCTGGAGCTCGCGTTGGCACCTGCGTACCACGCATCGACGATCGTGCGCAGCACGCCGAAGGCCGTGATCGCGACGACGATGCCGACGACGGTAAGCACCGTCCGCAGCTTGTGCCGGAAGGCATTGCGGGCAACGAGGAGAACGACGAACACGGGGCGTGTTGGAAATTCGGCAGAGGAGCCGTCACTCGGTGAGCACGCCTTTTTCGAGATGGATCAGCCGGTGCGCCTTTTCCGCCGCTTTCGGGTCGTGCGTCACCATGATGATCGTCTTGCCGATCTCGACGTTGAGCCGGTCGATGAGACCCAGGATCTCTTCCGCCGTGACCCGGTCGAGATCGCCGGTCGGTTCATCGGCGACGATGATCGTTGGATCAGTGATGAGCGCGCGCGCAATGGCGACCCGCTGCTGCTGACCGCCCGACAGCTCGTTGGGATAGTGGTCGCTGCGATCGGTGAGCCCCACGAGGTCGAGTGCCATCGCGACGCGCTCCCGGCGCTCGCGGCGGCTGAGGCTCGTCAGCAACAGTGGCAGCTCGACGTTGTCGAAAGCACTCAATACCGGCATCAGGTTGTAGAACTGGAAGATGAATCCGACATTGGCCGCGCGCCAGGCGGCGAGATCGGTCTCGGACAGGCGCGCGATGTCGACGCCGGCAATCCTGATCTCGCCTCCGCTCGGCTTGTCGATGCCGGCGATCAGGTTGAGCAGCGTGGACTTGCCCGATCCCGACGGGCCCATCAGCGCAAAGTAGTCGCCGGCGTACACGTCGAGATCGATGTCGGACAGCACCGGGATCAC
>WNGE01002890.1_pt1 | contig 20568 bp, 22 predicted proteins | sample 5400651 | NCBI WGS metagenome assembly WNGE01 (sample SAMN13153370, study PRJNA577476) | soil metagenome | isolation source: 60 cm soil or saprolite under grassland replicate 2 | place: USA:California | collected 2016-06-15 | reverse complement strand
CAGAAGCCGGAGCCGTCGTCGCCGAGCAGCCAGCCGTAGCCGTCCACGAGCCGCACGACCCGCGCGCCGCGGACCGCGCCGGCGGCAGCCCCTGTTCCAGACACCAAAACGACGCCGTCCTCTTCGGGCGTGCCCGCGGCGAACGCCACCTCCAGGTCGGAGACCACCTGGAAGGGGCAGTCGAGGCCCGCGGAGCGCCAGGCGTCCCGCACGGCGGCGTGCAGCGCGTCCCGCCGGGCGCCGGCGCCGGCCACGCCGAGCACGGCATAGCGGACCAGCCGCCTGTCCAGGCCGAACAGGGCCGACTCGAGGCCGGCGGCGAGGCTCTGGACGGTGGCCTCCAGCCCGCGTGCGACCGGGTTGCCACCACCGGCGCCGGCCACGGCGACACGCGCTCCGGCGGCGCTGGAGACCAGTACGCGGGTGTGCGAGCCGCCGGCGTCGACGCCGATGACAAGGGGAAGCTCTTGTTCCACAGGGCGGAATACTAGCGCGCTGCTGCCCGCACCGGCGGTGGTGTGGTATCCATGGGCCATGGGCTCGACCGACCGCTCGGCCGCGGAGCGCCTCGACCGCGACGACCCCCTCGCGCACCTGCGGGAGCAGTTCGTCATCGACGACCCCGACCTCGTCTACCTCGACGGCAACTCGCTCGGGCGCCTGCCGAGGCGGTCGGTCGAGCGCCTGCGCACGGTGGTCGAGCGCGAGTGGGGTCAGCGCCTCATCCGCTCCTGGAACGAGAGCTGGATGGACCTGCCCGCGCGGGCCGGCGACCTGATCGGCGAGCGGTTCGTCGGCGCAGCGCCCGGACAGGTGGTGGTGTCCGACTCGACCAGCGTCAACCTCTACAAGCTGGCGGTGGCCGCGCTCGACGCCCGCCCTGGCCGCGACCTGATCGTCTCCGACCGGAACAACTTCCCGAGCGACCGCTATGTGCTCGAAGGGCTGGCCGCCGCGCGAGGCATGGAGCTCAGGCTGGTTGAGTTCGACGAGCTGCGCGGCCCCACCCCCGAGACGGTCGCGCCGGTGACCGGCGAGCGCACCGCGCTGCTCAGCCTGTCGCACGTTGACTACCGGTCGGGCGCGCTGGCCGACATGGCCGCCATCAACGAGGTCGCCCACCGGGCCGGCGCCATGGCGCTGTGGGACCTGTGCCATTCCGTTGGGGCGGTGCCGGTGGAGCTGGACTCGAGCGGCACCGACCTGGCCGTCGGCTGCACCTACAAGTACCTGAACGCCGGGCCGGGCGCGCCCGCGTTCCTGTACGTGCGCCGCGAGCACCAGGCGCGGCTGCGCCAGCCGATCTGGGGCTGGTTCGGACAGCGGGACCTGTTCGCCATGGCCCAGGGCTACGACCCGCTGCCCGGGGTGTCGCGGTTCCTGGTGGGCACGCCGTTCGTGCCAGGGGTGGCGCTGGTGGAGGAGGGCGCCGCCCTGCTGGCGGAGGCCGGCATCCAGCGGCTGCGCGCCAAGGGCATTGCCCTGACCGAGCTGGTGATCGACCTGCACGACGCCTGGCTGGCGCCGCTCGGGTTCACCCTGGCCAGCCCCCGCGACGCGGGAGTCCGCGGCGCGCACGTCTCCCTGGCCCATTCGGACGGCTACCGCATCTGCCGCGCGCTCGTCGAGAACGCCGGGGTCGTCCCCGACTTCCGGCCGCCCGACTGCATCCGGCTCGGCCCCGCCCCGGCCACCACCCGCTTTGTCGACGTCTGGGACGCAATGGATCGGCTGCGCCGAATCGTCACAGACGGGCTCCACCTCACCATCGACGCCACCCGGACCCGCGTCACGTAGCGTGGCCGCCCGGTCAGACCGGGGCAAGAGTGCCTATTGCCAGCATTGACTCGCGCCCGATACACTCCACTATTGCCGGCTTATTAAGCGCTCGCTCAGCAACCTAGAGACACGCGCAGCAGACAAGCGGACTGACGCGCACTTCCAGGTCATCCCCAGGGGTGGCGTCCTTCGGAGAACCGGTAGCTCGGCGGCGGTGGTTGGAGAGCGTGGTAATGCTCGTGCTCGCCCTGCTCGGACGGCACCGTGACATCCGTTCCCAATGCAGTGCTCCCCCCAGCAGACCAGGGCTGGCCGGCTCCGTGCCGCCAGGCCGTGCCTTGAGACAACGTGCCGCGAGGAGGATCTGTGCGAGACGAGCAGGACTGCCAAGGTAGGGACCTGGTCATGGACGTCGAGTTCTTTTTCGACCCGGTCTGCACGTGGTCCTGGATCGCGTCGCGGTGGCTGGTCGAAGTCGCGCCGCTGCGGGGCCTGCGCCTGCACTGGCGCAGCTTCAGCAAGCTCATCGGGCTCGGCACGGAGGGGCTGCGTGACTGCGACCTCACCTCCCGCACCGCCTCGCACCGGTCGCTCCGGGTGATGGAAGCCGTGCGCGTCGACCATCCGGAGGCGATCTGTGGCCTGTACGAGGCGATGATCGGGCGGGCCACGGTGGAGCAGGACAAGGCCAGGCCGCTCTTCTCCGACCTGCCCGCAACGCTGGGAGCCGCCGGCCTGGACTCCCGCTATGCCGCGGCCGCCTATGACGAGCGCTGGGACGACGAGATCCGCAAGTCCATGGCGAAGGTCTACGAGGTCGTCGGCGAGGGCGCCCGCACGCCCGTGACCGTCCTGTGGCTGGACCGCCCGGTCGGCTTCCAGGGACCGCTCGTCTCGCCCGCGCCCACCGGCGCACAGGCGCTCGACCTCTGGGACTCGTTCCTCAGGCTCGCCAGCGTTCCAGGGGTGTTCGAGATCTCGCGTCCCCGGCCGGCACGACCGCAGACGGCACCGGTGTGGAGCCCGCTCCGCGGAGCCGCTACCCACCTCCCTTGCCTCGACGCCATGTGAGCACCGCCATCGCCGCGTCGACGATGGCGTCCCGCTCCGAGCGCAGGTCCACCTCTGGGAGGCTGGAGATGACCGTGCGCTGCAGGGCGCCCAAGGCCGCCGTTGCCCTGATGTGGGCCTTCGCCCTGGCCTGCGAGCCGACCAGCAGGACGCGCAGCTTGCGCTCCTGCTCGTCGACGCGGGTCCCGATGGCCTGGCGGTTCAGCGCGCCGACGTCCCTGCCCAGGAAGCGGTACAGGTCCCGGCAGTCGAGCAGCAGGTCCATATAGGCGCCGAGCAGCGCCCGCCTGGCGTCGGTCGAGCTCACCGCCGAGCGGCTCCCGCTGAGCAGCCTGTCGGTGCGCTCCAGGATCGGGCGCACCAGGCTGATGAGGATGTCGTCCTTGGAGCGGAAGTGGTAGTAGAGCGCGGCCGTGGTGACACCGAGACGCTCGGCGATGTGGCGCATGGAAGTGCCCTCATAGCCCCGCTCGTTGAACAGCTCGAGCGCAACCTGGAGGATCTTCTGCGTGGCTGGCCGATCACCGTTGGGCAACCCGTGCTCCTCTGCTCGTTGCCGGTCAAGTGGTGCGCAGTTCGTCTGCTTGCGCACTGTCCCTCAATTCACCAACCAACGAGCATGCCAGGATGATCCCGCTTGGCGCTCGGCCATCATCGCTGCGGCGGCGGCGCGCTCGTGGCGCTCACGGCTCAGATTATGCACCTTCCATTAAGCGAACGTTAAACATTCGTGGGTAACTTGACGGACGCTAAGTAAATCCCGGACACTTGGACACACATGGTGGGAGGTGCGGATGTCCAGCATCCTGTCTGGGGCCGGCACGGTCGATCTGGTCATCAGGTGGTCCCTGGTGGGGGCGCCGGCGCTCGTCTTCGGGTTGCTGCGCCGGCACGCGCGGCCAGCCGGCCGGTCGCGGCGTTGACGAGAGCGCCCATGGCAGACATCCGGGCACACCGCGCTCTCGCCCTGCTCGCCCTGCTCACGCTGGTCTGCAGCCTCGCCGCCTGTAGCGGGAGCGGCGCCAGGGGCCGGCCGGCCACCACCGCGGGCAGCGCGCCGGCCGCGCGCGCCGCCACGACCGCGGCGGCGCCCACTACCACCACCCCGCCGTCCTCGCGGCTCAGCCTCACCGCGCTCGAGTACCAGTACGAGGCCGGCGGCCCGGTCAACGTGGCGGCCGGGGAGGTCACGATCACCCTGCGCAACGGCGGGACCGAGATCCATCACGGGCAGTTGCTCCGACTGCACGACGGGGTGACCGATGACGACGTCGACTCGGCCGCGAGCGACGACCCCAGCGGAGCGCCGCTCCTAGCCCTCGGGGACGAGGTGGGCGGCCCGGGCATGGTTTCGCCGGATGGGACCGCACAGTCGACCCAGCGGCTGGCGCCCGGCTCCTATCTCATGTTCTGCCTGGTCCGGGGGCCGAGCGGCGAGGCCCACGTCATCGACGGCATGCTTGCCCAGTTCGACGTGACCGCGCAGCACGCCGCGCGCAGCAGCACCCCGCGCCCCACCGCCGGGCTGCGCCTCACCGACTCTGGTTTCGAGCTGCCAAGCCCGTTCCCCCGCCACAGCGTGCTCCGCGTGACCAACCAGGGCACGCAGCCGCACGAGGTCACCTTCCTCCGGCTTCCTCACGGCCGCACGGAGTCGGCGGTCCGGCCCTACCTGCGCGCGCTGCGGACGTCCTCGTTCCTGGCGCCGCCGCTTCCCTTCACGGCCGCCGGCGGGGTGGCCGCGATGTCCCCTGGCGAGACGGCGGTCGTCCCCGTGAGCCTGCAGCCTGGCGACTACCTGGCCATCTGCCTGGTGCGCAACAGCAAGGGCGAGCCCCACGCCCTCCACGGGATGCTCGCGAGCTTCACGGTTCGCTGAGCGCCGCGCGGCCGCCCCACCGCCCACCGCCCAGCTCCCGCCCCACCGCCCAGCCCGCGGACTGCGCGGTGAGCGCCGACGGCGCGGTCTGTCGGGAGGCGAGTTGCCTGCCCTGTTAACGCTGAACCAGGCGTTTCGCCAGGCGAGCATGTATCGAGACTATTGACAGAATCCATGCCTCACCGGTTTACTTACGCGCCAATAGGTTACTTACTAATCGTTCAGTCAGTTACTTGCTCTGCACCTACCTCCGGTCCGCCCGGGTGCAAGTCCTCTTCGGAGGCTGGATGGGATGCCGAACGGCAATACAAGCGATTCGGGTCCTTCGCTCTTGCGCGGCTACCGGATGCCAGGAGTAGACGGGGCGTGATCCAGCCAGCGCGCGTACTCGTGCAGCTTCGCCCTCTCTGGGACAAAAGCGTTGACCGGCGCGGACTCGTCGGGGTAGCCGACCGCCAGGCCGCAGACGATCAGCCGGTCGGTGCCGAGCCCGAGGCAGTGGCGGACAGTGTCGGCGTAGCCGGCGACGCTGCCCTGCGGACAGCTCCCGAGGCCACACGCGACCAGGCCGAGCATCACATTCTGGAGAAAGAACCCCATTTCAAGGAAGGTCCCCGGGGCTGCATTGGTCGGGAGGTGGAAGATCATCTCGACCGGTGCGCCGTAGAACCCGAGGTTCTCCCGCATGCGGCCACGGCGCGCCGGCCTGTCCACCGGCGCGATCCCCTTGGAGCGGTACCAGCCGGCGTCGGACTGGCGGCCGCGCTCGTCGAAGACCGCGTCCACCGCCTCCGGGCGGTTCAGGTAGTCGAGCTTGGCCGGCGTCCCGCGCTCGTACTCCTCGCGCAACCGGCGGGCCAGCTCGTCCCTTGCGCCGCCCGTGAGCACCTCGACCTGCCAGAACTGGGTGTTGCGGCTGGACGGGGCGTGCGCCGCGGCGCGCAGCACCGACTCGAGCGCCTCGGCGGGGACGGGCCGGTCGAGGAACGCCCGCTTGCAGTGCCGCGCGGTGATGATCGACAGGAAACTGTGGTCCATGGCACTCAGGCTCCGGAGTCGCTTGAAGCGGCGTTCGCGTATATTAATACAATAATTATATTTGAGGCAAGTAAGGGAAACAGGACCGGCGGCCCGGAGGTACCCACGCAGGAGGCCCAGGAGGCCCAGGAGGCCCAGGAGGCCCACCGATGGTGAGCCGCCCCGCGCGCGACCTGAAGGTCGTGGCGACGCTGGCGACACCGCCCTCGGCCGCCGCGAGCGCGCTGGCCGCGCTGCCCAGGTCCGTCCACTGCCTGGAGGTCCGCGCCGACATCACCGGCGACCTCGACCCGGGCTGGCTGCGCGCGCGCTTCGGCGGTGAGCTGCTCTACACCCTGCGCTCGCGGCGGCAGGGCGGGCGCTTCTACGGCTCGCCCGCCGAGCGCCACCGGCGGCTGCTCCAGGCGGCGGAGCGCTACGACCTGGTCGACCTCGAGGCCGACGGCGACCTGGAGCCCGGGCTGCTCCAGCGGGTCCCGTGGCGCCGGCGCGTGGTGTCCTGGCACGGCGGCCCTGCCGGGGCGGGCGAGCTCAGGTGGCGCTTCGAGCGGATGGCGACGGCGGCCAGGGCGCGCCTGTACCGGCTGGTCCCGGCCGCGGCAGCGGTCGAGCAGGCCCTGGCCCCGCTCGGGCTGCTGCGGGAGCTCGGCCGCCGGGACGTCACCGCCTTCGCCGCCGGGCCCGCCGCGACCTGGAGCCGGCTGCTGGCGCCCTACCTCGGCGCGCCGCTGGTCTTCGGCCTGGCGGCCCCGGGCGGCGGCACCGACCCCTCGGACAACGGCACAGCCGGCCCGGGGGACGGCGCGGACGCCTCGGGAGCGCTCAGCGTCGAGGACCTGGCCGGCGATTACGGCCTCCCGGGTGGCCCCCGGCCCAGCGAGCTGTACGGCATCGTGGGCAGCCCGCGCTCGGTCGGGCGGTCGCTGTCGCCACGGCTGCACAATGCCGGCTACCGCGCGCTCGGCCTGCCAGGGCTGTTCCTGCCCTTCCCGGTGGAGGACTTCCCGCGCTTCTGGCGCCGAGTGGTGGAGCAGGGGCTCCCGGCGCTCGGCCTGCCGCTGCGCGGGCTCACCGTGACCGCCCCGCACAAGGAGACCGCCCTGGCCGCGGCCGGCGCCGCCAGCCCGCTTGCGCGCCGGGCCGGCGCAGCCAACCTGCTACTGCGCCGGGACGGGGACGGCCCGGGCGCCACGGGCGGCTGGTGGGCTGCCACCACCGATGCGGTCGGCGCGGTCGGGGCGCTGGCCACGACCGGCGTCGCCATCCCGGGACGCAAGGCCGCGGTCATCGGCTGCGGCGGGGCGGGCCGCGCCGCAGCGGCCGGCCTGCGGCGGGCCGGCGCCAAGGTCACCCTGGTCAACCGGAACCCGGAGCGCGGCCGCTACGCGGCGCGGCTGCTCGGCCTCGACTTCCTCCCGCTGGCCGAGTTCTCCCCCGAAGCGTTCTCCCTGGTGGTCCACGCCACCCCGCTCACAGAGCCGCCGTTCCGGGTCGGCTCGCTCGGCCGGCGCGCGGTCGTCCTGGACCTGGTCTACGGCGCCGCGCCGACCCTGCTGGCCGCGGCCGCGCGCGCCAGCGGCCGCACGGTGGTCGACGGCTGGGAGGTGCTGCTGGTCGAGGTACGCCGGCAGTTCCGCCTGATGACCGGACGGCGCCTGCCGAGGCGGCTGGCGCGGGCGCTGCTCGGCGGGGGCGTGGCCGCCGGCAGCGGCGACGGCGACGGCATGCAGGTCGAGCTCATGGAGGTCTAGGACATGGAGATTCTCGGGTACGTGCGGGTCGAGGACCAGCTCGGCGACGGCGTGGCGCCGCCAGGAGGCGCGCTGGACGTCACGCCGGTCCTCGGGACCTGGCTCAACACCGACAAGGCCACCGCCGGCGTCGTCAAGCTCGAGCTCAGCAGCTACGACGGGCTGTTCCTGGTGCGGGCCCACGGCGCCAACGCGCCGGCGCCATACGACTGGGGCGAGGTCCCGGCCGTCGCCTACGGCGCCGGCATCACCGCCACCGAGGCCGTCGCCTTCAGCGCCGTCTACGACTTCGGCTTCCTCACCTCCATGCTGGCGGCCTACGCCAAGCAGGGGATCCTCGTGCTGGACACCTTCAACACCTTCAAGGACTCCAGCGGCCGCGCCAACTACTTCACCCGCGAGTTCTTCCACCGTTGACCTTGGAGAGGAGCAGGTCCATGCAACCGCTGAGCGTCACGAGGGCCCGCGATCATCTCGGCCTGGACGGCGCGCGGCCGGCCGCGCGCCCGGTCGTCCTGGCCCCGCTGGTCGGGACCTGGGTGAACTTCGACGAGCGGTCGGGCGGCGTCCACCACCTCGACGTCGCCGACCGCGGGGGCGCGCTCGGGGTCCGTGCCTTCGGGGTGGCGGAGCCCGGTCCGCTCGACTGGGGCGAGGTCGCCGGCGAGGCGTTCAGCGACGGCGTCACCCTGCACACCGCGGTGGCCTTCCGGGCTGTGTACGAGCTCGGCTTCGCGAGCGTGGCCCTCGCCTGCTACCTGAACAAGCGGCTGCTGGTGGTGGACGCCTACACCACCTTCCTGGACGCGAGCGGCCGCGCCGGCTATTTCCGCCGCGACCACCTCTACGTCCCATGAGGACCGAGCTGGCCCCCGACAGCGGCATAGTGGTCGAGCGCGCCGCCAAGCTCGCGCGGGAGCGCTTCGCCGAGCGCGCGGACGGCTACGACCGCGGGGCCGTCTTCCCCGCCGAGGACTTCGAGGACCTGCTCGCCGCCGGCCTGAACGCGCCCACGGTGCCGAGGGAGCACGGCGGCCTCGGCCTCGGCCCGCTCGGCGGCGACACCCTCGCGCTCTGGATGGTCACCAAGGAGCTGGCCAAGGCCGACCTGTCCCTGGCGCGCTGCTGGGAGGGACATGCCAACTCGCTGCTGCTGATCGACGCGCTCGGCACCGAGCAGCAGAAGGCGGAGTGGTTCGAGGGGGTGCTGGAGCGCGGCGAGAAGTGGGTGGCCTGGAGCGGCGAGCCACAGGCCGCCAAGCCGGGCGAGCGGCGCTTCGGCACCACGGTGACCCCGCTCAAGTCCGGCTGGATCGTCGATGGCACCAAGGCCTTCGCCACCAGCGCCGCCGGCGCGCAGTGGGCCATTCTGCTGGTCAGCGAGGCAGGGCCGGGCGGTGCCCGGCACGCCGACGGGGCCGCGGCGGACGAGCTGCTGATGCTCGCCTGCGACCTGGGCGACCCCACCGTCAGGGTGGACGGCTCCTGGTGGGACCCGGTCGGCATGCGGGCGACCGTCAGCCACCTGGTCCATTTCGAGCGCACCTTCCTGCCCCGCTCCCGCCTGATCGGGCCGCCCGGCGCCTACCTGCGGGAGGGCTGGCAGACCGCGTTCGTGCCGCACTACGCCGCCAGCTTCCTCGGCGCCGCCGAAGGGGCCTACGAGTACGCCCTCGACTACCTCTCCAGGCAGGGCAAGGGCACCGACCCCTACGTGCAGCAGCGGGTGGCGCGCATGGCCGTCAACGTGGACACCGCGCACCTGTGGCTCAGGCACGTCGCGCACCTGTGGGACCAGGGCCTGTGGGACGAGGCGCGGCTGGCGGGCAGCCAGGCGCGCCACCTCGTCGAGCACCTGGCCGAGGAGACCGTGCAGCACTGCATCCGGGCCTGCGGTGCGCGCTGCCTGATCCGGCCGAGCCCGGTCGAGCGCATCCTGCGGGACCTCACCTTCTACCTGCGCCACGACAACGACGACCACATCCTCGCGACGGTCGGCAAGGCACTCCTCGGCCAGCGCTACGACCCGTCCTTCCACAAACCCTGACTCGAGAGGGAGCGACGATGGCAGGCAACCCCATGCCACTGCGGTTCCACTGGAGCATTCCTGGCAGCGGCGCCAGCAGCCCGCTTCGCGGGTCGCAGGACAGGGCGGCGACAAATCCCGTCGCGGACCTGGCCGCGCAGCTCGAGCTCTGCCAGTTGGCCGACGAGGGCGGCATCGACCAGCTCCTGCTGCCGATCGGCTTCCACCGCGCGGACCCGATCGCGCTGGCGACCTATTTCGGCGGGGCGACCAGGCGGGTCAAGTTCATGGTCGCCGTCCGCCCGGGCATCCTCTCGCCCACCTACCTCGTGCAGCAGGTGAACACGGTCTCGGTGCTGACCGGCGGCCGCATCACCATCAACGTCGTTGCCGGCTATTCCTCGCAGGAGCTGCGCTACTACGGGGACTTCCTGTCGCACGACGAGCGCTTCCAGCGCAGCGACGAGTTCTGGACGGTCTGCCACGCGCTGTGGCGCGGCGGCCCGGTCGACTTCGACGGCAAGCTCCTCAAGGTCGAGGGGGCGAAGATCAACACCCCGTTCATGGCGGACGGGCGGACCAGGCCCGAGCTGTACTTCGGCGGCAGCTCTGAGCTGGCCGCGGACATGGCCATCAAGCACGGGGACTGCCAGCTCTCCCTGGCCGACGTGCCGGAGCGCATGGCGCCGCGGATCCGGCGGGTGCTCGACAGCGGCACCGAGGTCGGCGTGCTGGTCTCGCTGATCACCCGGCCGACCCACGACGAGGCGGTCGAGGTGGCCTACGGGCTGCCCGGCGCGGCGGGCGAAAAAGCCCGGGAGGTGCAGCGGGCCTTCCGGCGGCAGGCGGCCGAGTCGGTGGGACTGTCGTCCAACTTCGCCCTGGGCGACGCCCTGGGCGACGGCGATTCCGCCTGGCTCACGCCATACCTGTGGACGGGCGCCATCCCCTATCTCGGGCCACTGGCCATCGCGCTGGTGGGCTCGCCTGACGAGGTGGCCGACGCACTGCTGGAGTACCGGCGGATCGGGGTGACCCAGTTCCTCTTCCACGGCCGCCCCGACCTGGAGACGCTGCCGTTCTTCTGCAGCGAGATCCTCCCCCGGGTACGGGCTCGCGAGCGCGAGCACGCCGCCGAGACCGCCCGAGCCTGAGGAGGCCGAGCAGGACGATGGCCATGGACAGCAGGCGGCTGCGCTTTCGGCGGCTGCGCTTTGGGCGGCTGCGCTTTCACTGGAGCGTCGGGCACTCGGCGGGCGGGGACCGCCCCCGCGGGGCGGAGTCGCGGACCGGCGCGAGCGCCGTCCCGGACCTCGCCGCCCACGTCGAGCTCTGCCGGTTGGCCGAGGAGTGCGGCATCGACTCGCTGCTGCTGCCGACCGGCTTCCACCGGGCCGACCCGGTCGCGATGGCCGCCGCGCTGGGGCCCGAGACGACCAGGGTCACCTTCATGGCCGCCTTCCGCTCGGGCGTGGTCTTCCCGACCTATTTCGTGCAGCAGGTCAACACGGTGTCGGCACTGACCGGCGGGCGGGTGTCGGTCAGCGTGGTGGCCGGGCACACCCCCGCCGAGCAGCGCTCGTACGGGGACTTCCTGCCACACGACGAGCGCTGCCGGCGCAGCGACGAGTTCTGGACGGTCTGCCACGCGCTGTGGCGCGGCCAAGGCCCGGTGGACTTCGAGGGACGGTATTTCAAGGTCGAGGGGGCGAGGCTCAACACCCCGTTCGTGTCGGGCGGGCGCAAGGCTCCGGAGATCTATTTCGGCGGCGACTCTGCGGAGGCAGAGCGCGTGGCCGCGCGCCACGGCGACTGCGTGCTCCGCTCCGCCGACACGCCGGAGCGTATGGGCCTGCGCGTCCCGGCGCTCAGGGAGCACGGCGTCGAGCTGGGCATGGCGTGCTCGCTCATCGCCATGCCCACGCGCCAGGAGGCGGTCGAGGCCGCGTACGCCCTGGCCGGGCGGGATCCGGCCTGGCTGACCCCGTACCTGTGGCGCGGCGCCGTGCCGTCCGTGGGGCCGCCAGCCATGGCGCTGGTCGGCTCGGCCGACGACCTCGCCGACGCGCTGCTCGCCTACGGCCGGGCCGGCGTCTCGCAGTTCCTGTTCCAGGGCCGCCCCGACCGCGAGGCCATGACCTTTTTCGGACAGGAGATCCTGCCGCGGGTCCGCAAGCGCGAGCCGGCCGTCGCCGTCCCGGCAGAGCAGGGCAGAGAGGCATGAGGCAATGACGACCTTCATCTCCAATCGAACCGACCAGTTCTCCTACTTCGACCGCCAGCTCGGTCATCCGGACTGGACCGGGAAGAAGGTGCTGGACTTCGGGGGCAACGTCGGCAATATCCTGCTCAGCGAGGACTGCAGGATCGAGCGCGACAGGTACTGGTCGATCGACATCTCCAAGGACGCCATCGAGCTGGGCCAGACCCGCCACCCAGACGCCCACTTCGTCTTCTACGACCGCTACAACTTCGAGTTCAACCCCGGCGGCACCCAGGACCTGCCCATCCCCGACCTCGGCCACCGCTTCGACTTCATCCTCGCCTGGTCGGTCTTCACCCACACCAGCAAGGCCGAGATGGTCGAGCTGGTCGACCAGCTCCAGGGCTTCCTGGCGGAAGGCGGCACGCTCGCCTTCACCTTCCTCGACCCGTCCTTCGACCCGCCCGCGGGCTGGGCTCGGGAGAGGGAGGTCCCCGGCCTGGACAACCTGCGCTGGCGGCTGGACGCCAGGCGCAGGCTCAACCCGGCGGTTGACGTGGAGGCGCTGGCCAGGGAGGCGCTGGCCAGGGAGGCGGGCGGCAGCTTCACCTGGGTGACGCTGGTCAACGACGACGAGCTGCACCTCGGCCCGGACGACGACGGCATCGAAGAGGGCAAGGAGACAAAGGCATACATCACCCTCTGCACCGAGGCGTACATGCGCTCGGTCTATCCCCGGGCGGAGGTCCTCCCCCCCGTCCGCCCCGACCGCCAGAGCTGCTGCGTGATCCGGCCCGGCGTGGCGCGAGGAACGTAGCCATGAGCGACGGCGAGCTGCGCTTCCACTGGAGCCTGTCGTCGGTCGGCGACCCGACGCGGCGCGCCAGGGCGATGACGGCCATGAGCGGGGTGCCCGACCTCGACGCGCACGTCGCCTTCTGCCGAAGGGCCGAGGAGTGCGGCATCGAGTCCCTGCTCATGGCCTTCGGCTTCACCCGCCCCGACCCGCTCGCCTGGTCGGCCGCGCTCGCCAGGCGGACCAGCGCGATCAAGTTCCTGGTCGCGGTGCGCTCCGGCATCTGCTCGCCGACCTACTTCGTGCAGCAGGTCAACACGCTCTCGGCGGTCGCCGGCGGGCGGGTGTGCATCAACGTCGTCGCCGGCCGCGCACCCAACGAGCAGCGCTACTACGGCGACTTCCTGTCGCACGACGAGCGCTACGCGCGCACCGACGAGTTCTGGACCGTCTGCCACGCGCTGTGGCGCGGCGACGGCCCGGTGGACTTCGCCGGCAGCCATTACCAGATCGAGGGCGGCAAGCTGGACAGCGTCTTCGTCGCGCCCGACCGGAGCAGGCCGGAGATCTACATCGGCGGCAACTCCGAGCAGGCCGTGGCGCTGGCGACAAGGCACGCCGACTGCCTGCTCACGCTGCCCGAGGCGCCAGAGCGCATGGCGGCGCGCATCCAGCCGGTGCTGCGGGCCGGCACCGAGGTCGGCCTGCTGGTCTCGCTGCTCTCCCGGCCCACGCGCGACGAGGCGGTCCAGGCGGCGGGCGCGGTCGTCAAGGCGGCTGGCGAGCGTGCCCGCACAACCCACGGCGAGGTGCGGCGCCGCTCCGACTCGGTCGGCTTCACCTCGACCTATGCCCTGGCCGAGCGGGACTCGAGCTGGCCGACCCCCTACCTGTGGACCGGCGCTGTGCCCTACATGGGCGCGCCGAGCATCGCCCTGGTCGGCTCGCCGGACGAGATCGTCGACGCGCTCTTCGAGTACCGGGAGGTCGGCGTCAGCCAGTTCCTGTTCATGGGCCTTCCCGAGGACCTGGAGCAGATGACCTTCTTCGGCTCCCAGATCCTGCCACGGGTCCGCGACCGCGAGCGGGCCCGCCAGGCAGTCAGGTGAGCGGACTCGGACCCGGTCAGCTCACGGCGGTGGTGGTGGCGATCGCCTCCATGACCGCGGCGAAGCCGCCGCGGTGCAGGGCGCGGCGCTGGCGGACCGCGCCGTTGCCCTCGGTCAGGACCCGCTTGACCAGCTCGCCGACCTCTTCCCAGTCGCCCTCGTCCTCGAGCGCCGGCCGCAGGTAGGCCAGCAGCCGCCTGGCCATCTCCGGCACCGGCACGACCTCCCCGGTCCTCGGGTCCACCAACTGCCCGGCGAGGCCGGAGCGGGCCGCCTGCCACTTGGCGGCGCTCAGCAGCGCCGGCGACGCCAGCGCGGGCGACGGCAGCGCGGGCGGCTCGTGGTCCCGCCGCGCCTCCTCGCAGCAGGTGCGCGCCAGCCCCCGGCAGAGCCCCGCCACCATCAGCGCCTCGTCCACGGTGGTGCAGGCGTCGGTGACGCGGAACTCGATCGTCGGGTAGCGCGCGGACGGGCGCACGTCCCAGTACATCTTGGTGGCGTCGCGGATGACGCCGGTGGCGACCAGACCGTCGACCAGGGCGTCGTACTCCGCGCGGCAGCCGAGCGCCGGCGGCATTCCCGCCATGGGCCAGCGGCGCCACACCTGGGCGCGGTAGCTTGCGTAGCCGGTGTCGGCTCCGAGCCAGAAGGGCGAGTTGGCGGCAAGGGCCAGCATCGTCGGGAGCCAGGCGCGCACCCGGTTCATCGTCTGGACGACCGCCTCCGGGTCGCTGATGCCCACGTGGACGTGGCAGCCGAACAGCACCTGCTCGCGCGCGACCTGCCGGTAGTCGGCGAGCAGGCGCTGGTAGCGGGCGCTGCGGGTGACCTGCTGGTGGCGCCAGTCCGAGAAGGGATGGGTACCTGCCGTGCCGATGCCGAGGCCGATGCTCCCGGCGGCGCCCAGCAGCAGACCGCGGAGCCGCACCAGCTCGCGGCGCGCGTCGTCGAGCGTGCGGCAGATCCCGGTCACCGTCTCGATCTGCGCCTGGTACAGCTCTGGCTGGACGCAGTCGCCAAGCACCCCCCGGGCGCGGGACAGCAGCCGCTCGCCCTCGGAGCACAGCTCGCCACTGCCCAGGTCCACGATCTGGTGCTCTTCCTCGATGCCGAAGCCGAAGTCGCGGATCATCCGAGCCTCCTCCTGCCGTGCTGTCCGTACCAGACCGGCAGGCCGTCGACTCAGACGGCCCGATCGAGCGACTTGCTCTTCATGTACGGCCCAGAAAGTAGTATGTGGAGTCCATGTTACGAACCGGTCGATACAGTCACCAGAGCTAACGGCACTTGCGCCCGGCGGTCAGCGGCCGTTGTGCTACAAACAACTGCCATGGACGCTTCAGCTTCAGCTTCAGCACTTGACGGTTCCGGCCACCCCGACGGGCCCCTGGTCGAGCTCGTCGACGAACGTGGCCGCACTCTGGGCCTGAGCCCGAAGCTGGCCGCGCACGAACCGCCCGGCCAGCTCCACCGCGCAATCTCGGTCTTCCTGGTCGATGCCCGCGGGCGGCTTCTGCTCCAGCGGCGCGCGAGCTCGAAGTACCACTCGGGCGGGCTGTGGAGCAATACCTGCTGCAGCCACCCGGCTCCCGGCGAGCCGCCGGCCGTGGCGGCCGCACGCCGGGTCAGGGAGGAACTCGGCATCGACCCAGTCGGCCTGGCCGAGGCCGGCACCACCATCTACCACGTGTCCGACCCCGTCTCCAGCCTGGTCGAGCGCGAATGGAACCACCTGTTCGTGGGACGCGCCCTCGAGGTCCCCGCACCCGACCCGCAGGAAGTGGAGGACTGCGCCGCCGTGCCGCTGGACGAGCTGACGGGCGCGGGGTCCGACCGCGCCTTCACCGCGTGGTTCCCGGTGGTGCTCGACGCGGTGCTGCCGTCCCTGCACGCGCTCGCCGGCCGGCGGCCGCGCCGCTGAGCGCGCCGGCTCCACGTCGCCTCACCCGCCCCTTCGATGCGCCGCGTCTGGAGCCGCATCTGGAGCCTCCTTCTCCCGGGGACGCAGGCGGTGGACGGTGATCCGCGGGAAGGAGCGGTCCGGGGTGGAGCGGCGCAGCCAGCCGGAGTCCGGCGTGGCGGTGGCGCGGAGGAGCCCCTCTGCCGGGCGGCGCCCGGGATCCGCGATCCAGATCTCCCCTGACCCGTCCACAAGGCGCGGCAGCAGGTCGAGGAGCTGGACCACGTTGCGCTGCTCGTAGAGCACGTCCGCGGCCAGCACCAGGTCCCACGGCGCCTCCGCGAGCAGCGCTGCCGGCTCCTTCCAGGAGCACAGGGCGGTCCGCAGGGTGGCGCCGTTGCGGCTGGCGTTGGCGGCCGCGAACGCCACCGCGTGGGGCGACCAGTCGGTGGCGAGCACGTCCGCGCCGGCGAGCGCCGCCGCGATGCTCGGCAGCCCGAGGCCGCAGCCGAGCTCGAGCACCCGGCGGCCGGCGCAGCCCGACGACGCGGCGATGCGCGCCAGCACGACGGCGCTCGGCCAGAGCTGCGCCCAGTAGGGCAGGAACTCCTCCCGCTCGAACGCCTCCTCGTCGAGCAGGGTCTCGCTGTCGCGCGGGCAGATGATGCGCAGCTTGCGGCCGCCGACGTCGACGGCCTCCTCGGCGAGGTCGCGCCACGGGTCCGTGCGGTCCCGCCAGGCTGTGGAGCCGGCTCCGGACACAGCTCGCTCCACCGCCGCCGCTTCCTCTCGAGATTGCAGGATCCCGCGCGAATCCGCGGGCCGAAGGTACCAGAGCCCGCCGACGGCGGGCGCGCGCCGGTGAAGTGCCCCCGGGGAGGCGCAGCCCGGACCGATTCAAGCGGGCGCGGTACGCTTCTCGGAGGGGGGCGAAGCCTCGGACACGGGAGGGGAACGTGTTTCAGGCCATCTGGATCATCGTAGCCGGTCTGGTTATCGGACTGATCGCCAAAGCGGTCGTCCCCGGCAGGCAGAGCATCCCGCTGTGGCTCACGGTGATCCTCGGGATCATCGGCGCGCTGGTCGGCAACTTCATCGCGGCCGCCATCGGTGTGCGGCACACCGGCGGGTTCGACTGGATCCGCCACATCCTTCAGGTCGGGGTCGCGGCCGGACTCGTGGCCGTCGTCAGCCCGAGGTACACGACCCGCGGCACCCGCCGGGCCATGTGACGGGGACCACGTGACGGGGACCACGTGAACGGTGGCGCAGCTACGGGCGGGTCGTGGTCTGACCGCCGGGCTCGGACTGCTGGTGGCGCGCGCCTCGCTCCCCGAGCTGGTCGGTCGGGGGCTGGCGCGCCCCACCAGCGTCCTGGGCCGCCGCCCGCCGCTCCTGCTGCCCTGACCAGTGCGGCCAGAGCCTTTGGGCGGTCGCCGCGGGCACGCGGCCGCCCAGGTGCATCGCCCGCCAGACGCCGCGGTAGCCGGGCAGCGCGCCCGACGCCAGCAGCAGGTGGCCGGCCACCAGGCCGAGCAGGACCCAGGTGGTCATCTCGTGGATGCGCAGGCTCCAGCCGAACACGGCGGGCACGAAGCGCTCCGGCATCCCCATCACCACCCCGGTGACCCCGAGCACCAGGAGGGCGAGCACCAGCAGCACGTTGAACACGCGCTGCCCGGGGTCGAAATGGCCGCGGTGCGGCGCCGGAGCGGAGCGGCCCGGCGCGAGCGCCATCCGCGGATAGCCGGCGAGCCAGCGCAGGTCCATCCGACCGAAGCGGACAGAGCCCGCCACGAAGCTGCCGGCCGCGCGCCACCACACCACCACGACCAGTGCCGCGGCGACCAGCAGCCCGTACCCGACCAGGCGGTGCGAGGTCGCCGCCGGCACGTGCCCGCCGAGCGGCCTCGACAGCCCCGGATGCCCCTCCAGCAGCACCGCGATCCCGGAGTAGGCCAGGAACAGCGTGCTGAGGTACACCAGGGCGTGGAGCCACCTGGCGCGGCGGCCGTTGCGCGGCAGCCACGCGCCGCCCGGCTCGGGGGCGCTGGCGGGACGGTCCCGGTCGACCACGGTTCGCACGCTTCCTACGGGTTGCCGTAGCCGCTGCCGCCGGTGGTGGTCGTGGCCTGGCCGCCGCCGGTCACGGTCACCTGCTGCGTGGCGCTGACCGAGGTCTCGGTGTGGTTGGGCTGGGCCAGCACCGCCTTGAGGGTGTGCTGGCCGGCGGGCACGTCCACCTGCCCGTCGGTCGCGTACAGGATGGTGTACTGGCTGGAGCCGTCGACGTGGACGTGCAGGTGCATGTCGCCGGTCTCGGGCCGGCCGATCTTGGTGCCCTGGACGTTGAAGCGGACCTTGACCGGGCTGGCGACCTGCGCGCCGCCGGTGGGGGCGGCGAACGCGACAGTGGCGCCGCCGCCGGACTGGGCGCCGCTGGAGCCGCTGGAGCCGGAGCTGGCGCAGCCGGCGATGGCGAGCCCGACTGCCGCCAGGAGTGCGGGCAGCAGGATGCGGGCGCGGGTTGGCATGGTCGATCACCTCTAAGGACGCGGTCTGTCGCGTGTCGTGCTGACATGTGGCCAACTCCAGCCCGCCCCCACCGATTCCCGGCGGTGGGTCGCCCCCCGTTACTGCTGGTAGCGCTCTACGGTGGCGACGTCGCGGACCTCGGCCTCGTCGGGGTTCTGGCCGGCCTCGCGGCGGGCGCGGCGCTGCCTGAGCAGGTCCCAGCACTGGTCGAGCTGCACCTCGACCGAGCGCAGCCGCTCGGCCTCGGCCGGCGACAGGCCCTTGCCCACGTGCGCCTGCTCGAGATGGTGCTCCTCGTCCACCAGGCCGGTGATACGGGCCACGATCTCCTTGTCGTCCATCCGGACCCCCTGCCTCACACGGAATACCCAGGGCCTGGCCCAGCCTACCCGCTGCGGCGCCGGGCCCCGGTGCCGTCGGCCATGGCGCGCAGGCTGGCCGCGGCGGCGATCCGCTCCTCGGCGATCCGGTCGGCGACGTCGGCGGTCGGCCGGCCCTCGACCTGCGCGCGGCGGAAGATCATCCCGAGCGCCTCCGCCACTCCCTGCACGCTGGCGGCCAGCCGCTCCGCCGAGTAGCTGAGCTCGCCCGCGCCGATCACCGCGTACGGCGCGGCCGAGTTGATCACGTAGTCCGGCGCGTACAGGATGCCCCGCTCGAACAGGCGCCAGCCGTCCTTGGCGCCGGCGAGCTGGTTGTTGGCGCCACCCGCCACGATCCGGCAGCGCAGGCGGGGGATGGTCCGCTCGCTGAGCACCCCACCGACCGCGTTGGGGCTGAACACGTCGCACTCGACGTCGTACAGCCGGTCCGGGTCCTCGAGGGCGGTCCCGAGCCGGGCGGCGACCTGCCTGGCGCGGTCCGGGTCGGCGTCGGCGCCGGTCACGCTGGCCCCACCCTGGACGAGGAGCTCGGCCAGGTGCGCGCCGACACCGCCCAGCCCCTGCACGGCCACCCGGCGGCCGTCCAGGGCCGGCGAGCCGAAGACGTGGCCGAGGGCGACCCGGATGCCCGCGAGCACGCCCTGGGCGGTCAGGGGGGTGGAGTCGCCGGTGCCGCCGTGCGTCTCGTCCAGCGCCCAGACGTAGTCGGTCTCGGCGGCGATGCAGGCCATGTCGCGGCTGGAGGTGCCGAGGTCGGGGCCGGTCCCGAAACGGCCGGCGAGGAGCTGCACGAAGCGGCCGAACACGCGGAGCAGGGTGGGCTTGTCGGTCGGGTTGGACGGGTCGGCGAGGACCACGGCTTTGCCGCCGCCGCGTGGCATGTCGGTGTGGGCGAACTTGTAGGTCATGCCGCTGGCCAGGCGCATGACGTCGTCCAGCGCCTCCTCCTCGGTCTGGTAGGCCTTGAAGCGGGTGCCGCCGCGGGCGGGGCCGAGCGTGGTGTTGTGGATGGCGATGATGGCCTTCATGCCGGTGGTCCGGTCGTAGCAGAAGATGACCTGCTCGTGGCCGTGCTCGGCCATCCGCTCGAAAACACCCATCGAAACCTCCTCCCACCGCGGGGAGCTCGGTGGCCAGACGTCGGAAGTGTCCGGGCCTGCCGCGCTATCTGTCCACGCATTCGGCGGAAGACTGGACACTTCTCGGATTGTGCCGCCAAACGGTGAGCAGGGTGGTCGCTCATGGCGCGTGGAGGCGGCTAGGACCGGACAAACTGCTCGTCCCCGCCGTAGCTGAGCTCTCGCCCCCGGGGGACGGGACCGCGTCGAGCAGCCCGGCAAAGGTCTCGGCGGCGCCGGGGCTGTAGCGGTCGTGCAGCCGGTGGAACAGGCGCGCCGCCCGGAGCGCCGGCCAGTCCGGCGGCAGGTAGGCGGCGGGCAGCAGCGGGTCCTCGCGGATGATGTGGCGCCACTCCGTGATCAGGCGGACCTGCCCGGGCAGGTCGCCAAGGGGCGCCGGCGCGTCCGGGGCGCTCCAGCGGGCCGCGAATCCCTCGTAGCGGCCCCGCAGGTCGTCGAGGTCCCAGGCGCGCTGGACCAGCGCGGCCACGTCGGTGGGCGCCAGCGCGCGGGCGGCGAAGACGTCGACGTGCCTCTCGAGGCGGAGGTCGGAGATGAGCCTCGCCACCTCCAGCCGGCCGGGCGCGAGCCAGAGGCCGTCGCGCAGCGGGCCGAAGCCGCTCCAGGCCAGGCGGGCGCGCAGCCGGTGGCGCTCGTCGCGGCGCGACTCAGGGATCGAGAACGACAGCAGCGTCCACTCCCCGTCCCAGCGCTGCCGGACCGGAGCCGGCGCGAAGATGCGCCCGCGGCCCTCCTCCAGCAGCGCGCGGGAGCCCTCGGTCAGGGTGAAATAGGCGCGGCGGCCCTGCTGCCGGCGGTCGAGCAGGCCGCGCCGGACCATGCGCGTCAGGGTCGAGCGGGCGGCCTGCTCGGAGACCCCGAGCCGCTGGAGCACGGCGATGAAGGTTGCCGCGCCCACGGCCAGGCCCTCGCCGCGGTCCAGCACGTGCCGGCCGAGCACGGTGAGCAGCAGGGCCTGG